>Ga0308160_10003752_pt1 | contig 16779 bp, 18 predicted proteins | sample PhyFR1_FD_201036 | JGI IMG/M metagenome (GOLD analysis project Ga0308160, IMG submission 201036) | Phyllosphere microbial communities from UC Gill Tract Community Farm, Albany, California, United States - DLSLF.R1 | ecosystem: Host-associated > Plants > Phyllosphere > Unclassified | place: USA...
TAGGCCCGGGAAATGTCAAGACAGCACTGAGGGGGGGGGGGGAGCGGCTAAGAAAGAAGCGGAGGAGGGAGAATCCGAAGAGAAATTGACGGATGAGGGAAATTTAATCAATGAGAAGGTTTGGTGTTAGGATTGATGCAGTAGATGGACATCGATGAGATGAAATGGGGGATCAGAGAACGTCAAACCGCCACACGCGCGTTTTGCAACTCCAAGATGATCTTCCGCTGGACCCAGTGTCTGTCAGCTGAAAGCTGATAACACCCTCTGTAATAGGAGGGAGGTCTCTGCAGGAAAGTGAGCTTATCATCGAGATGAAGACTCCCTTAGCACTGTCCGCGCATTTTCGCCATGCTCGCTTGCAATATCGCCTGACAAGTTGTTTCGACTATGACGTTTGTGATGGCAAAGCGCATGTAGGGAGATGCAGGCCGAACCAGATGTATCTCCTTGGAATACATGTCGATAGAGTCCGGTATATGACCCTGGCTCAGGTCTTGAGCATTTGAACCTGGTCCCTGCCAAGCCAAGTTTTCGCACGGAGCCGCTACAAAGGGACTGGCAAATTGTTTCAGGTGTTGGCTCATACACCTCTGGTACTCTTTCGCCCTATATAATTGTCTGAGGGAGATCATCGATGTTCAATCCCACTGACTGGAAGTAAGCCTATACACAGCCTGTATAGTAGTACCGCTTGGACATGAAGTACTTCTCTTTTCTATCTGCAGGCCTTCTAGGCGCAGCGCTACAAGTCAAAGGTGAGTTATCGACCTGCGTGCAGGACAGTTTCCCGCGCCGATGGCATACAGCACTACAGTAGTACACTGTACTCATGCGCGCCGTGATACAGCTCAATTGCCTGCGCAACCAGAGATAAAGCGGTCCCCAGAAGCGTACAAACGATGTGTTGAGGCGGGAAGACTTCCTCTATACCCCCCAGACTCTAAAAGCGAGTGGGATTTTGATACCAGGCCCGGATTTACCGGTGGTCCTGATGGTGGACCGGCCCGTAGTGACTGGCTGAAAGCCAGCTCATGGAACGAGAAACGTCTTCCGAGCCTAGGAGCTAATCTGGATGACCCAGCAGCTCGGATTGTCGATGCTAAGATGGCCGCAATCGGTGCCGCCGAACAGGTAAGTCGGTTCTCTTCTCTACCAGCTCATGTAGATCGACTGATCTCCTGACGTGCCCTGTTAGCGTACCTGGGATGGCTGGGTATGGGCTCAAAGGCGCTTCGTCAAGCGGAATGATAACGGAACCTGGACCCGGATTACGTCGAACTGGTGTGTGGAATCTGTGGCCCTGGAATGGAGCGAGAACGATTTGGTAGGATCATCAGATACTGTCATCGAGATAAGCCAAGAAGAGTCTGCCCAGTATGTCAAAGACATTGCCGAGGGACGGTCTCCGGTCACGGACATGTGGGCTTGGCCTCACGTCCTCTTCAGCGCGATCAATCGGAAAAAAGAGGTAGAGGAAAAAGGGGGAGAGCTACTCTCGCGACTCGTCACGGCCCATTGGGCGTTGACTACGATCACCCAAAGACCTGTTACAACGTTGATCCCACCTATAGCATATGCTGGGTCAAATCCTAACCACAATTCAGACTACTTTAAACGTCTCCAGACCGTACTAGGTAGAGCCCGAAGAACGGTATGGCCTTTTTCCTGCGGCATGAGGTGAAGAGCGAGCTCACGATGCCCCAATATTCTTGTTCTAGCCCGTTATGATTGCCTTCGATGGGTACGGAGGACGTAAGGACTGGGCGACTTTCTGGTCCGTGACATGGCGCAGGGAGGGATACCATTTTCTCGATCAGTTAGGGCGTGAGCAGGAGTTCGCTATCGACCCTTTTGTCGACGATGTATACGCCATCTTTATCGAAGGCGCCGATGATGAAAACGCACAGGATTGGATCTTCGGTCCTAATCGTACCGAGTTTTTCTCCTGAAGGGCGCTTGCTGGACTTTTGAGTAATGGTAAGCATCAATGCGTTCACGCGATCACTATCAGATACTCATTGCGACAACCGCTTCTCATCAGAACTGCAATCGATGATACGCTTACAAGATGACGATCGTAATCTTGCCGCGCCAGGAGTGCACACGTTCCTTATACATTGTACAACTGATCGAGCCGTTGTCGATCCCGCTTGATCCTGTATTATAACACGATCCCAAAAAGACATGCCTGTAATTACTTGAAGGGAGATCCAGCCCGATTGGGTGTTCGTTTAGATATATCTGAGGTCTCTATTATGGTGGCATTTGGTGTTCCCAGACTCAGCGGACGCAGGTTTGCAAACTTTGGATCTGGTTTGGCTGGTTTGGGCTCCTTCCAGCTAGCAATCTTCGAGCCGAAAAAGCTGCCTATTCCTCCAATAGTCGCTCGAACATCCGGCAAAGACGATGCCATTGGTGCTGCCGGTGTAGCAGTTGTACCAGCAGTATCTGATTGCGCGTCTCGCTCTTTGAGTCGATTGGTCACTTCAGAACGAACACCGTCGAATGCTCGGAAAAGGCTTGAAGATCCTGCTGCTATGGCCGAACCGATTGCTTCTTTGGTCGGTCCAAGCTGATCGGGTATATGCAGATCATAAAGCCCTTCTGCCGACGTTTTACCCGACGATGACTCAGCTTCGAGCGCGCTTCCACGTGGAAACAGTCCACTCACCAGTCAACCGTATGCCAATGTCGGAAATTGCATTGGCTTTGCCTTCGCAAGGGTGCCTACAGCAGATGAGTTAGCGATGTTGTTTGTAAAAGAAGGCTTGACATTATGTAATACCTTGGCTCGCAAATATCGAACAGCAGTTCATCTGTCGATTTGTACCAGGTTTTACAGGCGCTCGTCTCTTTCAGCGCAGCCAGCCACTTCTCGGAGAACGGTGCAGACACGTTTGTCGACATATCTGTCGCACAGTTTGACTTAGTTTTCGATCAAACCGGAACAGTTCGGGACATGCTCACCTCCAGGGATTGGGATGCTCGTCTGCCCGCTTGCCACGTAGTCCGCGTATTTCATGGTAGAAAGAGCACTACAGATGTACTCTTCAAATTTGCTGCGAAGATCGTCGTCGCTGCCCCGGAAACTGTGATGCACCAAGCACTCCTCAGTAAGTCGTGCACCCAGTGCTCAGGCAGACTCGACTCACGACATCCCGACTGGTCGTGTAGGGTCACCCTAAAGGTCAAGGAAACCCCATCAGGGCGTTGCTCGCGGCGGGCGATGGGTGTCGTGACTCAGTCGTGACTCACAGGGTTCCAAGTCTCTTCGACGCTTTTGACTACTTGATCCATCCATACTCGGTCACTTGACGTCAGGCTTACGAGCCGCTCCAGCTCCTTGTCATGGAACTCGAAAGTATTTTGGTCAATCTGAGCGAATATCGGCTTAGCGACAGCAGGCAAACGAGGCTGGAAGTCACGACGAGCTTACATTTATCAGGAGATCCCATTGACAGTCGCGCTGCTGCGTTACGATACTATTTGTCGTCCCAACCAGCCACGAACCAGCAGTAAGGAGGTCAATCTGCTGTAATGGTAGATATGGCTGGAAGAATGCATCCTGTGACAATGCCCCTGTATGTCAACGAATGAATCGGAGGCGCGCGATCTCGTGCCTCAGAAGACTTACGGCCCCAAACGTATGCAGTGGCAATCCCATGTACCGCAGAAGACTATTCCGATCGCTAGTACGCAAAGATGTTGGTCTCCGAGCCTTCTCAGATCGAAAGTCTAAGTTTGGCCCTCCCGCATCGGCGAGATTCATCAAAAGGCCTGAATGAGATTCGTCAGTAGGAGCTCCTCGAAGTCAAGTTAGAGACTTACCGGGCATGAGCGAAATGAGGGAATACTGGTACGTGCATAGTCGTTCTACTGGATATCCGTACAGCATGATCTGTGAATTCATATTGCTCAGTCTCTGTTAACAGCGCAGATCATCTCAACCAGCTCACCCTCTTCTGCAACATGAGTAGTTTGACTATTGTCAGAGTCCTGTGTCGGAACTTATGCAAAAGCTCTCGCAAGCTCGTTCCTTTCAGATAGAAATCATAAGGCATGAGTATGAGGGGAAGGCTATTGCGCGAAATACTTGGCGTAGATAACTGCCTGCTTACCAATGTACATGCTGGACTCTTCTCCTTTGTCCCGAAGACCAACCTCGATACTCCGGAAGAATTGTGGTAATATCTCAATGCTCGAAAAGTCACTATAAAAGATCAATTCGCAGAGTCAGTATTTCTGTCGTGAGCAGCGTCCGATTCAATGCTGACCGTTGTGCAAAGAAAGCGCGTGTCACGACGCCGAGTTTGTCTCTTCAATTGCAAGACAATTAGCCGCCTTGACATGGCTTCACATCATGCGCTGAGGAAATACATACCTCAACGGACCCTACAACAAAGGTTTTAGCAATCAGGACTTTCAGGGAACCTTGGCATGGACCGAGGTCAAACTCACAAAAACCGGACGCGAAGCCAAGACCACAACCGCCTTTTGAACGGTACTTCGAGTGACATCCTCACCTTTGACGAGCAACTCCGAGGCCGGAATTTGTCGATTACACCTGCAGTCTGCCCAAGTCAGTGTCGCCAGCGACTGATATTCAAGTGCCGTATACTGACGATATTCCGAATATAGTTTGGTTCTCCGGAATGATGCGCTCTTCTGAACTCGATTCCCCTTGTTCCCTTGTAGACTTCGGTCCGGTGGGTGCATAGACACAGTGCTGCCGACCGAACCATTAACTCAATTGACAGCTGAGCTGCATGAACACACATCCGCTTACAAAGTACGAGTAGTCCTCCTCACTCTGTGCACAGTGGAACCTCATCAGGAGATCGGTCTTAGATACCTGAATATAACAATGACGCTCACAAGATGAGCCCCATCTGGCAGTGCCAAGAATGGCAACAGTCTGTTCAATTCGTCATCTCTCTCCAGCGCTTCCGTCAATGATTCAGGGTAGCTCCATTCAACAGTTGGTCCGACCTATATAAAACTCACTCAGCTAGACCGCGGAAGCCGATATCAGCATTGAGCTTACCAAATGGTTGAAATCAACCACCGCAACTCCGAGCACAATGTCAGCTTTGGGCTGCCAAGAATACGTAAGAGGGCCATCCAGACCGGGAGAGGTCAAAGGCGTTTCTCCCTTGACTTCGTCTGCATCAGGAGCCGACAATCGAACGTGGCTCCCCTTCTTAGGAGTTTCGAGCGTCCGTACTATAGAGTTTCGTGGCGCGTTGAACGGATTGGCGGCTGCTGGAGGGTATGTAGCTTCGTTGGGTGTCGTCCAGGGAGAAACGCTTGGTCCGTCAGTCAAATCGACATGATCTCGTTGTGGAAGTGCTGATGAGAATGAAGGCTCCTGATACGAGGACCGATTTCCAGGTATGTTACCAAGCTCTCGAGCGGAACCGGCGGGACCCCATGGATTGTCGTCCATTGCTCAAGCCTTGAACGTCCAACAACCAGTTCGGTTTCAAATTCCGTAGAATTTATTTCGAGAGATGAAGCCAGTAGCTCGTAAAGTGCGTCTATTTACATATGTCTAGGTCGTGGTAATCGCTAAACAGCTGAAGAAATGTTCCCAGATGATTAGGTAGACCGCCAGTCTTCGCAGTAGTATCGAGATCGTCATCGGGGTTGCTATTTAGCTTCCGCGTGGATCAAGCGATCGGGAGGGACATCGCCGAGGTCAGTGAGCCAGAACGATGCGTAGCAAAACAAATTTATTTATGGTTACACATTGCGTGTCACTTCACTATGCTACATCCGTGTAAAGGTCCCTGTATACGAAGTCCGTCTACGTATCCAAGTGACGGCATTATGAGCTACAATTTCGTGGTAGATCAGGCTCGCAACGTGGCGGCTTGTCTGATTTCCTGCAAGTCGATATTGGACTTTTCACACATCTCAGCAAAGGCTCCGCCTTGCAAAAAGAGATTCTCCGGGGTATCGAATTCTGCAACTTCACCCGCCGACATGACGAGGACTCGGTCGTAGTACAAAATCGTTCGGAGACGATCTGAGGATAGAAGTGGAAGTCAGTGAACTGGAACAGCAACCCGCACAAGGCCATGAGACTACTTACGAGCAATACAAAGCAACGTCTTGTTCTTGAATTCATGCCTGATAGTTTGCTGGATTTTGGCGTCTGTAGCAAGATCGACAGCCTGATGGTAGCTAAATATCAGTATCTCATTTCGAGAATTACGTATAGAGGCAACTTACTGCAGTCGCTTCATCCAACACAACGATTTTGGCGTCACGAACCAAAGCCCTGGCTAGACTGACCAAACTTCGTTCACCGGCCGAGAAGTTGCTTCCATCCTCGTCGACCTGGGTGTCCAGAGTGAATCGGGACGTAGGCGTATGAGTCGCATCGGGAGAAGCAGTACCATCGAGGGTCATGCTCTTTCTGATGGCCAACTCGCTCGTCTGCGAGTCGACAAGATGTGCTCGTCGCAAAGCGTCCCACAATTCGGCATCGGTCTTCTCGCCGAAGGGATCAATGTTGGTACGGATCGTTCCGCTGAACAAGACAGCCTCTTGAGGGATGATCGACAAGGCACTGCGAAGATCATAGAGCCCAATCGTGGAGATGTCGACTGTTGTAAAGGAACAGCATGTTATGTCAGAGTCTAGTGGAAGAAACGGGCCATCGACAGCGACCAGAACTCACTGTCATCAATCTTGATGGAGCCCCCTCGTAGCTCAACCAGCCTATAGAGTGTACTCATAATGGTCGATTTTCCAGCACCAGTTCGTCCGACTACCGCAATCTTTTCGGCGACTCCCACGTCCAAATTCAAGTCCTTGAGAACAGCCGGCAATTCCGGACGGTATCCCATAGTTACATGGTCGAAGCTGATCTTTCCTTCCGAAGGCCAATTGGCGGGAGGTTTCGTTTCCGGGATCTCGTGAGCCGCCTCCTGATCAAGGTCATGGGTGTATTCGAGCACACGCTCGGCAGATGCCATGTCGTTAATGACTTCAGCGACTTGTCGGCACAACCAAGAGAAGGATTGCTGAACAGTGATCATGTACGAAAGGATAAGTCCTCCTTGAGCAGGCGAAATTCGGTCCGTTCCGACGACAACGATGATTCCGACCGTGAAGGTGAGTAAACTTCCCAGGAAATCCAGCCTGATAGCCAACCATCTCTGGTTGACAACGGTGAGGTAGTACGCTCGGTTCTCGATTGACATGTATCGGCAATTGTCCGCGATGAATCGTTCAGAGGCGTCAAAGCTCCTGATCACGGCAACACCTGCAAGCGACTCGGAGAAATGCGCGTAAAGTGGACTCCTCAGTACTCCGTCGATACGCTTGAAGGCCAGCGCGCTCTTTTGGTACCACCATGCGAGTTGAGCATAGATGCAGAAGATGACGAAGACTGCGATCAGGAAGTAGGGTTCGACGATGGCGATTAGAACGACAGCTCCGATGATACTCGCAGCTGTAGTGATTGCCATCCGCATAGCATCTCCCAGGGTGTTATCCAGGGTGTCGATGTCCTTAGTGAGCCTGTTCAAGATTCGGCCAAGGGGAGTGGTATCATACCAAGAGCTGGGTGCGTGCATGATCCGAGTAATCATTCCGTCGTGCAACTGGACGCTCGCACGGAAGACAGCCAAGGCCTGTACTGCTCCCATCAAGAAAAGGGCGAAAGCAGATCCAAGTCCGAGTAAGACGTAGAGGCCTTCGTAGAAAGAATATTGCCTGTTGAATTGATCCTCTTGCCAGTAGACCAGCCAGTAGGATGTGATGATAGTGAGAGCTTGAGAGCATGTGACAGCGAGGAGTAAAAGGGGGACCGTCACCCAACCATTGGCGGCCTTGAGCCATCCTCCGTAGGTCTTGGACCCCATGTTTCCAGTATGGACCACTTCGCTAGACATCAAAGTACTGCTGAGATTGGCAGTCATCCTCTCGCGAGGCAGCGATACTCGTGCAGGAGTTGCAGCTTCGATCGCTTCCTCCTCCAATTCCTCTTCGACCTCCTTCTTTCCGTCGTTGGCGAACTCTCGCATCAGATGGGCGAAGGCGCCGTTGGCGGTCTTGAGTTCCTCGAAGGTACCTCGCTCAGCGATCTCGCCGTCATGCATCGTGATGATGTAGTCGCAGGCCGGAACCAAATGGATAGCATGGGTCACCAGGATTCGTGTACCACTCATGTTTGCGATCGCTTCGAAAAGCAAAGACGCGATACCGGGGTCAACTACAATCGGCGAAAACAATCGTTGTTAGTCTGAAGTGATCGCTCGGGACTCGGGCTAGGCAAGCTCACCAGCAGCAAGAGGATCGTCGAAAGCAGTGACGTCGGCCTGGTGGTAGATGGCACGAGCAATGTTGACACGGGCCTTCTGTCCGCCACTCAAGTTGACTCCCTTCTCTCCGATAGTTTCTGCATCTCCGTTGGGAAGGAGATCAAGGTCGGTCTCCAGACAAGCTTGATGGATTACATCCCAGTAGCGTTCCTCCTCGAATGGTCGACCGAACAGGATGTTCTCCCGGACAGTCGCGTTGCAGATCCATGGTACTTGGGAACAGGTGGCAGACGATCCTCCAAAGAGCACCTTTCCTTCAGTTCGCCTCATTTCGCCGAAAAGGGCAGAGAGCAAAGAGCTTTTACCGCTTCCAATTTCTCCGACAACGGCAATGAAGCAGTTTCGAGGGATTTCGAGGTTAACATCATGAAGCTGGAAGACTCGCTCGGCGACGACTGGTTCTCCGTCTGTTTCGGCCTTCATCCCCTCGGAAAGACCCGGTTCGGCAATTTGTTCGCCGCCTCCTGCTTCCTGCAGACCAGGTTTCCCCGCAGCGATCTCCATGTGCATTTGTTGAGCCACTTCGATCTTGCCTGTCTTCTTGTTCTTGATCCAGCGGAAGGGCTTGCGGACCTTGTCACCAAGACGTCGTGCTCGGCCGGTTTGGCCAGCCTTTGCGCCTTTTCCACCGGCACCTCCAAATCCTCCTTTCTTCGCTTTGGGGTTCTCAGGCACGGGCTTCTCGGACGAATCCCAGGAAAAGGTAGCGCTTTCGATCTTGACGGCGTACGGAGAGTTCTCGTCGACGATCCTGAACGCAGATACCGAGTTTAGCGATGTTTGTAATCGGTCCACAGCGATCATGACTTACCTGGTCTCAGCAAAGACTTCGGCCGTGAACACAGCAGACAAACGTTGCAAAGCATTGTATGCGTCGGTGATTGCGCTCAAAGTCATGGGGTAGATCATGAGGGGCATTCTCAACAGCTGGAACAGGGTCAAAACTGTAAAGAGGGTGGCGGGATCCAAATCCCCTCCAGTGGAAGCATAAGTAACGAAGGAGAGAATAGCGGCAATGACGGGAACTGCCATCGATTCGAAGTACATCAGCTCGATTCTGATCAGGACGATATCAGCTTCCGGTTCCAAACTTACTACTCATGGCAATCGCCATGTTCGCACTCCTCGTAACCATGAGCTTTCGAATGTATTTCAATTCGTTCTGTCTAATCCCATCCAATCGCTTCAAGAATGGTTTCTCCCAAGCCATCAATTTGACGACCTTCATGCCGCTCAGAAGCTCTTGCAAGAGTCTGGCACGCTTGTCCGTCCAGACCATGGCCTTTTTACGAATGACAAATAGATGCTTGATGATCATGGTTTGACCGGGGGAAAGGATGAGCAGGAAGACTGCATTGATGAGAAGAGATACATCAGTGAATGTCCACCGCGATCGCTCTTGTGAGTATGAGCTCACCGATTCCGACGAGTGCGCTAGCCTTGATCTGGACGAGCAGGATGACCACAACAACCAAAAATTGGACTATCGAAAGAAGGGTAACGCATAAGCTGGCTTTTCACTGTGATACGGCCGCATCACGACTCACTAGGCGCGGTCCAGACCATATGGAACATTCCTGCAGCAAAATCGATTCGCGAGACATCGGTACTGATATGGTTGACGAGCTTTCCGTTGGGATGCTGGATCCTCGACCTATTCGTCAAGTTGATGGCGCCTTGAATAGAAGCGTTCGTTCAGATCGAGCTAGACAGTTTATAAAATTCGACGCGGCTGACTCACGCTCAAACAAGGCTGAGATCAGGGAAGCTCGAGCCAGAACACCAACTCCGGAGCTTCGCATGAAAAAGTGGTTCATGCACAAAGTCGACAGGGTCAAGAGGGCCAGCAAACCGATACACATCCCGATTCCCCGACCGATGTGCGGGCCCGAGGTTCCGTTGATACGGGCTTCGTAGTGATCAGTTGAGAACCGGATGATGGCCTTGATCAAGAGGGAGGTCATGACTTGAGACAGATCCGCAACGACCTGCGACATCGAAGCGGTTAGCACGCTAGAACGCCTTACGGATGACCCCCTTCAGGCATACCTTGAGAATACCAGCCGACCAAAAGTACAGGCCAAAGACATCTGTCAACGCCCAAGCGAGGTTGGGCTCCTTCTTTCCCGTCCTAGTCCTCCAATCGTTCAATTTTTCCTCCTTCGTCTTTCCCTTCTCCGGGCCCTTCCCGAAGAACCACTTCATGCGCTTCTTCCAGGGAGCCTTGATCTCACCGGCTTCAAGCTTGATGTTATACTCGATCGAGGCATCCCATCGTTGTTGGAAATTGCCCTGCAGCTTGTTGGAAAGCGCATCGGCTTCCTTGTCGGGAGGTAATCGGTACAAGTCCTCCGGGGCAAGTTGCCGAGCCGCACCGAGGGCCATGATGTTGGTGATCCATGAGAACGTGATCAAGGAGAAGATGTTCGCCTTGGCATCAGGTAGAGGCTTTGCGTCGTCCAAAGAATCAGGTGGAGGTGGAGGTGGATGTTTTGGCTTCAAGAATGGTAAGGGCAACGAATGGTGATATCGAGGTGCAGTGTAAGGTCCTCCGGCAAGAACCGCCTTGTCCTTGATGATCGCTTTTCCCGTCAAGGCTTCGGTACCGAGGAAAACCTTTTCTCCATCTAGGTCGACCACCGCACCGGCATCGTCGATCGCCTTTTTCTCGCCATGTCCATGTCCATCGCTGGACATTCGAACGCTTTGTGGTCGCTGTTGGGCCTTTTCCTTTGAGCTCAAAGTCAACGTCTTTTCGTTGAACTCGGGCTGCCTGGTCGCAGTACCAGAAGGAATCTCTCCATTCTTGGCAGTCTGAGACCCGTTATTGCTTCCCGATCCCGCAACGGTAGATTCGTCAGCGTACTCGTTATCGATCTTTTCGTCCTCCTTTGGCAATTCGGGTTCAGGGCTAGGTTTCCGAGTGTCTAGGTTAGAGGAAGAGGCGGTGGGTGAGGGTAGAGAGCCGGCGGGGGTTTGATCGAGACCGGTCGTCATGATAGGAGGGGCGAGGGTATAAGGCTCGACGTGACCCGGTCGATCGCCCGCGAGATCGGCTTCGCGGCGGGGATCATTGTTTGACATTTGATTTTGCACGAGGCGGTGAGATAATTAGTGTCGGTTGTGTCGTGTGCAGAGCTTTGGTGAAGCTGGACAGGTATCGCCGGAAATCGATCGCCTCCAGGGACGTCTGTCTATCGCTTTGAATTGACTCTTCTAGGAGGATTACGGGGCGAACTGTCCTGTACGATTGGGTACGTGAATTGGTAATCCGTTTGCTCCGCAGGGATTCCGGAAGCGTAAGAGCGAGTTGGGTCGCTGGTAGCAGGAATAAGTTGACAGAGGAACTTCTTCAATGTCCGTCACTTTACTACTGCTGCTACTACTGAGATGATCTAGCTATATCTATCAGCTCGTTCAGTTTGACACGAAGAGATATCGTTTGAATAGGTATCACAGCGATGCAGACTGTCGGCACGGGGAAATCGAAAGCTTGCAGCACTTGCAAGGGGCACCAGATATAAATCTTGCGCGCTCGCTCATTACGGCGGCGACGGCGGCGGCCATCTCGATTCGATTCACGATCCGCCGTCCCTTTAGCAAGCAAAGCACTCACGAATCCGTAGGGCCCACGATCTGGTTCGGCGTTTTCCTCGTCTTCGGCATTCCAACAGCACGCTCTCCTAGCAATGAATTCTCCCTAAAGACCCAAAATACCTCCTCTCGCTTTGATAGCCCGCCTCCTTTCCCCCTGACTTTCCTGCCTCGATTACTTTTTGCTTGGTAAGACGAGCGGACAGGCAGGGATTCCACCTCGGCTTGTCCTCGGGCATGTCCGAATGACGCGCGTTCCGTCCACTTTGGCTGCTCGTTTGCCGTTGGCGCGCAAAGGTGCAAATGGATGGTTGGCCACTGGCTGCGACTGCGGATCCGCCGGTTCCGGGCATTGTATCACTTTGCTACCTTGCTCTGCAGAGTCGTATAAAAGATAAGGGTGAATGATCTCACATTGACTTCTGAGAGGGGTACAGGAGGATCGCAGTCGATGATGACTCGTTTCTTGTGTATCGTATTGCGTCTCATCTGCATTCCAGCAAGAAGATCTCGCGCCCTCGGGGTTCGAACGGGCGGGCCCCGACCTCTCCCCGCGTTTCCGACGGAGATGAATGGCTTTGTTCGAGCCCAGCGACTCTCGTATTCCCACCTCATGATTCGTTGATAGCTTGGTACGCATGCATGTCTGGTCTTGGATGGACAATCTTAGCATCAGAGTATATTCCTCCGTGTCAGGGGGACACCGAATTGTATATAATCTGCCAAACCTTCCTGTTTGACATACAATGCAGTGTGAAATGACCAACGATGTACTCGTTATTTTTTTCCCCATACGCACCACACCATACATCAAAGCGGACGACCTGGACAGCGTGATCAGCGATGAGACATTCTGCGCCTGCCCATGAATTTAGCGCTACGTGACTGCCTCTTATCAGGGGCACGAAGGTGGACGGACCAACGCCTGGAACAAAAGACAATAATAGTGCTATTCCCCCCCTTCCTTCACACACTTGTAGCAGTAAGTGAGGTCACTCTACAGAGCCGACTACAGGAGTGTGTCTCACAGTCAGCGCACCCGTCTGTCAGGAAATAGAAGCTGCGCACGCATGCGCGAGATGCGCTTGCGCATGATGTCGGAATGGTATGAAACGCGAGCTCACGGATGGAGAGTTCCCGAACGCGGAGAAGATACGTGATTGCATGCTCGCTTTGGATATCCGTAAACTGTGACAATTGATTGAACGATTGACACACGGGTATCTTTGTATCGTCCGTTAGGTCAGGGCACTCAGCGTTTGCTACAAGAGAATGATGCATACATAGGCCTTGTGAAGGGCAATACGGCAACGTCGTGCGTCAGACGGAAAATCGTTGATGACAGCTGCCCTGCAGGAAAGATGTAGGGAGCGCCCTCGTGCCGATCGTCCTCTTTGTTCGCTTTCTGGTCACTGTGCGAGGATATATCAATCTGAGCGAAAGCAGCACCAAACGACCGTGAGATGCGGCTCCGACTGAGTGTCGCCCGTGGCTTGCTTGCGCAAGACTGACTACTTCGGGGACCTCGCCACCTCAAACAAGAGGCGATTGGTTCGGCTCTACTGTGGTGCCCATGGCCTAGATGACAGTACAAAAACATGGCAAAAGAGGTTGAGGAACGCCAAGGCGCAAAGCAAAGAAATAGTTTCAAACGATAACTGGACACTCCCCAAGATCTCCGCGACCACCCCCCTTTTCTCGCCGTCATGCCGCAAAAAGCAACTGCCGCCTTTGTGGATCGAACACAAGACCTTACGAATTCAAGCTATAGCAACTTCAGTCGTACGCTCTCCCAGCTGAGCTAAGGCGGCCACCATGATTTAACTCTCACTGTTACATCAAGGACTTTGTTTGTACTTGATCCCCATGAAAAAGCGATACAGAAAAGCGATTCAGACGACGAAGTGTCGTATAGCCCGGTCGCGCATATCGAAAGCCGCGCTTATCAGACTTCCCGCGCGCGCTGTAACCGGCTAAGCAATATCAGTGCCGTAACCGCTGCCGTAAACTCACCTCCGGTCGAGTTTCTCTTCCGGCAGATAACCGGTAACCGAGTCCCGTGCCCACCTCGACTCGTGCTCGATCGTCACTCTCACTCTCCCCCCTCGTTGACCTTTGAGTTTCTTGGCTACATAACAATACGAAGAACCAAACACGGAGGACTTACATTTGCCTACACGACCTAATTGTGAATACCTGCAAAGCCGCTTGAAGACATCAGAAAGCGCACCTAATCTCACACAATCTTGACAACATGGCACCTCGTTCTTCACTCACCAACTTCAACTCGAAACCTTCGTCGAACGAATCTACCAAGTTTGTCGCACCGTCCGGTAAAGTCGATTACAAGGGACAAGTCGTCCTCATCACCGGTGCTGGAAGTGGTCTTGGACGATCGTGAGTGTGGTCGAATCACTTGATACATCTTGCCTAGCTGGCGAACTGACCATGAATGTGGGTGTCGCTTCAGCTACGCTCTATTCTTCGGATCGAGAAATGCGAAAGTAGTAGTCAACGATGTCTCAGTCGAGGCTGCTCAAAAGGTCGTTGACGAGGTGAAGAAGGGTGAGCGTTACTACGATCATGTGGTCGCGATCTTCCGTCGCTAAGCATAAAACTTCTCGTCATACGCAGCCGGAGGTCAGGCCGTTGCCGCTGCTGGAAGCGTCACGGATGGAAAGCCCATCGTTGACCAGGCTGTCAAAGCCTTCGGTACCGTCCACATCTTGATCAACAACGCTGGAATCCTCCGTGAGTCATTTCCCATGGAACCGCCTTGGATGGGTTTCTTACCCCTTTGTGTGTATCGCATGTATCGCGTCTACTAGGTGACAAATCTATCAAGAACATGGATGACAAGGAGTTTGACTCGGTTGTCGCTGTTCACCTGCGAGGAGCTTTCGATATGACCAAGGCTTGTTGGCCTCTCTTCCGAGGTCAGAAGGTAAATACTTCGCATACCCTTGAACAGCCTGACTCGCCCTAACGGATCTCCCATCAAATAGTATGGACGTATCATCAACACCTCTTCTGCCGCTGGGTTGTACGGAAACATGGGTCAAGCCAATTACTCGGCTTGCAAGGGTAGGTCCGCTGATTCGATCAGTCTGGTCCAGCCCTGATCATTGTCTAACGTCTTCCACAGCCGGGCTCATCTCATTCACCATGACTTTGGCCAAGGAGGGAGTAAAGTACAACATCAAGACCAACGTCATCGCACCGGTATGTTTTAAGAAACAGGTCTCGCAGCGGATCACACCTTGACCCTCCCTTTTCTGTGGCAATCTTCAGATCGCTGCCTCGGCCATGACCGCCACCATCATGCCTCCCGATATTCTTAAACACCTTACTCCTGAATTCATCGCCCCTGTTGTCGGAGTTTTGACCGCACCGGAGGTGAGTGAGCGCGAGATCCCTGGAGTTGTTTCTCTTGCTCAAACGCGATCGCACAACAGGGACCCAACGTCAACGGTCGTATCTTCGAATTGGGTGCAGGGTTCGTCTCCGAGATCAGGCGTCAACGAGCAAAGGGTACGCATTGGCCACAGATCCCGATATGAAAGACATGACCTGAAGTTAAGCCTGTTTGTCCTCTAGGTGCCAACTTCAAGCCCGATGAGACCTTCACTCCATCGGCTGTTGCTGCTAAATGGCAAGAGATCACTGATTTCTCCAGCGAGACTGAATACCCTGTCGGAATGGAGGGCAAGAACCCTATGGTAAGTCTACATGTTAACCTGGCAACAATGAAGCGAAATCTTATCGAGTTACTACGACGGCTTCCCAGGATCTTCTCGAGACTTCCAAATCTTTGAAGAGCAACCCCAAGGGACCCGAGATCGACTTCAAGGGGAAGACCGTCATCATTACCGGTGCCGGTGCTGGTCTAGGAAGGATCTACGCCTTGATGTTCGGAAAGATGGGTGCCAATGTTGTGGTCAACGATGTCAGCAAGGATGGCGCCCAAAGTGTCGTAAATGAGGTTGTCAAGGGTAAGCCGTATTACTCAAGCACACCATCCTGGCCTCGCTGATTGCCTCTCATGACATATTACAGCTGGTGGAAAAGCTGTCGCTGCGCCTTTCTCGGCTGAAGACGGAGATGGCATTGTCAAGGTCGCCATGGAGAAGTTCGGCAGCGTACACGTCTTGATCGCCAACGCAGGTATTCTGCGAGACAAGAGTTTCCAAGCCATGTCTCCTGCCGAGTGGGACGCCGTCATTGCCGTTCACCTGAAGGGCACTTACAAGGTGAGCACGAGGTCATGGTTACGATCCTTTCAACTCGGCTAACTTGCGATGTTACGTATATTGTAGTGCATCAAAGCTGTCTGGCCCATCTTCCAGAAGCAGAAGTACGGTCGAATCGTGACCACCTCGTCGGGAGTTGGACTTTACGGTAACTTTGGTCAAGCCAACTACTCAACGGCCAAGTCAGGTATCATTGGTCTCACGAAGACTGCCGCGATCGAGGGTGCCCGATACAACATCAAAGCGAACTGTATCGCCCCTAGTGCTGGTACGGCGATGACCAAGACCATTTGGCCACAGTAAGTCTGCGCGACAAGCCCTGTATGAACTTTCCACTGATGCGGGCACCCAATCCACTCTTTCTATGACGTTTAGGGAAATGGTTGATATGTTCAAGGTATGCATGAGCAAGTGAATGAACCGCTGCGTGCACGATACTGAATGGATACTGTTTGTTCCAGCCGGATTTCATCGCCCCGGTTGTTGGTTACCTTGTGAGCGAAGGCTGCGCTGCTACGGGCACGGTCCACGAAGTCATGGCTGGTTGGGCTGCCGAGGTGCGATGGGAGAGGACCGTTGGGTAAGCGATTCTCGGTTGC
>Ga0308160_10003755_pt1 | contig 16771 bp, 19 predicted proteins | sample PhyFR1_FD_201036 | JGI IMG/M metagenome (GOLD analysis project Ga0308160, IMG submission 201036) | Phyllosphere microbial communities from UC Gill Tract Community Farm, Albany, California, United States - DLSLF.R1 | ecosystem: Host-associated > Plants > Phyllosphere > Unclassified | place: USA...
TGCCAATTCACCAAAGCGAATTCCTTGAACAGCTTCGACTCGTACGCCCTTGCCAACCGCTCTTCCCAGCTCACGTCCGAAGGCTCCTCGCCATCCCTGATAAACCTGTCGTCAGACCCGCGAAGTTTCGACCTCAATCAGTGAAGACAGAAGTGATAGTCACCGATGGTTCTCTTTCAATACATCCCACTCCGACCTCCTCAGCTCCGCCGGCGCCTCCCGCCCGCCATACCGCCCTACCAGCTGTTGTTCCCTCTGAAACGCATTGAGCCCGCCCAGATTCGGTTTGAAGCGCGGATCGAGTTTGTTCGTATTCGAGCCGGTAGGGGGACCCCACAGAAGTTTGCCGGAGGTTTTCCAGCTCATCTCAGGGGGATTTGATGGTTGTGATAGTCTGGTCAACCGGCTGAAAGTGCGTGTAATATAGCGAAAGGACGAGTGGAGGCTGGATGAAGATGACGGTGTTGCCAGATATCAATGACTTGTTACGTAATGCCTTGGCGCGCTTTTGCGCATATCGCCATGTATGGCCTCTATTCGTCGACTCGTCAGCGCAGCACTTCATCAAGGAGCGTACAGGTCGAATTGAGTCTAGTCGAGGCGAAATTGAAAGAGAGACGAAGCGCTGCAAGACGACAGCAAACCGATACGCGACATCGACGCGTTCGACGGTGACATCAACCGGAAGCCGATTTCAAGCAACACTTTACGCCAATTTGACAAAGATTCAATCGCTCATGACGCGCTGATATGGCATGACTACGTTCCGCCCAGTTTCGACAATCTCCTCCCTGACGCAACCTTCGCCGTCCAAGTCAAACCCATTCGCTCGGCCAACAGCCGCTCACTCGCCATTGTCCTTCACGCGGAAGAGCATTTTACCAACTGTCCCTTCGCCTGCTCGCGCCCTTGACCCGCTCAGCACTCCAGGGGAGAAAGGCGATGTCCTCAATGGCGCTGTAGGATCAGCAAACCGGAGCCGGACGGGCTGGAGGCTGTTGTGGAGAGGCGGGCTGGAGATCGGGAAGGAGGGGTGGAGGTTGGACGGTACGTCTCGCGTCGCCGAGATCAGCAAATTGAACGTCGTATACTGATTCTTAGGTGTAACTTTCCTCGCACTACTGTCTTTCCCCGGGACGCCTACTGCGCAAATCTCAAACCCTTTCGACGCCGCTATACTCCCTTCCCCCGGGGTGGCCTCACCGTTCAACAGCTTGCCAGCGGGCGATACCGACCTCTGTCTCTCTCTTGAGAGCATGAGAGGGAGGAAGTATCTACAAGTACGGGGCTTGGTAGATCTACCGGAACATCAGCAACTGGAAGGGAGCGACGATGCTGGTGTGCAGATGTGAGTTGCTTCTGACGCAATGGAACAGCTCAGTTGACTCCCAGGTCGATCGCCCCGAATGCCCCGCTGCTTGCGGCTTACTTCACCGGAATGCTTTGTCGGCACCCGAAGCTTTCGTCTCAAGGCCGTACCCTCAGCGCGGTCGCCATCGGGCTAGGCGACGATCTCGGTAAGTCTTCAGGCTGCTCGCAGGACGTTGAAGTTGACGAGAGACGCTCCAGGATCCACGGTCCTGGTTTATGGTCAGCGCAGCCCGGATACCGACTCGCCAGTTCTCAAACTGTGTGTGGGTCGGATTAAACCTCCACCGATCGCCCCAAGCGAGAAAAAGGTTCGGCCAGGGGAACCATTACCCAGAGGTAGGTCGTGCTCTACCCTGCTTGATGCCCGTCCCAGCGGTGTCTGACCACCAGCTCCCCTATTCTTCCCCGCAAAAGCACCCTTTAAGCCCCCTCCGCCTTTCCCGCGGAATCGAACCCATCGTTCCCTGTCCCGCGCACCGTCGACGTCCTCGATATACGCCCCTCCGCCAATCCCGCCCCAATCTCCGGCTTCGACTCTCCCTTCTACGGCGGGAAGAACCCCAGGAAGACGGGGCGAGAAACGGCCGAGAAATGAGCAAGACGATCAAAACGACGAACGGCGGCGGAAAGCTGGCAGGATAGTTAGGCCAAACCTTGCCAAAGCCAGAATCGCCAGTACCGAGTCTGATCTACCGGACGAGGAACGCAGAAACGGGGAAGACGAGGATATCTTCGGAAAGCGAGGCAGCTCGGTCGCTCCTTCCGAGAGGTCAGAGCGAGAAGGCACCGAAATTGCAGAGAGCAGCATGGCTGCCCGGGGGAAACGCAAAGCCCCATCGCAGCTCGTACTCGACAACAAGGCGGTACGTCAAGGATGTCTTGTGGTAGAAAGGATTGAGCTCATGTTAGGCGATCCGGAAACAAGTCATGGTCCTCATGGAAGAACGAGGTTTTCCGCGGTCACACGACATTTTCAAAGAAGTCTTCGGCATGGCGCAGCGAGGGACTTATTTCGCTTTCGTATGTTGATTCCTGATTGCGCCGATCACGCTAACGCTACAGCGACATCGAATCGAAGTGGGCGTACTGGTCAAAAGCGATATACAGCACATAGTCAATGCCCACCTGGACATGTACCTCCCGGACGCTGCGCCGACGAACATCCTCAGTCAGGTGAAAGAGGAGGACGAGGAGGATGTGTTGTTCGGAGAGTCTAGGCAGGAGTACTTTCCGAGCGATACAAACATACCGGACGAGCCGACATCGGGCGGGGCGTTCTCGGAAAGCGCAGTCTCGGAAAGCGCAGTCTCGGAAACCGCCATGTCGGACGGTCTGTTGTCGGAGGATGTTCTACCTGTAGGCCTGCTGCCCGAGAACGGCTGACAGATGGTGGCGCTGTTTGCTGTTGGAGACTGGCAAATACCCCGAGCTTGGTAATACTGTAGCATACAATCTCGTTCATATATATACGTCGATATCCGAAAGCGACTATCGTCTCTTTCTCAAAAGCCTTGGAAGTATCGTATCGATTCGTTACTCGTCATATACACGCTTTACCGCGCACCTCAATGCCATAATTGCTCCGACCGGGGGTATATCGCAATCCCCGTTTCCTCGTCCCTGTCTGTGGATTCCACTGGCGGGAGCACCTCCGCGCCTGCGTGTACGCCTTTTCGCGAGACAAGCTCCTCATCCAATAAATTCTGTAAGATTTCGTTGAACTCCAGCCTGTCGAGCGTCTTTCCGACGTAATTTCTCAGTGATCGCTACTCTCAGCCGCATTCCAGACGAGGTCGCGAAACTCACCTCGCTGCAACCGGGTCGCGATACGATCCAACCGATGACATTCCTCTTTGCTGCCTCCCATGCTGAATCCACCCTTTCGCCCCATACTGTCGTCCATTTCCTGGGCACGACCAGCGTCTCCAGGCCCACGTCCTTCGACTCGCCGAGGATATGCCCGTCATCGTCCCGAATAGGAGGTCGTGTGGGAAGCGCCCAAGCATCCCAGAACGACGAGTGAACGACACGAGCCGTGTCGTAGCCTGCCCAGAAGACTTCTCCTTGTGGCAACCCCTCAAGAACCCTAGCCAGGGTCGGCCCATCGATTCCAAGCAGATCCTAATGATAAGCAGGGGCGATCGAGTAGCCCAAACACTTACCTGCAGCTTCGGCTTGGTGAACCCCTGGGTCTCAGTGGCTCTAATCGCGTTTATGGCTTGGTCGACGAGCGATTCGTCGTGGATCTCCTCGATCTGCCACGAGCGGGCTGGAAGAGCGCCGCGGACGCTCGGTGGATTGATCTTTTTCTTCTCGCCAGCCGGCTTCGCGCGCCTGACGGAAACTTCGAACTCAAGATCCACGTCGTCTAGATGTTAACGCTGATGCTGATTGCACCCAAACTCCACTTACTGAGCTTCCTGGTGTTGTACGTATCTTGCCAGTATCGTGTTGTCGGGAACTCGTTGCACTCGAAGTCAAAGTCCACCTCATCGTTTGACACCATATTCAGCAATGCTGCTATGTCGCCGTTCTTGCCGAGCAACGGCCAGTCAAGCGATCTGTCCTCATCGAAAGCTTCGTCGAGCTGATGGCCAAGACTGTCCGCATCATGCATGAACTCTTCGCTGAATGGTCCCTCGCTTGCTTGTAGCCAACTAAGTCGGTCAGTCCTGGCAGTATCTATCTCATGGACGTCACTTACGCAACGGGCGGGTGGAAGACTCGTCCATCGGCCGCGGCTTTGGCCCGACGGATCACCTTGTCGTCGATCAGCTCTGAAATGCTGCTTTCTTGATGCTCGACCAAAGGCGCCGATAATCTCGTTCCGACGTCCACATGGTAGTCTCCAACTGGGTGGTTGACTATCATCTTTATGATTAGCATCGATAGACGCCTATGGACTGCACTCACCTTGATCAGTGACTTGACCTTGCCTTTGCCAGGATCGTCGATATCGTACATCGGCTCGCTCGGCTCGGCGATCATCGAGGCCAGATTCAGATTGCCTGCACGGAGATCATCACCACTTGTGGGATCCCACACGGCGCCTATGGTGGGGTTTGCGATCGTTTTGAACTCCCAGTCCTTCTTGCTGATTAGACTTTCGACTTCTTCGGGTAGATCTTCGGTCTTGAGCTCATCTCCAACATAGCTACCGAGTACAGATTCCCAGCTAAAATCAGAAACCTGTCACTGTATCGTACGTTATCACTCACATGTCACTGAGCGGGATGTTTGCTCTGAGGAAGTCGAGATGTCGCTGCAAGTCAAAGTCGTGCGGACTGTCCAGGTTCGCGTCTGGCAGTGCTTCCGTTCCGCGATGTTTCAGCCACAAATCGTGATAAGCGTCGGTGATGCGATCGAAATAAGTCTGTTTGCCGGGGCGGCTCAGGTACTTTCGCAGATGTTTAAGGTAGACTTGCAGCGACGCAGGAGCGAGTACTTGAAACAGAGCTTGCCGACCTGGTTTCGGACCAGATTTGTCCTTGAATCTCGCTCTGATGATCGCTTCGCATTCGAGCAAAGTCTCCTCATCCTCTTCAGACCACTGTTGCCTATTTCGCTTCGCCGGTTGACCTGGCACTGGCCCGTTAGCACCTTGCTTCCCGCATCGCGTTCAGACTCACCCTTGTGAGGTTTAGGTCCCCGGGATCGCTTGTCCTTCCTCGTCTTTCGTGACATCGGCGCCCGTCTCGCCATAGGACCCCTCTGTTCTGGCAGCGCCAAGAATCCGACTGCCTTACTTCTGCAGAACATCCTGCATGCTTCATCTAGCGCCTCGTCCGCCAAGCCATCAGCATCGGTGGCGGTGACCCTCGTTGCGGTCATGATGTACTTGGCCAAGTAGTCTTCGAGTTCCCTGCCGGGCTCAGTCCCCGTCCTTTCTGCTGCCGCTTCGACCCTTCTTTCCCATTCCAGTCTGCTTGCTAGTCGAATCTCGGCGATCTTTGCCGTCAGTTCCGACGAAGCCTTCTGACGCCTCTCCGCCTCTTCTTGGGTCTCGGCCGTGTAATTTTGACCAAATGCGTATCGCCTGCTCTGCGTCGATCTCAATTTGTCGAGCCGCGTCTTGATCGTTTCCTTTACAACATATGGCGGGAGGCACCATTCCCATGCGAATCGGTCCAGCTCTTCGTCTGTTTTGAGGCGGCACGAGGCAGTGCGGTAATCGATTATGCCTTCGATAGCGGATCGCTGTACTTCGACTGGTCGGACTTCCGATCTCCATCGACCCTTCGCACGTAGCAGCTTGGGCGCCTCTGCGGACGAGAATTCCAGCGTGTCCGTGAGCGGAGCATGTCGCGAAGGATCCGATCGCCGCTCCATATTCGGCAACGCATTGATATCGTAATTGGTGGCAGCCTCTTTGACAGTCTTCCAGAATTCTCGCGCTTGATCGGCCGTCTGCACCGGCAGGAGACCAGCAAACCCAGCGGCATCTGACGCGATGTGGTACACGGGGGCGGACTCATACAAGCGGAAAAACATGGCTTCCGACACCGAAGCGGCCGGTTTGAAGAAGGTCTGCGCCTTGTCTGCCTGCTCGACCACTAAGGTCGAGTCCGCTTCGTCGGTGAGAATCAACGGCTCGATGAGCTTGAGTAAGACCATATTGGAGAGAAGGTAGACCATCTTCTGCTTTGAATAGTGGCCTCCAAAGCCCTGCTTCGGGCGTATACCGGCCGGGATCTTGGAGATCGGTGCGGACCCAGTCTCGGGATCTCCAACGTATGAAACCAGCTCCTCGTTGTAGTACGGCCACGAAACCGACCTGAACCAATCGACGGCCGGTATGTCACTGAACATCATCTCCAATCCGAAGACTCTTGGTGAGGTAGCGATGATACTGCTTGCTTGCGGATTGACGTTGAAGACGTTGACGATCGCCGCGTGCATGGTCGCGATTCGCGCGTTGCGGCCAGAGTGGTATCCGTATAAGATCGGTACGACGTTCGTGTCCGCTAGCAAGATCGCTCTCCTTTCCTCCGGGTCGATGGAACCAGTAAGAGGACTTTGCGAGATTACATCGGTGTTCGGATCGAGTTTCTTCCTCATCCGCCCTGGCTGCGACCCCGCGGGGCGCACTTCAGTGAACTCAGTCGCCGCAATTTGAGCCGAAGCCCTTGACTTCGGTCCATACACCAATGTCATTGTCTGACCGAGGTTTCGTATGTATCTGTTTGTCGTTCCCGAGCTCGCTTCTGGCAGCCAGTACACTTTGGCTTGACGGATACCTCCGGTGATTGTCGGAAAAGTCGCGATGGTCATCTTTACCTTGCCCTCGTCGAGCAGGTTATCGAGAGCGCGATGGAAGACGGAACGATCCATTTGCGTAGCTATCGCCGGAGCGAAGGGGTGATCGGTGCCGGCCACGCGTTTGTGCCATTCCCACAGCTCCTTTCGGAATTGATTTAGCTCGAGGATCTCCCCCGTATCCCTCAGAGTCTGTAAGATCTCGTTGGAACGCCGAACCTGGCCTATATCTATCTTGCTCATTCGTGACGCTTGAGGTACGGAAGTCGTAAGCTTCTTGACGGCTTTCGGCTCCGTGTCAAGCGCTATCTCACGCAGTGGCGTGGTCTCGGGCACACGAGCAGTCGTGGGGTTTGCAGCGGGTGTTTGGTGCTTCGCCTGGGGGACAACGTTCGCTTCGGGGGCCACTCTTGCGACTTCGTCTGTCTTTTTTGTATTCTCTACTTCAACCGCCTTCTCCGCCTCCTGCTGTCGCATCTTCAAACGCAAATCGAGCCACTCCCGCGGAACTTCGGGTTCGCCTGCAGTCACATCTGGCTGTGAGATCGAGACCGCTTGAGACGCCTCTCGCTCAGAGACCGCCGATGAGGCTGCTCCTTGTTTCTTGGATCGCTTGCCGCTCTTAGACGGAGTCGATGCGACAGAGGCGGTAGAGGTCCCGGGAATCGGCGCAGCTTTCCTCTTTCTACCTGCACGTCTCAGCAAAGGCGACTCTGCGGCCTGCTGCGATTCGGCTGACTCGGCTGACTCTGGCAGAAGAGTCGTATTGACAGCGGGTCCATCCGAGACTTCGTCGGTAGCTGTTGGTGTCGGCGCTGGCATAGCCGGGATATGCATAGCGGGAGATCCGCACTTCGGAGCTGATGACTTTTGGAAAACGGGATGCCTCTTTTGGCTTTTAGGCAAAAGGACACTCGAGTTCCAGCCATCGACGACAATCGGCTCGGTCGAAAGCGATCCTAGTGGAGCCGGTGAGCCGGACAGGGCGGTATTGGGAGTGAACACCGGAATGCTCATCTCCTGAGGAGTGTACTTCGGCTTCCGGCCCAGACGTTTGACTTGAGACTCTGCCGCGATCGGTGTGGGGGCGCTAGATGGAGACTGAGAGATAGGCGTACTTGGCAGTGGCGGGCCGAGAGACGATGGTATCAACGAAGCAAAGGCAGAAGCAGTCTCTCCGGATTGATTGTCTTGAATGCTCGTGGCGATCTCGCCTGTTTCAGCGACCAAAGATGATACAGGCTGACGGGCTTCAGCCATGACTTCAGTGCCGCTTGGGATCTCGATCGGTTCGGCACCTGGTGAAGGACGTTTGGCTACAAGGCCAGAGTTACGCGAAGTCATTGATGTGGCGCGTTCTGCCGCTGTACTGCCCGCAGAAGCTGTTTCTGAAATCTTCGTGCTCTTCCTAGGTCGACCTCTCGGTTTCTTTGGCTGTGCACTGCTGCTGGCGGCTGCTGTCTTGTTGATGGCGGAGCCGCCGGCAGTTACTGCTGCGGTATCAACGGCAACATCACCGTCCGGCACTGGTCCGGTTGGTTTTGAGCCGCCTTCTTGCTCATCGGAATCGTCCAGCTCGTTGATATCAGCCTCGTCTGGATCTTTCCTTTCGACTTTCGGCTTCTTCGCCGCTGTACCCTTTTTCTTTTCAGCCTTTGCTTTCTTGCTGTCCAGATGCTTGGGATATTTCGCAAAGCTTTGCGGGCTTCGAGCCTTGGCGAGCTCGTCCTTTCCTATGATAGGAGGAGGACCAACGCCCGAGTATCCGGGAGGAGCGGGCACCAATTTGTTGAGTTTTGTGATCCAGACATAGATCGGATCCAGATCAGAGTGAGGGAATACGCTGCCGATGATATTTCGCCGGACCTTGCCTTCTTCGTCTACGACATGGATGTATTTCCGGGGACGACCCCGGATCTGTCCTGCGTTCTCGTATTTGGGAGCCTTCTTTGGCGCCGAATTTTCATCGTCCTCGCTCACATCTTCATTCTCGCCTTGATCCGCGCGTGGTTTGCGCTTCGTGCCGGTCTTCTTTGGCCGCGTGACTAACTCCTCGACGCCAGTGGTGCAATCATCGAGGAATCGATCGATCTCGCTTGGATGATCATACAGGGCCCGTAAAGCTAGAGGCACCCATCGGCCGACTTGGTCATCGAGTGGAGGGTGAATGGCGTCGTCGATGGGCAGACCGACGCCTTGCGCCCATTGCCGATAAGACGCCAAGCTGTACGCACGCAGGCGTCGTTCTCGGCCGTGCGAGTCCATCGTCTGCACAATTTGGTGGTCTCTGTTCTGGGGCGGAACGTACGCATGTTCAGATCGGACGAAGTGGAATTCGACGTTGCGCTTGAAAAAGTAGTCGAGTTTCTGCCTGACGTCCTATCTTCTCAGACAACTCCTGACGCACGACGGAAGTGACTCACTGCAATCGTCAACCCGTGGATACCTGACTTGCCAATGGCGTCGTTTATCTGATACTCGATCGACAACGTCTGTGATACAGGACTGGAGTGTTGATAAACTCCGCTGTGAGCTGACACTGTCGGTCAGTATAATCCGCACAGACTGCGCTCGCATGTACCGAGTATTCCGTCGTCCAGCGTATGCAGCCCATCCTCGTCGATCTCCTCCACTTTGGCAATCTCGCCTGTGAACACAGACTCGGGATTGTACTTGGTCAACCGCAGACATCGGATGTGTCTCTCGCCGACTTCGACCACCTCAATCACCCCGGTATGTTGCAAGGTGTCGACGTGTCTTGCGATTGCTCGGCGATGACGGAGTACATGCGGTCCCCTCCAGCCCTGCTGTCAGCATTCAGACATGGGCATGTCATCGCTTACAAGAAGCTGAAGCAGATTTTTGCGCTTCAGAAGGTGATTCTTCAGACTGGGATACTCCAGAAGTTTCACCAAACGTTCTTTGACAAGATGTCCGATCATGAGCTCTTCTTCGGACATGGGACCGAAAGACAAGTTCCAGGCGGGATCCACCGGACTGACGGCCTCATCCTCCTCCTCGTCCGCTTCCTCGTCGTCGGCTGGGGTAGCAGCGGCAGGTGCTAATGCCTGCTGAGAGGTCCCTAGCGCACCATCAAGGCTGGAAAGGGGCGGTAGTCTCATTGACGCTCGGTAATGGGCATTTTGCTCAAGGAAGCGGTGGAAGATGAGCAAACTAGTGACCGAGCTATGCGTGACGACTGGAACTTTGGCGCTGTATGATCAGCTCCGCTCGCGGATGAGTTTCTGACGCATACCATAAGCCAAGTTGGCACAATACTTTCATAAAGTAGTGCATGCTACCTTGACTAGTTCCGACCGCGGGGCCGAGCTCGATGGCCGATATACCCTTGTCGCGGGTTTTGGCCGCCAGCTGCAGGGTGTGGAAGACTATCGGGGAGAGTTTGCCGACCTGTAAAGAGTCAGTTGCGACTTACCGACGCACATACCTTCTGACGAGATCCTGTGAGGCGATAGTAGATTTCCTCGTCGGTTGCTCGAATCCTCAGACGTGAACCCCATTTTGAGACCAACCCAGCGAGATCGTCTTTTGAGATTTTCTGATCGCCCTGACCGCCGTCATCCACTCCGATGAAGGTCAGCAGCGCCTCACCGTCTGGCCCTTCTGCTTCTTCCACCTTCGCTGCTTTCTTCGCTTTGCCGCCCGTCAAACCCTTCAGCTCTTTAGCCTTCTGGCGCTTGGCCTCTTTGTTGGCGGCGATGGCCTCCTTGTCCGTCTTGAAGTCCTTGCCCTCGTTATGAAAGGCCAAGGCTCTCCCTCTCAGGCCCTCAGCAGCATCTTGGGCGTCTCCGAAGGCCTCAGCCACGTCAAAGTCGATCGGCAGCGGCCCTGTCCCGAGCTGCAAATATCCGTCCGGCGATGGCAACGGATGCTTGGTGAGGATGACCTCTATCGAGGCGTGCGCAACGAGCAAGCGGTAGATGTGCTGGAAAAAGTCATCGTCGATCGTCTTGTCGAGAGTCTTCAGATGCTGGGTGATAGTGTGCGGATCACTCCCTGTATCAAGTTAGCTTTTGACGCGACAGGAACCAAACAATGGCATAGCAATAATGCCTTGTTACTGAAGGGGTTCGAACGCGTGATCAGAGCTCGCCAAGGCTGCAAACCCACCTAGCACACCGTCAATAGCAACGTACTCGACGCATGCCTCGAGCAGCTCGTGAATTCTCATGGCGAGTGTATCGTCGGCATCGAGCTGTCGGGATGGATTGATGGGAAGAGGTAATGGATCTTTGATGTGTGCAGTGGGTTCCGAGGAACATCACGAGAAGGTGAAGTCGGCGGCGACACGCGACTTCGGCATTTGCCGCCGGTCGAAGTTGTGGCACTTCTAGTCATCTGCTGGATGCGCACCCTCTGCGCGCTTGCAGCATGCTGTAGGAGTAGCATTCGGCGAGTGTCTACGGAGAACGCACGACGTCGAGGCTAGTCAGCCTGGCGGAAAGGCTAAGTTCGCGAATGGGGACTTCCTGAGGTCGCGACGCCTAACTGTAGACGGAATCAGATTGTTTTCAGGCACGACTGGGCCTCTGTCTTTCCGACTTTTGTTTAATGCGTCTGTCTATCGTACTCTTGAGCTGTCGGTACACGTCGACAACCAGTCATTCCCTGATCCGATCGACCACTCTCTGTCACCAAAATGGATCTCACCGAGGAAGAAGCAATCATGAACGTGACCTCTGAACCTGGTCCGAGCACGAGTCGCAGCCTTATTTCTCCGCTTGTGCCAGGCGTTTCGGAAGGCATATCGAAGAATCAGCAGAAGAAGGCGAATCGCAAGGTTAGATTGCGAAACAGGCGGTGATATGTGGGCTCATTGCAGGCGAAAATGATGGCGAGCCGTCCAGAAAAGCGGGCAGCTGAAAGAGCAAGGAAACGAGAACGGGACGCCGAACGAAAGGAAGGATACGCTGCCGGCACGCTGTCGGCGCAAGAGGTAGAGGTCTTTGAGAAGCGCAAAGCCTTGAAGAAGGCTCGGATAGACGATGCGAAAGGGACGAGGAAAGACGTGTGGAAGGGTGGGGTAATTATCGATCTAGGCTTCGACGACATGATGCGCGATCCGGTAAGTCTGTCTTAGGACAGGCGGATACGCATGTCATTGCGAGTGCAGCTGATGACAAGGAAATCGCTTCCATGGCTTCTCAGATGGGCTTCCTGTACTCGGCCAACAGGACGTCGCCGCGACCATTTGGCACGATAATGCAGACTTCTTTCGGGCCCACTGCTTCGCCAAGATTATGGGAGACTATGAAAGGGAGGGAATGGGCTCGCTGGAACAGGATGGTCTGGCGGGAACAAGGACTCGATCAAGTCGCCAAAGCCTTCGCACATGTGTCCGCGGGAACCGAGACTTCTCCCATGACAGGCGGATCGGAGGAAACGATGGGTGCAGCAGATCAGGAAGAATCAAGCGATGCGATCCGAGCGCTGTCAGGTTCGATCCTGCCGTCGACGATCACCTCGAGTCACAAGCTCGTCTACCTCTCAGCCGATTCGGAAGAAGAGTTGACAACGTTATCCGAGGATGAGGTGTACATCGTAGGCGGCATCGTCGACAGGAATCGATACAAGGTGGGTGCCTCGAGCTGATTTGTTTGCGGAGCTAACGTTAGATGCTGTGTCAGGATAAGGCAGTCAAGCTCGGTATCCGCACCGCCCGCCTGCCGATTGGTACATATCTCGCTGAAATGCCGACCCGTAAGGTGCTCACAGTCAACCAGGTGAGTGATGAGTCGCTCTTGCGCGTCAACACGGGCTTCCGATCTCAAGGCTGATCCAATCAGGTTGTCGAGATCCTGCTGCAATATGTCAATCTGCAGGATTGGGCGCAAGCTTTCCACGCGGTCATCCCGAAACGGAAATACGACGCGGTGGGTAAGAGGGAGCTGCGACGTCGAGACCGAGCCGCTTCTTCGAAAGCATCCAATCCGGCAGGAAGTGATGTTGGGGGTGATGACGACGAAGAGTCAGAGGACGACAACACAGATCCGGTCCACGCCGATCCGGTCGGGACGGACGAGAGCGCAAACAAGTAAACAGAACTGCAATGGAGCATGTAAACACCACAACATACCAAGAAGGTTGTATACATGCAAACGATCTTCATGTTGACATGCCTCTTTAAGGCAGTCTGTCGGACACGAATCAGCATCCGGTTTGGCTGTGAATGGGGATGAATTGGCGAGCCATTCGAGGATACCCGGGGCCACTCAAAGCTTAAGCTTCCTTGGCCAGGCAGTCGTTAACGTTATTAGCCGGTGCGGACGCGAAGTGGCGTTTTCATCAGTCTTGAATGCATGCTTTAACGGCCTACTATTTGGATTCAAAGTTCGAATAAGGCGTGTTTCCCAGGCGTCACGAATGCATGCATCGTTACGCAATTATCGTGATGATCATGATCGTCTGCCGAACGCGTTGCAGAGACTTGAATCGCGGTGTCCCGCTGGTTGGATACGGGATCTACAAGGCAGCCAAACGTCAAAATTGACTCTGCATATCCGTGCTTGCCATTCTTGCACGGTTTGGTGAGCGTGAGAAGGCGCGGTCTGCACGCAAGGTGGGACTGCTTCGAGTGCGCAGCGATGTATGGCCTTGATCGGGCTGCGCTTTGGGGCATCGCAGCTCTCTCGTCCTCATCGGGGCAAGACGACGACGCACCAATCAGCAAAGCTATGCATCGGTGGTCGTGTACGGCTTGGACGACCCATGCCTGGCTGGCCCTTGGGAGCTCTGACCCTGTAACGTTCGATGATGCTGCGATGGCGTAGACTGTCTGACCATTGAAGTTAATCCTTGCATCCGCACAGTCACAGGGAATCATCCGGGGTGATAGCGGACGCTTGGCTGTATGGCGTGACGTTTGTAAGGTCGTTGAATAACGAGAAATAGACGAATGGCTGAGAGCCGCGGAACTGATTAAGGTTGCACGCTGTGGCTGTGGGAAACGACATGTGCCAGGCCTGCTGTCGGATTCGCGCCGGTGCGTTATTGCCGGCATACATTCAGGCGAAAATGAAGACTGATTGGCGAATGGAACGAGGTACCAGGACAGGCCCCACTAGGAGGCGTTGTAATTGGAGGGTTGGAAGTCAGGGCAAACGATATAAGCTCAAAAGGGCAAAGAGTATTTAGAGTGTGGCACACTGCATGCCTGATCTCCGTGTGGTGTACGTAAATGCATCCATGGCTGTTTCATATCCGAACCGTAAAGTTCAGTCCTCCGCTGGTCACCCCGTGATCTTGCCCTTGGTCATTCATGTGATGCCCATAGCGATGGTGGGAAATATGATCCGATCAATGATCTCGACGGGCCGGTGCACCCTGGTCTTTGTGAGGAGTTACGGAGGGACGGCCCAGTCAGGCTAGAAGGTTTCTACTTGCTCGTCCGTGTCCGTTCCTGCCGAGTGCCTTGATTTTCAGCGGGATCCGAGAGTCTTCCGCAATGATAGACCTTCTATACTCTCAGCCATCCGATAGTAGTGAGACCCATCCGACAGGTTGTGAGACAAACAACTCCTCGCATTTGGAAACCGGGCGTTCGGATACGAACGACGATCCCAGCGTTAGGTGACACGACAGTAGGACCACAGGGACCGACTGGACAGGACACTCTGATGGTCGTACAACTAGGTAAGGTTGAGGGTGCTGTGAGCCATCTGGCTCGTCAGTGGCTTTTCATATGTCTTGACTGGCCAGCTTATCTTTAGGATGCTTCGACAGCTCGTTCGGTAAGGCGGGGGAGGACAGCAAGCCTTCGAGACCAAACATGTAACGATCACATCGGATCCCTACCCAAGAGGAGCCATTCAAGGGTGCCTATGTTTACGATCTAAACAGGAATCGGCGCAAAGAGTCTATATAACGGGCGCATCTATCTCTGACTTTTCCATCAACTCCTCCGCCTCTTCTCTCGCCTTCGCCTTCAAGCCTTCAAGTTTCCACTCAGAACTATCAATATGGTCGCCTTCCGCTCCCTTCTTGCCACCTTGGCCGTCCCCTTCCTCTTCTCTCAGACCGTCCTCGGAGCCAGCCTTTCCGAGCGCGAGATCACCAAGGAGGTCGAGCGACGAGCGGCGCTTAACGGCAACGGTTGTGCCACGGTCAACTTGTCGCTGCTCGGCCTCTCCATCGCCAACGGGTGAGTTGGCCATATCACGATTCGTGCTTGCAGCGCTAACGGATCAGTGTCTGTATCTGCATCGAGGCGGGCGTTATCACTCCAGCTTCCGCTCTCCAAATCGGTACCCTGATCACTGCCAAGGGCGGCCTCTTGGCTGGAGCTGTCAACTCCCTGGGTGGTCTCACCAACGCGGTAACCAACGTCGGTGAAGCCGTTGCTCCTATCGTAAGTCTGATATCCGTTCGATTGTCTTCAACCACTGACATCCTCAGATCATCCAAAACGCCCCGCAATGCAGCTACCCCGCCAACTCATCTCCTACTTGTGGATCTTGCACATTTGGTGAGTGGGCCAGCTTGCCGAGCGTGAACATCAACTCATCTTTTAGCTTGCGACGACGGTTACAAACAGTGCAACGGAGCCTGTATCCTGAACGCCGACACCTGTATCTCCTCGCGAAGCATGAAGCGCAACTACGGTGTTGACAGCGGCAACCACGCTCAGTGCCCGATCGGCTACGAAGCTTGCATGGTCCCAACCATCACCAAGAAGGCCGTCTTCGACACCGGAGCATTCGAGTGCATCAAGACTGCCAGCGACCTCGAGTCTTGCGGAGGTTGTGCCTACCCCCTCCCCGGCCGACCTACCGGCCAGGACTGCTCTGCCATCGCCAACGTCGGATCCGCTACCTGCCAAGCCGGCAAGTGTGTCATTGACACCTGCATGAGGGGCTTCACCTTCAACGGTGTCGCCTGTGTCCAGAACGAGGGCAACGGACGCAAGCTCTCGGGCTACTGGGCCGCCCTCGAGGAGTCATCCAAGATGATCCTCCAGAAGTAAACGTCGTCCATCCCGCCATAGTCTCTCAGGAGTACGAGGCGTAAAATCGGACAATGTACCATACTCTTTCTTCCCTTACGGACATTTTTTAGTAGCTTTTTAATTACCTTTACGGACTTTCGCGACCCTCCTAGAGACTCTCCCGGGCGACATGAATATCTTCATGTGAACTTTCCCTTGTCCAGCTGCGGAATGGCTGGTCAGCTTTGCTCATACTCACCCCACCAAAACGGCCTCGGATGATGTCGGCCAGGTCAAACTCGTAAAATGCCGAAACCGTCCCTATCCCGGCGCTAAGTCGTCTGAATGGCGAATATCGATTCCACCTCGTGACTTCGATCAAACTGCCCGTTGAATCTCAACCGTTGCCGTACACATGTTCTGTGTTACGAACAATCTGATAAACACCTGACACAGCGGCGTGCGCCGAGAGGCGTAGGTTTGCCGAGCTCTCGCCTCGGCAGGGAATTGGATTGTCATCCGTGAATCTAACGGCAGCAAATTCACGTAAGTCACGCGGCGATCGGCATTCTCGCCACCGAAGCAATGTGGCTGCCAGACGGCGAGACCTCATCAACGCTTTTAAGTTGGCTCACGGTATAATGAAGACGTGCGACTATGGTGGCTCGAGTGAGAGTAGGTACTCTCGTACGGTTTCGGTGATCAGGTACTCAGCAGTCGAGATGTTAGATCTGGAGTCCGACGATTTTGGCCACTGGCTCCCCGGGCCCGTCTTGCTCTGTCACGGATCGGCTGGGCAGTTCTGATGCGAGGTGAACAGCCCCACCTGACCAGCTCACACCTTTTACGACCAGATCACTCGCACCTTTGGTCACATCGTGCCACGAAATTGGAAGAGACGGTAGTCAATGGTCATCGCTTGGCAAATTATGCTCGTCTTGAGGATGACAAGGCAAGTGCGCGCAGTGAACTACAGAGTACCTGCACGGTCAGTAGTAAGTCGTTGTGGATCTCAGAGCTACCTTCGTCTCGGATATGCGTGGACTAGCGCTGTTGAAAGGGACCGCTGGTTCGCGAGGATCACCTTCCATGAGATTGGACGAGACCTAGTTTGAAGCTTTCTTCTGGTACAACGGGATGAAGCGACCTGTAAAGCGAGGATGATTCATCATAAGCAAAGAAGACAGACGCGCATATACT
>Ga0308160_10003756_pt1 | contig 16765 bp, 25 predicted proteins | sample PhyFR1_FD_201036 | JGI IMG/M metagenome (GOLD analysis project Ga0308160, IMG submission 201036) | Phyllosphere microbial communities from UC Gill Tract Community Farm, Albany, California, United States - DLSLF.R1 | ecosystem: Host-associated > Plants > Phyllosphere > Unclassified | place: USA...
CTCGCATGTGAGACAGCCAGCTGACAACAGCGCGATGAAATTCCTCGAATCGACTGATCTGGTCAAAATCGAGGACATTCTACCCTTCTTCCCGGACTTTGTCGTGATTGACGATTTCAAGGCAGAGATCTGCTCCGCCCTGGAGGACTACTCTGCGAGGATCGAAGAGCTCAAGGTGGAAATGGACGAAGCGACAGCTTCGGCCGAGTCGATCAAGCGGGATATCGAAGGCTTGGCCAACCGGTTCGTCACGTTGGAAATGGACGACAAATGCTGGAAGTGTGGATTGACACTCGTTACGCGGCAATTCTACGTCTTCCCCTGCCAGCATCTCTTCCATGCAGACTGCTTAATCTCAATGGTGAGTGCGCCAGAACCCGAGGGGATGTGTCACAGTGCGTCGCTGATGGCAGGCCATGGAGTATCTGCCCGCTGCTACGCTACGCCGGATCTATCACCTGCAGAATGAGCTTGTCGTCAAATCGAACGAGCCCGCTGGACGTGCGCTGCTATCTTCATCGTTCACGCCCACGGGATCGGGCAGCGGGACGCCGCGACATGGACGAGAATCCTCCAGTAATCGAGTCACCACCGGCTCGACAGCAACCGACCTGTTATTAGGTGTGACAGGCCGTAACAAGCTGATGGCTGCTGGAGACAAGTTGCGCGAGCTTATCATCCCCGACGCACTGGCTCAAGCTGTGACTATAGGAGTCGGAGGTGGCGCGAAGAAGCCAAAGTCCAAAAAGGAAAAGGACAAGGACGAGACACGGGCAGAAGCGGCGAGAATGGAATTAGACGAGTTGGTCGCGGGCAGTTGTCCGTTGTGCGAGGGATCGGTGGTGGCGCTGGACAGGCCGTTCATCGCGGAGGGGGAGGATGCGCGGGATTGGGATGTCTAGTAGACGATCATATTGTACGCAACTTGCACCGGTGCATCCGTAATGTGGCCTGACCTTGAGCATGCCTGACGCCGAGACGAGAGGGGAGTCCGCGTCAGAGACGGGTTGACAAAGCTTGCGGTCATCTCGGACAGTTTCCCTCGTGGTTTCAAGCAGTAAGTCAAGCACGACAGATGGACATCTCAATCTCGGCGGGCATGGGAACTCGGGCGCAGCTGTTTCTCGTCTCGACGGATTTCGTACGGACGGCCTCGTTGCAACATGGCACCGCCTCTCCGTGTTCGGTGCCCACAGTCGGGATTGCCCCGCTGCTCTTGGCGGGAAATACCGTCTAGCCCGTGCCAAGTGACCATTTAATATGTGGAGCGTGCTTGAACATGCCGACGGTCTCGACATGCTGACTGATCATCCGCGGCCCATCGAAGCCGTTGCATCCGGGGCGCACCGGGACCCGTGTTTTAAGCGTCTTTTAAGATCTCCGTCTTAATGCATCCATTGGTCCTGATCAGCAGTGCCTCTCGGCCGCCGGCCAACAAGGCTCGCACGTGGAATTTTCGATCGATGAGGGGGTTAGTCACAAGTTTTTTCTTTCTTTCTGTTGATCCACTTGCCGCGGGCCGCGGTCGGGACGCGCCAATGTATCGGCATTTCCTCTCCACCAGTCTCCCGACCTCATCGGCCGCTCGTGTAGGACGTCGGGAATACCTCGCGTGAAAGTATCCACTGTGGCTGCTTGGTCGCGATCGTTCCAGAAAAGCGATACAGAGTCTGGGCTCGTCGGATGGGTGGTGCTGCGGTTTTTGTCTCCATGTTTGGATAGGTCTCGGTGACGGAGAGATTGAGTAATAGATGTAGTAACCCAGGGAGTATTTGAGCTTGGTGGCGTCCATGCGATTGGCAGGTACGGTGAAGGCACACCGACCGATTGTTCAAACCTAGATACCGCAACGACCCATTTGTGACACAATATGACGTCTTCCTTCGCGGTCTGTCCGGCGTGTCCGAACTCGGAATCCGCTGGTCGAACGTCGACTGCGACTCGTGCGCCATTGTTCCGGCAACCCAACACGACCCGCTACGCCTCTTTCATTACGGCTGAGCGTGAGTTGGTCACCGTCGTGCATCCCGACGTCATATGGCGTTGAGAGCGGATGCATAGATCGCTTTGGGTTGGGCGCAAGGTCGGATCGAGCGGATACGGCGGAATAGCCTAAATCGATGCACTAAACGGCTAATTCCTGATGCGCGGCCGTCAGGTTCCGCAGATTCCGACAAAGCCAAGGTGGCGCAAGTGAGGTAAGGAGGGTGCTGCGACAATTTTCAGACGGCTTCGAAGCTATTGTTGGATGGTGTGAGCTGAATGAAACCGGCGCCCGAGTTCGACTGAACGCCAAGATCGGGTGGAGCTCAATTGCCGCGGCCAAACGAGCCTACACTGGCGTCTGGACGATGCGAAAGGCGGTCTCGAGCTCGTACGGAGATCCCGCCGATGGCCGGCGGGGAACTAGCTTGAAGCTTGCCCGGAAGCAACGCTGACATAAGGTTGATCATGTCAAGGGCTCTCCCGATTCTCGGCTTTGCCACGCATCGTCGTACCCGCCCTCTTGCGCCTTGACCACTCTAGCCTCCCCCTCTCGTACATTCACATGGGCGCCCCGAGGCTTTTTGACGCCTGCGGCTACCGTCAGGAAGCATCGACAGAAGATCTCGTTATAGTGGGGCGTAGCATGTAAACATCATAACATCATAACGAACCGCGAACCCGCGGTTCGCTTCCTCACCGCGCCGCCGAGGGACTGGGTTTCCTTAACTTTGGCCGGGCTATCTCCACACACGGCCTCTAACCGCTGCGGCCTTCAACTCACGCCCCTGTGCCCGATACAGCCTCTACCACGGGCGGCCTTTATGCATTCCCCGTAGCATCGTCTGACTCATCCGGATCCTTGGTCATTACGGTGAGAAAATAACATGGCCGGAAACTAATCCGTTGCATAAAGAAGCTTGGCCACCCCGATGCCCGCGCGATTACCCACCATCACATATATATCGGACCGCTTCGAGCTTTTGACCCCGAGTCGTCCCCTTTCTATCGTATCTTGTTGTCGTGCATAGATCAACCCACCATACTATCGCATCAATGACTACCATGAACCCTCAACAACACCAATACCCAGAAGACAACAAAGGCCTGGCTGTACGTCATCTTGGCTTAGCCGCCATCGCCGAAGTCTGTCCGAGCTGATCTTTTAGGCCTCTGTACCAGCCTGGGGATCTTATCTGTACCAAAACTTCCTTCTGCCTGCGTTCTCACCGTCCGAATGGCTCAACCCTATTACGCCGAACGGCGGTGGTAACGCTGCGCCTGTCGACTACTTTTCGTCGCAGCCCCAGCCAAAGCTTCAGCAACAACAGCAACAACAGCACCAAATGCAACAGCCACAGGAACCGTTGCCATACTCCCAATCAGGCCCTTCCAGCTACTACAACCAATCGTACTACCAGGCCACATCCATCCCGACCTCTTTGCTTGTCTCGCACAACTCGTCGTCTACCATCTCACCATCGGTAGATGTCATCGAGGCGCAAATCGTTCAATCCCCCTCTCCCGTCTCGCAACACATCACCCCGCATGATTCACCCAAGCAACGGGGTGTCAAGCGTCGTGCATCATCTATGGACTCGCAGTCGCCGGACGAGGAGGAGCATGACATTGCCGAAGGTGTCGAGCGGGACGGGATGATCTGGGGCATGCGTGTGGAAAACTACCGAGCTTTGTCAGCGAGGGAACGTAAACGGGTCCGAAACAGAATCTCGGCTAGGACATTCCGTGCAAAGCGCAAAGGTGAGCCACAGATCCATTTGCTATCATAGCATCGCTAACAACCAGAACACCTCTCTTCGCTTGAACTCGACCTCGAGAGCAAAGACAACCAAGTCAAAGCGGCAAAGGACGAGGCGGCACGGCTTCGAGCTCAAGTAGCCGAGCTCATGGGAAGGTTGAGCAAGTACGAACGGGTGTAAACTGTCGTCTCCAAGTTTGGATACTAGACACACGAGCGCGGCTCGCAGTCCCTCTCGATCCGCTCGCATCACCACGGGCAATTTCACGGACACAGGCTAGAGGCCACACGAAGGAGTCACCATTCGGCATGTACATACGACACTGTATTACTGTACTTCTACCTCCATATGACACCCACATGCATAAGATCCGTCTACTGGGCTCGGTGAGCGAGTTGAGCGACTTAGTGGAGTGAGCTCTGGCTGGTATGAGGATGCCCGAGTCGATCTGACCGCGGCCGTGCATACGGACGTAAACCCGTCAAGGCCCGTGGCACCGCCTCGAGCCGCGGCTTGGCGGTATTTACGCTTGGCTATCTGGTACCGCTTTTAATTCTTAAAATCACTTCAGATTCGCTTTAACAGATCCGGCAAATCGTCGTTGCCGGCGGGGCACAAGATTCCCAGTCACCTGGTCTCACCCGTGCGCATGGCAAACGCATGACGATTATGCGCGCGCTGTTGGCGATTCCAGTTCCCGGGATCCCGGCGACACATTAAGACAAACCTTCACGGCGTCTGGGATCGGCGGCCGTGATAATGTCGCAGATCCTTGACAGCCCGTCGCAATCTCCATCTCCATTCAAGTTCGGCCATTGACAATTGACCCCGCTGTGAGTAGTGCCAGTGGCCGCGCTAGACTGCACTAAGCTGCAATGCACAATTCCCACCACGGCCGCCGGCTCGGATCGATGCATGCATTCATGCCATTTTGCAATATGAGATCCCGTTGGCAAAGCTACAGACCATCGAGCAAGCCTACAAATGGAACATTCATGCTGGCGCATCATCGGGACCAAGCATAACTACTGTCAGTGGTATTCCACCCGCACAACTCACGTTCCGGTCGGACCTTTGCGTCAAAGTCTTCAGACGAGATGAGACCAGACTTGAGCGCAGACTCCTTCAAACTGGGGTTAGCAATGCTTTGCCTCAACCCTCACGTGAGTCCCTCTTTGTGGGCCTTCTTGGCAATGGCAGCAACATCGTCGTAGCCCAAAGTACCATTCAGACACGTGGCCAACATGAGCGACTCGTTCATAATCTTTTTAATCTTGTCCTCATTGGCCTTGATGCCGACGACGCAGTTCTTGGTGAAGCTGCGCGAACCGTCGGCCAACAATCGGATAGATTGGAGCAGGTTCTTGATCAAAACCGGCTTGAAGACGTTGAGCTCGAATTGACCGTACGATCCCGCGACGGAGATTGTCGTGTTGTTGCCCATGACCTGTGCAGCGACCATGGTCAAAGCCTCGCACTGGGTAGGGTTGACCCTGCGGATTAGCGGTGTACGAGTTTGCGCCTTTGTGACCTACTTTCCGGGCATGATCGACGATCCAGGCTCGTTCTCTGGCAGCTCGAGCTCTCCCAGACCACATCGAGGTCCTGATCCGAGGTATCGGATATCGTTGGCAATCTTCATCAAGCTCACGGCGACCGTGTTGAGCGCACCTGACGCCTCGACAATCGCGTCGTGAGCGGCAAGAGCTTCGAACTATGGTCAGCCGTGTCGTCGCATCGACTCACCTTGTTCGGGGCGGTGATGAACTCGTAGCCGGTAATCTTCGAGATCTCCGCGGCGACCTTTTCGTCAAAGCCCTTGAACGTGTTGAGTCCCTGCCGTCAGCCGAGCCAGACCCTATACTCACAGTTCCAACGGCGGTACCGCCTTGAGCGAGCATGCTGAGGTTCTTGATGGTGCCTTGCACTCGCTCAATACCACGGGCAACTTGCGTGACGTAGCCGGAGAATTCTTGGCCAAGGGTCAACGGAGTCGCGTCTTGCAAATGGGTTCGGCCAATCTTGATGATGTGGTCGAAGCTCTTCTTCTTCTCCTCGAGCGCGTCGTGGAGCTCTTGCAGAGCAGGGATCAGGGAAGCGTTGATCTCAACAACGGCAGCGACGTGCATGGCGGTCGGGAAGCTGGTGTCAACGACGTCACACACTTGCTCACGACACATTTCCACTCACGTATCGTTGGACGATTGCGACATGTTGACGTGATCGTTTGGGTGGACAGGCTTCTTCGAGCCCAGCTCACCGCCCATCATCTCGATAGCTCGGTTGGAAATGACCTCGTTGACATTCATGTTGGTCTGCGTACCGGATCCAGTCTGGAAGACAACCAACGGGAACTCATCGATGAGCTTTCCCGAGATGACCTCGTCGGCAGCCTTGGAGATGGCATCAGCGACCTTTGGGTCGAGACCGTATGTCTGGTTGACGTGGGCGGCCGCCTTTTTAAGCACACCAAACGCCTTGATCAAGGGAGGGGGCATTCGTTCGGTCGGTCCACCTGACGTCAGCGCACTCGACGACACGACGCACCAATGTCAAAGTTCATGAGCGATCGCTGGGTTTGCGCGCCCCAGTACCTCTCCGCCGGCACCTGCAGCGGACCAAACGTGTCCTTTTCCGACCTGTACTTTTGTTCGGCAGACATGATAGACGAGGAAGCGAGCGTGCGGGTTACAGTCACGGTCGACAGGAGAGATCGTCTCGAAGCCTGCTATGAGTCAATTCGCCGAGGTGTACTAACGGATGAGAGGGTGCGGATGGCCGTACGGTGAAGCATGGCAAGAATGGTCAGGTGTCGACTTTGTTTCGGATACTGCCAAGTAGCCTGTAGGTTGTCGTCGCGCGTCGGGCATCTTCGGCAATCGGAACTTGCCGCTCAACCATATCGACACGTAAGCTGTGAGAGTGTAGTGATAACCTTTCACGTACTCTTCCCTTGCACAAGAATCAATGTATATATTATAGTCTACCAAAGTACAACAGCCTTTCGGATTTATATAAGTCTATGAAAACATGCTACAGCTAGTCGATTACATAAAAGCTCATTCCCGCCTCTGCGCAGTGATGGGCGGCGCTAACGCCAGGTTGGAATGCCTTTCCACCTTGGCCGGCCCGACATCATCTGCGAACAAGACTCTCGCGGTCGCACCTACATTCCTCGGTCTGGCCTCATCGGGCATCCGCCTCGATGCGGACGGAGAATGCGCCAGAAACATCATCAATTCCGCCGCGTCCTTGTCTTCTTCATCCGATTGACCACGCGGAGCTCGTCCAGGACCTGGCGCCGCGGAAAGGGCCCGCCTGGAAGGCTTCCTGTCGAACGCGGGGGGAAGTGGCAGCGAGGCATTGTGCGCGAGTTGTGAAGATTGATACGACCGGCGACCGGGCGAGGCAGACCCAAGCATTTCCGTCAATGCTTGTGCGGCATTGACATCCTGCCGCGAATGCGAGGATTGCGAATGACTTTGGCTCCGTTTCTTCTCCCTTCGCAGAACTTGGTCGATGGGAGACTGAGAATGGAACGACGCAGACGCTCTCCGCGCTATCGCAATAGGGCCGTGGGGGTTGCGAGGCTCGTCGTCGTCGTTTCGCGATCGCTTCAGTGGAGAGCTTGGTGAGGCAGGGTACCCTCTCGATGGCGGTGGTAGAGGCTGCCATAACACATCGATCAGTTGCCATGGGCGAGACGGCGATGGTGGTTCATATGGTGCGCCCGCAACAAGATGGCGGTCGGTCGCGATCCGCATATCATCGCGTTTCCTTCTCCGTGGTAATCGCTGCCTGTCAGCTGAAGCAATCGTTCGCACGCACCTCTTCGATCTCGGTAAGAGTCATCCCACTCCATCCATTCTCAGCCTTGACGCTGGCAAGTTTCAGTCTCTGCTGCAACACCTGCATGGTCTGTCGTCAGTCGCACGCCCATCGAGCCGCAATACCACTCACCTGCTCCAGTTCCATTCGCTTGCGAAACCTATCCGCCTCGTCCTGGCCCTGACTCGATCCGCCTGCGATGCTCATCCCGCTGCTGGTCGCTTCCTCCATTTGCATCCCGGAATGCTGAGACGACGCGGTGGAAGGGGTCTCCTCGCGAGATTGCGGGGGTGAGAGCGACATGGTTTACACGACCAGTGGCCAAACGCGTCGATTGTACTGGCGTGGGTCGCGATGATGAGGCAGCTGTGTCCCGGCTTGAGTCCGGCGGTATGCGGCTGGTTGTATACACGTGAAGATGTCAAAGAGGAGGGAGACGTGTCTGGTACATAGAAGTGAGAGTGAACTGGCAATGTCGCGCGCCGGGAGTGGAAGTAGAGCGAGATGCAGTCGACTGACGCGTCGGGAGAGAAGGGAGCGAGATATTGCGTATGTGATGCCCCTTTCGGCATCTCTCAGGGAACACACCTCATACCGAAATTTTTACACCACGGCTGCTTCCCGCGAAACAATTCTATGCATCCAATTCGCGGCTCGGAGTTTTGTGCCGGTACAGCAGATCTGGCACCCGGGTGGGCGACTATTAGCGACGTAGAGGACCACCGTTATACTTGCCCGTGGGCAGGTTCACAGCACATGCAATGCCACGCGCGCCTTGTCAATCGCCGCGCGAAAAACCGGATCGGCTTGATTTACGTCAGGCCCCAGGCACTTTGAATGCGTGACCCCCTTCAGCAACTAACCACCGGGCTTCGAGCCATGACACACATTTCCCTTTTCGGGGCTACACATGCTCAAACACCCTTCTCCAACAGTTACTGTTCTCTATAATCTTGTTGTACCACCCGTCCTGCCGTCTCAATGATAGATGTTGTAGACGGTTTGGACCTCTCCGGAGTTCCAATCCCGTTTCTCGAGGTATGTCTCGACCCTGAACCTCGACTCATAACAGGCGTATCCCTTCCCAGCATTCGCCCTCTCCGTCCCCGTTTCCAGCCGTGTCAATCGGCCCAAGCTTCTTTCCCGCGACACAGACATCACCGTTCGCTACTATGACGAGGTATCGCCTCTGAGCGGACCACCCGCCCGAGGTGGATCGTCTATCGCCATCACATGGAGTAACGAGCGATGGCTGCGGGTCACCGAAGGGAGATCACTGGATTACTGTCTCAGCTCGCGCGTTCACAATACACTGCAAGAATGGATAGAGGAAGACGACGAGGTGGAATCGGTGTTTGTGCTCGACATGGCGAATCCTGCGATAACGCTACACCTCACAAAGACAGTCTTGCCCCTGACCCCACCGTCCTCCACTCACGCGTTTTGCATCGTTACATCACAATACCGCCCACAAAATCAACCATCAGCCGAGCTCTCATCTCCAACGATGCGGTCTTCCATGTCGTCAGACTTCCAGTCGAGCTTCTCCACCCAGCGCCCTTCCTCCGACTATCGCGCATCCATGTCCACAGATGCCTCGATGAATTCCGATTCAACCGAAGGATACTTCCCACCGTCCGAACGAAGCGGAAGCTCCAGAAGCCGGTATCGTACCCGCGCCCAAAAGGAGAAAGAGTCTGTCAACTTGGCAAACATGATTACTGCGGCAGAAGAGTCATGGGCCTTGCTGGAGAGTTTCGACTGGACGACGACAAAGCTGGGCCCTACGTCTGGATGGGTGGAAGCGATAGGCCCGTTGCTTTCTGTCACCTTCCAGTCAAAGACAATGGACAGTTTATGGCTCGGCGAAGACTTGGTCATGATATAGTGAGCTTCAAAGTGGACCCTGCTAACTTCAGCAACAAGGCATACTCTGTGCTTGTCGATCACCCCGCTTCTTTTGGTCAACCCGGAAGCAAAGTGTGGGCGCAGCTCTGGGACTACCTCGAGCCGTTCACCAAGACTGTGCTCGCGGGCACCCCGACCTACAAAGAAGACGACCTTATCTTTTACACGAAACACTCTGGCGATTACGATCTCGAAACTTACTTTACGTGGCGGTACGTTCCAATTGTCACACGCGACAACAAGACGATAGGAATGTACAATCAAGCCACAATCACCACCGAGAAAGTCCTTTCGGAACGACGGTTGGCCACCGTCCGCGAAATGTCAGATTCAATGCTCGTGTCCCGGTCGACCAGAGAATACTACGACGCAATTGCCGATGTCTTTGACCAAAATCCCAGGGATGCGCCGTTTGCGCTCTGCTACAGCATTACCCAGAAGGACGTCCCGTCGAACGGAAACGGGACCGTCGTTGAAGCGACATACGAAAGCAGTATCGGCGTGCCAGAGGGCCATGCCTCGAGACCCGACACCTTGTCTATAACCCTGCCCACAAAGAATCGGCACCTTTTGGGTCCTAATGCGGACAGACTCTCTTCGCCGACCTTGTCGGCGATCTCGGCGCTGTCTTCTGGATCGGGACGACATTACCTCAGCTCCAACGGGATATCTTGGCCCTTGCAAAAAGCGCTGTCTACGCGGCAATGCGTTATTGTCGAAGACTGCCAAGACTTGATCCAAGGGTACCCTATTCGAGCGTGGGACGAATTGCCCTACGCGGCGGTGGTCATCCCCATCTGCAGTGACAATTCGACCGAACTGCCAGAATCCGTGCTCATCCTCGGTCTCAACCCTAAACGCCCTCTTGATGCAGACTACGACAATTGGATCCATCTCATTCGGTCGCAACTCGCCTCGTCACTGGTATCTGTGAAAGCGCACGAAGCGGAGCAACTACGCCTCGATACCATGGTCCGTATGGAAAAGGCAAAGAACGCATGGTTCCGAGGGGCCGCCCACGACCTTCGTAGTCCTTTGACGCTTGTCGCTGGGCCTTTGGAGGATCTGCTCAACTCGCAGGTTACGCCCGCACAGAAGCATCACCTCACGACCGCGAAGCGAAACGTCGACCGATTACTCAGGCTCGTCAACAGTCTTCTCGACTTTTCTCGTCTAGAAGCTGGCCGCGTCGAAGGAAGGTTCGTCCCTGTCAACTTTGGCGAATGGGTCAGCGAGCTCGCTGAGGTGTTCCAGCCCCCCGTGGAGCGTATGGGACTGTCTTATCACGTTGATATTCAACCCTACAATCAGCTTGTATACATTGATCCGACTCTGTTCGAGACTGTGGTCAGTAACTTGATCGGAAATGCTCTCAAGTACACCGAAAGCGGTAGCATCACCGTCCGAGTGCGCTTCAACGACCACGCCGAAATCTCCATCATCGACACTGGTGTCGGCATTCCCGCTGACGAGCTGCCACAAGTAACCGACTGGTTCCACCGAGCGTCAACCGCGATACATGCCGGTACACAAGGTACCGGCCTCGGCCTCGCTCTCGCGAAAGAACTGATTCGTCTGCACGACGGAGAGCTCATCGTCAAGAGCTGCACTGCTCGGGAATCCGGCGGACGCCATGGCTCGGTGTTCACTGCGCGCATTCCACTCTCAGCCCGCATCACGGTCGAACCAGTCGATGCGCCAAAGTTCGGAGCTTATGGTAAAGCGGTTGCGAAAGAAGCCATGCGATGGAACTATAACGGAGGTGGTACAGATGCGTCAAGCGACACGGGAGATCTCGACTCGACGCACGATACCTCAAGCAGGCTCAGTGATGGACTGCTCTTTGAAACGGCAGACATCTTGCTGGTCGTGGACGACAATCCGGACATGAGGCAATACATCAAAGGCATCTTCCGTCGACATTGTACGGTCATGGAAGCATCGAACGGTGAGGAAGCGCTAGCCATTGTGCAAAAAGTGCGACCCCACCTGATCCTTTCCGACGTCATGATGCCAAAAATGGGCGGAATGGAACTGTTGGCTCGATTGCGCGAGGACATCAACACCCGTCTCGTCCCTGTCATCCTTCTGTCTGCTATGCAGGGCGATGACTCCCGCGTCGACGCGTTGATGATGGGTGCGGAGGATTACATGGAGAAGCCGTTCCGACCAAAGGAGCTGCTTGCCAGGGTTCACCTGCATCTGCAAGTCGGCAAAAAGAGATGGCACTTGGAAGAAGGCTTTGCCCAACGAGAAGCTCAAATCTCCATTTTGTCCGACTATTGCCCGTCGGGTATCATGCGCGCGAGCAAGGAAGGCCGGTTGACATATGGCAATGCTGCATGGCGCACCATGGCCGGCATGGCGGAAGACGAGGACCCCGACGAGTGGCCACGATACGTGACACCCGAGTCATATCAATCGCTCATAACCCCGTGGATGGAATACATCAACGGCAACGAGCGCGAGCTCAAACTGAACTGGAGGTGGTTGACTGGCGTCGCGGTCGAAGCGATCTTTATCCGACTAGACAAGTACGGTTCCAACATGACCGGCGTGTTGGGTTGCATTTCCGATGTCACATATCAAGAGGAACGTATTCGAGACGCCGAGGAGCGACGGCGCGAGGCTGAAGAATCGAGACAGCAACAGGAGCTATTGATAGATCTCACGTCGCACGAGATCCGAACGCCCGTGTCGGCTATTCTACAGTGCTCTTCGCTGGTCAAGGAGAATCTCATCGCGCTCAAGGAGCAATTGAAATGGCACAAGGATATTGGGTTCAAACCGACAAAAGAGCTATTGCACGATTTGGACGAGGACGTCGAGGCCCTTGAGAGTGAGCTGAGTTTCTGGTCCTTCTAACAGCAGGTATCTACCAGTGCGGTCTGGTCCAAGAACGAATCGCTGGAGACGTCCTTTCGCTCGCGAGGATCCAACTCGACATGCTCAGTCTGTATGACGTGGAAATGGACCTCAGGAAGGAGGCGAGAAAGATCCTTTCCGTCTTTGCTTCTGAAGGCAAGATGAAGCAGATCGACCTCGAGTTGAAGTTTGGAGCCTCGCTCGAGATGGCTCGTGTCGCCGGCATCAAGACGGACCCGGTCCGACTTGGTCAGGTCATCACGAATTTGATCTCGAATGGTAAGTCTAGCCATGGCCCGCCTGACGCCAGCTATCCGCTTCACCGCGTCGTCCAACGTCAGGCGAATCACAACGACATACGACATTTCATTTGTGCCGCCAGCAGAGGGCACTTGTGCGCTGCCGAGCTCGATTGCGATCCCAGATCGGCTACCACCCACCGAGGACACTCCAATCTGGCTGTTTGTCAGCGTCACAGACACCGGACCAGGACTCGGTCCGGATCAGCTCGCCATGCTGTTCAAGCGTTTCTCGCGTGAGTAATCGCTTCGATGTGTCTGATGACAGAGGGAAACAAGATGATCCACACGCAGTACGGCGGATCGGGATTGGGCCTGTTTATCTGCAGAAGTGAGTTTTGGTCGACAACGTGGCTAATCTCAGAAATCACGGAGATGCTCGGCGGGCGAATCGAAGTGCAATCTCAGCTCGGTCAAGGATCAACCTTCCGCTTCTTCATTCAAACACGCACCATTACCCCGCCGTCGGCAATTGCTGCCATGGTCGAGGCGTCGCACATCGCTCGCCCCGTCCCGCAGCATTCCGATTCCGCCAATTCGGGCTCAGTGACACCGGCTATTTCGCTTTCTTCCAACACTTCGATGGGATCCATGCACGACGACGACTGGACAGAGCAGCATATTCTGATTGTGGAAGACAATATCATCAATCAGACCGTGCTCAAGCGACAGTTGGTCAAGGCGGGCTTGACGTGTGATGGTGAGTTGCTGCTTTACGCTTGGGCTGACGGTAGTCGCAAACAATGGTCTCGAGGCGCTCAACTTGATCCGCGAAGCGGATAGGCAGGCCAAGCGCGGCGGAACCAACCGGAAGAAGCGGTATAATGCCGTCTTGATGGATCTCGAAATGCCAGTCATGGACGGTTTGACGGCCGTGCGCGAGATCCGGACGGCGGAAGCCGCGGGAACTTTGATGCGGAATATGGTCATTGCTCTCACGGGTAACGCCCGACAGGGTCAAATTGATCAAGCGCTCGAAGCGGGTATGGATGATGGTGAGTTGCAGTGATGATGGGACGCGGCTGACAAATAGTCGTGATCAAGCCATATGTGTTGAAGAATTTGCTGCACAAGATTCGCGCGATGGGACTGAAGAGGACAGAGTTGGAGATGGACGATATGTTCTGATTGTCACGCTAGCGACGGATTCGAGACTCGTACGATACTTGGACCATAGGTGGTTTCGGTTTGTACAATAGATTGGGTATTCCATCATAGTAGTTGTAGCATTTAGCATGGATTGGTCGGATTGCTTTGACGGGTGGCGGGTCCGGGAAATTGAGATCGGTTGGGGTTCATGCTCTTGACTAGAGAACGGCGGGGGCGATAGACAGAGCATACCGGGAAGACCGCATGGAGGGCACGCGCAGTGTGTATCGCGCAATGGGGGCTACATCCCTTGGCATCGAGGGGCGCGCGCGCATCAGGGTTTGAAAGCCACATACCTGCGAGATTCCCGGCTGATGGCCGGATCACAGTCGGGCGTAGATAATCATTCAACGCAACATCACCCCGATCACCAACGTTCCAACCCCACCCATATCGTGTCTCACTCTTCACTATCTTGTATAGACTCGGCACTGTGATCTTGACAGAAGATGGCACCAACGCCCGACCTTTCCGAGATTGAGCATCGTCTTTACGCAAGAGCGGTGGCGGACACGCTGAGACCGAATGACGCTCAAAAGTGCGTATGATTGAGTGATTGGACGACGGAGCGCGTGGAGCTGATGGAAGGGTAACATTGATCGTGGCTGGATCGTATATCGTTGTCATTGCGATATGTACGTGCACCTGACAATAATCTACAGGCGAGGGGCGTTGACAGCAGTGGTGCGTGCACTTGCGGTCGCAGTGGCGGGAGAAGCTGAGAACAGTGGTGAGTTTGCCTTCTTGAGGTCACAACACATCGAGAGTCTGGCAGTCGGACTGGAACCGACGTACCTGTCGGAAGTATGCGCTGACGCCAGGCATATGCCTTACCTAGAGAAGCTAATCTATCCCTTCAAACTCCTCACGGTTGGGATGCACGAGCTGTACGTTTCACCGGGGGACGACCATTGACACCAGGTCGCACGCTCTTGCCGGGGTTTGTCAACAGCTGGAAGACTGTGATTGATGGCAGGTACTCACTTGTGCGAGAGTAGAAAGCATCCAATTGGATCCGTACGAAGGAGGATCGACGAGGATGCGGGGCGGAATTCCGGCGGTGAGTCATCACTGAGCGGCGCCATTAACTTCTCCCGGGTCGATCGAGCGTTTCTCCCTTAGTAACGCGCCACTACATCCTACTCCTGTCCTAGAGAGCCTTTCGACACGGACTGACAACAGATCACTCTACCAGCGGGATACCTCGGTTCATCCTTCATCGGCGCTTGTCTCATTGCGTGTGTGAGTGTGGTAGAAGCGAATCTTCCTTTGTAGCTGTCCAGGGTGGTCGTGGCAACTCAGCATCTGCCGGGCTCGAAATTGTGGGACCACAGCAAGAATCGCTCGGGATTCTAATATGTAGCCAGAGCTGATCCCAGGGGTTCGATACCAACGCCAGTAAAGTCGCCGCTCTCGTGCTCGCGGTATTGTGGATCCTCACGCTTTGGTGGGCTCAGAAATCTTTCGTGGCATGGGCGACGATCGCTCTGGTAACAGGCTTGATCCTTGTACGTCGATTCATTCCTTCTCCTGGTGAACGTGCGCGACGAGAGGTCGGAACTTCGCCACACCCTCCTCCCGCACCTTCCCAGTCGTTGCGGCTCAGCTCATCGCAGGTATGCTGGCTCGTAGCCGACAGCATCGCTTTGCGATTCCTGATTCTGTTCATTGGCGTCAGGAGCTGCTTGTACTCTGTCTGGGACATTGTTGATGTGAGTCTGAACCACATTTCCGCCAACGTTAGGACACGCTCTCGAGAAAGGTCAACTCATCCGACGCTAGCGAGTACGCAACGATGATAGGCTGTTGCGGATCGCGCTTTTGGGGTGAGCTAACGTACTGTCATCGTCCGTCCAGCTGACGGCAGGCGCCTTTTGGCTGTTGCAATCTGTCTTGTGTGCGTGGTCCATAGAGTGAAGTGGGAATTTGGCTCATACCAGTCTTTGTCGCGGGGATTCTGGTGGGTTTGGCCGTGTTCAAAGACGACTGGGACACGCAGCGTGCAAAAGCGAGGGACTTTTTGGGCGGTGAGTGATGGTCAGTGGACGGGGCTGAAGCCAGGTACGCCATGAGCCAGCCTCGATCTGGCTCACCGCCGCATGGCCTCTAGAGTGATACCTTGTCCATCCTGTAATCTAGATCAACCGTGGCATGAATCAGTGTCTGTCTTGACGCCGTCACTCTACCACATCTGCGTGTCCCTCCTGAACATCCTTCCCTAATACAGCCCGGGCACGACGACCGTCTGCACGTAATCCGCCGCAATCCCCAGCCACACCAACCCACCTAACCACCCATTCGAGCAAAACTTCTTCCAGCAATCCGCACGCGACTCAAAGTCGACGGTTGCGCACTGCCAAGCGAGATGAGCCGCGGCGCCCGCGACGGAGATCCCGTAGTACAACGGTCCGACCCCTGCGAGGTACCCTGTAAGCGCGAGGGAGGAGACGAAACCGGTCGAAAGGCCCGAAATGAGGGGGCGGGATGTATCTGGGAAGGCTAGTGCGATGGACTTGACGCCAGCTTTGACATCGTCGACTTTGTCCTGGAAGTCAGGAGACGGGTCAATCAGTACCAAGAGCGCCTGGACTTATGTCGACTGGACCTAGTGAGAGGAAGTCGCACCGGCGAAAAGTACAGTCGCGGATCGGCAGACAGGGATCTTGATGCGAGCGGGAAAGCAAGAGGTGGCCCGAACAGATGGTGGCAGGGGGATCTGAGGGGGGCACACCGGACACGGAGATAAGAGACCGTCGACGCACCTGATGAGCGTAGATACAGTCGTATGCCACACCCCACGCGATCCCGCCCGCGTACATCGGCAGCGCCATCGTCCAGTCCACAACGCCTGCAGCGGCCGACCAGCCCATGAGGATAGCCCACATAAACGTCGCGCCTGGCGTCAGTGACTTTCGTCGATAATCGAGTCGATCGCTACAGCTCCTTGCCCGTCATGAGGACAGGTGCGCGGGA
>Ga0308160_10003757_pt1 | contig 16760 bp, 18 predicted proteins | sample PhyFR1_FD_201036 | JGI IMG/M metagenome (GOLD analysis project Ga0308160, IMG submission 201036) | Phyllosphere microbial communities from UC Gill Tract Community Farm, Albany, California, United States - DLSLF.R1 | ecosystem: Host-associated > Plants > Phyllosphere > Unclassified | place: USA...
TTGGTGGGTCTGGTGCGTCGCCGGAGGAGCTCGCTGCTCGCGGCGCGTCCATCAAGGCGACCGCGCGATCCCGTTCCGACGGCCGCACCATGCGCGCGATCCGGAAGATCTCCGCGATCTTCATCCCGCTCATCCCCGCGCTGATCGCCTGCGGGCTCATCGCCGGGATCAACGGCATCCTGACGAACCTGAGGTGGGTGCCCGGGGTGACGCCGTTCCTCGGCGTGCTCTCGTCCGGCTTCCTGTCGCTGCTCGCCGTGTTCGTCGGTATGAACGCCGCGAAGGAGTTCGGTGGCACGCCCATCCTCGGTGGTGCGGTCGGCGGCATCATCGTCGCGGCCGGTGTCGCGAACGTCACCGTGTTCGGGGAGACCCTGGCTCCCGGGCAGGGCGGCGTGCTCGGCGCACTGGCCGGTGGCATCCTCGCCGCTACGTCGAACGGTTCATACGTCGGGTGACGCCCGACGTCATCGCGCTCATCGTCTCGCCGACCGTGACCGTGCTCGTCGCCGGGTCGATCACGCTCGGTGTGCTCATGCCCGTCGCCGGTGTCGTCTCGGTCGCGATCGGGACTGCTGCGACCTGGCTGCTCGCGAACGGTGGGGCCTTCGCCGGCTTCGTGCTCGGAGGCCTGTTCCTGCCGCTCGTCATGACCGGCATGCACCAGGGGCTCATCCCGATCCACACCACCCTGATCGACCAGACCGGGTGGACCGTGCTGCTGCCTGTGCTGGCGATGGGTGGTGCCGGGCAGATCGGTGCGTGCATCGCGCTGTGGGTGCGGTTCCGTTCGAACGCCTCGCTGGTGCGGACCATCCGTGGTGCTCTTCCTGCTGGATTCCTCGGCGTCGGTGAGCCCCTGATCTACGGCGTGACGCTCCCCCCCCCCTGGGGCGGCCGTTCATCACCGCGTGCATCGGCGGGGCGTTCGGCGGCGGTGTCGTCGGGCTGTTCGACCAGCTCGGCCACTCCGTCGGGGCGATCGCCATCGGGGCCTCGGACCTGTCGCTCATCCCGCTGCTGAACGGCTCGTCCGGCTACGGGTGGGCGCTGCTCGGGTACGGGTCGGGGCTCGTGGTGGCGTACGTGGTGGGGTTCGTGGCGACGTTGTTGTTCGGGGTGTCTGAGTCCGTGCGAGCTGATCTGGACGCACGGTCGTCTGCGCCGTCCGGCGACCATGTCGCTCCGGATGCCCCGCTCTACATGTCGGTCACGCCGGCTGACTCCGTGGGAGCTGCTCGCTGACGCGGTTGGGCGCGAGCGCGTATCTGGCGCATGGTCCGCTGGCTGGCCCGACCTTCGAGGCCGCCGCGGCCGCGGGTGCGACGCTCGCGTTCACCTTGTTGCGCATCCCGGAGGACTCACCATCGAGCGCCCGAGCCGCTGCGACCGCGATCGCGTCAGCTGCCGTGTCCTCGCGGCTGTCGGTCGTCGCCGACGTCTCCCCCAATACTGCTCGGCTGCTAAGTGATCCGTGGCGGAGTTCCCGCGGTCGATCGAAGTGGTGCGGGAGCGAATCGACTTCGGATACTCGGTCCTTCAGACCCTCTCAACGGCCGCGGTCCTGCCGATCGCCCTCAACACGAGCACGCTGCGGGCCGCCGAACTTGCGCCCTTCGCTGACCTGGACGTCAAGCTGATCCAAAACTTCCACCCGGGATTGAACCGGGCTGGCGCTGTCGTCATTGTCCTCGTCGGTGTCGGTGTTGGTCGGCGGTTCCGATGGCGGGTCGGGGCGTTCATCACCGGCTACTCCGCGCGGCGTCGGCAGCTCGGCGAGGGGCTGCCGACCGTCGAGGGGCTCTGGACCATGCCGGCGTTGTTCCCTGCCATGGCGCTCGTCGATGCCGGCGTGAACGACGTGCACGTCTGGGATCCGGCGCTGATCGATCAGTCGTTGTCGAGGTTGGGGTCGTTCGTGCTCGATGAAGTCGTCGTGTTCGACGGTACTGCCGCACCCGGCATGCACCAGGCGGTCATCGAGCCGCTGGTGATCCCCCATCGGAACGGGCCTGATGCTGCCGAGGCCATGATCCGGCTGAAGCACTCGCGGGAGCGGTTCGCCGGGCTGCCTGCGCCCGAGGTCCGTGGTCAGCCGAGGCCCGAGAATCCGTCACTATGCAGTTGGCGTCGGCCGGGAAGTAGCACGGAGAAGTCGCGAACATGCTCCGGAATCTTCCCCCGGATTGTCGAGTCGCCCAGCATGGGCGAATTTCTGTCGGAGCGAACCGACGGAGGCATTCAGGCAGTCGGGCGCTCTCGATTCAGATCGGTACCGATGGGATTTGAATCCATCGCCGCGCGTTCGCTCGCGAATGGCCGACGGGTGGATCGCAGTGCATACGTGGCTTCGTCCGATTGATCGGGCCAGGCTGAGCCACCTTGCGCCAGGTGGCGGTGCATCAAAATGCACCACGGATGCACCTCGCCGACGCCGCCGAGAGGAAGACGCGATCCGAGGCGCCCAGTTTCGACGGGCGTCCGTATAGCGCCCGATCACCGGGCTGCTTGCGGACCACCTCCATGCGACAGGCGCTACGAGCTGGGCCAGTGCGATCTGACTCGTGCCAAAGGATCCGTTATCGAATACGGCCGACAACCTGCCCCACGTCGGCCCGTCAGCAACCGTCGACTGCCCCATCCGGGACATGCACGAGAACGCGCTCGCAAAGGAGGAAATCGTACGCCCCCACAAGGTCCAGACCCCAAAGCGCCCCCAACCGTCTGCTGCCAGAAGGCCATCAACGTCCCTGCCGACAACCACGATAAGGAGCCAGGCCAGCTTATTCCGGACGGAACTCCTGAGTGGGACAAGTTCTACTCTGCGAACTGCACCAGCGTCGAGTCGACGAACAAGCCCATCAAGACCGCTTCGGTTCTCAGCGACTCGAAGCACCGGATGTTCCGCCGGCTCGCCGCTGAGCAGTTCGCGTTCGCGATGCTCATGGTGTCGACCAATCTGAAGCGCATCGCCGACTACCAGCATCGTGTTTGGGAGAAGCAGCAGTTGGAGCTCCGGCTGTAGCGGGAGGCGGAGAAGCCGAAGCCATAGCGGCAGAGGCAGCGGCGCCGAGGCCGTGCGGGATGGAGCAACTACCGGCGCAACGCCAAGAGCCGACCGACTATCAGCGCGGCACAACGCCAGAAGCGACGCGACAAGCAGAACGCGTAGCTCGCCGCCAATCGGGAAAGGTCGCGACCGTATGGTCGAGGCCTTTTCCCGTTTTTCCCACGCGACGACGCGACGAATCATGGCCGCGTCCGAACGGCGCGAGAGTCAGCCCTTGCCGCGGGGTCCACGAAGGCGCCTGCCAGACCGGCGCGCGTACGGTGGCGGCTTCCGCACCCCCGCAGGCGGAGGTTGGAGACCAGCTTTATGGACGAGGTGCTCCATGTCGTCGGACAGCGGGATGGCTACACCCCTGAAGGCTGTCTCGAGGATGCCACCGCGCTTGTCCACAAGCATCGTCAGGCAGCGGTCCGCTCGCAGCTGGTACTGCTTGGCGCTTGCGTACAACTTCAGTTGCGAGAGCGCGTTGACTTCGCCGCGCGGAGCTGTCCCGAGCGCCAGAGACGCGAATCCCCACGGCCCGGGCAATCCAATGAACAGTGAGTGGCGACCGCCGTCCTCCGTGTTGGAGAGCAGACGTCGAATGGACACTGCTGTCGACATTCGCTGCTCTGAAGACCCGTTCAAGAGGTCCGCCGCGGTCGTCAGCCAGCCTGCGCTCCGACGCGCTTCGAGGGCGTCCGCGAGCTCATCTACCGCGTCGTCGATGCGGAAGCTCGGTTTCTCAGCCGGTGTCGGAGCGAGCCCGTCCGAGTAGTACATCCAAGCGTCAAGTTCGTCGGTGTGGGTGCCGACACGCGTAGCTTGAGCCTGCGACTGATACGTGCGCCGTTGGGCGCCAGTAGGCAGATGAGGCGCCCGCGGAAACCGACGGCGCATCTCGTCTGGGTCAGGATCTACCCACAGCTGGCCTTGCACGAAGAGCATGACGAAGTCGAGCTCGTCTGCGCCGTCGTAGCGAGTGGCGACCTCTGAATCGGTTCGCCTCCGAAGGTAGAGGAGGAGCTCTGCGGGCCGAGTGAGCACGCGCAGGGTGACGATCAGATCATGCAGCGAGACCACCCACGGCAGCTTCCCTGCGGCGATGACCTTTGAGCGTACGAGCGCGTCAAGGGAGCAGTTGAGCGAACTGAGATCGTCGAGTGTCACTGCGAGCGAACGCACCTCGCGAACCCCGCTCAGATCGAGCCACTGCCCCTTCGAGTTCCAGAGTCCGTTGTTGACCTCGATGAGGTCCGTCAGCCTTGCAGCTTGGTCTCGTGCCTCGCCCACTGTCTTCGCCAGGTCCGTTGCGAGTCGATGCACCCTTCCGGCGCGCGCTCCCGGGGAGATCGCTGCAGCTTTCACTTCCAAGCAGAAGGCGACGTCGTCCACAACCAGGAGAGCATCAGCTTCCGCCTCGTCGCCGAAAGCGTTTGGCTCCGCACAGTCACGCCCGAGCGCGCGGGTCGCAACATCTCGTCGAGGCTTGAGGTACTTCAGCGATTCGAAGGTTTGGTCCGGATTGAGGACGGACACAAGGTGGCGGACCGCGACCTGCTCGCTGACGGAACCTCGATGCTTCTGGTAGCGCGTCCAGTACTTCGTGTTCTTCAACGCCCCCTCAACGACGGACCGCAGCCCGTCGACTCCGACATCACCGCCAATCGGGAAGTACGCTCCCTCACCGTCAGCGATGAGATTGCGTTCAAGCATCGGGTTGTCGCCAGCAAGGTACGCAAGCGCTCGCTCAGTTGGAGCAGCTGAGTCATCGAAGTGGACAGCGAACGTCTCAAGTACTGCTTCGCACGTCTCGACAGAGAGGCCTGCCCGCTCCGCCGTCTGCTCAGCTGTCACTACCATGGATTCACCCGGAGTGAAGATCGCCGCGTTGATGACCGCCTTCGTCCGCTGTGCGGAATCTGAATCTATGCTGGCGTCACCCTCCGATTCGACGACCGACCCGAGAGCCTCGAACGCCGCGTTCCGATTCTCCGACCATTGCTCGGCGAAGGCCGTCCTGATTGCCTTGAGTTCGATGTAGTCGAAGCCGACCAATTCGCGCAATACCGGCGCCAGCCAATCTGCTCCGAGAAGGGAGCCCTCCACTTCGTCCTGGACCGATACGTATTGCTTTCCGCGCACTCGTTGCTCGGTGAGCCGAAGCCGCCCCGCAAGTTGAGCCAACGGATGATCGACCGAGTAGACCTCGAGTTGCTGAATTAGCATCTGCGCATCGAGTGCGTCATTCGCAGCTGCGATGAGCAGCATCGGATCTGTTGCTGGCTCCGGAGGCCGCAGTTTTCGACCGCCGGGGCGCGCAACTAGCGTCGCCGCAATCAGCTCGATGATAGCGGGAGTGACATCTGACTCACTCTCTCGATGTCCGTCGAGATTGGGCGGGAAGATGAAGGTTCGGACGAGGCCGAGAAGATCGAATGCGTCGCTTCCCTCGATGAGTTGCACCAGCGAGCGGAGAGCTTCGTCTCGAGCTTTGACCGCTCTCTCTGCTGAACCAGCCTGCATCTGCGTCTCGGCGAGCAGCGGCACGAGTCGCCGCGCGACGTTCTCGAACTGCTGGACCGATGCGTCGGTCGGCAAGAGGTACTGCAGGGCCGGCGTCTCTTTCCCGTGTTTCACATGCGTCTCGCTTTCTCTGAGGATGCCCATCATCTCCCCCGCGGGCGACAAATCCATCAAGCATGACCTCTGAGAGGATCGAACTGCGGTCGATGAGACGCGCACTCGCCGAGACAGCATCTCCCGCCGTTCGACGACCACGATCGCCGGTGTCGCTCATCCCATCAGCAACGTCGAGGGGCGTTGCCTAACCGAACACGCTCATTGGCCCGACAGGCTGCGTGGAGTCAGCAGGTGCCGTGGCTGGCTTCAGAGGTGCAGCTGGGTGCCGTGAGGCGATCACGCGAACAGAGAAGGGCCCGGCGGCGCCTGGGGCCCTTCTCCTCGGGATGAGATACGCAACCAACCCTTTAGAGCTCTGGTGCTACCAGTTTCACAGCTCTTGCCAGCGTGCCGGACCAGAGCCCGTCCCGAGATGCAAAGGTTCCATCGAAGTCCCAGAACACGACTTGCGCGCCGGTACGCATAGATACGCCGCGACCAAGCGGCCTCGACGCCGACGTTTCAGTAGCGGATCGGTTTCCGGGACGCGATCACGACACGGAGCGGTGCGAGAACGACGACACCGAACGAAGCTGCTCACCCTCTTCCCCGGCGCCTCGCGCGTATCGTTTCGGGCGCCCGGAAACGGTCGTTTGCGGGCAGGTCGGGGACCAACAATCCCTGTAAGGTATGCTCGTGAACTCGTCAGGGGCACCAGCCACTCCGCCCAACACCAGCCCTACACCCGCGCCGCCCACGTCGGAGGACGCAAGCGGCTGGCTCGTGGAGCTCGGTGGTGGTACGAAAGTCGTCGCGGCGCAGGGTTCTGAACTCCGCTTGACGTCTGAATCATCATTCACGGGTTCATCCTCAACTTCCTCGGCCAAGATCACTGCCGGGAAGGGGTCATACTTACGCCTTGAAGCTGGCTCAGAGGTGGAAGTATTGCCTCCTACGACGATCAACAAGACAAAGACTGGCCTCGGAACAACGCTGATTGCGCTTGGTCTCCTGGCCGGTCTCATTGCTGGCCTGGCAATTGCGTCTCTTGCTACCTCTCGGGCGGCAGGCTTCGTGCTCACTTTTGGTATCTTGACGTTCGTTTGTGTATTCATCAAGGAAGCGTGCACGACGCTGTCGAAGGAGACAAGCTACTCGAAATCGCGCATCGACGGGCTCACGAAGACAGCGGCTATCGCATCTATTTTCGTGGTCGTATTCGGTACCCCTACTGCAGCCGTAACCATCGCGAAGGCCTACAGCGTTGCGTCGGGAACTGCCGAGACACCGGCAGAATCGCCGACATCGACACCAACACCCTAGAGCGAAAATCGGCACGCTGAGAGTCGGATCCTTCCTTCGGCTAACCGTTAGAAGGAGTTATACCCGACCAAGTGTGCTGGGCGGAGATCACCGCTCCGGACCGCTGGCGTGACTGGCTCATCTGCCATGGAGCCGCATCTTGTCGAGCTTCGCTCGAAGCGCATCGCGGGCCGATTTCGGGTAGGTGTTCTCGGCGGCGTTGCGCGGCGGAGATCCTTCCAGCGTTCTCACGTCGGTACTCCGTCTCGAGCTTTGGAGATTCCGTCACGGGGCCGACGCGTTGCTCTTCGGACTGCAGGACGACAGCCTCACTACGCGCGAGGCCACGAGCCACTGCGCGGCAGGTCGAGTCGCCTCCGGGCTCCGTGTAAAGAGACGCGGGAAGCACTTCCCGGCCCCACCGACCATCGAGGGGATGACCGCTGCCGGAGAGGGCGGCCTCGCAGGTGGACCTCCAACGGTTCTGTGTGCGCTGAATGGAGAGCTGTTCGGAACCTCGACCTTAAGGAGCGGGTAGGCCATCGACTTTCAGCTGCCGGTACGCGGCGAGTCGGGCCCGTCCGTCAGGGTGGTGCGGCGCTCGTTCGCTACCAACTGTTCCGCGATCCGCTTCGCGGTGGTGTCTTCGCGGGCGGTGATGAACATCGGCACCTCGCGGCCGGCGAGGACGCACATCTGCCCGTCACGGGCCGCCACGGCCCCGTCAGCGTTGCGGTAGCCAATGGACGGCAGGAGGCCCCCGTGGCGCTTCACGGACGCTAGGAACGCGGGGTCGAGGTAGGCCGCGGTACGGACGTTGTGCTCGATCACCACGTCAGCGGCGGGCACATGCACCGTATCAACACCGGCCGCCGCCGAGGTGGCCTCGACGGCGGGCGGTTCGGGCGGGGGCTGGTCCGCCAGGTAGGTGACTGTGATGTGTTCTGCACTGCTCATGGTCTTGATGCGCTTTCCGGTAGTAACCGGGTGCGGGTCCTGGCAATTAGCCGTTACCGGGAACTCCGCACTCGGTCTGTTTCACGGGTACCGGCTCCACGGAGCGCGCCTGGTTAGGCTCGAGGGACGCGGGCACCCAAAGGTGAGGCCCCCGAGCCGAAGGACGTGAGTTGTGCTTAGGGACGATGCGGTAAAGGTCGGCAAGGAAGTAGCGAAGGAACACGCTGCGGGAAGCGCACTGCCCTCGATGGCGACGCATCCGCTCGGCGATCGAGTAGGCCATCTGCTCCTAGAGGCCTATCGTGCCCAAGGGGCGAGCGCTGCTGCAGCCGTTGTGGACGGCTACTTGGAAGGGTTCAACGAGGTTCGCCGGGCCATCCACGCGGCAGAACTACAGCCCATCGACGTCGCGAACGGCGTCAAGTTCTCGGTCGCAAACACCGAACTGAGCAAAGCTGAGCAGAGCAGTGTGCGCGAGGCGTTCCTGAACATGCGCTGATCGACGAAGCGGAGGAAGCCGCCGGGCGTTCCCGGCGGCTTGCCTCGCTGTTCCGAGCCCGATCATTTTGACGGTTCGCTGAGGTCGGCTCTACGTGACTACGGGGGACGGTCCCGCGACCGGCTTACGGCCGCGCGCGAGTCGACGATTGCGCAAGCGCGTGCTCGCGAGATGCACGCGGGCGATCTCGTCGTGGTCGAAGCCGGCGCCCTCTACCAGTACAGCGTCGTCCACGAGTTGAAGGGCCTCATCTGTGTTGCCACGGCGGAGGAGATCATCGACCGCGTCGATGAGCTCTGGGCTGACTAACCGAGGATCAGGAACCGGAAGAGACGTCGCTTCTGAGGGCTCGATCTCGAGGAGCCCGCCGCCGTAGCTGCGGCCCATGATCTCAGACATGGCGAGGGTGATGGAGTTGAAAGCGGCGACTGCGAGCCGATCCATACTCACTCCGGGCTTGGTGAACACTCGATGCACGGTGTCAGTACTGGTGGCTTCCGCCTTGTTGCTAGTGAGGCGCAGGACTGTGGAGACCTGACGCAGCATGAAACCGTCGGGGACTGAAATCGAGGGAACGGACCACCATGAGGTCCTGATCGAGCATTTATACCCGAGGTGGACGCCTTCAGCTTCTCCAAGCTTCACGTAATGAGAGAGAGCCGGATAGGTCTCGAGGTCGAGGTCGGCTGGAACAGCGAGCAGCCGCGTCCGAGCGCCTTGGGCGGACTGGGCCTTGAGGTCCGCCTCGGTGTATCGAGTTCCGGTCAGCTGCGCTGATCGCGAGAGCAGATTTATGGTGTGGTCTGCGATACCGAGCGAGCCAGCTTCATCTGCGGTGAGGCAGAAAAAGGAGTTGCGCCCAGTGACGACCCCGACGTTCACCGCTGCGTACGTCCGAAGGGGCGCCAAGCGAGTGTCGGCACGTACGGCACGAAGCACGTCGATCTGCTCGGCGTCCAGGAAGTACTTGGTCCACTTTTCCGACTCGTGCAGAGGTGCCCGCGCGGCCGCGCCGTCCAACGTCACGTCCTCTAACTGGGATCCATTTTTTACCTCGACTGTCCGAATCGTCGCCGGGCCATCGCCCTTAACAGCGAGAAGCAGCACCACCTCTTGAAGAATCCCGGGGAAGACCAATTCCGAGAACGACACGACCGTGATATTGGAGCAGGAGTCGATCAAATACGCCCGCAGCTCTGCTGCATAGCTGACTTGTAAGAGCTCAGCCGGCAGAACCAGCCCCACCCGGCCCCCGGCTCGCACAGCGACCAGGGAAGCCACAACGAACGGCAACCACGCGTTTGTGAGGCGAGTTGGCTTCATACCCTGCGCGCGCATCAGCTCGAACGCCATTGCTCGGTGCTGCTCTTCCCAAGACCCGAAGCGGATGAACGGAGGATTACCTGCTACACCGTCGAACGCTTCGTGGCGAGCGGGAGTCAGCCACTTGAAGAAGTCGCTGATGACGACCTTCGCGTCGGTGGCAGCCGCACGAGCCTTGCGAGCCTCCTCGGGGAACAGTTCGATCCCGACCGCGTCCCCGTGCAGCGCGAGGTGTTTGAGGATGGCACCATCGCCACAGGAGGGCTCAAGGAGCCGGGGACCGGCGGCGGAGACCCACCCAGCAACGAAGCGGGCGAGGGGGTCGGGTGTGTAGTAGCCGCCTCGAAGCTTGTCGTCAGCGGGCACAGCCTTGGCAGCAAAGATCGAGGACATCCGTCAATTCTGCCCGACTCCGACGACACGGCCGAGCAAACCTGCCACGCCCACTCGCGGTCGCTACCCTCGTAGGGTGCCCTTCATCAGACCGTCGAAGGCCGATGGCCGGCAGCGCATCATCGAGCTGGTGGAGCGGTATCGGCCACAGGCTACGCAGCTGACCACGTCGAACTCGATCTACACGGAAACCGAAGCCCGTGTCTCCTTCATCGACCCGCTCCTCGAGGCACTGGGGTGGGACGTCCGCAACGAAGCTGGGCTCTCCCAGCGGCAGAGCGAAGTGGTCATGGAACGCGTCGGCTCGGACGAGAACGGAGCATGGGGCCGCCCAGATTACCGCCTGCGTCTCGACGGTACCGATGTGATGCCGGTCGAGGCCAAGAAGCCCTCGGTGGCGATCGGATTCGACTCCTCCTCATCCGTCCAAGCCCGTTCCTACGGTTTCGCACTCTCGCTGCCAGCGGCGGTGCTGACCAACTTCGATCAGCTGATCGTTTTCGATAGCAAGATCGCGCCGCTGAAAGGAGATGGCGGCGACGTCGCCGCACTTCCAGGGGGTCGGTTCACGTTCGAGGAGTACGCCACCCGCTTCGATGAGCTGTGGGACTTGCTGTCCTACGAGTCGCTCGCAGACGGAGGCCTCGAGGGCGTCTACAGCTACGAGCGCCCCCCTCGGGGTCAGTCGCCGTTCGACAAGCGCTTCTTTGGCGAGTTCCGCGAATGGCGTCGCACGCTGGCACAGGCGATTGCCCACAGCGAGCCGACGCTGGGAGCCGCGGAGATCGGCCGGCGGACCCAGCGCCTACTCAACGCTTTACTTTTCCTTCGAGTGTGTGAAGACCGCAATATTGGACGCTACGAAGACCTGCTCGGCCATGCGACGCACCGCCGAGTTGTCCAAGCGTTCAAGGACGCCGATCGCGCGTTCAACGCCGGCCTTTTCACGGTTCTCCGCGATACCAAAATCGATGACAGCGCCTTAGTCGAGGTCATCACGCAAATGTACTGGCCGCGAACTCAATTCGCATTTGGAGTACTTGATCCGATCATCCTCGCGGGAGTCTACGAGCAGTACCTTGCCGAGCAAGTTATTCTAGCAGAGGACCGCACGGTCACCTTGCAGCTCAAACCCGAGATCGCTCATGCAGGCGGAGTGGTCAGCACGCCCGACTACATCGTGCACGAGATAGTTGCGGCAACGTTGGACCCAATGCTAGCCGGAGGAACCCCGCACGATCTATCCGTACTCGATCCGGCGGTAGGTTCCGGAGTATTCCTGCTCGATGCATTCGAGCGCATCGTAGCATCCACGGAAAATGCTCACGGGGCTGCCGCGAAGCTCTCTGAACGAGGGGAGCTTGCGCGCCGTCACTTGTTTGGAATCGACATTGACGGCGCCGCCGTCGAAGTCACAAAACTGAGCCTCCTGTTGACCGTCCTCGGCGGTGAACAACTCGACCTGGCGACAGCACGCAACGTGCTCCCTAACCTCGACCGTAACATAGTCGCGGGTAATACCGTTGTTCGAGGAGACTTCGACTCAATTCTCCCTGCCGTAGCCAAAGTGCCGTTCCGCCGAGCCCGCGTCAGCCCCCTCGATCTTCGTGAAGCGATGGGTGCAGCCTATCCCTCCGAAGGGTTTTCCGCGATCGTCGGAAATCCGCCATATGTGCGAATACAGGTGATGGCAGAGCACCTCACAGAACAGCTTGAATATCTTCAGGACCCCCGATCTAAGTACGAATCACCTGCGGCGAATAACTTCGACCTGTACCAGGTTTTCATCGAGCGAGCTCTGCAGCTTCTCTCGCCAGACGGCCGCCTGGGACTGATCGTCCCGCACCGATTCACCACTCACCTCTCGGCCGGCGGAGTCCGTAAAGCTCTCAGCAAGCGCCTCGAACGACTTGTGCACTTTGGGGAGCAGCAGGTGTTCCCCGGGCGACTGACGTATGTCTCCATAGTCATAGCCGGACCGAAGACCGCGGAACCGGTCGCTCTGGAACTAGTTGGTGACATCCCGTCGTGGAGAGAGTCCCGCACGGCCCCAACCCGCTCTCTCGACCGCTCCGGATTGGGAGCCGCCACTTGGCCGATTCGCACTGAAGACCAAGACGCCCTGTTTGGGCAGCTTGAGGCCGGTGGTATCGCCCTGTTGGGTGACCCTGATTGGGTCCACATTTTTGTCGGCGTTCAGACGAGCGCAGACGATTACTACTTCATCAAGCCAACTCCAACCACCGCTCACCTCGACGTCGTGAGCTTTATTGATCATTCCGGACTTCCAGCGGAAATCGAAAAATCGCTGCTACGACCTGCCATCAAGGACCGCCGTATCTGTTCGTACGACGGCCAGCCCGAACCTGATGCCTGGGCCATTTTCCCGTATGACTCGACCGAAGATACAACTCACCCTCGGGTTATTTCGGTCAACTCAATGAAGAACCAATATCCGCGTGCATACGAGTATTTTGAGCGCCACAGAACGTGGCTCACGACAAAGCGGAAGGTTTCGCCGAATCCGGGAGAAGCATTCTGGGCATATGGTCGCTCCCAGTCTCTCGGGAAAATGGATGAGCCAAAGCTGATCGCACGAACCCTCTCGCTCTCTCCTTTATATGCCCTCGACAGCGAGGGACTCGTCGTTCCAGGAGGGGGCGATGGCGGCCCTTACACACTGTTGCGGCCGCGGCAGACGTGCGCCTACTCTATTGATGTGATTCAAGCAATACTTTCACATCCTGCCGTTGATCTATACGTTGCGGTGACCGGCAAGAAGTTCAGTGGCTCGTACGCGGTGCATCGCAAGGCGTTTCTCGCGAAGGTTCCGGTCCCCCGGCTTTCCGTTGCGGGGCAGGAGCGCATCGAAGAGAAGGCAGCGGAGCTTCGCGCGATTGCTGTAGCGCTAAGAACTGAGTGCGACATGGCAGAAGTCAAGAGTTTCCATGCCCGTAGACAGTACCTCATGTCGAGTATCGAGGCGATTGTGACAGCCGCCTACGGGCTCGATGAGGACCTAGTTCACAGGACAACTACTTGACGCCACGCGGAGCTTTGGAAGGCAGCCAATCGAGTATCGAACTCGAGATCTGAGGCGTGCTCTCGTTCCGGGGAAACGATCACTTACGCGCAGCCGGCACCGGACGTAGCCGATGGATTGATAAAGCCGAAGCGAGCTACTCCTCGTTGTGCTCCTGCTCGGCTCGCTCTGCCGTTCGAACCTCCCGACTGGTGCGCCAGAAAGCGGTGACCAGTGGCGATCCAACTTGTATGGCGATGTCGCAGCCAATCACGGCGGTCCAACTGAGCAGTGAGGTACTCGCGGCGCGCAGCCCGGCGCGGCGGAGGGCCGCCTGCGCCGCTGTTCGCCCGCCTCCTCCATTCGCGATCGTGCCGCCGCCGATGTGCCTTGATCGCGTTCTGATGCGATCCGCCATAGATGTCCGAGATCCGGGTTCCGGTGCCGGCTAGCCATCCGCGGCGAGGCGCCACAGGTCCTGCCTGGCGTTCTGGTTCGCGGTGAAGGCTCCATCTACGTGTGGGCCGATGTTCGCGATGAGCAACGGCATTACCGGCAGCGTGAACTGCTGCTAGGTAGCTACGAGTTGCGCCTCAAGATGATGCAAGAAGGCCGGCGGTGCAGGGCTCTGCATTCGTCCTTGTCCATCGGGGCCTCCGGAGGTCGGTTGTTGTCAGCCGCGGCTCGAGCTGCCTGACAAGAGGCAGGACGCAAGTGGCCTGGCGGGATGCGTTCTTGCGAGCGGCTTCGCTCTGTGTCTTCCCACTGCAGCGTTCCACATCGTGATGACGCGCCGTGATCTTGCACGGGACGGCCGTAGCCGTCTAGTTGAAGGGGCTCGAGGATCGTTTGTAGCGCGCCGCGCTCCTGCGTCAGGGAAGGCGGTTACGGTTCAAACATGAACGATCAGTTGTCAGTGCCCGAACTCGCGGCGCAGGTCGGTGCTGACGCAAAGCAGATGCGTGGATGGATGCGCGCCCAGGGCTGGCGGCACCCAAGGGAGAACGGGCAGTCATGGAGCCTCAACGTTGAGCAGATCGCGATCCTGACCTCCCGATTTTCGAAGACTACCGGCGTCTCCACCACCGAGCGCGTGGTGGAGGGGGAACCGGTCTCAGTATCGTCGGCCGAGACAAAAGACCTCGACGGCATCAACGACGAGCACAGAACGTCGCTCGCGCGCTCAAGTGTCGGGGATCTACTGGACACGTACACGGGTGTCCTCGCCGAACTTCGCACGCGGCACCTCATTCGAACGAACAACGCACCCATCGGAGACCTCGCCGAGTACTGCGCCGCGATCGTCTACGACGGCCTGCTCGCGCCGAACTCGGAGAAGTCCTACGACCTCACCGCTGCCGATGGGCGCAAGGTGCAGGTGAAGGCGCGGCTGGTCCGACCCGGTATGGCGAGCGGCGCCGTGTTCTCGCCGATCCGATCGTTCGCTTTCGACCTATGTGTCTTTCTCGTCATCGATAACGGGACCGGGGAAGTCGTGGCGGCACGTGAGTGGAGGCCGGATGAAGTGCGCGAGCACGGGTCCTTCAAGAAGCACATCAATGGCACGGTCGTCACCGTGTCTCAGGTGCGCTCGTCGAAGGCCCGCGGGTTCGACCGGACTACAGACTTTGACGCGGCTTGGCGTGAGCTGCTCAGCCAGACTCCGTGAGCAGCGGACCCGCCCGACGAGCTGCCCTGCTGTGGAGTGCTACGCGAGGCTCAGCGCGCATGGTCGCCCCGGTGGTCAGCCGCGGCAGCGGCTCCAACGGGGGTGCAGGCTTTCGCAGCAGAGCGGGAATCGCCCGCGGAGCTGGGTGCCAGGCCGAACAGCGCCGCGGGGCCGCCATCGGCGAACCATCCAAACTTGCAAGAGCCACAGCGACCTACATTCCAGCCCGGCAGCCATAGCGTGACCCCCATGGGTGACACCCGATCTGACAGCCAGCCGTTACATCCAGCCTTCGATTCTGACCTCGCAGCATGGCTCACTTCGCTGGAGGAACTCTCCTCATCCGAGTTCACGATTCGGCAGGCAACAGCAGACTCCGAGGACGCTCGATGGATGAGATATCTGCAGATCGCCTGCGAACCAATAACGGTCCAATCAGAGCCCAACAACGATGAGACGATCGCTGAACAGCGGGTGCTCTTCGCGATGAGCAGGGAGACACCTATCGGGTTCTGCGTTTCGATGACCGGCACCACCGAACTGGATCCGGTATTCATCCAGATCGTGGGGGTGGTGGGGGCAGCACGTGGCCGCGGCATCGGCACTGCGCTGATGCACGCCGTGGCAGACCAGACCCGGCGCCGCACCATTGCCTTTGCCACCCAGGATGAAAATCTGGCCGCTCGACGCATGAACGAGCGTTTTGCAGCGTCGATCGATGCTGAGCTCCGACGAGTGAACCTCGGCACGCACAAGGACGAGGACCTCGGAATCAGGCGCGGGCTCGGCTACCGTTCCTGGACAGCCGAGCGGTCCCATCCAACTGCCGACAGCGCGACAACGGAGAGAGAATAGGCAACCGACCTCGCGGCTCTCCAAAGCGGACCTAAATCGGCCCCTCCTCCGCGCCTGCGGACGCGGCCGCCCGACGAGATGTCTGACACAGTACAAGCAGCTCACTGTCGAAAGGTCAATCTTCCACGGCCCAGAAAGTCACCACTCATCTAGTCGATGACCTCACCGGAGACACCATCGAAGAAGGCAAGGGCCGCACCGTGTCCTTCTCCTTCGACGGCGGGCACTACAAGATCGACCTTAACGGCGACAACGTTGACGCCCTGCGTGAAGCGTTCTCCGACTACGTCGCTGCCGTGCGCAAGGTCATCGGCCGCGCCGGGCGTACAAGCTCCGGCGGCGCGCCGAAGCGGGGAAACTCGGAAGAGCTGGCGAAGATCCGAGAGTGGGCCAACGCCAACGGCCACGATGTGTCCTCGCGCCCAGGCCGTCCGCGACCCGTACGACGCCGCGCACTGACACCACTCCACCCCACGAGAACAGCCGGCCGCCCCGAGGGGTGGCCGGCTGTGCCCGTCCGATACCGCGTTTATATGTCAGTCGATGCCGACCAGTCGTCATGGTGGCAATCGGATGATCGCCGACCCACCAACGCAAATCTGGCCAAGCCGAATATCACCGAAGATCACTCGCCTCTCATATAGAGACAGGGATATTAGCCTCATCGGGAGCCCTCGACGATCCACTCAGCCCTTGCCAGCAGTTCGTCGAAAGTAAGTACTTCGGGTTCTTGAAGGTTTCGTCGTGCCAGCTCAAAAGATCGAATCTTCTCCGGATGATGAGCCCCAAGATCATTTGTGAACTGCGAAAGTTGTCCGATAACGAGGTATGAACGCGGCCGGACCAGGTAGGTCATGTCCCTTGTCTCGAAGCCAGCATCATCCCGACGGGCGATTCTCTCGCCCACACCAGCTACGGCCTGATGCACGGTGACCTGCGCTTGGCTGATCCTATGCGGATCAGCTTCGAACCGAGCGCAATCCTTCGTCTAGAGCGGCGATCTCGAGCAGACTGACCGCGGGGATCTCCTCCGCAGGCAAGTTCATGAAACTGGCGATCAGCTTCCCGA
>Ga0308160_10003758_pt1 | contig 16757 bp, 15 predicted proteins | sample PhyFR1_FD_201036 | JGI IMG/M metagenome (GOLD analysis project Ga0308160, IMG submission 201036) | Phyllosphere microbial communities from UC Gill Tract Community Farm, Albany, California, United States - DLSLF.R1 | ecosystem: Host-associated > Plants > Phyllosphere > Unclassified | place: USA...
TCTTTCAAGCTGCAATTTGAAATCTTTTGGGTCGGTGTCGGCATACTTTTGCGCGTTTATCCCTACAGGGACAGAGATAGGACGACACGAATGAAAGATTTGAATGTAGTAGACGGCCTGCACGGTGCTGGCGATTGGTTGGTGAATAACCAAGACTTGTTGATCCAGTATGCGGTGAACATTGTCGCCGCTATTGCTATCCTGGTCATCGGTTCGATCGCCGCCCGCGTGGCCAGCAATATGGTAAACCGCGTGATGAAGTTGCGTGGCATTGATACCACGATCGCGGGCTTCCTGTCGGCGCTGGTGCGTTACGGTGTGCTGGCATTCACCTTTATCGCGGTGTTGGGGCGTGTAGGCGTGCAGACCACATCGGTGATCGCTGTGCTGGGTGCCGCTGGTTTGGCTGTTGGTTTGGCGCTGCAAGGTTCGCTGTCCAATTTTGCTGCTGGCGTGTTGCTGGTGATCTTCCGTCCACTGCGTGTAGGTGAATACGTTGATCTGGGCGGCGTGGCTGGCACCGTCAATCAGGTGCAGATCTTCTCCACCACCTTATGCACCGGCGATAACAAAATCATTGTGGTGCCCAACGGTAAAGTCATCGCTGGCAATATTATCAACTACTCCCGTGAGCCGAACCGCCGTGTAGATATCGTAGTGGGTGTAGGCTACAACGCTGATATCGACGTGGTGAAGAAAGTACTGGGCGACGTGATTGCTGCCGACAAGCGCATTCTGCATGCCAAAGGCGTGATTGTGCGTCTGAACGAAATGGCACCATCCTCGCTGAACTTTGTCACCCGTTCATGGACTACCACCGCAGAGTATTGGAACGTGTACTTCGATCTGATGGAAAATTTCAAGCGCGCGCTGGATGCCAACAACATCAATATCCCGTTCCCACAGATGGACGTTCATCTGTATCGTACCGCAGACGCGAAAGTGGAGTAAGCAGCAGGGGGCCTCGGCTCCCTTTTTGTTGGTATAGCTTGTTATAAGGAGACAATGTGAAGCTTACAACATTGGCTATGGCCGCATTGGTTGGAGGGGGAACCTTGCCGCTGGCATTGTCGGCGGCTGAAGTGCCTAAAGGGCCGCATGTGCTCACTTCTGGCACCGCCAACGTGGAGGCGATACCTGATTGGCGATCGAAGTCAGCGCATCCTCCAAAGACGCCGTACAGGCCAAGCAGCAGGTGGATGAGCGCGTAGCGTAATACGTCGATTTCTTACAGAAAAACAACATCAAGAAGCAAGATATCAGTGCTGCCGATCTGTGTACCCAACTGGAATACAATTACCTGAAAACCGGCGAGTCGGTGTTGAAAGGTTACCGTGCGGTGCGCCAGGTTCAGGTGACGTTGCGTCAATTAGATAAGCTGAATGCGCTACTGGATGGTGCATTGAAAGCAGGCCTGAATGAGATCCGCGCGGTTGAATTGGGTATTGCCCAGCCGGGTGTCTATCGTGAGCAAGCACGCCAGCAAGCCATCGAAAATGCCATCCAGTAGGCCGCCTCGCGGGTGAAGGGCTTTAACGCTAATTGAGGTCGGTTTACAGCAATCGCTATCATGTGGTTAACGACCAGCCGATGCCGATGATATGCATGTACAAAGCAACGGAGGGAAGCGACGTAGCTCACACCTATGCACAGCAAAGCATTCACTTTGACCATCAGGTAGTTGTGGTATTCGAATTGCAGCGTAACGCCGCGCAGTAGCAGTAATGGCAAAAAGGCTCGCCGCAGCGAACCTTGTCGTCTAATCCTGGCGCAGCACTCGGCTCCCGTGATCTACCAGTGCATCGGTCACTTTGCGCATCATGCGGCTTTCCGGCGCAAAGCGATGCCAAAACAGCATGCGGCGCTGGTACAGCCCCGGAGTCAGATCGATCAACTCGCCTGACTCAAGTTCTTTCTCAATTTGCAAATGTGGGATCATACAGCAGGTAGTGCCCTGGCGAGCGAGTTGCACGAAGGCTTCGGACGAGTTCACAATATGGCAGGGTACGCTGCCCGGTGACAGGTCGAAGTTCTGCTGTAGGAAAACCTGATGCATATCGTCGAGATGGTCGAATGCCACTGCCGGTGCTTTCAGCAACGCGGAGCGGGTGACGCCGTTAGGGAAATAACGTTCGGCGAAGCCCTTTGAGGCGACAAACAAATAGTCTAACGCGCCCAAGCGATCCACCAGGCTGCTTGGTAGTGGCTGCGGTTGAATACTTACCGCACCCACCACTTCGCCTCGGCGTAGCCGCTCTTGGGTGCGGGTTTCATCTTCCACTTGCAGGTTCAGGCGGATGGGCGAAGTCGCGAGTACCGGTTTCAATGCTGGCAACAGCCAAGTAGCCAGACTGTCAGCGTTGACCGCCAACGACAGCAGCAGGGGGGCATCGATGCCAGTGTCGTTGCCCAGCCACTCCTCTTCCAACAGTTCTACCTGATGCAACAGTGCCAGCAGCTTTTGCCCCTGTTCGGTAGGGCGTGGCGGCACGGTACGCACCAACAGCGGCTGGCCGAACAGATTTTCCAGTTGTTTAATGCGTTGGGATACCGCTGATTGCGTGATACAAAGCTTTTGTGCGGCGCGCTCAAAGCCGCGCTCACGGATCACCGCGTCCAGCGCTTGCAGCGTTCGATAGTCTGGGCGTTTCATCGGAAAAGATATCTCTTAAATTAAATCGATATCAGCACTATGCCACATTTTGCGCGTTGTGTAGGGGTAAAAATCGTAGGAGCAGTTTGCCGCTGGGCGGCTAAAAATGCGGCTCAAGGTAAAGAATAATGTTTCTGCCTGAGTGAACAACAGCATTTTACCCTATAATACGCACAGGTTTTTGCAGAAAGGCAAGGGATATATTATGACGCAGGATGAAATGAAAAAAGCAGTGGGTTGGGCCGCGCTGGAATACGTGATGCCGGGTACCCTTGTTGGGGTCGGCACCGGTTCTACCGCCAGCCACTTTATTGATGCGCTTGGCTCTATCAAGCACCAAATTGAAGGCGCGGTCTCTAGTTCTGATGTTTCCACCGCCAAGTTGAAAAGCCTCGGCATCCCTGTTTTCGATAGCAACGAAGTGGACTCGTTGGATATCTATGTGGATGGGGCGGATGAAATCAACAGCTATATGCAGATGATTAAAGGCGGCGGTGCGGCGCTGACGCGCGAAAAGGTGATTGCCGCCATCGCACGTAAATTTATCTGCATCGTCGATGCCAACAAGCAGGTCGATGTGCTGGGCAAATTCCCGCTGCCAGTGGAGGTGATCCCGATGGCCCGATCCTATGTGGCGCGCGAACTGGTGAAGCTGGGCGGCCTGCCAGAGTATCGTCAGAACGTGGTCACCGATAACGGCAACGTGATCCTGGACGTGCATAATCTGATCATTACCGATGCTGTGGCATTAGAGAATCAAGTTAACGACATCGCTGGCGTGGTCACCGTTGGTTTGTTCGCCAACCGTTGCGCTGATGTGGCGCTGGTCGGTACGCAGGATGGCGTGAAGGTCATCGTATAAATCCCTGCGTCTGCCGGTGTTATGCGGCCTGGGAAATCTCTTGGCCGTATCATTCCCCGATTAAAATACCTTTTCTTGAAATCGCTAAATTTGGTGATTTATATAACTTTTTTGATGTTGAATCCCTAAAATTGATGTATAAGCTTTCCCCTTTGGCACTTTATACCAAAAAATGCCGGCATGACTGTATCTTGTGCTGGTGGCCAGGCAATCGTTTGTATTGCCGCCCGCGTTATTTTTGTTATGTTGGGTAGAGCTGCTTCACCGTAGCGACTTCTGAAGTCTGAACATAGGGTTGGGTAAATGGCAAAAGTATCATTGGAGAAAGAAAAGATTAAATTCCTGTTAGTAGAAGGGGTTCATCAAAGCACGGTAGATAATTTGCGTGCTGCCGGTTATACCAACATTGAATACCATAAAGGCGCGTTAGACAGCGAATCGCTGAAGGCATCGATCCGCGATGCTCACTTCATCGGTATCCGATCGCGCACGCATCTGACCGAAGAGATTTTCGCCGTTGCCGAAAAGCTGGTGGCGGTGGGCTGTTTTTGCATCGGTACTAATCAGGTTGAATTAAAAGCGGCGACTAAACGTGGTATTCCGGTGTTTAACGCGCCATTTTCCAATACCCGATCTGTGGCCGAGATGGTTCTGGGCGAATTGCTGCTGATGTTACGCGGTATTCCCGCCGCTAACGCTAAGGCGCACCGTGGCGTGTGGCACAAATTGGCCGTGGGTGCATATGAAGCGCGTGGCAAGAAGCTGGGCATTATTGGCTACGGCCATATCGGCACCCAATTGGGCATTCTCGCAGAAGGCTTGGGTATGAAGGTGTTTTTCTACGACATTGAGAACAAGCTGCCGCTGGGCAACGCTCAGCAGGTGCATCACCTGTCTGATCTACTCAATATGAGCGACGTGGTGACGTTGCATGTGCCGGAGACCCCGTCTACCAAGAACATGATGGGGGCAGAAGAACTGGCATTGATGAAGCCGGGTGCCATCCTGATCAACGCCTCGCGAGGCACTGTGGTGGATATCCCCGCGTTGTGCAATGTGTTGGCTAGCAACCACTTGGCTGGTGCGGCGATCGACGTGTTCCCAGAAGAGCCGGCGACCAACAGCGATCCATTCAACTCGCCGCTGTGTGAGTTCGATAACGTGCTGTTGACGCCGCATATTGGCGGTTCCACCCAGGAAGCGCAGGAGAACATTGGTGATGAAGTGGCTGGCAAATTGGCTAAATACTCCGACAATGGTTCGACCCTATCGGCGGTCAATTTCCCAGAAGTGTCGCTGCCGGCGCATGGGCCAAACGCCAGCCGGCTACTGCATATTCATCAAAACCGCCCTGGTGTGCTGACGCAGATTAACCAAATCTTCGCCGAAGAAGGGGTTAACATCGCCGCGCAGTATTTGCAAACCGGCTCGGAAATCGGCTATGTGGTGATCGACATCGAAGCGGAAATTGAACGTGCCGGTATTGCGCTGCGACGCATGAAGGCTATCGAAGGCACCATCCGCACCCGTTTGCTGTTCTGATAGCGGCAGTGCGATAATGTAAAAGGCTGGGTTTATCCGGCCTTTTGCTATTCGCTGTCCGGCCACGCCCAACTGCGTGTTGGGGTCAGGATCTCCGGCAGTGGAATATCCCAGTGTTCAGTCGGTAGTTGTGCCACTTGCTGGCAGTCGTGAGCCAGCCCTATAGGGTAAGGGCCGCCGCGCCGCCAGTGGTGCAAAGTACGGTCATAAAAGCCGCCGCCCATACCCAGCCTTTGGCCGGTATCATCAAACGCCACCACCGGCGTCAGCATCACATCCAATTCGCCAAGCGGCAGCACGTCACGCAGTTCTAACTGCGGCTCCAGAATATTGAAGCGGTTGCATACCAGCGGCGTATTGGGGGTATAACGCAGGAATAACAGGTAGCCAGGGCTAAACGGGTGCAGCACTGGCAGATAAATCTGCTTGCCCGATAGCCACAGCCGTTCGATCAGCGCAGTGGTGTCAAGTTCGCCATCGAAAGGCAAAAATACCGCAATGCTGCGTGCAGCTAAAATGCGTGGGTGCACAGTTACGCGTTCGGCTATTTTTTGGGCGGAGATGTGCTGTTGCTCGGACGTAATGTCACGTCGTCGTCGACGAATTTGTTGGCGAATAGTCTGGCGTTGCTGTAAAAAATGGGATTGAAAAGGCATGATGTCGTCAGGTTTGCTCAGTGTGGGTTTCAGCACACATAAACCGCTGAGGAAGAGGGATCTCCAAGATGCCGTCGCAGGCTGTAACCCTTGAACCCATGGTTCAAGGTGAACGTGCCATCGCAATCTTAAGGCTTCCCGGCGCACCGAGCATGCTCACCGATCGCAGATCAACACATTCTGTTTGTACTAAATATCGGCTCAGGGGACTGACCCGCTGACAAACATCTCAGAGAAATTTTTACTCACTATCGAAAATTTTATATTTCAATAGACTAAGTTATTCAAACTGTGCATCCTGGCGCTCAGAGATACGGCCTTGTTCAAGCAATGCTTGCTCAATGGTCTGTTGCAGCATACGAATGCGTTGCTCCATGTTGGATGCATACTCTCGGATTTTCAACTGCTCTTGAGCAAGTTCGTGACAGACGTTCAATGCTGCGATAAAAACCAGTTGCTCAGTATTTGTGACTCTAGTGCGAACTTTAAGATCTTGCAACCGTTGGTTAAGAGCGTCCGCCGCCATGTTCAACGCATCTTGTTGTTCTGGCGGACAGTTGACTTTTAACGAACGGCCAAAAATTTGAATATCTACCGGTTGTGCAGACATGCCACCTTCCTGCCTAAATTTCACGCCAGCCCCAGCTTGCCTTTGTCGGCTTACCAAAACGGACGCCACTAAAATACCTCAGTATCAAGTATACAACCCCTTGCAGTTTCTGGTTGTAATCTACTGCGGCGCACATTACCAGCCAAAAAAGGTTTCGAAATGCCTCATGACTGCCATTTTATCCCCGACTGACGCGGCGTGAGACTTGCCACATCACGATGAAAACTTACCACCGGGGTGTTGCGCTTATCTGGTATAACAATGGATCTTGGTGGTAGCATAACACGAACCTATCCTGCCAACGATGACGAATGCGCATGTCTACACATAACATATTTCCAAATTATTCATCTTTGACCGTAGCCCTCAACCAGCAGGCTGTAGCGCTGACGGCGGCAGAATTGCACGGCCTGATCAGTGGCCTGCTGTGCGGTGGTAGCCGTGACGCTAGCTGGCTGGCGTTGATCCACGATCTGACCAACGACGGTGTGGCTTTCCCGCAATCACTCAGCCAGCCACTACAGCAACTGTACGAAACAACGCATAAAATGCTAGAAGATGACGGGTTTATGTTCCAGCCGCTGCTGGCGGAAGGTGAAACCGTCAGCGTGTTTGAACGCGCCGATGCACTGGCTGGCTGGGTTAACCATTTCCTGCTTGGATTGGGCATAATGCAACCGAAATTGGCGCAGGTGAAAGGTGAAGTCGGCGAGGCCATCGATGATCTGCGCAATATTGCTCAATTGGGCTATGACGAAGATGAAGATCAGGAAACGTTGAAACAGTCGCTGGAAGAGGTGGTGGAATATGTACGGGTTGCTGCCATTCTGTGCCATACCGAGTTCACCCATCAGTCGCGGATAGCGCCAGAAAACATCAAACCGATGTTGCATTGAACGTCATATTGCCGTTCCGCAGGCGGTGAACGCGGAAGGATTGATTTCAGGAGAAGGTAATGACTCAGCAGAAATTCAACACCCGCCGCCGGACGTTGTTGGCGAAAATGGCTCCGGCCAGCGCGGCGGTTATTTTCTCTGCGCCGGAAGTGACGCGTAGTGCAGATTCCAACTATCCCTACCGCCAGAACAGTGACTTTTGGTATCTGACCGGTTTCAACGAGCCGGAAGCGGTGCTGGTTTTGATCAAAAGCGACGAGACTTATAACCATAGCGTACTGTTTAACAGAGTGCGTGATCTGACATCAGAAATATGGTTTGGCCGCCGCCTGGGACAAGATGCTGCACCGGCTACATTGGGGGTGGATCGCGCGTTGCCGTTCGATGACATCAACCAACAACTGCACTTACTGCTCAATGGTCTGGATGTGGTCTACCACGCGCAGGGCGAGTATGATTATGCTGATCGGATCTTGTATGGCGCGTTGGATAAACTGCGCAAGGGGAGCCGCCAAAGCTTTCAGGTGCCGCTGACACAAACTGATTGGCGTCCATGGTTGCACGATATGCGGTTGTTCAAATCGTCGGAGGAACTGGCGATAATACGCCGCGCTGGTGAAATTAGTGCGTCAGCTCATACCCGCGCGATGAAAAAATGCCGTCCTGGTATGTTTGAATATCAACTGGAGGCGGAGATCCACCACGAATTTACCCGCCTCGGTGCCCGTTACCCGTCTTACAATACCATTGTCGGCAGCGGCGAAAACGGCTGCATCCTGCATTACACCGAGAACGAATGTGTCATGCGTGATGGCGATCTGGTACTGATCGACGCCGGCTGCGAATATCAAGGATACGCGGGTGATATTACCCGCACCTTCCCGGTGAATGGTAAGTTCAGCCAGCCGCAGCGCGCGGTGTACGACATCGTGCTAGCTGTGCAGTTGCGTGCGTTGCAGTTGTTTAAACCGGGTACCAGCATCCGCGAAGTTAACGACCAAGTGGTGCGCATCATGATTACCAGGCTGGTGGAGCTAGGGGTGATGAAGGGCGAGGTGGAACAACTGTTTGCCGAGCAGGCGCACCGTCAGTTCTACATGCATGGCTTGAGTCACTGGCTGGGCCTTGACGTGCATGATGTCGGTTCTTACGGCACGCCGAACCGCGATCGGGTGCTGGAGCCGGGCATGGTGCTGACCGTGGAGCCGGGGCTGTATATCGCGCCGGACGCGGACGTGCCAGCAGAGTATTGCGGCATCGGTATCCGCATTGAGGACGATATTCTGATCACCGCCGATGGCAATGAAAATCTGACCGCTGGCGTGGTGAAAGATGCCGCCGCCATCGAAGCGTTGATGGCGGCGGCAAGGTAGAGCGAATGAGCGTAATTATTGTTGGCGGTGGTATGGCGGGGACGACCTTGGCGCTGGCTATCTCGGTGCTAACCCAGGGCAGCATGGCGGTGGATCTGGTTGAAGCTAACCGCCCGGATGATCGTAGCCACCCAGGCTTTGATGCCCGCGCTATCGCGCTGGCGCAAGGCACCTGTCAGCAGTTGATGCGCATTGGCGTCTGGTCAGCGCTGCGCGACTGCGCCACGGCCATTACCCAGGTGCACGTTAGCGATCGCGGTCACGCTGGCTTTGTTAATTTGCATGCGCAGGATTTTCAGGTCGCTGCGCTCGGCCAGGTGATCGAACTGCACGATGCCGGTCAGCGGCTGTTCGCGCTGCTGGCGAAGGCACCTGGCGTGACGCTGCACTGCCCGGCGCGGGTGGTTGATGTAGTCCGCAGCACCGAGCAGGTAGAGGTGCTGCTGGACAGCGGCCAGCGTATCAGCGGGCAACTGCTGGTGGCGGCTGACGGTTCGCGTTCTGCGCTGGCACAGGCTTGTAATATGCAGTGGCAGCAGAGTGATTACCCGCAGTTCGCCACCATCGCTAATGTCACCACTGCGGAAGATCCACAGGGGCGCGCTTTTGAACGCTTTACCCGCTATGGGCCGCTGGCAATGCTGCCAATGTCGCAAGGCCGCAGTTCGCTGGTGTGGTGTCATGCGCGAGAACAACACGAGCAGGTTGATGCTTGGGACGATAAGCGCTTTATCAACGCGCTACAACAAGCTTTCGGCTGGCGTTTGGGGCGTATCCTAAAAGCTGGCAAACGTCATAGCTATCCGCTCAGCCTGCTGACCGCCAACCGGCACGTCAGTCACCGGTTAGCGTTGGTGGGTAATGCTGCACAGACGCTGCATCCGATCGCTGGGCAGGGGTTTAACCTCGGCCTGCGCGATGTGATGTCACTGGCGGAAACGCTGGCGGAAGCGGCGTATAATGGCGAAGATCCCGGTGGCTATGCATGGCTGAACCGTTATCAACAACGGCGGCAACAGGATCAGCAAGCCACAATTGCGGTGACCGATGGTTTGAACCGTTTGTTCGCTAACTGCTACGGTTCGCTGATCGTTGGCCGCAATCTGGGTTTGCTGGCGATGGCGCGCTTGCCAGCGATGCGCAATGCCTTCGCCAAGCGCACGTTGGGCTGGGTGGAACGTTAGACTGACATCAGCGCGCCGCCCCGTGTGGTGCGCTATTTAAGGAAATAAGCAGCATGCAATCATTTGACTTGGTTATTGCCGGTGGCGGTATGGTAGGGCTGGCGCTGGCCTGTGGCCTACAGGGCAGCGGTCTACGCATTGCGGTGCTGGAACAGCGGCAGCCGGATATGACACCGCCGCAGGAATTGCCTGCGTTACGCGTCTCAGCCATCAACGCTGCCAGTGAGTGTTTGCTGCAACATATCGGTGTCTGGCAGGACATCCTCCAACTGCGCGCCAGCACTTACCACGCGATGGAGGTGTGGGATGGTGATAGCTTCGGCAAAATCACCTTTCGCGGTGCTGAGTGTGGCTTTAGCCATCTCGGCCATATTATCGAAAACTCGGTGATCCAACAGGTATTGTGGAAACGTGCCGAAAGCTTGTCTAATATCACCCTGATTACCCCAGCTGCGCTCAAACAGGTGGCTTGGGGCGAGAACGACGCTTTTATCACGCTGGAAGACGGCCGTATGTTGAGTGCCCGGTTGGTGATCGCTGCCGATGGTGCCCATTCATGGCTGCGTCAGCACGCCGACATCCCGCTGACCTTTTGGGATTATCGTCACCATGCGTTAGTAGCTACCATCCGCAGCGAAGTGCCACATCTGGCCACGGCGCGGCAGATATTCCATGGCGATGGCATTCTGGCATTCCTGCCGTTCAGCGATCCGTATCTGAGTTCGATCGTCTGGTCAGTGACGCCGCTCAATGCAGAACGGCTGAAGCAATTGTCACCGGAGCAATTTAATCGCCAATTAGCAATGGCCTTCGACATGCGGCTGGGCAATTGCCGCTTGGAGAGTGAGCGCCTGACCTTCCCGTTGACGGGACGCTATGCACGCAGTTTCGCCGCGCATCGCTTGGCGCTAGTTGGCGATGCGGCGCACACGGTGCATCCGTTGGCTGGGCAGGGGGTGAATCTGGGCTTTATGGATGCCGCAGAATTAATCTGCGAACTGCGGCGCTTACAGCACCAAGGGAAAGACATCGGCCAGCATCTGTATCTGCGCCGCTATGAACGCCGCCGCAAGCACGGTGCGGCGGTGATGTTAGCCAGTATGCAAGGTTTCCATGAGTTGTTCGACGGCCATCATTCGGTAAAAAAGTTGTTGCGTGGCATTGGCCTACGGCTGGCGGATAGCCTGCCGGGTGTCAAACCGAAACTGGTGCGTCAGGCGATGGGTCTGAATGATTTGCCGGAATGGCTGGCCAAGAGCCAATTCCAGTAGGCGTACATTGTTGCAGCCAGTTTGGATACGGACAGCGTGGAACAAGCTGAGCGTACAGAGAGTCTGTGGGGATGGTGAGCACTGCCCAGGGCCAAAATGGCAAATAAAATAGCTAATGGGATAGGTTCTTAATCTTTCTGGTCAGGCTCCCAGTGGGAGCCTATGAATTTCCCTGGTTTTCTTCAATCACCCTTCATTTGAAATAATCTCATTTCAGGTGTTTTTTATCATGATTTTTTCTAATCCGCTGGTCGGCTATCAAAAGGCGGAATTCTGCGTGTGATCACCGGTATGTTATATAACCCCGTGTTTTTTCCTGCTAATTTTTTATTTTGTGCCTTTAATCGCATTTTTTTAGTGAAAAACTCTACACACTAGCCCGGCATTTTTCTGTACCTGAACATTGTCGAGCCTATTTTAACTGATAGTTAATGGGGGCGTTCAGTGATAAGTTCAGGGAAAGGTAACGTTTGCGTTATCAGGGTTGGCCGCAATTTTGGGTTGCACCAGCGCAGCGTTTCTGCCGAGCAGTCAGTGCGCCATGGCATCAGTGGCGTATTGCGTGACTGCCCCTATCTTCTAGCGATCAAATGGAAAAAGGGAAAAGATGACAAAGCAAACCCCATTGTACGACCAGCATATGGCGTGTGGAGCGCGCATGGTAGACTTTCATGGCTGGATGATGCCATTGCACTATGGCTCACAAATTGATGAGCATCACGCCGTGCGGCAGGATGCTGGCGTGTTCGATGTCTCCCATATGACTATCGTGGATCTGCACGGAGCTTGTACCCGTGATTTCCTACGTTATCTGCTGGCGAACGATATCGCCAAGCTTACTCAACCCGGTAAAGCACTGTATACCGGCATGCTGAATGACTCCGGTGGTGTGATCGACGATCTGATCGTCTATTTCCTCGCTGAAGATTATTTTCGCCTGGTAGTGAACTCCGCCACGCGCGAAAAAGACCTGTCTTGGATCGAAGCGCATGCCGTGCCGTATAGCGTATCGCTGACGGTGCGTGACGATCTGGCGTTGATCGCGGTGCAAGGTCCACAGGCTCAAGAGCGCGCCGCCACCCTATTTACCCCGGAGCAAAAAAGCGCGGTTGAAGGCATGAAGCCGTTCTTCGGCGTACAGAGCGGGGATCTGTTTATCGCCACTACCGGCTACACCGGTGAAGCTGGTTATGAAATCGCCATGCCGAAAGAGCAGGCGGCAGGCTTCTGGCAGCAGCTACTGGCCGCAGGCGTCAAGCCAGCGGGGTTGGGAGCGCGTGACACCTTGCGTCTGGAAGCGGGCATGAACCTGTATGGTCAGGACATGGACGAAGGCGTTTCACCGTTGGCCGCCAACATGGGTTGGACCATTGCTTGGATACCGGAAGATCGTCAGTTCATCGGCCGCGCTGCCCTGGAACAGCAGCGTGAGCTGGGCAGCGAACAACTGGTCGGCTTGATCATGACGGAAAAAGGCGTACTACGCCATGGGCTGCCAGTGCGTTTCACCGACGAAGTGGGGCAGACACGCCAAGGGGTGATCACCAGCGGTTCGTTCTCTCCGACTTTAGGCTTCAGCATCGCCTTGGCGCGCGTGCCTATGGGTGTCGGCGAGCAGGCTATCGTGCAGATCCGCAACCGTGAGATGCCGGTCAAGGTGACCAAACCCGGCTTTGTCCGTGCTGGCAAGTCACTGGTTCACTGATGTTTATTGATTGATTCTCTCATTTCTTTAAAGGAGTAACTGGCGATGAGCAATGTGCCAACAGAATTGAAATACGCCACCTCCCATGAATGGGTGTGTGACGCAGGTCATGGTGAATACTTGGTAGGGATCACCGAGCATGCGCAGGAATTGCTGGGCGACATGGTGTTTGTCGATTTGCCAGAAATAGGCACAATCGTCTCTGCCGGTGACGATTGTGCGGTGGCGGAATCGGTGAAAGCCGCCTCTGACATCTACGCGCCAATCAGCGGTGAAATCATTGCGGTTAACGACGCACTGGAAAGTGCACCGGAGCGGGTGAACAGCGCACCCTACGGCGAAGGCTGGCTGTTCCGTATCAAGGCGTCCGACGTCGGTGAACTGGGCAACCTGCTGGATGCTGGAGCCTATCAGGCTTCTATCGACGAGTAATCAATGTGACGCCCCAAACCTAGCGGGGCGTTTTAGCTCAGGTGATATCCCGTACCACGCAAGCATTCAGGAATGTGTAGCAATGACTCAGACACTCAGCCAACTTGAACACAGCGAAGCGTTCATTGAGCGCCACATCGGCTCTTCTGCGGAACAACAGCAGGCGTTGCTGGCAACGGTGGGCGCACGCACGCTCAGCGCGCTGATCCAACAGATTTTGCCCGCAGATATTCAGTTGCCGGAGCCGCCGCCGGTGGGCAACGCGGCCACGGAACATCAGGCATTGGCCGAACTGAAGGCGATCGCCTCGCAGAATCAGCGTTACAAATCGTACATTGGCATGGGGTACAGCGCGGTGCTGACGCCGCCGGTGATCCAGCGCAACATGTTGGAAAATCCAGGCTGGTACACCGCCTATACTCCCTATCAGCCGGAAGTGTCGCAGGGCCGTCTGGAGGCGCTGCTGAACTTCCAGACTCTGACGCGCGATCTGACCTGCTTGGATCTGGCCTCCGCCTCGCTGCTGGATGAAGCGACCGCTGCCGCTGAAGCGATGGCGCTGGCTAAACGCGCCAGCAAGCTGAAGGGGGCTAACCGTTTCTTCGTGGCGGATGACGTGCATCCACAAACGCTGGACGTGGTGCGTACCCGCGCTGCAACCTTTGGTTTCGAGGTGATTGTCGATAAAGCTGAAAAAGTGCGGGAGTGGGAAGGGGTATTTGGTGTGCTGCTACCGCAGGTGGGTACCACTGGCGAACTTCACGATTACCGCGCGCTGCTGGCCGAGCTGAAATCCCGTAACATCGTCACCAGCGTAGCCGCTGATATTATGGCGTTGGTGCTGCTGGCTGCACCGAGTGCTGATGTCGTGTTCGGTTCCGCGCAGCGCTTCGGCGTACCGATGGGCTATGGCGGGCCGCATGCGGCTTTCTTCGCTTGTCGCGATGAATTCAAACGCGCAATGCCGGGCCGTATCATCGGCGTTTCCCGCGATGCGGCTGGCAACACCGCGTTGCGCATGGCGATGCAAACGCGTGAACAGCATATCCGCCGTGAAAAGGCTAACTCGAATATTTGTACCTCGCAGGTGCTGCTGGCCAACATCGCCAGCCTGTATGCGGTGTACCATGGTGCATCGGGGCTGCAACGCATCGCCGGGCGTATCCACCGCCTGGCCGACATTCTGGCTGCTGGGTTGCAACAAACCGGTTTGACGCTGCGCCATAAAACCTGGTTCGACACCCTGACGGTTGAAGTGAAAGATAAAACGGCGCTGTTGGAACGTGCACGGAGCTTCGGTATCAATCTGCGCACTGACATTCAGGGGGCCGTGGGCATTACGCTGGACGAAGCCACCTCACGCGAAGACGTGCAAACGCTGTTTACCCTGCTGGTGGGTGACAAACACGGCCTGAATATCGACACACTGGACGCAATGGTGAGAAAAAACAGCCAGTCTATCCCGGCCAATTTGCTGCGCAAAGATCCGATCCTGACTCACCCGGTATTCAACCGCTACCACAGCGAAACCGAGATGATGCGTTACATGCACTATCTGGAGCGCAAGGATCTGGCGCTGAACCAAGCGATGATCCCGCTGGGTTCCTGCACCATGAAGCTGAATGCGGCGGCGGAAATGATCCCGATCACCTGGCCTGAATTTTCCGACCTACACCCGTTCTGCCCACCTGAGCAAGCAGCGGGTTATCAGCAGTTGATCGGCCAATTGTCGCAGTGGCTGGTGCAACTGACTGGCTATGACGCAGTTTGCATGCAGCCTAACTCTGGCGCGCAGGGTGAATACGCTGGCCTGTTGGCGATCCGTCGTTACCACGAAAGCCGCAATCAAGTGGGTCGCCATATCTGTCTGATCCCAAACTCTGCACACGGCACCAATCCTGCTTCCGCCCAGATGGCGGGTATGAGCGTAGTGGTGGTGGCCTGCGACAAAAACGGCAACATTGATCTGCACGATCTGCGTATTAAGGCGGAGCAGGCAGGCGACGCGCTGTCGTGTATCATGGTGACCTACCCATCGACTCACGGCGTGTATGAAGAAACCATCCGCGAGGTGTGCCAGATCGTGCACCAGTTCGGCGGCCAAGTTTATCTGGATGGTGCCAACATGAATGCCCAGGTAGGCATCACCACGCCGGGCTATATCGGAGCGGATGTTTCGCACCTCAATCTGCACAAAACCTTCTGCATTCCGCATGGCGGCGGCGGCCCAGGCATGGGGCCTATCGGTGTAAAAGCACACCTGGCACCGTTCGTGCCGGGCCATAGCGTGGTGCAGATCGATGGCGTGACCACCCAGCAGGGCGCAGTATCCGCAGCGCCGTTTGGCAGTGCATCGATCCTGCCAATCAGTTGGATGTACATCCGCATGATGGGGGCGGAGGGCTTGAAACAGGCCAGCCAGGTGGCGATCCTCAACGCTAACTATATCGCTACCCGCCTGAAAGACGCCTATCCGGTGCTGTATACCGGCCGCGATCATCGCGTGGCGCACGAATGCATCCTCGACATACGTCCGCTTAAAGAAGAGACCGGCATCAGTGAAATGGATATCGCTAAACGCCTGATCGACTACGGTTTCCATGCGCCGACGATGTCGTTCCCGGTTGCTGGCACATTGATGGTTGAGCCGACCGAATCGGAAAGCAAGGTGGAGCTGGATCGCTTTATCAATGCCATGCTGGCTATCCGCAGCGAGATCGACCGCGTTGCGCAAGGTGAATGGCCGCTGGGAGATAACCCGCTGGTGAATGCGCCACACGTTCAGGCGGAACTGGTCGGCGACTGGCAGCATGCTTACAGCCGTGAGCTGGCGGTGTTCCCAACCGATAGCGTACGCGAAAACAAGTACTGGCCAAGCGTCAAACGTCTGGATGACGTGTACGGCGATCGCAACCTGTTCTGTTCCTGTGTGCCAGTGAGCGAATACTAGGCTGTGCCTGCTCATTGACTGCCAGCAGCGCCATACCTACATAGCCTAATAACAGTTTCGGCAAAATTTGTATTCGGAGGGCATCGCATCATGCGGTGCTTTTTTGTGCGGCGTACCCACATTCACAGTTTTATTTTAGCCTACACGTGTACACTGGAATTATTCTTAACTTAAGCTGCGATGTGGAAATCTTGAGCAATATAGGTTTTAAAGGATTTTGCTATATGGGAAAAAAGGGCATAGAAAAAATTGGCGACCAGAAAATCGCCGCCGTACCTTATCCTTGGGCGGAGGAGATTGCCAACAGCATCAGCCACGGCATTGGGCTGGTATTCGGCATTGTCGGCCTGGTACTGCTGCTGGTGCAGGCGGTGGACACTGGCGCAGACGTAACGGCCATCACCAGCTACAGCCTGTATGGCGGCAGCATGATCCTGCTGTTTCTCGCCTCCACGCTCTACCATGCTATTCCTCATCAGAAGGTGAAGCACTGGCTGAAAAAGTTTGACCACTGCGCGATTTATCTTTTGATTGCCGGGACTTACACGCCATTTTTGCTGATAGGGTTGAACTCACCGCTGGCCAAGGGGCTGATGGCGGTAATCTGGGGGCTAGCCTTGCTG
>Ga0308160_10003759_pt1 | contig 16755 bp, 18 predicted proteins | sample PhyFR1_FD_201036 | JGI IMG/M metagenome (GOLD analysis project Ga0308160, IMG submission 201036) | Phyllosphere microbial communities from UC Gill Tract Community Farm, Albany, California, United States - DLSLF.R1 | ecosystem: Host-associated > Plants > Phyllosphere > Unclassified | place: USA...
CTGGTGCGAACGCTGAGAAGGAGGAAGAACACGATGAGAAAGAGGGACAGAGTCGAGCTTCGGCTTTCATGGAGCGTATGCGAGACGATGGAGTCGCCGATGTACCTCAAGATCAGCAATTCGGAGCTACTGCTGGGGTTGGAGGAGGAGGAATCTTATCCGCTTTGATCGCTCTCCAACGTCAACAAAACGAACCCGCTTCAGCTGGGACTTCCGGAATCAACACTCCTGCCTCTGGAGTATCGACTCGCGCCAACTCGATCAACGGTGATTTGAGCGACGAGGAGGAGGAGGAAGCCGAACGACTCAAGTTCATTTCGAAACTTCACGAGAAACGAGCGAACAAGAATCGACTTCATCAACTCTCAGGGCAGATCGGGAATGGAGCTACCGGGGTTGTCGTTGGTGCTGGAAGAGGAGCTGGAGCGATGTTGGGTGGAGCTGGAAACGTCGGAGGTGCTATGCTCAAAGGTGCTGGAAAGGCGGGAGGAGCTATGATGGGGGGCGCAGGACGAGCAGTTGGTCAAGTAACTGGTGGACTACAACCGAAAGGACAATCGAGGAACCCTTCAGCTGCACCCTCGGCGAACCCTTCCCCCAACCATTCTCCCGAAAACAGCATTTCAACCACTCCCGCTCAAATCGTTCCAGTCGCCAACACTCCCGAACGAAAGGATGTCGATGCTGTCAAAGCGAAGCGAGAGAAGGAGAAGGACAACAAGGGCTTGTTCAATAGGGTTCGAGATGTAGTTGAGCGAGAGAAGCGACCTGACGCTGCGAAATCAAGTGCCGGAGTTATCGGAGGATTGATGCTTGGTGCCGTGCGTTACTCTTCCTCTTCTTGCTCCGTTGAATGTGTACTAATTCTGATTTTGATAAACAGAACGCTCTCGCTGGTATCGCCGCACCTTCTGCAAACAACATCGCTCCCGAGACTGATCGACCCGGTTATCATGTCTCGCGCTACTCTTCACCTCAACTATCGGGAGCTCGACCTGGATCCAGTCTCGGTGGAGACTCGCCCGAAACCGATCGTACCGCTTACTCTGGTGCGAATCACTCAGAACCGCCGACCCCTCCCGGAGAACGACCCAAACTTGATCACAAGTCGAGTCATAAGAATGTCTTCTCGCTCAGTCTTGGTAACCTCAAGGATCTCGTAAGTCACTCTCACTCTTCTCGACTAATCAGGGCTAATTGTTTCATTCGAATCCAGCCCACTCCCATGGCGAAATTCGGTTCTCATGGTCGCCCTTCTTCTCACGATGGATCACCTCGGAAGGAAATTGCCGACTACTTCTTCCAGACGAAGGAGAGCGAAGCAGATGCCGATCGACGTGCTTGGGAGAAGGAGAAGCGAAGGAGACGCAAGGCAAAGGAGAAGAAGAAGGCTCAAGAGATCTTTATCACTCAGCATGTGAGTCGACTGTATCTCTTTATGTACTGTCAAATCCGTTACTAATATGCGAGATTCTTTTCGCTAGGTTGCGGCTATTCTCGAGCGTCAACAATACATCATGAAACAAGCTCGTGCTTTCATGATGTGAGTTCTCGCTAATCTGTATCTCCCTCTCGATCGAAACTGACCGCCCATCTCGTTTCAACAGGTTCGGTGCTCCCTCTCATCGACTCGAGGCGCAGATGCAAGCCACTGCTCGTGTTCTCGAAATCAACTGTCAAGTCATCTACATTCCTGGAGTTATGCTCATGTCGTTCGGAGATGCTGCTACTCACACTTCCGACATCAAGGTGAGTTCCCCTCGTCGTCAAAGAGCGCCAAAATCCGGAAGTGACTGATCGCATCGTTTTCTCCCAGTTCTTGAAACAAGCAAACGGTCTCGATCTCGGCAAACTTCTGACGGCGTACACAATCTACTACAATGTCGTTCATGACAGACTCTCGGTTACGGACGCCAGCGCTCAACTCGACGAGCTCATGGTCGCTCCCCCTAAATACAACCTCTGGCAATCACTCATTATCGGTGCTCTCGCTAGTGCTTTCATTCAACCCTCTGGTAAGCTTTCCCCCTTGACTCTTACGCGCTCGAAACGTCAGCTTAACTGTTCGCTTTGCAGCTTTCTACGGTTCCTTCATCGATTGTTTGATGGCAATGCCTCTCGGAGCGCTCCTCGTTCTCGTTCAAGTGATCGTCTCTCGCAACGATCTCTACGCTTCACTGTTCGAGTAAGTCCACTTTTTTGCTTTATTCCTTCGAGGCAAGACACTGAACAACTTCTTGCTTCACAGAATCGTTATCGCTTGCATCATTTCCTTCCTCGCCGCCGCTATCGCTTCATCGCAGAAGTTCTGTTTCGCCGCTGTCGTATCGGGATCCGTCGTCCTCATTCTTCCCGGTTACATCGTTCTGTGCGGTTCTCTCGAACTCGCAAATCGGTCGATCATTTCGGGAAGTGTTCGACTCGTCTACTCGATTCTATACTCGCTCTTCCTCGGGTAAGTTCAGCTTCTTCGTCTCTCATCTCTCCTATACTGACTCGACTCGGCCTTTGCAGATTCGGTCTGTCAATCGGTAGTGAGATTTACGCTCGAATCACGACAATCGACACGATTCCAGGTTACGGTGACTACACTTGTTCAGCAATTCGAAACGCAAACCCTCCTTGGTACATGGACACGATTCCCGCTTGGTGGTGTAAGTCATTCTTGCTCCCTTGTCATCTGTCAATCTTTGACTGATCTCTGTTCTTTCTCTTGATAGATTTCTTGACGATTCCCTCGTTCTTGCTCATGTTGGCATTGAGGAACGGTCAACCACTTTTCCGCAAAGAGACTATTCTCATGATCATTGTCGGAAGTGCTGGATTCGCCGCAAATTTCTTCTCAGGAAAGTACGCTTTCGAAGGTCGATCCGACATCTCGTCTGCTATTGGTTCTTTCGCTGTCGGATTCCTTGGAAACGTCTACGGTCGTCTCTCGAAAGAGTCGCCTTTCGTATGTTTACCTTTGAGACCCTCTCTTCCAACGCACTTCAAACTGACTTGAGCGTTCTTCTCTCTCCAGGTCATCATGGTTCCTGGTATTCTCGTTCAACTTCCTTCTGGTCTGTCGAACGGTGGTCTCCTCGCTTTCACCGATACCGGCGACAACAGCTCAGCCTACGCTTCCGGATTCCAAACTGCCGAATCTCTCGTTCAGGTCGCGATTGGGTTGACCGTCGGTCTCTTCGTTTCCGCTGCGTGAGTTTCTACATCCCCTTTCCTTCTCTCGTTTGATCTCACTCACCTAATTTGGTTTGCGCAGCCTCGTCAATTTGGTCTTCGGAGGAGGACGTCGTCGCGGTTCCAACCTTTCCTCGTTCTAACCGAACACACCTCACCCCCGCCTCAACCGTACATATCGCCTTCACCACCTCGCATCCAACTTTACATATCTTCTTACCTCGCAAACTCGTTCCCTCGCAAAAATCATGATCCAAACAAACTCGTCGTTCCGCCGCTTCGCTGGTCGATCGCCGCCTTCTCTCCAATCCCTCGCTAGAACCTTAGACGTGTCCGCCACTCTTATATTTCGCCTTCACACTTTCCTTGTAGCAGTCCCTTCTTCCTCCTTCATTTTGCATCTTTAACCTCGCCGTCGGTTTTCTTCTTTAGCTGTCGGACCCTCCCCTTTCTTACCTTTTCCTTCTCGTTAGACTCGATAGACACTTCGATTCGATCTTTATGTAGAGCTTTCCACGTATGGCAGTATATAACATCTCTTCACGTTCCATTACAAAGAACGAGGTTTGCGAACGAGAGAGGTTTTTCGCAAACTTTTCGACTTTCATTTCTCCCTCTTCCGGGCTTCCGTTTGGGCCAAGTTTGGGCTCACATTCCGTTCAAATAGATCGGTCTAGCGCATCGTTGCAGGAAAGGATGAAGAACCCTCGTCATACCTCCACTTTTGCGAATCTCATCAATTTTAGCTCGTTGCTACCTACACCTCACTCGCTCAGCTTTCGTCGACTCCGGCAACTCTTAGAACTCTCAAAGTACTCTAGGCGCACCATCTGCTGTCCGATCAAACCCTACAGACTCCTCCAGCAACCACAAACTTCTCTGACTCAACTTGACCATTGGTACGTTTGAGCATCGCTTCGAGTCGACCGATTGCATGGCGACAGCTCGAGGTGGGTGCAAGAGCGTGTCAGGGGATCTCCATCTCCCTCTGGGGAGCGATGCATGAGAATCGATTGTCCAGGAGGGACAAATCGCTGCATAGCGGCAGAGTTCAACAGAAAGACAAGAGGGCAATCAGGGAATGAATTTGGAAGTTGGCATGAGCGAAGAAAAGGAACGAGGAGGAGAAAGCGGACTTGACGATTCTTCGCAAGAATGCGTCGATTTCGCGAGAAGCGACCTTTCTTACCTCCGAGCACTTTCAGATCACTCCGGCGAATTGATAAACTGACACTATGATCATTTACTCCGCAGAGTAGAACAACAAAATGCTCTCGACCCCGATCAACCTCCCAAAATGGCTCGCGGAGAACTCTCATCTTCTCGCTCCTCCCGTCAATAACAAGTGCATGTACGTCCATGAGCTTCTTAGGATCTATGTCAGTGTGCTAAGGTGTTGCGTTGGTGATACAGCTACGATGGAGGTGATTTCACTGTCATGTTAGTCGGAGGTCCAAATTCTCGAAACGGTTTGTCCACGTCTCTCGACTCTACTCATCCTCCCACGCACACTGACGAGACGATAACGAGTAGATTACCACATCAACGAAACGGAAGAATGGTTCTATCAATACAAGGGACACATGACATTGAAAGTAGTCGACGGTGTCAAACGAGGCGAAAGAGTCAAGACGAAGGAAGGGTTAGACGCCGTAAGTGTCGAGGGAGGAGAGTTCAGGGAGATCACGATCGGAGAAGGAGAGATGTTCTTACTCCCAGGTGAGCGAACGAAGACTCTGGCCAATCTCTTTGCATGAGGCTGAGATAGTTTGTCTTGTTTGAGCACAGGCAACACTCCTCATAACCCTTGCCGATACGCCGATACTGTGGGTATCGTGATTGAGCGGGTTCGACCAGGTCAAGCAGTCGGTGAACTTTTCTCCTTTGCCTCGACTCGCTCGGTTCTCGATACTGAAGACCTCTACTTCGCTTGACAGATCGACTGAGATGGTACTGCCAATCTCCTGAACACAAGACGCCAACGATCATTCGGGAAGTTTCATTCCACTGCGAAGATCTCGGAAGTCAACTCAAACCGCTGATTCAGGTAAGCCTCCTCCCTTTGTGAGCGAGGGGAGTGATCGATTGACGTCTTTCCGGTGTTGTAGGAATGGATGCAGAAGGAAGAGTTAAGGAAATGTCCCGAGTGTGGTCAGGTTGCAGAGGCGAAGTAGAAAACTCTTGATCCGATTCAGCAAAACCAATGGACATAGCCCCATTCAGTGATACAAGAAGCCCTCGTCGTCTCGTGTAGGCCGCGGACGCTACACTCCCTTCTCCTTTGCGGTGCACTTCGCGGCGGCTTTCTCCTGTCCAGAAATCAGAATCCTCAGTCTGACTCGAAACTCACGCTCCGAGCGAGCTACATCGTCCGCATCGACGTCTGTTCGTCGCATAGTCCTGCCGGTATCCCTTTGATCAGCGTCGGAGTGATCCAGGAAGACATTCGTCAGCGATCCGCGTGAGTTCCGAGATTTTTCCGCTCTTCGATTTCATTTCCCAGCGGTCTCGGACGAAGCCGTAAAGGTAGAGTACGTCGTCGAATAAAGGCTACGCCCACCTACTCGCCTTGCGAAAAGTCGAAAATTGACCTTGTGAAATCGACATCGAGATTTCGAGAGCGTTCGTCGATCGGGCTCTCTTTCTTCACCTCACTCCACTTTTCCAAACATGTCGGTAGAGAAGAAAGGATCATCAAGCAGCAGTGGGAGACCCAAGGCTATTATCGTAGGAGCAGGAATCGGTGGATGTGCTTCAGCAGCCCGATTAACTCAAGGTGGTTTCGATGTCACAGGTGAGCAACAACTCTCCCTTTCTTCTTGTTAGCTTAGCTGATCTCGTATGATCCGATCCTAGTACTCGAGAAGAACGATTTCGCTGGTGGACGATGCAGTACTTTCGAAGGAGCTCCAAACTATCGCTTCGATCAAGGACCGAGTCTTTATCTCCTCCCTAAATTGATCGCAGAGTCATTCAAGGATCTCGGAACATCATTGGACAAGGAAGGTATCAAGCTAGTCAAGTGTGAACCAAATTATAGAATCGTTTTCCCTGACAAGGAATCTGTCGAGATGTCTACCGATCTCAGTCGTATGAAGGCAGAAGTAGAAAGATGGGAGGGCAAAGATGGATTTGAAGGGTATGTTCTATCACTCTCACTCGTCGTCGTGGTTCAAGGGCGCCACTGATCTTGACAGCGATCTTGCGAATCAATCAACTTTCTTTTATCAGATTCCTCGGTTTCATGAAGGAGGCTCACGTTCACTACGAACTCTCATACGAACATGTTCTTCACCGAAATTATACTACTCTCGCTTCCATCATCCGTCCTACTCTCCTTACCCAACTTCGTGAGTTGGCGATTTCACACTGAACTTTCAGCAATCGAGCAGCTTTTACTAATTTTTTCCATTCATTCTTGCAATCAGGCCTCCTCATCAGTGTCTGTTCGACTGTGTATACCCGTGCTTCTCGTTACTTCAAGACTGAGCGAATGCGTCGTGCTTTCACTTTCGCCTCAATGTACCTCGTTAGTCTTCCTTTCCTCCCTCCATACCGTCCCTTTCTCACCTCCGCTCGCCCTCCTCGCCTCTCAACAGGGAATGTCACCTTTCGACGCTCTCGGTGCTTACAACTTGCTTCAATATACCGAACACTGCGAAGGTATCCTCTACCCTCTTGGAGGTTTCTCGATCGTTCCCAAGACTCTCGCCAAAATCGCTGAACGCAACGGAGCCAAGTTCCGATTCAACACACCAGTCGAACGTGTCATTGTCGAGAATGGAGAAGCGAAGGGTGTCATTACGGAAGATGGAGAGGAATTGAGAGCGGATGTCGTTCTCGTCAACGCTGATTTGGTGTGGGCTATGGGTCACTTGTACAAGGAGACGAGTTACTCGAAGCGATTAGAAGAGAAACCCGTTAGCTGCTCCTCGATCAGTTTCTACTGGTCGATGAACCGGTACGTTTTCGCTTTTCTCCCCTCCTTCATGGCCTTGTATGCTGACCTGAGGATCGCTTTACAACAGTAAAATTCCTCAATTGAACTCTCACACCATCTTCCTTGCTGAAGAGTACCGAGAGTGAGCTATCTTCTTCTCTCAATGAGTTCAGAATCGTCAACTGACGATTTCGCTCACTCAGATCCTTCGATTCCATCTTCACCGAACACAAGATTCCCCACGAGCCTTCCTTCTACGTCAATGTTCCTTCCCGACATGATCCTTCGTGAGTTTCGAGTTCGTTCTCAGACGATCGTCGCTGCTTTTACTGACAGCATCTCGCTCGAACTCGCAGCGCTTCTCCCGATGGCAAGGATGCTGTCATCGTGCTCGTACCTGTCGGACACATCTCCCCCGCTCTTCCCACCGCATCAGATTGGGATCGAATCGTCAACGAGACTCGAGAGAAGATTATCGGAGAAATCGAACGTCGTCTCGACATCACCGATTTGAAGAAGGACATCATTCACGAAGTTGTCAACACTCCAATCACTTGGTCAGAGAAGTTCAACTTGCACCGAGGAAGTATTCTCGGTCTCAGTCACAGCTTCTTGTGAGTCTACCTCTCATTATTCCCTGATCTTTCGAGTGTTCATGCTGACTCTCGATGATCTATAGCAACGTTCTTTCTTTCCGACCAAAGACTCGACACGCTACTGTCAAGAACGCTTACTTCGTTGGAGCCTCTGCTCACCCCGGAACTGGGTAAATTTTGCTTGCATGTCCTCACATTCTCTATCGCACGCATCACTGACTCCTCCCTCTGCTTACAGTGTTCCCATTGTTCTCGCTGGTGCTCGTCTCGCCTCGACTCAAATCCTCCAAGATTACGGTCTCCCCATTCCTCAATCTTGGGAAGTTTCCGCCGCAGAACTCGCAACCGCCGACTGGAAGACCGATTCCAACGGTCTCATCCTCCTCGCTCTCCTCATCGCTCTCATCGCCGCCATCGTCGTTTACGCCAGGAACTAAGGACCCTTTTCTCTTCGCATCTAAAAAACGAGCTTTCAAGCAATGTTTCGCTCTTTGTTTCCCCATTATCATTAGACTAGCTTTCCCTTCGTCTCTCCTCTCCCTTCTTTTCCTTTCAGTTCAGTACCAGTATTTTACAAGGGTTCTAAGTCATTGTTCAGTTGTTGCAAAAATGATACATTTTCTCCTCTCTCTCGAGGTACTTGTCTGATGCGAAGAAGCTTTTGTATTCCACACAATCATTCCAATTACGTACGAGTCTGATTCGACTTGTGATCCTTTCTCGCCGTGTGAGATAACAGACCTATCGAAATCGATTCCTCGGAATCGAAACGGTCGCACACACTTCGGTCGATCGTCGAGAGATCCTCAGGAATGTATCCTGCTTGTACAGCGTCCTACTCTCGTCGAGATTTACTCAGCTCAGACAAAGAGAAAGAGAATGAGCGAAGAGGAAACGAACATAGTAGCCCCAAAGAGGTTTCGAAGAATCGGACAGCTCCGTCTTCCAAGACCAGAACACCCACCCTCTGCGCTCAATTGACCCTTGTCAGTCTAACCCCTGGTAGTGACATCGTGTGAGAATTGACTCACGCTCCCCTCTCCGCGCTGACCATAGCAGCTGCAGCGAAATCTTGAAAGAATTGTTTCGCTCCATCACTCGAAGGATCTAATTCTCCTCCTCCCATCGTCGAGATCGACCATTCTCCCGTGATCACTGGTCCGTCCATATCCGCTGCGAATGATAGTATGCCAAGTCAGCATTAAAATTGAGAGAAAAGAAGCAACGATCGTCGTACTCGGTCTAGTATTTGTACAGACGTATTCGAGATAGCCTTCCCTCGTCACGTTCTCGCCATGTACCATCCATTGTGCATCTGGTAGAGGTACATGAGGGATCAGAGCGGGGTCAAGCGATGGAACGAGTCGAAGAGAAACCAACAGCTATGATCGTCGAATGCGATGTGATCCCATTTCGGTAGATGAAGGTGTTCGGCTGGGTCTCCTGATCCCCAGTTCTGTATTCAACAAGATGATATCAGTGAGACGTCGAGCTGAACTCCTGACTCGATATAGTTCGTACCGTATCCATGACTGCGAAATTCGAACTTGTCAGCTTCACGAGCGATAGACAGGGAGGGGACTGCTACTTCGCTCACATTGTATCGTCAAGCATTCTGGAAAGACGCCCAAGCAATTGACCTGTTCTCGCAATCAACGCTCAGCTTTTCGCAATCAGCTCGAACGAGTGCTTTCGAAACTCACCCCAAGTTCAGCTTCCGCATCTCGAATAACCTTTTGCGCTCCCGGGTAGAATACGCTTGTGAGATCTGTGAGAGGCACGAGATGAGCATGGGGAAGAATGCAGTGGACGGGTGAGAAAACGAACCGGTCGAGGTCCCTTGGAGAGGCTCATTTAGGACTTGCAGCATGACGACTGATCGAGCGCAATTTAGTGAGTGTTCGGATCCGAGAGAGAGAGATGATTGAAGGTAGCTTACCATTCGAGAAGTCATCATCTGTATGAACCATCACTGTCAAATTTCGCAAACAATCCCAAGCTTTCTGATAATTCTCGTTCGAAAAGAAATCGGCTTTGTCGACTGTATGACCGGTGAATGATTGATGGACTTGTTGCGAGCCAGGGGCGCCGTGGAGGTCGAGGATTACGGAGAGAGAAGAAGCGGTCGCCCATCGCAAAACTCGCTTCAAATAGTACATTCCGCCGTGGGCGAACGGGTCAGAACCGATCAGAGAGTCGACGATCCAATCTGTAGGCGATCTCTTCAGTATAGTGGCGAAGAACGAGGCGACGAGAGCGAACTTACAGCCAACCGGTATCCGCACGGTATTGAGACCTAGCTTCTTGATCTCCCAGAAATCCTCTTCTTGATAGAATGTATCCCTGCCGACCCCACAGAAGATGTCAGGAGACGAAGCGAGTTCGTGGATTTCTTGAAGCTCACCAATGATTCTCCCATTTCCATTGCATTTCGTCCATTCCTCTCGCTTCGTTGCATTCCCACTCCGAGTCGAATCCGCTACAGCCCATCGAATTCCACGTATCTTTCGCCATCCACTATCGACGAAGACTCACAGTAAACTAAGCTTCAGATGACTCGCTTCGACGGAGGAACTCACAGGTTCCATGATGAACAATCCACCCAAATTGACTCCTCTCACTTTATCCACCGGTATCCAAGCGTTCCTATCCTTCTCTGGTAAGGCCCAACCATGTCCGCCGTCTCCCCATCTCGTCCATCTATTGGTCGGAATCGTAATGTTCAAGTTGAGGGCTGAAATCGTCGCTCGTTCAGAAAGATGCGGGTGGGAGAATGAAGGGCTCATGCCGAAATGTGAACATAGTGCTGGTGTTGCGAGTAGGAGTAGACTTAGCGGGGAAAGAGACATGATCTCGAATGAGGAGAGGTAAGGAAGAAGAGGTCGAGAAAGAAAGTTTCGCGAAAACGTGCGAGAAGAGGGCGAGTCCTGCTGGTCGAGATTTTAATTTGTTGAAGCAGATCCTGCTGCGAATCTTATCGTCTAGTCGTAGTTTGACTCATGATGGACTAAGCTGAAGGCGAAGGAGGAAGAAGCAGAATCGAGAGATAATGAGAATCAACTCGAACGTCAGAATGGCGGAGCGCTCAAGTGGCATAATTTGACACCCTGAGCGTTTGAAGGAGATGCGAAAGCCTTGGGCTACGCTCAAAGCGATTGGCAAAGCAGAGACAGAGCAAGGAAAACGACGGAGGAGAAAGGACGAAGAATGTTGTCGCGAGTCATGACCGAGCGGGAGATGGTCGTCAAATTTGGTCGGCAGATCAACACGAAGCGATACTGGAGAAGCACTTCCGAGTGTGAAGTTGTGAGGAGATGAGAGAGGGAAGGGAAGGGATGAATTTTTGCGCTCCTCCCCAAATCAAGAGTAGGCGAGCCCTTGACTAGTTTCCTTTCCGCTTCGTTTTTTTCGTCCAGGAATAAGCCATGCCTTCCACTCGTGAGCTTCAATAGCCTCCTATAGCTCTCCTGGACCAACTAGTACAGTCACTGACGTTCCCTCTGACTTGTTTCAACCTCAACGCTCACCTCTCAAAAATCTTCAAATTTCAATATCTATTCAACTCGACAACCTCACTCGACGACTCGACTATTTTATGCTACGAATGGTTGGAATGGTGATACAGGTCTGTACGCCAAGGGTAGGGTTACCGGCCACAAGCGTGGAAAGCGCAACGTTCGTACCCACACCTCGCTCATCCAGATCGAGGGTGTCGCCAACAAGGAGGAGGCTCAATTCTACCTTGGAAAGGTAAGACTTGAATTAAGCCAGCTACACCGGGATCAGACAGAATTGAGGATAGCGAGTGGAAGAATTTACTCAGGGAAGGATAAAGTGATCAACTAGGGTAGGGAAGGATAGAGGAACGGCAGTACGGCTATAAGGGAGCTAGAAGGAATCGAATGAGTGCAAGGAGTCGGGAGTTGGAGCGATTTAGGGTCGAGATGAGTAACCTCGAATTTAACCTCTGAACCTTGTCGAACTAATCCCACTCTCTCTATCTTGCTTGTTCTCTATAGCGTATCGCTTACGTCTACACCGCTCAGAAGGAGATCGGCGGATCCAAGGTCCGAATCATCTGGGGAAAGGTCACCCGCTCCCACGGAAACAACGGAATGGTTCGCTCCAAGTTCCGTCAAAACCTTCCTCCCAAGGCCTTCGGTCACTCTGTCCGCATCGTACGCATCTCTTTCCCTTACTTCCTAGTTGTGGAATGGATTCGCTAACTTGAATAATTCAATCCTATAGATGCTTTACCCCTCGAACAGTCAGTCAACATCAACCTTTCCCCCTTCCCCCTCCCTTCTCGACTGAGATAAGTTTCACTGACCCTGTCCTCTCGTCAACAGTCTAAACGGTGGTTTCGGTTTGAAAACGGCGTTGTTGTTGAAAGTGTGATTGAAATGGCTTTTCCCCCTCTTTAATCCCCTTTCCCGCTCGCTCTTTACGGTGAATTCAAGGTGGGATGGAAAGCGAGGAGAGATACAGGGCCAGTGGAAGCGAGAGAACGAAGGAGTTGAGGTCGAGAGAAATGGCAGCGTAGCGGTGAGGGAGTCGCGGGGCCTTGAAGTTCGTTGCGAGCTTGCCACACGCTCAGATGGCATAGGTACCGGCAGAGGAAGGAGGAGCTAAGCAGGAAGACTGGTCGGGAAGTGGGGCAGCGAAAGCTGCTGTTCTTTTCTGAGAGGGTTACTTCGCGCCGTCTTCTGCGTTGCGCGTTTTGTATTTCGCGCCCCACGCTAGGTCCCTGCCAGTCGTTGGCGTGAATAAGAAACGAAAGAGCACCCTCAGTGCCTGTACCAAGTTAGAGGAAGCGAAAGAGCTTGGACTAAAGTCCGAAATTGACCTGTGAAATTCATTGACAAGTCGAAAATGAAGGAGCACCTCTCACTCAACCCTACCTCGCCAAGATGTCAGGAAGTGGAGAACAGCAATTGCTGTATTCCCTTCGGTCTCCCACTACACCATTAGGGGACAAGCTAGCTCTAGCAGCCTCATCTCTCTCGAATCCGACATCATCAACTTCAACCTCTCAACTCCCTCAATTGATCCGAGATTGGATCCTAGATACCCTATTCAAGCTAGTGAGGTCCTCCTCGAATACCACTGAGCAAGCCTTACTCTCTGCACAACTGTGGGAACTTCTCGCTTCAACAACTGATTCAACTCTCACTTCGTCAACTTCAACTCCTACTCTACCTGTATTCGTAGCATTCATTCAAGCTTATACTCAAGATGGGGCAAGAGATCAGGAATTATTAGGGAATGCGACGAGAGTTTGGTCGAGGTTGGCAGGAAACGCAATGAGGAAATCTACTGTAGATGCAGTCCTGGATGGGTACGAGAAGGTGGTCAAGGCTACTCTCAAGGTCGTCAGTGAGGAGGAAGCGACAGCTGAGAGTAAGAGGGTTTGGGAAGAATTCGCATTAATTTGGGTGAAAGCGTTGAAAGTCGTTCTGGTGGAAGCAGCAAAGGGAGGAAAGAAGGTGCGTCGCTGTCACAGTCTCAGTCTCTCAGGCATGACACACTCATCGGTGTTCAGCATCCACAGATCCCCTCGCATACTCTTTCGCTTCTCCCTTCTCTCGTTCCTTTACTCGACCAACTCGCGCCCGCTTCTACTCTTCGTTCTTCCCTCCTCCAAACTATACAATTATCATTGTTCAATCTCGACAACCTTCGAAGAGGTCTCGCACGAGATTCTTACGCTTCCGGAGGTGCTTCGACCGCTCAATCTTCCTCGACAACCACAACTGCTGATTCTGAACTGCTCGCCTCCCTTTCTACTTTACCGACACAACTTCACACATCGCTCTATTCCTCCCTACCAGCTCTTACCCATATCTACCTCACTTCACTCTCGACCAATTCCTCCATCCTTTTCCCTTTACCAGCGAAAGCGACTTTCCCTACTCCCTCGGCACAGAAGAGTGCTCTCGAAGTGTTAGGGCTCGGCAAACGAAGGGAACTAGCAGGAAGATGGGTGAAAGGTGTAGTCGAGTTGATTGGATGGACGAGAGAAGTGGGACAACCAACTATCGAACAGGAGAAAGCGCAAGCTTTGGCTCGAGTACTCGGTGAAGTCGAGAGCGGGGATCTTTACAGACCAGGACAGTCAGAGGAAGCATGGAAGGGAACGTTACCGAGTATCTTGGAGGGTGCCGTCAAGCGATTGGAGGGGATTCCACTAGCAGACGCTTCAAGAAGGGACGCTACGATCGAAGTCCTGTCGTCGCTACAACGACTTGAATATGAAGTACTCGATCAAGAGTTACCACGAGTACTCGCAGTCCTGTCACAAACTCCCGCTTCTCCCGCCTCGACTTCCTCAGCTACAACAACTTTCCTCACTCTTCTTCTCACACACCACTCCCGATCTTTGACCGTCCCCACTCTCATCATACTCTTATCCGACGCTCTCGCCTCTTCCCCTTACTCTGCGCCCAACAATCTCCTCACGACTCCTTCCTTTACCTCACAACTCGGTCGAACCATCAGTTCGATGCTTTCTTCCGCTTCTTCCATCCGATCAACCTGGGAAAACCTCCTCCTTCCGATCACTTCCGCCCTTCAACCTTCTCCTGTCGCCGACACCGAGATGTCCATCGATCCAGAATCGACGGCGAGTCCGAGTCCGGCAAAGAAACGAAAGTTATCCTCGACGACCTCGACCTCCGATTCTTCCTCACTCGTCGCTTCCGCCGCGCGCCTAAGGATCCTCACGACTTTCATCGTACACCTACCAGATCCTTCACTCTCGAGTCTCGTCGAGGTATTCAAGCCGTTCATCGAAGAACTCGTCGATTCAAACCTGAAAGATTTCGTCAAAGCCGCGTCATCATTGAATGGAGGAGCTGGAGTGGAAGAGACGCCGAGCAAGAAGTCTAAGAAATCGAAAGGGAGGAAATCGGATGTATCGATGGTGACTTCTGATTCTTCGGATCCCCTCGTTGTATTGGGAACAGAGTTGCTCGAAGCTCGGTACTCCATCGTCAAGAGGCTGAACACAGCTGGATTGATCTCGAACGCGGAGGAGGACTTTGCCGTTTTGAAGAGTAAGCGACGAGACGGGTTGAGAGAAGTAGTAGAGAAGGGATCGAAGGAAGCTGTGATTGTCGCTGTACGTCGTCCTATCTCTTACCTGAAGCAGTATGGGGGACAATCAGACTGACTTTGCCTCGCTTCATTCAGGCTCGCGTTCTCCTTCAACAAGTCGAGCTGTCGACTACACCTCTCGATGATACCTCATCCATCTTGAGCGCAATTCTGACTCGTCTCGGCACATCAGCGAACGTGAAATGGGCTGGTTCGCTTCGGGGTCTGAGTGACCAGCAAGTTCCGGTCGCTCTGTGGGAAATGATCTCGAGGAGATGGATGGTCGCCTTCGAGTAAGCAGTCCCTCTCCATCTCTGTACGAACGGAAAAACCACTCAACAGACTCTTGACTCTCTTTTCTAGGTCTCACGCGAGCGAGGAAGAGCTCAGACAGCTCGTTAATGTCATCACTCGCAGCTTCTCTCAGGAGAGCAACGCTGGTCAAGACGCGATCACGAATCGACTGATGAAGCGAGCTGACTTCTGGGAGTACTCGAGACTGCAAAGTGAGCATGTTTGACTCGTGAGATGAATTTCGGAAGCTGACCTTACGACTCATCTTGCTTGCAGGTCAACTTCGGCCCGCTCTGCTCCAGCTTGTTTCTCTACCTTCTCTCACTTCGCCTTCAGCACTCCTTCCTCTCCTCTCCTCCTCTTCGTCCTCGAAGGAGCTGTCATCGCTTCAATCGATCACTCTGTCAACCTTGCTGTCGACTTCGCACACTTTCTCTCGTCTCGCCTCATACGTTCCTCTCGAATACTTTGGACGCGAATTTAGATCGCAACTCGCTGAACGAGCTCTATCTCTCGACTTGTGGATTAGCGCGGGAGGGGTCGAGATGCAGGGAAACGACAGAGAATCAGCTCAGACTGAGTTGAGGAGATTCGTCGCTTACATGGCTACCGTCGTCGTACGTATTCTCTCTGACGTCAGCTGCTGTATTTGACTTGCTTACAGTCTCACACTGAACCGTACAGGATCAAGCTCCCCAAGTTCTCGCTCAACTCGTCAAGCACACTTCGCCCGGCGCAAAGTCTGCTACCCTCGCGCTCTACCGCTCTCTCATTCAGTGAGCGAAACACGCTCGTCTCTCCCCCGTAACTTCATTGCTGATCTTGAGCGATTTGGCAGGACTTCCCTCTCGACTTTCTCCGATTCGAAATCGCCAACAGAGCTGCTGGCGTTCCTCGGAGCATTCGGCGAGAAGCCCCTGGCGGACCTCTCGAAGCGAGCGAAGAAAGATGCAACACTTTCGGAGGGCTTGACTTGCGAAGAAAGCGCCTACGTCCTCTTGCTCGAACTGTTCGCGATCAATCTCAGCGAAGTTTCAAGGTGAGTTGTACCTCTCATCGTCTGACCATCACTCAACTCGAGTAGCTGACGAATCGTTCTTTACAGTCTACCTCCCGCTTTGAGCGACGCCCTCCGCTCGTCCTTCAAAGCCGCTTCGAAACCCTTCGGAAAGGCTTTATCTGCAGTCACTGCTGCACGAGCAACAGTTGACGCTTTCGAGCTAAGTGATCTACTCGAGGCGGCAAGAGCGGTCTGGAATACGAAGGATTGGCTCGCTCAAAGTAGTGGATCGGACGAACAAGGTGAGTCTTTCTCTTCGGCGCTGTTGCCTCCTTCCTCTGACTGACGAACTCGTCATGTAACAGATGTTGTTTGCGCTGAGTTCACGCAAATGGCTCTCGCTACTATTCTCGCTCAGCTCCCAGCATCAACGTCGAAACCCTCCGCACTGCCAACCTGTCTCTCCCTTCTCGATCTACTCTCGTATCGTACAAAGCGCCTTAGATCACTCGTATCTGGAGGAAAGGTCGACACGCAGCCTTTTGAAACTTTGATCGTTTGTCATCTCATGTTCCGTCAATCTTTCGGTATCGCTGGTGCGTCCAAGTTCCCCTCTCTCTGTCGAATCGTGCTCATCTGATTCCGTCTGT
>Ga0308160_10003760_pt1 | contig 16755 bp, 15 predicted proteins | sample PhyFR1_FD_201036 | JGI IMG/M metagenome (GOLD analysis project Ga0308160, IMG submission 201036) | Phyllosphere microbial communities from UC Gill Tract Community Farm, Albany, California, United States - DLSLF.R1 | ecosystem: Host-associated > Plants > Phyllosphere > Unclassified | place: USA...
CGCCATCGACGCCGTGCCGGTCGAAGAGACCCAGCGCGAAGTGCGCCGCATCGTCGATGCCAGCGCCAGCTATGCCCACGACAAGGGTAACCTGTCGGAAAAGATCGACAACGTGGTGCTGCACCCGGCGCTCGGCCCGGTGCTGCTGGCGGCGCTGATGTTCATCATTTTCCAGGCCGTGTTCAGCTGGGCCGAAGCGCCGATGGACTTCATCGAGAGCAGCGTCGGTACCATCGGCGAGTGGGTCGGTTCGGTGCTGGCCGAAGGCCCGCTGCACAGCCTGATCGTGGACGGCATCATCGCCGGCGTCGGCGGCGTGCTGGTGTTCCTGCCGCAGATTCTGATCCTGTTTTTCTTCATCCTGATCCTGGAAGACATCGGCTACCTGCCGCGCGCCGCTTTTCTCCTCGACCGCATGATGGGTGGGGTGGGGCTGTCCGGCCGCGCCTTCATTCCGCTGCTGTCCTCGTTCGCCTGCGCGATCCCCGGCGTGATGGCGGCGCGCACCATCCAGAACCCGCGCGACCGCCTGGTGACGATCATGATCGCGCCTTTGATGACGTGTTCCGCGCGCCTGCCGGTGTACGCCCTGATCATCGCCGCCTTCATTCCCGAGCGCGACGTTGGCATCTTCAATCTGCAGGGCCTGGTGCTGTTCGCGCTGTACGTGCTGGGCATCGTCAGCGCCATGGGCGTGGCCTGGTACATGAAGCGCCGCAGCGGCAGCGGCCAGCATCCGCTGATGATGGAACTGCCGGCCTACCATTGGCCGAACCTGCGCTCGCTGGCCGTCGGCCTGTGGGAGCGCGCGGTGATCTTCCTGATGCGCGTCGGTACCCTGATCCTCACGCTGACGATCCTGCTCTGGTTCCTGTCGAGCTTCCCGGGCGCGCCGGAAGGCGCGACGCAGCCGCCGATCTACTACAGCGTGGCCGGCATGCTGGGCCGTGCACTGGAAGTGATCTTCGCGCCGATCGGTTTCGGCTGGCAGATCTGCATCGCGCTAGTGCCTGGCATGGCCGCGCGCGAAGTCGCGGTCGGCGCGCTGGGCACCGTCTACGCCCTGTCCGAATCCGGCGACGAGGTGGCGAATACCCTCGGCCCGCTGATCGCCGGCTCCTGGTCGATGGCCACCGCGCTGTCGCTGCTGGCCTGGTACGTGTACGCGCCGCAGTGCCTGGCGACTTTGTCGACGGTGCGCCGCGAAACCGGCAGCGCAAAATATGCCTGGATGATGGCCGGCTACATGTTCGGCCTGGCCTATGTGGCGTCGTTCATCACCTACCGCGTCGCCCTGGCGCTGGGCGGCGGCTGATCATGTGGCAGGAACTCGCCGTCGCCGTGTTCGTGCTGGTCGCCGCCGTGTATGTCGGCGCCAAATACCTGCCGGCGGCCTGGCGCGTGCGCATCGTCAACCGCCTGTCGAAAGGCGGGGCGAATTCGCGGCTGGTGCGCTGGCTCGACACCGGCGGCAGTTGCGGGAGCGGCTGCAACAGCTGCAATACCTGCGAGACGCCGGCTGAGCCGACCCCACCGGCCGATGGCAAACATCGGGTCATCAAGATTCACCAGAAGTAGGGTGGGTACTCGTACCCACCGCATTCCCCTCGGCATGTCGCCGTCTCCATCCGCGCACGATTGACCCACCACATATCCCGGGCACGACCGGCGGCCTACGATGCCGCACCATGCCTCGTTACGTTCGTCTCCATACCGGCTTCACCTACTTCTTTACGGTCGTCGCTTACCGACGGCGCCCGATTTTTTGCGATCCTGCGCTGCGGGCAAGTCTCAAACAAGCCATCCAGCTCGTCCGCACGACCCGGCCCTTCGTCATCGATGCCTGGGTGATCCTGCCCGACCATCTGCATTGCATCTGGACCCTGCCGGATGGGGATGCGGATTATTCGACGCGGTGGTCTGCGATCAAGCGTTTTGTGTCGGCCGGCTATGGCAAAGCGCTCCACGATCCAAATTTGCTGACGCCATCGCGTCAGGCCAAATGCGAGTCGACGATATGGCAACGGCGGTTTTGGGAGCATGCCATCCGTAACCAGACCGATTTCGAGCGGCACATGGATTACATCCATTTCAATCCGGTCAAGCATGGGTATGTGAAGCAGGTGCGGGAATGGCCGCATTCGACGTTTCACCGGCATGTGCGTGATGGCGTGTATCCGGATGATTGGGGCGGGTCGCCGGGGATCGGTGAGATGTCGGTTGAGTAGGGGGCGTGGTGCGAGTCGACAGAGAACAAGGGTAGTGACGGGCGGATGGCGAGTGGTGGGTACGAGTACCCACCCTACGGATCAAGCCGTCAGGCGTAGTGTGCCGCCGACCGCCGCCACCTTGAACACCCCCACCACGTCCGACAGCCTTGCCGCCTGCTGGCGCATCGATTCGGCCGCGGCCGCCGCTTCCTCGACCAGCGCTGCGTTCTTTTGCGTCACGCCGTCCATCTCGGCGATCGCGCGGTTCACCTGGCTGATGCCGGCTTCCTGTTCGGCGCTGGCGGCGGTGATCTCGCCGATGATGCCGTTCACCTGGCGCACGCTGGCCACGACTTCCTCCATCGTGGCGCCGGCGCTGTGCACCAACGCGCTGCCGGCATCGACCTTGCTCAGCGAGTCGTCGATCAGCGCTTTCACTTCGCGCGCCGCCGCCGCCGAGCGCTGGGCCAGGTTGCGCACCTCGCCCGCCACCACCGCGAAGCCGCGCCCCTGCTCGCCGGCGCGCGCCGCTTCCACCGCCGCGTTCAGGGCCAGGATGTTGGTCTGGAAGGCGATGCCGTCGATGACGCCGATGATGTCGACGATCTTGCGCGACGAGGCATGGATCGACGCCATGGTCTGCACCACCTGCTGCACCACGTCGCCGCCGCGCACCGCCACCGCGGCCGCTTGCGAGGCCAGCGCGTTGGCATGGCGTGCGTGTTCGGCGTTCTGCTGCACGGCGCCGGTCAGTTCTTCCATCGACGATGCGGTTTCTTCCAGCGACCCGGCCTGCTGCTCGGTGCGGGTCGAGAGGTCGTGGTTGCCGGCCGCGATCTGGGCCGAGGCGCTGGCAATCGCCTGGATGCCGGTATCGACTTCGCCGACGATGGTGTTCAGGCTGCCGTTCATGTCGCGCAGGGCGCCCAGCAAATGGGCGGTTTCGTCGTGGCCGCGCACGTCGATCACGGTGGTCAGGTCGCCGGCCGCCACGGTGCGCGCCACGCCGACGGCGCGCGCCATCGGCCGGGCGATGCTGCGCGAGAGCGACAGCCCGAACAGCATCAGGATGCCGGACAGGACCACCGTCGCGCCCGATAACCAGGCCACGCGCGGCCAGAAAATGGCGCCGACGGTGTCGGTATAGACGCCGGAGCCGACCACCCAGCCCCAGGCCGGCACACCTTTCACATACGAGATCTTCGGCACCGGCGCCTCCTGGCCGGGCTTCGGCCACATGTAGGCAAGGAAGCCGGCGCCGTCCTTTTTCACGACGTCGACCATGGCCACGAACAGGTGCAGGCCGTTCGGGTCGACCGAGCCGCCCAGTTCCTGGCCGTCGAGTTCGGGTTTCACCGGGTGCATCAGCATGCGCGGCGCCATGTCGTTGACCCAGATGTATTCCTGGCCGCTGTAGCGCAGCACTTTCAGCGCTTCCAGGGCGGCGCGCTTGGCCTCGCCTTCCTCCATCCTGCCGGCGGCGGCGGCCTGCTGATAGCGTTCGACCACGCCGGTGGCCACCTCGACCGCCTGGCGCACGCCGTTGCCGCGCTCGTCCTGGATCAGGGCGCGTTCGGACACCAGGAAGCAGGCGGCGATGAGCGCCATGCCAAGGCCGGTGCTGAGCGTCAGCAGGCCCAATTTCTGGGCGATGTTCATGCGTAAAAGGTTTCTCATAGGTCGATGATGTGGATGACAAAGAGGCTAAAGTAAGCCGCGACAGGGAATGATGAGCGAAGGTTGATCAAAAGAAATACGTAAAAGGCTGGCGAGTATAGCGAATGTTTCCTATGGAAAACGTTCGATTGCAAAATGCTCACTGTCTTTTTGTAATCGCGCAACAGTGCTAAGCTAGCGGTCCCAATCACAGCCGGCGCCTGCTCCCATGATCATCGTCCATCACCTGAACAATTCGCGCTCCCAGCGCATCCTGTGGCTGCTCGAGGAACTGGGCCTGGAATACGAGATCAAAAAATACCAGCGCGATCCGAAGACGATGCTCGCCCCGCCAGAACTGAAGGCCGTGCATCCGCTCGGCAAGTCGCCGGTGATCACCGACGACGGCACCGTGGTGGCCGAGTCCGGCGCCATCGTCGAGTACCTGGTCGAGCGCTACGGTAACGGGCGCCTGGTGCCGGCGGCCGGCACACCGGACAAGCTGAAGTACACCTATTTCCTGCACTTCGCGGAAGGGTCGGCGATGTCGCCGCTGCTGATGAAACTCGTGTTCGACCGCATCGAGAACGGCCCCATGCCCTTCTTCGTGAAGCCGGTTGCGCGCGGCATCGCGCGCAAGGTGAAGGACACGTTCGTGAACCCGAATATCCAGGCCCAGCTCGACTACCTGGAATCCGAACTCGCAACGCGCCCCTGGTTCGCCGGCAGCGAATTCAGTGCAGCCGACATCCAGATGAGCTTTGCGCTGGAAGCGGCGGCTTCGCGCGGCGGCCTGGGCGCCCAGTACCCGCAGCTGAGCGGCTTCCTGCAGCGCATCCATGCGCGCCCCGCATATCAGCGCGCGCTCGAGCGCGGCGGCAAATACGACTATGCAAAATAAGGCAGGAACAAGGTAAGCCAGATGGGAAAACTGCTCGCGATCGACGGACTGAACATCGTGCGCCGGGTCTACGAAGCGAGCCCGGAACCCGACTCCGACCTGAAGGCCAGCATCGCGCTGCGCCATGCGTTTTCATCCTTCCGCAACGTGCTCGACGTGCACGCGCCAACCCACGTGCTGGCCGCCTTCGATTACGGCGGCGAGACCTGGCGCCACGCGCTGTATCCGCGCTACCGCGAGCACCGGGCGCCGATGCCGGCCGTGCTGCGCGAAGCGCTGCCGGAATTCCAGGAGCGCCTGCGCAGCGCCGGCGTGCCGGTGGCGATGCTGCCCGGCGTCGAGGCCGACGACGTGGTCGCCACCTGCGTCATGCGCTGGCTCGAAGAAAACCGCGGCGAGGCGATCGTCGCCACCACCGACAAGGACCTGCACGTGCTGATCGCGCACGGCGCCCTGGTCTGGGACCATTTCAAGAACGAGTGGCACGACGACGCCTGGGTACGCAACAAGTTCGGCGTGGTGCCCGAACTGCTGCACGATTTATTGGCACTGATGGGCGACGCCACCGACGGCGTGCCGGGCGTGTCGAAGGTCGGCATGAAGACCGCCGCGCGCCTGCTGAACGCCTACGGCAGCCTGGACGCGGTGATGGCCGGCGCCGGCATCCTCAAGACCCCGCTGGGCGAACGTTTGCGCGCCGAACGCGAGATACTGTATATGTCGCGCGAGCTGGTGCGCCTGAAGACCGACGTGCGCCTGGGCGTCACCTGGAAGATGCTGGCATATGAGTCGCACTGAAGGCACACTGGCGTCACACTGCAACGCGAACCGACCGTGAAGGACCGGACATGCTGAAAGCCGTATTGGTGGATTCGAACGCGGTCTCGCGCGGGCTGTTGAACACCGTGCTCACCGAGGGCAGCTACGACGTCGTCGGCCAGACCCATACCGCCCACGGCGCCATGCAGCTGGCCGCCAAATTCCGTCCGCAACTGGTCTGCATCGCGCGCGAGCAGGTCGAGGAAGGCGACGTCGTCGAGCAGCTGCGCGCCACCCTGCCCAAGACCTTCATCTTCATGGTGTCGGGCACGCTCGACGCACCCACCATTCAACACGCGCTGGCACGCGGCGTGCACGGCTTCATCGTCAAGCCGTTCAAGGCCGACGCCGTGCTGAAAACCATTCGGAATACCGTGATCGCCGCCGTCAGGAAACAACAGGGCGGCGCCTGATTTCCTCGGCCGCGATATCGGCCAGTTCGCCCAGGGCGCGCAGTTCGCGCTCGCGCAGGCGGCGCGGTTCGCGGTCCATCACACACAAGGTCCCCAGGCGGAAGCCGTCGGCATCGACCAGCGGCACGCCGGCGTAGAAGCGGATGTGCGGCGCGCCGGTCACGTAGGGGTTGTCGCGGAAGCGCCCGTCGAGCAGGGTGTCGGCCACCATGAAAGGTTCGTCGCGCAGGATCGCGTGGGTACAGAACGACACGTCGCGCGGCGTTTCCGCCATCGTGACGCCGACCCGCGACTTGAAGAACTGGCGCTCGTCGTGGACCAGGGTCAACAGCGCCATCGGGCTGTCGGTAACCTGGGTAGCGAGCCAGGTGAGGCGGTCGAATACGGCTTCGGGGGCGCTGTCGAGCAGGGCGGTGGCGTCGAGCGCGGCCAGGCGCGCGGCTTCGTCGACAGGATGAGGGGCGGGCGTGGCGGCGGGCAGCGCGGCGCAGTCGCCGGCATGGACAGGCACATGCGCACGCACCGGCGCCGGCGGCATCTGGGAAGTACGCTCGCGCAGCAGGGCGCTGACTGCGCTCAGGCGCACACGGCGGTGGCCGCCCGGCGTTTTCCACGCAGGCAGCAAGCCGTTTTCAATCCACTGCTGGGCGGTACTGACTGCGATGCCGAGCAGCCGGGCCGCTTCGCGCGTGGTCAGGATCGGATCGTCCGATGGGTCGGCAGGAGGCGCAGACATGAAAATTCTTTCAACTAATAAATACTGACTACTTCCTATTTTACTTTATGAAAATTTGAATTTATCGAATTTGATGATGTCAGTTGCCATAAAAAATCACAAATCGTCTATTTCGCGACAGTTGCTATGCGAATACCCACAAATTATGTTGACGCTGGGAAATTTGATGATCAAAATGTGAGTTGCCATCAATTTCGTCATTTGATGCGTATGTCACGCATCGCCAAGGAAGCCATGTCCCACCACTCATTGTCCGCACAACAGGAAGCCGAGCGTCTCGACGCCCTGCGTAAACTGGAACTGCTCGACACGCCGCCCAGCGAAGCCTTCGACCGCATCACGCGGATGGCGGCGCAGCTGTTCAACCTGCCGGTGGCGGCGGTGTCGCTGACCGATGCCGACCGCCAGTGGTTCAAGTCGCGCGTGGGCGTCGATCACACCTCGATCCCGCGCGAGCAGGCGCCCTGCGCCAAGGTGGCCGAGAGCGGCAACATGCTGGTGGTGAACGACATGCGCACCGACGAGTGCTTTCATGACAGCGGGCTGGCGCGTTCCGGCGTGCGCTTCTACGCGGGCGCGCCGCTGGTCACGCGCGACGGCCACTGCCTGGGCGCGATGTGCGTGCTCGGCACCGAGCCGCGCACGATCACCGAGGCCGAGTACCAGGGCCTGGCCGACCTGGCGGCGATGGTGATGGCGCAGATTGAACTCCAGCACGCCATCGGCCGCATCGACCCGGCTAGCGGCCTGCCGAACCGCAGCCAGTTCATCGACGACATGAGCGACCTGGTCAAGGAACGCCCGCATGGCGAAGCGCGGCTGGCGGCGATGCTGAACCTGACCACGCCCGAGCAGCTGAGCGACGCCATGCGCGCCATGGGCGCCGGCTATCTCGACGAGATCGTCGGCGAGGCGGTGCGCATGCTGCGTTCCGCGCTCGGACCGGGCCGCAAGCTGTACCAAGTGGCGCCGACCCAGTTCGTGCTGCTGGCTGAACCCGATGCCGACGTCCAGCGCTTCTGCGACTGGCTCGGCAGCTGGCTGGCACTGCGCGCCGACGCCATGACCTCGCGCTTCGTCACCACCGAAACCATCGGCGTGGCGCCGTTCCGGGTGGGCCAGAGCGACCCGCTCGACGTGCTGCGCGACATGCACAGCGCGGCCCACGACGCGCTGGAAGGCTCGCGCCGCGTGCGCGTGTTCTCGGCCGAGCAGAACGCGGTGTTCCTGCGCCGCTTTTACCTGGTCAACGAGTTCGGTTCCGCGCTCGAGAGCGAGGACCAGCTGCGCCTGGTGTTCCAGCCGAAGATCGAACTGTCGACCGGCCGCTGCCTCGGCGCCGAAGCGCTGCTGCGCTGGAACCATCCGGTGCTGGGCGATATCTCGCCGGGCGAATTCTTCCCGCTGATCGAACAGACCTCGCTGGCGCGCGCCACCACGCGCTGGGTCGTGGCGCAGGCGCTGCAGCAGCTGGCTGCATGGCGCAACGCCGGCCTGACGCTGCAGATGGCGGTGAACGTCTCGACCACCAACCTGACCGAAACCGACTTCTGTGCGTATGTGGTGGCGCAGCTGCGCCAGCATGACTTGCCGTCCGACGCCCTGGCCCTGGAGATCACGGAAAGCGCGCTGATGAAGAACCGCGCGCTGGCGATGAAGACCCTGGAAAGCCTGGCCGCCGCCGGCATCCATATTGCCATCGACGATTTCGGTACCGGCTACAGCAGCCTGGCCTACCTGCAAAGCGTGCCGGCCCAGGTGGTGAAGATCGACCAGAGCTTCGTGCGCGATCTCGACACCGACAAGCGCAAGCGCGCGCTGGTGAGCACGATGATCAAGCTTGCGCACGACCTCGACCGCCGCGTGGTGGCCGAAGGCGTGGAAACGGCCGGCGTGGCGACCCTGCTGCTGGCCGACGGCTGCGACCAGGCGCAGGGCTATTTGTACGCACGGCCGATGCCGGCGGAGGATTTCGAAGGGTGGATCTGCGCCAAGTGGACGCTGCCGCGCGCGCGCAAGGCGACGCCGGCGCAGACGCTGGCCTGCGCGTGACGCCGTAGGGTGGACGGCTCTGCCGTCCACGCGTCGATTACTGCCGGCTCCGGTTTCGTGTAGCGATGATCTCGCTGCTAACTATCACCGCGTGGGCACAAGTGCCCACCCTACGACCACCAAAACAAAAACGGCGCATCCGATTGCTCGGATGCGCCGTTTTTTCATGCCGCTACGCGCGGCTTAAAACTCTTCCCACTCGTCGGCGCCCGCGGCCACCGGTTGCGCCTTGCGCAGCGGTGCTGCCGGCTTCACGGCTTTCACGCCGGCGCGCGGCGTAGCGGGCGGCAGGGCTGCCGGCGGCGCTTTCACCACGCGCGGCGCGGCGACCGGCGCAGCCGGTACGTCTGCTGCGCCGGTCCTGAACACCGCCACCGCTTCGGCCAGCTTGGCCGCCTGCATGCGCATCGCATCGGCGGCGGCCGAGGTTTCCTCGACCAGGGCTGCGTTCTGCTGGGTCACCTGGTCCATCTGCACCACGGCGCCGTTGATCTGCTCGATGCCGGCGCTCTGCTCGCCGCTGGCGGCGCTGATCTCGCCCATGATGTCGGCCACGCGGCGGATGCTGTCCACGATCTCGTGCATGGTGCTGCCGGCCTCGTTCACAAGGCGGCTGCCGTCGCCGGCGCGGCCGGTCGAGTCTTCGATCAGGTGCTTGATGTCCTTCGCCGCCGCCGCCGAGCGCTGGGCCAGGTTGCGCACCTCGGTGGCCACGACCGCGAAGCCGCGCCCCTGTTCGCCGGCGCGCGCCGCCTCGACTGCCGCGTTCAGCGCCAGGATATTCGTCTGGAAGGCGATGCCGTCGATGACACCGATGATGTCGGCCATGCGCGCCGAGGAAGCGTTGATGGCGTCCATGGTGCCGACCACTTGCGCGATCACGGCGCCGCCGCGTTCGGCGACGGTGGCGGCCACGCCGGCCAGGGTATTCGCCTGGCGCGCGTTGTCGGCGTTCTGGCGCACGGTCGAGGTCAGTTCTTCCATCGACGATGCGGTTTCTTCCAGCGCGCTGGCTTGCTCTTCGGTACGCGAGGACAGGTCCATGCTGCCGGCCGCCACCTGCGACGAAGCCGAGGCGATCAGTTCGGTACCGCTGCGCACCGTGGTCACGGTGGCCAGCAGGCTGTCGTTCATCTTCTTCAGGGCCGCCAGCAGCAGGCCGAGTTCGTCCTTGCTCGTGACCTCGATGCGGCTGGTCAGGTCGCCTGCGGCCACGGTTTCGGCAATCGCCAGGGCGCGCGCCACCGGCGCCGTGATCGAGGCGGTGATGCGCCAGGCGATGAGGCCCGCCAGCACCAGGATCACCGCGCTCAGCGCCAGCATCAGGTGCAGGGTGTTGTCGTAAGTAGCGTCGGCATCGCGCGAGGCTTGCGCGGCCAGCTTCTTCTGCATGTCGATCTGGCCGCCGATCACCTTGCGGTATTCCGCCAGCATCGGGCGGTATTCGTTGACCAGGTAAGTCGAGGCCTGCTCGATCTCGCCGGCGCCGATGTGGCGCAGCAGCACGTCCTGGGCGGCGACGAACTTGGCGTTGTAGTCCTGGCTCTGGCGCAGCAAGGCCCTGCCTTCTTCGCTGACGATGGTCGGCGCCAGTTTCTCGAAAGTGGCGGCGATATTCGCGCGCGCCTTTTCCACGTCCGCGGCTTGCACCTTGCGGTCGGCCGGGTCGGCGTTCAGCATCATGTTGCGCAGCGCGATCGAGACGTTGTTGACCTCGGTGAGCACGGCGTTCGATGCCTCGATCTTCGGCATGTAGTTGTTGACGATGACGTCGGTGCCGTTCTTGATCCGTCCCAGCATGGTGGTGCCGAGCACGACGACGACGATAAGGAAGGCGCACAGGAGGCCGAAGCCGGCGAAGAGCCGGGTCCTGACGCGCAGGTTAGCGATGTTCATGTGGTTCGTCTTTGAGGTTGGGGTGACAAGACAGCCCGGCAGCGTTACCGGTATTGCTGATTTTCCGTGTGGTAACGTAGGTTAACGGTGCAGGGTGGCCCAACTCAATGGCGAAAGATAAATTGCGGGGAAATTTTGTTCTGTATGTTGCAGCGCTGCCGCAGAGGAGGGCAAGGGCGGGAATCGTGTAGCGGGGAATCGTATGGCGGGCATTCGTACGGTGGGCACTCCGTGCCCACGCGGTTACGTGCGCGTCCGGTGGCTACGGGCTGCAAGGTATCGCTCGCGCCGCATCCGCAAGTCACCAACCGTTTTGCTTGATAGTGGCACGGTGAAAATGTACGGGCGACGTTTTATGGCACGTGGTGCAAGGATACGTTCGTACCGCGTGGGCACAGAGTGCCTTGCGCGGCCCGGCCCACCGTACGGGCAAGGCCGCGGGTGCCCGCACGCGTCGCAGCGTTATACCGCTCCGGAAAAGAAACGCCGGCGCGAAGCCGGCGTTGAATCAGACCCCCAGCGCGCCGTCGATGATGCCGCCGCCCAGGCAAATGTCGCCGTCGTACAGCACGGCCGACTGGCCCGGCGTCACGGCCCATTGCGGGTCGGTGAAATCGAGGGCGAAGCGGTCCATGCCGTCGGCCAGCACGGTGCAGGCCACGTCCTGCTGGCGGTAGCGGGTCTTGGCCGACAGCAGGCGCGGTTCCGGCGCCTCGCCCGACACCCAGCTGGCCTGGCCTGCTTCCAGGCGCGAAGACAGCAGCCACGGATGGTCATGGCCCTGCACGATGTACAGGGTGTTGGTCGCGATGTCCTTGCGCGCCACGAACCATGGCTCGCTCGTGCCGTCGGCGTTCTTGTGCGACTTCAGGCCGCCAATGCCGATGCCCTTGCGCTGACCCAGCGTGTAGAACGACAGGCCGATGTGTTCGCCAACTAGCTGGCCGTTGTCGAGCTTGATCGGGCCCGGCTTGTGCGACAGGTAGCGGTTCAAAAAGTCGCGGAAAGGGCGTTCGCCGATGAAGCAGATCCCGGTCGAATCTTTTTTCGCCGCGTTCGGCAGTTGCAGCTTCTCGGCGATTTTGCGCACCTCGGTCTTCGGGATTTCGCCGAGCGGGAACAGCGACTTCGACAGCTGCGCCTGGTTCAGGCGGTGCAGGAAATAGCTCTGGTCCTTGGTGTGGTCGAACGCCTTCAGCAGCTCGAATTTGCCGAGCGGGTTCTGGCGCACGCGCGCATAGTGGCCGGTGGCGATCAGGTCGGCGCCCAGCTTCATGGCGTGGTCGAGGAAGGCCTTGAACTTGATTTCGGCGTTGCAGAGCACGTCCGGGTTCGGCGTGCGCCCGGCCTGGTATTCGCGCAGGAAGTCGGCGAACACGCGGTCCTTGTATTCGGCGGCGAAGTTCACGGCCTCGATGTCGACGCCGACCACGTCGGCCACGCTGGCCGCGTCGATCCAGTCCTGGCGCGTCGAGCAGTATTCGGAATCGTCGTCGTCTTCCCAGTTCTTCATGAAGAGGCCGACCACGTCGTAGCCTTGTTCCTTCAGCATCCACGCCGCGACCGAGGAGTCGACTCCGCCCGACATCCCGATCACGACTTTTTTCTTGCTCATTGTTTCAAACCTGACTGTATAAAAACCTGTATTAAACCTGAGGTGCGGTGGTCAGCCTGTCTTCGAACACCGACGCGTGGGTGTGCAGCAACGCCAGTTCCGTGCGCTTGCCGGCGAGGTAGTCGTCCACGCATTGCAGCACGATCGGGCTGCGGTGGCGCTCCGCGCTGGCGGCAAGTTCGTCGCGCGTCATCCACAGGGTGCGCAGGATGCCGTCGTCGAGCGGCTGGTCGTACTGCCTGCCGGCCTTGCCGCAGAAGGTGAAGCGCAAATAGGTGACGTCGGCATTGCGCGACTTCGAGTGGTAGCGCGACATGTACATGCCGACCAGCGCCTCGGGAATGAACTCGTGCGCGGTTTCTTCCAGCGATTCGCGCACCACGGCCTGCTCGAGCGACTCGTGCGGGTCGAGGTGACCGGCCGGCTGGTTGAGCTTGATCCCTTCGCTCGTCTCTTCCTCGATCAGGAGGAAACGGCCATCCCGTTCGATGATGGCGGCAACGGTGACTGACGGTCTGAAGGTATGGGTCATGCGCGTCCTTGGAAATGAGCCGATATTCTACAGCGCCCCGCAAAGCGTTGCTCGACAGTACGAGTGCAATGCAGCAAAAAACCACCCGGTTAGACACTTTTGCTACAAAAAAGAAGGGCGACTTGTCTCATCTGTATCGTATTTGCCATCAAATAGCCGAGCCGGGTCGTCTTGTCATTTATAGAAGATTCGGCGGCATGTTTACGTGGTAGATTGTGAACAGAAAACCACCCCAGGGGAGGCATGCATGAGAATCGGCATTCCGGCTGAAACACGGCCGGGCGAAACCCGCGTGGCGGCAACGCCAGAAACAGTCAAGAAACTCGCGGCCAAACACCAGGTCGTGATCGAGGCCGGCGCCGGGCTGCACGCCGCCGTGCTCGACGAAGCCTACGCCGCCGCCGGCGCCAGCATCGGCAGCGCGGACGATGCCTTCGGCGCCGACATGGTCCTCAAGGTACGCGCCCCGAACGAGGCCGAGCGCGCCCGCATGCGGCCCGGCACCGTCGTCGTCGGCATGCTCAATCCCTTCGATGCCGACAACCTTGCCGCCATGGCCGGCGCCCGCCTCACCGCCTTTGCGCTGGAAGCGGCGCCGCGCATCACGCGCGCGCAGTCGATGGATGTGCTGTCATCGCAAGCCAACATCGCCGGCTACAAGGCCGTCATGCTGGCCGCCAACACCTACCAGCGCTTCATGCCGATGCTGATGACGGCCGCCGGCACGGTCAAGGCGGCGCGCGTGCTGATCATGGGCGTGGGCGTGGCCGGCTTGCAGGCGATTGCCACCGCCAAGCGCCTCGGCGCCGTGATCGAAGCGTCCGACGTGCGCCCGCCGGTGAAGGAACAGGTGGAGTCGCTCGGCGCCAAGTTCATCGACGTGCCGTTCGTCACCGACGAAGAGCGCGAGATCGCCCAGGGCGTGGGCGGCTATGCGCGCCCGATGCCGGCCGACTGGATGCGGCGGCAAGCCGAACTGGTGCACGAGCGCGCCAAACTGGCCGACATCATCATTACCACCGCCCTGATCCCGGGACGGCCGGCGCCGGTCTTGATTCGCGAGGAAACCGTGCAGGCCATGAAGCCCGGTTCCGTGATCGTCGACATGGCCATCGAGCAGGGCGGCAACTGCCCGCTGACGGAACCGAACAAGACTGTCATCAAACATGGCGTGCACATCATCGGCGAGCCGAACCTGGCGGCGCTGGTGGCGGCCGACGCCTCGGCCCTGTATGCGCGCAACGTACTCGACTTCCTGAAGCTGGTGTTCGACAAGGACGATGCCTTCCACATCGACCTGGAAGACGAGATCGTGCGCGCCACGCTGCTGTGCCACCAGGGCGAGTCGCTGCGCAAATAAGCCTGCTCGAATAAGCCTGAGAACCGGAACGAGAGCGAAAAACAAGGAGACGGGAATGGACATCAGCCACACCATCATCAACCTGATCATCTTCGTGCTGGCGATCTACGTCGGCTACCACGTCGTCTGGACCGTCACGCCGGCGTTGCACACGCCGCTGATGGCGGTGACGAATGCCATTTCCGCCATCATCATCGTCGGCGCCATGCTCGCCGCCGGCCTGACCGAAGGCGTACTCGGGCAAGTCATGGGCACGGTAGCCGTGGCGCTGGCCGCGGTGAACGTGTTCGGCGGCTTCCTGGTCACCCAGCGCATGCTGGAAATGTTCAAGAAAAAGGAGCCGAAGGCCGCCGCCCTCAAGGGCGCGCAGCCGGCCGCGGCCAGCAAGGAGGCCGCATGAACCTCATCAGCATGAATCTGGTCACGCTGCTCTACCTGGTGGCTTCGGTCTGCTTCATCCAGGCCCTGAAAGGCTTGTCGTCGCCATCGTCGGCGCGCATGGGGAATACCTTCGGCATGGCCGGGATGGCGATCGCGGTCGCCACCACGATTGCCCTGATCTTCAAATTGCAGGAGCAGTTCGCCGACGGCCACGCCGGCATGGGATTCCCGCTAGTGCTGCTGGGCGTGGTGGTGGGCGGCGCCATCGGCGCCTATGCCGCGAAAAAGGTCGAGATGACCAAGATGCCGGAACTGGTGGCGGCCATGCACTCGCTGATCGGTCTCGCCGCCGTGTGCATCGCGGTGGCGGCCGTCTCGGAACCCTGGGCCTTCAACATCGCCGAACGCGGCGGCGCGCTGCCGTTCGGGAACCGGCTCGAACTCTTCATCGGCACCTTTGTCGGCGCCGTCACCTTTTCCGGTTCCGTCATCGCCTTCGGTAAGCTCTCGGGCAAATACAAGTTCCGCCTGTTCCAGGGCGCGCCGGTGCGTTTCGGCGGGCAGCACATCCTGAACCTGATCATCGCGCTTGCCATCGTCGCCCTCGGCCTGGTGTTCTGCTTCTCGAGCGCGGTGGAGCCGGCCTGGACGCCGTTCGCCATCATGGCCGCGCTGGCCTTCGTGCTGGGCGTACTGATCATCATCCCGATCGGCGGCGCCGACATGCCGGTGGTGGTGTCGATGCTGAACTCCTATTCGGGTTGGGCGGCGGCCGGCATCGGCTTTTCGCTGAATAACTCGATGCTGATCATCGCCGGCTCGCTGGTGGGGTCGAGCGGCGCGATCCTGTCTTACATCATGTGCAAGGCCATGAACCGCTCCTTCTTCAACGTGATCCTGGGCGGCTTCGGCGGCGAGGCGGCAGCAGCGACAGGCGGCGCGCAGGAGCAGCGTCCGGTCAAGTCGGGTTCCGCCGAGGATGCCGCCTTCATCCTGCAGAACGCGGAATCGGTGATCATCGTTCCCGGCTATGGCCTGGCGGTGGCGCGCGCCCAGCACTCGGTGAAGGAACTGGTCGACAAGCTCACCGAACACGGCGTGACCGTGCGCTACGCGATCCACCCGGTGGCGGGGCGCATGCCGGGCCACATGAACGTGCTGCTGGCCGAAGCCGAGGTGCCCTACGACCAGGTGGCCGAGATGGAAGACATCAACGGCGAGTTCGGCCAGACCGACGTGGTGCTGGTGCTGGGCGCGAACGACGTCGTGAACCCGGCGGCAAAGGACCCGAAATCGGCGATTGCCGGCATGCCCATCCTCGAGGCCTATAAAGCCAAGAGCATCATCGTCAACAAGCGCTCGATGGCGTCCGGCTATGCGGGCCTGGACAACGACTTGTTCTACATGCCGAATACGATGATGGTGTTCGGCGACGCCAAGAAGGTGATCGAATCGATGGTGAAAGCGGTGGAATGATCAGAAGATTTCGCCGCCGATCTGCTTGCCGTCGACGACGATCTTCACGCTGACCGAGAGCAGGGCGTAGGCGAACACTTCGATCAGAAAGGCCTTGCCGTCGGCGCGCGGCACGGTGGCGCCGAGCAGGGGGCGGGTTTTGTCGAGGGCGAAGGTCTGGCGGTTTTCGGCCACCTGCTCGCCATCGACAAACAGCTTCAGTCCATCGTTCCAGGAATTGCGTACCTTGATCTCGTGGCCTTCCCATATCGCGATCCACTCCTTGGCGAACCACTCCTTCGAGCCGGACGGCGTGAAGCGCTGCTGCGCCGCCTGGCGCGTGATGCCCATCAGGGCGCCGAGTTCCGCCCACGAGCGGCCCGCCTGACGCGCACGGCCGACGGCATCCTGTTGCAGGCCTTCGCAAATCTGCAGGCCGGCGCTGCTGGCTGCAAGCAGACGCAGGGCGTTGTCGGCCTCGGCTTCGGGTGCGTCGAGCAGGTCGGCGTGGGCGATGACGGCGGATTCGATGGATTGCTGCAGACTGGCGCGCTGTTCGGGCGAGAGAGGGCCGGGCTGGGGTGGCATGGTGTCTCCGTGAGCGAGTGATGCGTCAAGATTAGTTGACGCTCATGCGCGTGTCAATAAAAATTGACATAAGTCACGTAGAGGATGTGAAAAAAACGTCAGGGCAAGGGATACGGCCTACCGGCGCCGAGTCGAAGACAG
>Ga0308160_10003761_pt1 | contig 16754 bp, 23 predicted proteins | sample PhyFR1_FD_201036 | JGI IMG/M metagenome (GOLD analysis project Ga0308160, IMG submission 201036) | Phyllosphere microbial communities from UC Gill Tract Community Farm, Albany, California, United States - DLSLF.R1 | ecosystem: Host-associated > Plants > Phyllosphere > Unclassified | place: USA...
TGTTAACTTTATACCGGAAGAGATACATGTACTCGCTACAAGACTAGCTACCTATGTATCATCTGATTCTACTACTGCCAAGGTTACTGACCGATAAACACCGCATGGGCTGATTTAAGGGTAGTAACCTGTTGATTACTAGTTATAACCTTATTACGCCAATGTCTCGCATTGATCATATGGGTTCTGGCTATGTAAGCCGTACCTCTCATAGAGCGTGTCTTTTAACACATGTCACCAGTTGAGCCTGCCTAGACGCGACCGCTTTCTGCTGAATGATCTCTCCCGAATGAAAATGAGATTTCAAGGCCAGATGGCACCACAGAGCCGCGAAGTCGTATTCTCCGTGGGACACCATCCGACACGGTCAAACTGAGGCCGCAGGCCACCAGAGACCGCCCTAGTTCCCAAGCCTTAATGATATGATGACAGATCATGCCAGCCGCCCTGTTTCTTCATGCGGGTACTGCGAGCCTCCGAGCTGTTTACTCATTTAATGCATCAAAATTGCTCTGCTTTCATCGACTACTTTAGCGATATTATACTTTATTGATACTTGTTTCTCTCTCGTTTCGGGTAAGCTAACATGTGTACTGCAGATCGAATTCCATGCCTGGGACCCCATCATAGCCTTCTTCGACGTAATAAATCACCTCATACACTTGAGACGGATCAGCCATATTCGAAATCGCTCCGAACGAAGACCTACTGGCATTGTTTTGAATGGTAAACTCCCCGTACTGGCTCAATTCAACAGTTCCATTCAGGCCTTGGCTGCTGATTGTCACATTCAAACAAGGGAGGTTCTCAAACCCATTCATCTGCTCGCATTAGTAAAGCCAAGAGGATACCGCTCACGATCTCGCCCGATGCATAGTACGGTGCTGGGATATCACCGATTAGGTATTGGAACCGGTCTGTCCCTTCTTGAGTGGCGTTGGGATAAGAGATCGAGATGTGATAGGGGGAGACGGTGGCATTGACGGTGCTGGCTGTTGAGTATAATTGAAAAAAGGAGACGAATGGTCTGGACGGCAGTGCGGTGTCTCCGGATCTCCAGTGTGTAATCATGGGAGTGAATTGAGACCCGCGATTGGATACCTCTGCGACCTTTTCCGTCAACTTGGACAGCACATACTCACTCACCTGCTGGCCTCCGGCCATCAGATCATCTACCATCCACATGGTATTGACTCGCGTGGTATCGTTGTCGAGGGAAACGCGGATGTCTTTCTCAAACACTCTCTGGCTGCCGTGGCCGATGTAGGCTGTCAGCATATCGACTGTAGTCGAGTCCACTGTGTCTCGCAAAGTCTGGCCGGTGAGTGCGAACGCTGCACCCTGTCGCAGGTCGTACAGAGTCGACCCCTGCCCAATAGGTGCCACAGGTGACACTTTTCGTCCTAATAGCTGCCAGAAGAAAATTGAGATGATGCTGTCGTCCACTAGCATATTTCGATGGTAAACACGATCGTATGGTCCTACCATGTTCTTGAGCTTACTTCTAGAGTTAACGGCACATAGAATTCGAGTGTCACGTCGCTTACTAGTTGTAATGTTGTGCTATGTCCTTCCACAATTCCTTGAGGATGTACGAGCCGTATTCGGGTAGCTTCGAACCGGAAGGGGCGTGTCGGATCCACTGGCATAGGCCAAAGACATCAGTGCCGTAATACGCTATAGGATTAGTAGGCGCATTGCAAGGCGGATAATGACATGGACGTACTTGGAACGTTGTACTCGCCCAGAGTGTTGAAGTTTTCGGCAGTAAAGAGGTCGTATACATTCTGCGCGTATTGTGCCCCGGCTTCTGTCAAATTCTGATCCCCAATTCGCGCTCCAACCCACTCGACTAGCAGTGCTCGACCAATCGCTGGGTTCGAGTAAGCAGTTACTAAGTTGTCCCCATCATAACCGACTCTCGTCATCAAGTGTCGGGCGGCTTTGTAAGCCGAGTCAACCATGTCGTTTACGAGGTCGCCGGGAAGTAGGTGCTCAAATTCTTCGATGATTTGGACGAACTGGGTCCCAATGAAGAACGACCAGTTGGGATCATAGGAACCCTGGAGTATCAATTCTACATCGGTTTACAGTACGTGGGATCGACTGACGTAGATACTGGGCTCAAATGTGATATTGTTTGGGCTGGGGATATCGCTTGCAAGCTTGTAATCTCCGTACCAGGGCGTGTTGTTGTAGGCAGGATCGGTAAACTGCAACGATATACTGCGATCATTAGATGTGCGCAGCATAACTAGCTGTGACTCACATGTTTCGGATAGCCCATATAGCATTTTGCACGTCGTCGCCCTCATTACGGTACAATAGACCAGGCGCGTACCAAGCGGTGAATCTGGTACTGGTATGTCCCTGGTAAGCAGTCAATCGGAGACGCTTGTCGCGACGGCTGGATTGAACTCACACCATCGTCGTTTGCCTCGATATAGCCAGTCGAGGGCTCCCATGACCAGTCGCCCAGCTGCATGGCGACATCGAAGATTTCTTTGTCGTAACTGTTTAGCTTTAGTGAAGGCGAAGGAGGAGGCCACCGTTTGCCTGGTGAACCGAGGGCCCCCTCTAGTGAAGCCAAAATGAGGATACTGCTTGCCACAATCTTGAAGTCACGCATGATCAGTCTGTGAGGGATGAAGACTATCGTCCTCTTCCGCTTCTTCTGTTTATATGAATCTCACAAGTATACCTTGGGCTAAATGCGGGCCGTCTAACCGGACGGGATCACGATGGCGGCGAGCCGGTAGGATTGCCGGGTCCGCACGAGGCCCCGGCCCAAAGTCCGGCCTACAGAAAAGATCGAATTTCGGGGAATCTCTCCGGCGAGATTGCCGGTCCATATCGAGATCTACTCCGACAATACTTGCAAGCACATTGATACAGGTCTACCCATCATTTGATTCCTCATTTAACTATCAACGCGTCATGCCGATACCAGATAGTCAGACTCTCCGAAAGCTGCCCAAGGATTTCGTCTGGGGCTATGCCACTGGTGAGTGACGTCTAACCAAATGAGGGTGATTTGCTCATGCCCCATAGCGGCTCAGCAGATCGAGGGCGGGGTTGGCGAAGACGGTAGGGGAGATTCGATCTGGGATACATTTGCTCGATTGCAGCAGAGCAAGGTCCAAGATGCGTCCAATGCAGATGTGGTAAGCCCAATACCATAGCGCATGTCTTGCTGAGCCCAGACCTGCGATTCGTACCACCTTTACAAAGAAGATGTCGCGCTCTTGAAGGAGTATCGATCGAAAGGATATCGTTTCTCCCTTTCTTGGCCTCGGATCATCCCTAATGGCGGACGAAAAGACCCGGTGAATCCCAAGGGAGTTGAATGTGGGTTTAGTAATTGGCGTTGGAGAACTTATGTGATAGATTATCAAAACCTGATCAATGCCTTACTGGCGGAGGGCATTACTCCCTATGTAACACGTAAGCAGTCGAGATAGACCGAATTGACTATGAAGTATACCATTGGGATTTCCCCCAGGCACTTGAAGAGCGATACGGCGGCTGGAGACACAAGGAGGACGTTTTGCTCGACTTTGAGAGATATGCGGATGTTTGCTTTCAGGCGTTTGGGGATCGTGTTCAGAACTGGTACGCATGGTCATGCCTACGAGTACTCACCATTGTAGGATCACGATTAATGAGCCGTACGTGATCACCATACCTGGCTGGTACAATGGCGATTGTGCTCCCGGTAGATCCAGCAGCCGAGATTTCAGTGAACAAGGCGACTCGTCTACCGAGCCTTGGATGTAAGTCTGAACATGTAGAGTCCTGGGAAAGAACTAACTCATTCAGTGTCGGCCACAACATAATTCTCGCACATGCGCGTGCCGCAAAACTCTATGATCAGAAGTACCGCTCGAAACAGGGAGGCCACATCAGTATCACGCTGAATGGCGATTGGGTCGAGCCGTACGATCACACGGAGCAGAGTAAGTGTAACTCTGACAGCCATGCAGCTTTCCGCTCACAACCAGGTCTTCAAGCTGCGGACCGCAAGATGGCAGCAGCCGTAGGCTGGTTTGCGGACCCTATCTTTCTCGGAAAGGAGTCATATCTGATGCGTGAGCTACTTGGGGACAGGCTGCCTACCTTCACCCCCGAAGAGATGCTGCTTGTGAAAGACTCGAGCGACTTTTACGGCTGCAATACGTGTATGTTACAGGTTCCAGTTCGGAGCTGAGCTTGGTAGACACGACTAACTATGTTCGCGATGGAGGTGATGACGATTCCTTGGGTCGCACTCAGTTGTCGTTCGAAAATGCAGCGGGAGATAAATTGGGTGATCCATGTACGTCTCATCTGGAAAATTGTCCGAGGCTTATCGGACTTCTAGGTGCTTGTCCATGGCTTGTCTCTGTACCATGGGGATTTCGCAGTCACCTAAAGTACCTTTACAAGCGCTACAAGAAGCCCATCATGTGAGTTCCCACGCGGCCTAGGGCAATTACTCATGATCCAGTGTCACGGAGGCGGGCTTTGCATCCAAGAACGAACACCTCATGAGCCGCGAGGAAGCGTGCAATGACCCAGATAGGGCTAACTGTGAGGCCGGATTGGGGCGGCAGCAATCGAGTCGACTTCGCGCTGACCCACAGATCACACTGACTACCTTGACAACCTGCTGGCAGCCGTTTGCGACGACGGCGTTGATATTCGAGGGTATTTTGGGTGGACACTGGTAAGCCAGATTATAACCATCGGCAAGAAACTTGCAGCTTACCAGCCCAGATGGATAACTGGGAATGGGCGGAGGGATACGTGCCCCGCTTTGGGGTTACTTATGTGGACTTTGCAACCAAAAAGCGGTATCCGAAGCTCTCCGCTCTGGCTGTCACACAGGTGAGTACATTTGATCGAAAGAGACTGACAAGCAGTGGTTCGAGCGGAATCTTGACCGAAAATAGATCAGATCAAGCTGGGCGGCGGACCTTGTAGCTTTTCTCAGTATATAGCTGGCATGTTGATTCTCAGAGCAGCCACGGCATGTATCGGCGCCCTCCTTTGTATTGAAATCACATTTCAAATCACCAGAGTCTCCTGGCCCAATGTACATTAAAACCGAGGCTGATAGAAGCCACTTCCCGATTTGCGGCCAATGTATCGTAGAAGTGTGGCGCGGCAGAATTCCCATAGTCACCATGGACTCTTGCGAATGAGAGAATAAGGTCAACCGGAACATCAATACATTGATTACGGCGTCCGAATGGGAGCTCCGGGGACTTGCATGGAGACATTGGGAGGGGTGGGGAAGGGGGGTTGCGAAGATAAGGTCATAAGATACCGGTAATGTCACCGACGGAGACCTTGCATAAAAAGCGCGCGACCACCGGCCGGAGACCGGGTTTTGGCCCGGTATTTTCGCCGGGTCCAGGGTTCTCATCTGTCTATTTGGGGGCCTCGATCCCGGGGCGATCATTTCGCGAGCTACATATAAAGTAGAACGACCGTATCGCGCAAGTATCCCCAACAACTCCGAGATAATCAACCATGTCATCGAAGCTTGACGACCTATTGACAGATCGCAAGACGTCCTACTGGGCAAATCGCGGCATCGTCACCCTCAACATCATGTTGCTCCTGCCGCAACTCAGCTCGTATGCGACCGGCTACGACGGTTCCATGATGAATGGTCTTCAGTCAGTGCTTGATCTAGTAGAAGTAGTCAGCCAGCTGATGTCTGAACAGATCACTTGAAACCTGGCAGTCGTATTTTGGCACCCCAACAGGTTCACTCTTGGGATTTTTCAACTGCGTACAGCCAATCGGGCAGATTGCATCATTCCCGGTCGAGGCGTGGTTCTCTGACCGCTTCGGTCGCAGAATTGGAATGCTCGTGGGAGCATGTATTATCCTAAGTGAGCTCTAGACACATCGGTCGTTAGATCAGCAATGTTGACTATCACAGTCGGATGTGTATTGCAAGGCGCAGCGCAGAATATTGGCATGTTCATAGCCGCTCGTTTCATCATTGTCAGTGACAGTCTCATACATATACGCATGGTCACTCACCTATTCAGGGTTTTGGGCTCGGGATTAATATCACCAGTGCACCAGTCTACATTCTTGAGACCGCATTTCCAACCCATCGAGGCCCCCTCACTGGTCTGTACAATTCTTTGTGGAACGCTGGAAGTTTTGTCGCAGCGTGGGTCACGTACGGCACATTCACAATGGGCAACAGTGAGTCCTGAGCCCGCCAAATGCCTATTCCCGTTGACGAGGCAGACTGGGCTTGGCGAATACCATCGTTGCTGCAAGCTGCCGCCTCTGTCCTCCAGATCTGTATGGTGTTCGCTTTGCCAGAATCACCTCGATGGCTTGTGGAACAGGGCCGCGAGGATCAGGCAGCCCGTGTACTTGTGAAGTACCACGCGAATGGAAATGAAAATGATCCAATCGTGGCTCTCGAGCTGGCCGAGATCGCGCAGGCCATCTACATGGATCGACAGATTCACGCGACTACCTCATACAAAACGCTAATCAGCAATCACGCGAACCGGTATAGAACAACGATAATCATCGCAATTGGGTTTTTCTCGCAGTGGTCCGGTAATGGTCTGATCTCGTACTATCTTTCTCTCATCCTGACTTCGATTGGCTATACCGACTCCCAGGACCAATTGATGATCAACGGCGTCCTCCAAGCGTACAACCTAGTTCTTGGAATCGCATTCGCCTTTATCATCAACCGATTCCGTCGGAGAACGCTCTGGCTTTTCTCCACATCTGGTATCTTCGTTACGTTTGTGGCTTGGACGATTTGCGAGGCCCTTTACGAAATGTCAAACGATTCCGGGTCGCCGAATCTTGCCGCTGGCAGGGCTGTTCTCGGCTTAATCTTCATCTACAACTTCTTCTTCAACAGTGGATGGCTCACGCTACAGGTTGTCTGTAAGTGACAACGTTGATGAGGTACCAAGTCCACTGACCATTCCAGATTGCATCGAGATTCTACCGCTCTCCATCCGAGCGAGGGGGCTTGCTATTTACAATCTATCCGTGTCGTTGGCGGGATTTGTCAATCAATACGTCAACCCAATTGGACTGCAGAGTCTGGGCTGGAAGTGTGAGTCTAGCAAACGCCCTGAAGTTTCGGCTTAGCTGACACTTCAAAGTCTACATTGTCTACTGCGTTTGGGTGGCCATCGAGCTGGCAGTCGTATTTTTCTTCTTCAAGGAAACTCAGGGCATGTCACTGGAAGAGACCTCGGCTATATTTGACGGCCCGGCGGCTGTGCAGAGCGTGGCGCGTGCCACAAACATCATGGAGATACGAGAGGGCACTCCAGAGAGCAAGGAGAAAGATCTCAGTGCGGAAGTCGTTCACGCCTTGTAATGATACAGCTATATCACCTATTGCGGGTGTACAGGGACTGTCGTGGCTGCACAGTCTACCTCGACCACATGTTGTAGACACTGCATTTTGCATGTATGAGTGGAGACTTATCCCTGGGCGTGGTAACTTTCTCGGTGATTCCGAGTACGGAATCGCTCATCGCCTGCTTAATGATGGAGCAGCTTCGGCCTCTCCAGCAGAGCCGCGAGGGGAGCAATATGACTTCAGATTGAGACCGAGCATCCATCTCTTCTCCAGAAATGCACTATCACTTAGCGCTCCGGCGAAACCGGCGTTCAGGCCGAGATTGCCTTATCCCTGCTTCGGGTCATATCATTAATTGACCCCGCGTTTAGTTGATGGCCGCAATCTGGAAGGCACCACTGGTCGACTTCTGCTGTATATGTAAACTGTCCCGCTATGTTTGGTCACGCATCGTACTCGACACCCTCTGTGGCATCGACCAAGCGGCGCAATACCGGTGATATGTTCCACAGTCCTTCTAATTCTGGGCAGTCCAATTCTGGTCAGGATGGAGATCTCGGACCGACTCAGGTAGCCAAGACGAACAAAGCTTGCTGTGAGCTTTCCCAGGACACGCCATCCCATACTGTATAGCTAATCATATGCAGTGAATTGCAGAAAGCAGAAGGTAAATACAAGGGAGACATGAGAGTGTAGCTGATGCGCTCAGATGAAATGTGAGCTCAATGACGTTCCACCATGTACGCGATGCCGCAAATCCAAAACTGCCTGTCTTTTCAAAGTGAGAGCCAATGTCAGCCAGTTGTTCTGCTCATATGTAGAGAAAGCTTATGATGCAGGGTGCCGAAGTAGGAGATTGGAGCGTCACTGAACAAGTTTTGCCCTCCAGTACACCCTTGGCCGATCCATTTAGGGCAGATGTACTCCGTCGCTTGCAGTTGATCGAGCAGAAGCTTGGCTTCTCGAGCTCTTCCTTCTCTGAAGATATGCTCAAAGTGGGCTCATCTCCATTTGTTTCTGGCGATCTTGGGCCAGGATGGAACGACACTACTGGGGAGGACGGACAGCAGGCCGCCGATCTTCCGGATGTTCGGCCTGCGTTGCTGGCGCTGGTGGCATGGAGCTCTGACAAGCACAATGGAGGATGGTCAACGCGTGTAGTCGAGGCGCTGTGGCTCTCGTGAGCATCACAACCAATCTTTAGCCGCACTCGCTGAATGTGCCAGATTCGCAGAAAACATGCCTGCCCTCCACTTGTCTACGCAGAGAATCTTTCAAGATCGGCCAACTCCCCTTCTCCTTGCCTCGGTACTGTACGCGGCATCCATGCAGCACCCCCTGGCCGAGTATGCGCGCTTGTCCTCATTTTATCGCAATTCGGCTGTCCATGCCATTGCGGAGCTCATCAAGCCTCGACCATCGCCGGCACAATATAACGACATGGAGGACCTGCATAACGTCCTTGGCATCATCATCACAGGCTTGCTGTCCGAGGCTTGGGTTTCGGAGACCGGCGCCTGGATCGCGATAGCGTACCACCTGATTCTAAATGCGTCTTCTAGATCTTTCAGGGTCGAGGCGAAGGTCAAGACAGAAGAATGGAGAGGAGTTTACGAGGGGCTAAGAGTATGTGTCTCCGGAAATTAACGCGCGTTTCTCGAGCTCAAGCGTGCAGGTCGTAGATATCGAACACGCGTCCCTTCATATGGGCTGTCCACTGCTACCACTCAAACCATCGTTGCCAATATTCCAGCGATCGAGCTTCCCAGATCCGAGGGAGGCATGGACGCATCTCACTACCATCATGCACATTGGCTTGTCGCACTTCTGTGGTCGAGCCTTTCCAACAATCCTTGATACAGTGCTCAACAGGCAAACGGAAACGTCGAATCCGGCGCGAGTCGAACCGTCCTCCGAGGATTCCAGAATGATTCGCGGCTGGGCTCGAGAGCTGGATGCGTGGCTCATAAAACATCACAGACCATTGCGTGAGCTGACGAGCCCCGAATATTTCTGACCCAACAGCCGGCCAACAAAGAGGACCGAATGAGGCCAATGTGATCTTGCTTCAGTACCAGCTACACAAGCTCTTTGTGTTGTCAATATACTACTCTGTCCGAGGTGTTGGCATGGACTCCAACAAGGCAAATCACGAAGCTACCGAAGTCCTAGCAGCCGCAAGGGGTGCACTGGAGATACAGCGCAGGGGCATGGGCGTCTGGTCCAATTGGGACCTAGTGGTACGTATGACTCTACCTTAGCAGGGGTTACGCCGACTATCAGATCATCTCCCTAGCAGCTCTGATCGTTCTAGACTGCCCGCCGGATCACGTCGGCGCCAGCCAAGGTAAGTCCACCGAAATACCCAATCGTGGTTCGACTAATCTGTTTCAGATCGCCTACTCGTGCAAGGTCACATTAATGCGCTCCGAAATACACATCAGTCGCCTCCGCATCTTCGCCACGCACTATCGACTCGCCTTGAGGAGCGTATGCTGGAGTCAGCCCCAATCTCCGGACGATTACTTGGTTCGTCCGGGCACGCCTCCCCAAATTTCTTCGAGCTCTTTACACACGACGGGGGAGCGGATCACGAGCAAGAGGGGCACTATCACGGCTTGCCACCTTTTTTCATGCCAGCTCCAGAGCTGCAAGCTGCAGATATGTTTATCCCACCGTTCAATCGCGGGACTTCGAGCATTGGCGAAGGAGCTACATCATGGTGGACAGAGGGTGAGATGGGTGAACAGCAGAATGAGGCTATCGATCACGACTCGGCGTGGCCCTCTGCGTTCCAAAGGGTGCTTGACAGTATGGCGGTGGATCTCGAGTCAGGGAATTGTAGTTAGGAAGCTCGAGCGTGCTGTAACAATATGGATTGACATCTGTGCAAGCAGTCTATGTGTACATGTTCACTTTTCGACCTCATTTCGCTCACGCCGACGGAAAACGCTCTTGGAGGGGCTCGCGCCCTTGCGTTTGGACATCAACGGGAAGAAGAGAGCGGGATGAAAGATGCTCAGAGCAAGGACCGCCGCAGCGACCATCCTAGCTGATCAGCATGTACGCTAGACAGTATAGCTGAGATGACTCACGCTCCGTCGAGAATCAAAAAGAGCGTCTCGTTTTGCATCAATGTACTTCCCCACCCTAGTGCCATCTCGGGTATACTGTGCGTTTTAGCAAGGCAGTGTGAAACATAGGGCCTACTCACCGATAGATGCAACGAATGAGCACAGCCACATACGCGACTAGGAGAGCATATATAAAGAGAGTGAAGCTCCGGCCCTTGTCCTCGGTACCGCTATCGATGTGGGCATCTGGAATATTTGCGGAAGTATCGGCTTGGTCGGGAACTTGTGGCTTTGTAGCGTTTGCGGTCTGTCCCGTAGCGTCCATGTCCAACTCTCCTCGCTGGGCGGCGCGGCGATATCTCCACCAGTAGATGACCATGAAGCCTCCGCAGAATGCCATGTTGGCGGCCTAGCAGTAAGTCTCCACGCTCACACGAAAGATACTGACTCACCTGGAAAGCTACACCTGCGACTAGCAGATCACTTCCAACATCGAGAAGCTTTGCGTTCGTCTCACCACCCGTTGCTGTGGCCGAGATCGCTCCTCCAATGGCTTGGATGATGATACTGAGGAAATCGGTCCCGACAAAGATCCATGGATAAAGATTTGGGCGTAGCACGGAATACTTGACTCCTTTCTTGATGACGATCCACTTGAAGGTGACGGATATAGCTGCTGCCACGAGAGTGGGAGCGAGAATGAGCATGACGAGTTGGATTACGAAAGCACCGTAATTCCAGACGGTTCCGATCGGAGACATGGCGATTCGAGCGGCGTATCCCATCAGCTCCAGGACGATACCGATACCAAGGAATATTGAGAAGGTCCATGTGCGTCCCCGTATACCAATTACGGTATTGTAAATGAAAGCAACCGCATAGAACACGGTGAAAAAGACACATCCGCCTAGATTGAAGTAATCGCCGTATGTCGAAGCCTCCACGGGGCATAGTGCGTTGACCTGATCGCAGTTGTTAAACCCTGGGCGGTAGCTAGAGTCTACCGACATGGTGGGGAGATTGATACGGTTGATAACAAGGGGTCGCAATCTGAGTCTGTATATTCGACGTACTCGTAGCTTTTTGCGGGCGCCGACTTGGCACCGCGTATGCCCGAAAAGAAATCGGGCAGACCACATGGCGTGGCCGATTTCAGCTGTTCTTCTCGGCAACAGGGTGCATTAGTTCCTGACGAGAGCTCGCTGCTTTTGTGCCCTATTAAATTCTCTTGTTCCCATTTCAACGCAATATCCAGATCATTCCTTACTTTCTTCCTTTCTTCCTTTCTTCCCCTTCCTTGTCCCCCCGGAGCATCTTTCGCGTCCGATTACAGCCAGTGCACCAGGTCGCTTGTCTTATGTGAACTGATTCGCGGCAGGTTGAGTGACACTCGCGCCGATGGGGTAGAATAGTGCCACATTGATGCTGACGCGGCTACTCATATGTGCTCGGCTTTTCCTCTGTACTTGACCTATCCTTGGATGCACGCTTCGCTGAGACTGGTGACCGCTGTAGCACACGGCCCCGAGGAACTTGGGATGACCATGGGACGGGAGTCTGAAGATCGAGAGTCTCCCGGAATCGATACCTCTGCCCAGCTCTCAACGCTGTCGATCCACTCACAACAACACGTCACCAACCACAACGCAGCCATGGTCCGATGAAGATGTGGACCTTCAAGGGGAATGCATAGGGACTATTGTGAGATACACTGCAGGATTAGGACCTGTCGTAAAGAAGGATACGGATCAGATTACCGACCAGTACGTCCCCTTTCATTGACCCACCTCTGTCATCATGAGTTACGACGCTTGTACCCTCGACCCTCCTCTTGTTTGACTCTCCATGGACTACCTCGTTACGCTTTCGATCCCTGCCCATCAATCAACGTGTCGGGACTACTATATCTTCGTATTACTCTCCATCAACCGTTACTCTTCAACCTTTACTCTCAAGCCTACGATCAACAAACAATCCTACGATCAACAATCACACCCCGACAACGATGCAGTGGCTACCGATACATCCTTAATAAACCCCAAGCTCACCGAACTATGTGTATCGACTACGCTTCTCATCATAGTCATTCACATACCCTGCTCCATCGACATAAACCCCGATTGGATCCGGACCAGGACACGACTGGCGATACATCTTTCATCTCATCATCGACTTGGTTTCATTCCATGACCCTTCCCCCAACTGTCCGGTCATCACCACAAGCTCATCACCTGCCCTCCCTTGTTTCCCTCTGCTCTTATCCTATAATACGCGTCACTCGCTCAGCTGACATGCAGGTGATCGGCAGATGTTCGCCGGACCATGCATTTCCCTGTCTTACTTCCCCCAATCATTGTCGACACACCTAGACGAGACTTCCTCGAGCAAATCGGGCAACATCATGCGATACACTTCACGGTTCCGACAAGTCGTGACGGGTACCCTTCTTGCGTAAGCTCCAGGTCAAGCGCGTATCAAGGCCTAGGCTCAACTGGACGCAGACCATAAGCGGTACGACGATCATAGTGATACACGTTTGTGCTTGGCCGATTATCAGGCCAGACTGTTGCGGCTGTAATCTAGCAAGAGGCAGCTTCTCGGTCATGACCGGACCTCAACTCGCTCACTGTAAACGTTGTCAACCCTCTCAAAGATCTCGAGGTACGTTCACCCATCTCGAGCTCATACTGATGATCAGGAAAGTGGACGTTTGTACTATATTCCGTTCTGGCCGAGTCACCTTCCAAGGCATTTTGGCTCAACGAAGCACAAAAGTTCATTGCCGTGCAACGAGTTTCCGCCCGTATGGTTCGTCGCGAACGGTATTCGGGTAGCTCATGCTTCGTACATGTATATGCATTTACGAGCTCCAAGACGAACTGTAAATCTCCATTCCTTCCATCCCTCTGATACGGCAGTCGAGTCACAAGTTATGGGCGGACTCCAGTAGCCAAGACAATTTGCACAATCACCAGCCAGGATATGATGAGGTCAAGGGCGGTTTATGTGTTAGAATCCAGAGTTTAGGCTCGGCCGGGAGTGGGTATACACTTACAGGCGAGGTCTTTAACATAAGCCAAACAGACTTCCGCCGTGAGTGGGTTAACATCTACATCCGAGGTCTCGCACTTAAGCCGAGCGGGAGTTTCGAAGACACCGATTCTTGAGAAAGCAGTGAAGCTTATTCGGAAGTCCATTGGTCGCTTGGTGAGTCGACGGACATGCCAAATCATGTCAGGCTTGCAGCCTAAGGTGGCCCTCAGCAGAAGTGTCGAACGAGATGTGAGAGATGATTCGACCGAGGGACCGCTCTGTAGGGAGCTGATACTATCTATCTGCCAGACAGGGTAATACAGCCGTCTGCCACATTGGCTGCCGCGCCGGCTCTATTCCCGCCAATCCCGCCTATGAACGCCGATTTCTCGTCTCGTTGTCTTTACACTATGATTTCGTCAAGGAGTCGAGCGTATGGAAGCGCGTGTACAGCGTGTCGAAACCGAAAGCGAAAATGTTATCCCAGTTCCCGCGTCTCTGGGACGTGCGAACTCTGCGAGACGACCGGCATCTCGTGTGAATTTAGCAGGTGAAGAAGCTATCGTGGTGCAGAGTATTTGCTGACATGCAGCAAGCGACGAAGACGGAACACTGAAGAGCAGTCGGATATAGCTGGCCCTATGCATGGTGTTTCACCATCGCTACATTCGTCTAGGTCTACGGAGCGAACTCCTCGCGCCCCACAACACCGCACTCCCGATCGGCAAGGTCTCATATACACATCACATCGCGGAACGACTTCCGAAACGGATATGAGCTGGATGGAAGACACTAGCGAGCCAACGTACGGGGCTCTACCACTTGACATGAATGCATTTCGTGGACCAGATACCCCGGCACTCGATTCTGGCTCGTCTGTAGAATCGCCCTCGATGACGGTTGGTCATGGATCTGTCTATCAATCCTCGATGAACGACTTGCTGTCACGGGTTTGTGGCTCGCAGTCAACACCCGAGCCAGTGGAAGAGCTACTGGAAATCTACTTTGCTTGGCAGGAACCCCAGCATATGCCCGTCGACGAGGTTCTCTTTCGACGTAGGTGCTCGAAAGTTACCGACCGCTGACTTGCCCAGGAGATATGACCGCCCGTCCCACGGGACCGTACTTCTCGACCATGCTGCTACATGCTATACATGCCCAGGCCTCGCGACATCTGTTGCAGCACGACAACGGGTGGGCATATGCTGTTTGTACTCTCAGATATCGCTCGACTGAAGAGGCTGCTAATGTGTCAGGATCGGGCCAGTGCTTATTTGGTGGCCAGCCTTTCGCATTCTCCGTCGATACCTACAATACAAGCACTCTTGATCATGGCTGGACGGGAGCTGGCTCTGGGTGTTTCGAGTGCGGGCTGGCTGAAGAGCGGTATGGCTTTCCGCATGATTGAGGAATTGGCTCTCGAGCGGGATGCGTACACTGATGTCGACCTCACCCCTCTACACGACCGCGAGACGATCTATATCAGACAACGTGTATTCTGGAGTGCTTATTCTTGGGACAAGTATGTATATCTCGGCGCTACGAAGCTGAATCAGCAGATTCTTTGCTCTGACGCTTGGTCGGCAACCTGCCATGGGCAATATAGACCCGTTGATCCCGCCTCCGGAGCGTACGTGCCATGTGCGATATATCTGACAATAGTTCGGCTCCCCGAAGCTCAGTGGCGGCCGTGCGGGACTGATCTGGTCTATCCATACCAGGCAGGTCATACGGGCCCTACTTTTCATGCGTATGCAATCCCACCCAGTATCTGCTAATTGGCAGCCTTTGTCTGCTGAACATCGAGCTCGGCACCATCATGTCGCGTCTGTATAACAATCGCAATACGCCTACTTCGGAAAGCGAGTCTTCACTGGTAGAAAGGCTCCGGGAAAGTCTGCTAGCTTGGCGATCAAAGGTGTCACCTCGGGTTCTCCTAGATACCTCCTACCTGCCCTCGACTTGCCCGCCCCCTCATATTCTGACGCTCAAGTAAGTGCGATCAACATCTTTGCTAAATAGACTAGCATACTCTATCGAACGACCTGGATTCTTCTACTTCGTCGCTGTATCCGGTACGAGGGGACGGACGGAAGCGCAAGACGGGAATGTCTGGCGCGGTCGGCGGAAATACATCAGCTCTTCAAGCTGCACGATCGGACTTTCCACTTGCGAAACCTCACGTATATCACTGCCTATTCGGCGTATGTGTCAGCAACTGTCGATGTTGCGGAAGTATTGTCTGATCACACTGGGCGATCGATGGAAGCTTCCAATCGCCTCACACTCACGCTACACGTCTTGACCAAGGCTTCCCACCACACTCCTGGTATACAACGTAGTATCGCGCATCTACGTCAGCGACTCGATCGTCCTCGCCAACCTTTTTCGGATGGTACCAGTGGAGCAACAACGCCCACTACGGCACATCCACTGGGTCAGCCCTCTGGCATACCGACGAGACCCGCGGCCCAGCCCAGGCGAGATGAGATCCCTTTGAACAATGCTTTCAGTTTACTGCCACTTGGCGCCGGCTTTGAAGAACTATTCGCATCCTTACAGCCCGAGTACGCCCCGGATTCTCTGGTGGATCAGAACACTGGATCCACCGCGGACTTGCCTATGATGCGAGAAGATTGGCTCTCTGCTTTCGAATTGTAAAGATACGTGGCACATCAGTCTTCAGTAACGTCCCTTGTCTATCAGTTCGGTACCTGTCAATGTGATCATTCACAGCATACACGTATATGCATATACAACACGTCGCCCTTGTAGCTCTCACTCCTTCAGGCATGTCCGTTGCCAAGACCCGTATCATTTCCCCGGCTGGTGCCATTTGCTTTGTGGTTACCGTTTGGCTCAATTCTGGCGACTTTGGCATGACCTCCTCGCTGAATGACATCGTTCACCATGCGTTGAGCAGCTCCTAGATAGTTACGAGGATCGCAAAGTCGAGATAGTTCCTCTGCCGAGATTTTGTCGGTGACCTCTGCTCGTTTGACAAGGTGGTCGTATAGAGTGGAGCCGGATTCTTCGATACAGTCCTTGCAGCTGGCGTACACGATATCATGTGCCGCATTTCTGCCTACGAAGGGAGCGATACCCATCATGACGGCTTCACCAACGATAAGCCCTCGGGAGCTGTCGAGATTCACGCCCATACGTCTGAAGTGTCAGAGATCGTGACGGTGGACACGAGTACGTACTTGACATCGACACACAGTCCACCAAGGGCGAACTCGGCGTGAGCTAACGCACCAGAAGCAACACAAAAGGCTTCTGGGACGCACACCCATTCG
>Ga0308160_10003762_pt1 | contig 16745 bp, 21 predicted proteins | sample PhyFR1_FD_201036 | JGI IMG/M metagenome (GOLD analysis project Ga0308160, IMG submission 201036) | Phyllosphere microbial communities from UC Gill Tract Community Farm, Albany, California, United States - DLSLF.R1 | ecosystem: Host-associated > Plants > Phyllosphere > Unclassified | place: USA...
GCGCTTGGGAGAACGGGTGCGAATCCAATCGATCTGACCCCTTCGTCACCAACCCTAGTTGACGGGATCCATCATGCGGAACAGGGAGTGCTCCCCCATCGTGCTCCTCCGAAAGGGAACGATCGAGCTGTCCCTGATGAGGCGGGCTCGCAGGTTGGTTCTCATCTGGCGAGGCCACGCCTTCGGTGTTGAAGATACTATGCGACCGGCTGACCTCGATGGACGCACAAGGGTCTTCGGAAGAACTCGAACTACTAGATTTGAACCTAGTCCCAAGAGTGCCGACTCCGGCGAAGCTAGGCTCAGGTAAAGGCAAATTGTTGGCTTGATTGTATCGTTTCCAAGGGGTCGAGCCCTTTTCCTCTGAAAAGCTCTGAGAAAAGTCTGCCCAGCTTTGATGACGAGGTCGGGCGAGCTTGAACCACCCGCTTTCTTCCGGAGAGGAAGCCTCGAGTGTGGCGATGTGGACCGCGCTTCGGGTCCGGCCGTAGTTCTTATTGATCGTGTTAGGTATAGTCCTTTGGGAAGGAATGGACGCAGAGGACAAGGATCGAGGCAAAGAAGAGTTCTCTTTCCTGATGATGCCGCTGGTGGACTTTGCCTTGAACTTCTCTCCGATCTCGTTCACGGAGCCTAAATGGATGTAGACTTCCGATAGATCTAGGCCTTCGTCCGGTCGTACAAACTTGATCGATTCCGAGCCGAATTCCCTTGAACGACGACGTTTGTGACAGGGAAAAGACAGCGAAACACTGGCCGGAGAGGAGGAGCCAGATGTGTCTTCCTTGGGTTTAGTGGTAGAGCGAGCAGTGTCGAATCGAGGTTCTCCGTCGACTGCGACCTGGCCTAAGTTTGCCTCCACTACACCTCCTTTGCTGCTGGTCTTCTCAGATGCCGTCATGCTCAGATATTCCTCGACCTCTTCGTTTTCGACGAGGAACGGCGATTCGACTTCCTGCACAACCATTTCAAGCGGCGCCGGAACACGCTGGATCCGGTCAACCGGTCGTCTGTCATCGATCTGACAGACGACGGTCACCTGGCCAGGTCCACCGGAAGTCTTGTTCATCTCGATAAGGAAATCGGTATGATCTTCCAGGCTGTAGCCGTTGGGATGCCAGGCCTCGTCAAGATCCAGCATGAAATCCTCTACATCGTTCTGATCGATAGCGCCGTTGTTTTCGGCAGAATAGCATGCGAGGGGCATGTGAGGCCGGTTCCTGTTGATCTTGGACGCCTTGTGGCTAGTCCCGCTGCCCCTCCTCTTGTAGCGGCTGCGAACCTTGTTGGTCAGTCTACCCGTCAAAGTAGAGGGGTTCTCCAGGAGTGAGCGGTCGAAAGATGCATTTCGACCGATGACAACGACAGACTCGTCTGAACTCTTCTCGTTCTCTGCAGCAGAACAAGGGCTGAAGGTGAAGTTCCTGACACTCTTCCTCTTGTTGGACCTGGCGAAAGCTTGGCCGCTGAAGAAACGTCTCGAAGGGCCATGTTTGGACTTGGGATAAGCCGTCGGCTTGCTGCTATCGATCGAATGTTTCTCGCGGAGGATAACCGTCTGGCTAGAGGGGACTGTTCGGTTGCTGGTTTGGTCGCTTAAGGAGAAGAAGCTAGTGTTCAATTCCGAGCCTGGGCCGTTTTGGCCATGCTTCAACAACTGAGAAGGCCACCACATGCTTGTGATTGGATTGATGCGAAGTGTAGAGCGATAGAGGTGGTCTCCTGGTTCGAACTGGAAGCAGGTTGGAGACCTTGGCTAGGTGTGCAGATTGATGTAGTTGAAGTGCTCGGTCACACCAAGTCGAACTTGTGTGGGATAATATGAGCGAGTATCAAGACCGCTTGAGGCTTCTTCAGTGCCGACGCAGAAGCCTGTGCACTTATTTCATCTGCAGAAGCTGGGTTGATCGACGCTGCTATATACTTTGTATCGATGATCTGCACAAGATGATTCACTCGTCCCGAGATCGATGACGTCGAGCATCGGTGTAGATGAGCAAGACCCAAACGGGCGATCGTTGTCCCCTCGCGAGAACATCCTGGCGCCTTGTTGTATTCGAGGATTGTGATCCGGCCTGGACCAGGTTTTCAGCCTTTTTTTTGTACTTGATTCGGTCATCACTCGTGAGCAACTTTGGATCCGAAAGTTTAAAAAGGATGGGGTGATGATGAGTGATCAGTCCAAAGTCAGGAAAGGATGCCGAGCTTAGGGTCGCGTGCTTCTGCCCTTACAATTTCACCCGGCTCGCTTCCCTTTCTCTTCTTTGATATAACCGCCGGTGATGGTTGGTCGAGTCCTTTCGGCGATGTCAGGGGTAAAGGAATCGTTTCATCACGCGATCACGCGGGGAAGCGAAAGAGAAGAATGCCTCGGCGTAACCGCTTGGTTCAGGCGGGCGGGGTGAAACGTCGACCCCTTGATCGGATGACGCTGGTCGCAAGGTAGTGCCATCTCCGGCTATGAGATCGAAGTACCCGACATGTCGACGGACGGCCTGACTCGGACACACTTCGGTCTAGACCAAATCAGGTCGATAGAAAAATCGACGTGCTCAATGTGATTCCACCCGCGGATTCACTCGACAGCCTTCATTTTGCAGCTTCGTGTTGATCGAACGAACAAAGCCCCTCCTTGTTTCGCATTCAATGCCGCCGCCGTCGCTCTCGCCATCGACCAACTCGTGATCAGATGTCCCCTCAAATGATAGCGAGAGCGGGCAGAACAAAGACCAGGGAACGTGTAGCGAAAATGTGACAACGACGCCCTCACATTCCATACGCATCCCTCCCAAAGCTGACGAGACACTAAGTGATGCTCTTGTAAGGTATAGTCAAGTCTCTGAATTTGTTGCCCTTTTTCCTGGTACCAATTTATCTCATTGGGAAAGTAGAAGCACAAGGATGGCAAAGAATGAAACTTTTTTTTACATCAGTCTTGGGGAATCTTGTTTGTTACCTTGGGTAGAACTGGTTAGACTTCAAAGTAGAAAAGGTTTCTGATCTGCTGGAAACCACAGTTGCATTGGCAATGGAAGCCAATGTTTAGAGTGTAGGCTGTTCTTCGACGGTCTTCACGACCGCATGAGTGTATCAATGATACAGACGGTGAACATCATGTTGGACGGATGGTGGGCTCATGTACTAGAGATGCATTAGGACCGAGCCGAAGCGCGCAAAACTACGCCTACCAACGCAAACTGACGACTTGTTCACGAGAATTCTCTGAGGCGTTGTTCTCTTCCTACGTCGCGTTAGCGGTGCACCAGATCACTAACAGGGACGCCCCTACCCTCGGCACTTCGACATCGTCAGCTGATCTCCCTCTTCCATATTGCAACTTGCAACTACCGCATCTACCGCTCGAGACGACCTTGTTTTACTCCCCGTTCGACCAGGGGGTCTCGGAACCTTGCGACCCGATGTGAAGCGAAAATCACACGGGATGTATTAGTCACAAGGGGTTCTTTCTTCTGGGATTTTTGATCCCTTTGTTTCGATTCGATTCCCGTTCACTAGCGTCAGGACCAGGACCTCATTGTTTTATTGAGTTCGTATCCTTGTCAGCCGAGGAGTCGGGGGAAGAGGTGTAACCAGCCAACGGTCATAGTTTCATATTCTATTCGTTGATTGGCTACTCGCACACTTGTATCGGCGAGGTTCGGTGACCAAGAGGTTGTGCTAAATGTTGTCCCGTCGATGCCGTGCAGTTGCAGAGCAGGTCATCGGCAGCGGGTAGCCTTGTGGGAATTTGGGAGATAACGAACGCGATTACGCAAAGTGATCGAGATTAGCCGGGATTGCCCTGACTTATAAGCGAGAGAATACGAGTAGCGCTTGTAGAACGTTTCAAGTGTGCGATGTTCATCTGATATCAGGCAAAGATATTGCTACCAATAGGATAGTAGCTACCTAAGTATTCTGGAGGTCAGATCTTATGATTGGGTGAGAGGAAGATGAGATCGCTCGGAGACAAGAAGGAGGCTTATTGTGGGCTGGAACGTAGCTCTGAGCGCTGCTGCTCTCGTTTGGGAGAGGGTGCAGATGTCCCGCCGGAGATTACATACAGACTTGATCGCCGGACAGCCGATACTCGTGCTTGAAGCGTGGCCTCAATCTAGAGAGGGAGCTAGTAAATAACGAGGATGCTGAGAGCATTGCAATATGTTCGCTAGCCTGTCTCTCTGGTCGCGTCGTCACTCTTCCACCCAGCGTGTCTCTCCTTCGGCCTAAATGTCCGATCAAAAGCGAAGAAAGAGGCGTTTCTGAGGCACGGACCGGAATTGCGGATCCAAAGTATCTCTCGGCGCGTCTTTGCCAGATCCGCCTTCCGCATTTCGTTGGCACTCGGCCGCTTGCCCTCCTTACCCCTCCTCCAGCCTGCTTGCAGAAATTACCACGAATGATCTCATCGACTGTGTTGAGTCCGATTGAACATGTGAGCCGTCGGCAGTTGCAGCGCACCGTTTGGGTCGCAGGTCGTTGTCAATCGTTGTGCAGAGCAGCTCACGTAGAATCCGCCGAGCGGTGGGCGGAAGTGTTCAACGGAGAAGCCTTTTCAGAGTTCTGAGTCGGTAGTGACGAACCGGCGCGTGGCCTCCCTTGCGCCCCCTTCAACCCTTGGGCCCGTGCTCGCCTCGCCTGTCTGTCTGCCCTCCACCTTTGTTGCCTTTTCGCCCGTCTCCCGTTGTAGAGCAGCTCTCCTTGAACTCCACCAATACCGCCGGCGCCTTATCTCTCTCGTCTCTGACTGGCAGCTCGTTCGTTCACTCGCTATTGCTGCTTGTTTGGAGCTCGGGGCATAGAGATACACACACAGACACACACTCACCCACACGCACAATCCATCGATACCGCTATCTTTCCCATTCGCTTCAAGGGGAATAGCCCGAGCTCTCGCCTGTATCAAACAACCTGTCTGTACCTTGTACCCACCGGACGATCGCGCTGACTCAGGGAGATCACCCGCATGCATACGCTCTCGAGCTTTATTCGATTCGACTCGACACGATTTCAACACCCTCAAGCCATTAGACTCTCGAGACATTGAGAGGAACCTTATTATCACCATCAGCGATTTACAAACGTCATACACTACCCACTCTGCTGTCATCACGACTAGCAGTCACCTGCAGGCGCTCAAACATCATCAGGACCGTTGGGACCGCTCGTGACAAAGCGAAGAACATTATACACCCGACAAAGCGACCTCTCAAGTAGTCGCAACAGGATATTCGTCAAATCATAATATCGACGAGGTCTCAACATATATTCAGAGGATACTATACTCGTGACAGCAATAGAAAGAGACGCGTGACAGTGAAAGGTCGCCCTCAAGATCATCCTACCCGCAAAAGCCGCCAATCTGACTCGTAACATCATGCCTCCTCTTGCTGTCCCAATGGGCAAGGTGAGTGTGCAGTGTATGCGTAGTGTATCATCGGCGGATTGGCTGACTGTGTGTGGTTCTTCAGCATACCTCTCAGAACAGCACCATCCCGCCTCGAGCCATCCAATCCTCATCGACCACTACTCCCACCACAGGACCTATGCCATTACCCGTGTCTTCATCCCATGGACACTCGCATGGTCATCTTGACGCCGATCCTTCTTCCATGACCTCGACCATCTCCGGCACTTCTGCATCGTCGGCTCAACCGAGCGTGCTGACCGAGGACGAGGAGGATTTAGAAGACTACCGGCTGGGAGGTTATCATCCTGTGCACATCGGAGACGCGTTCAAGGACGGTCGATACGTGATCGTACGGAAGCTGGGTTGGGGTCATTTCAGTACAGTGTGGCTAGCCAGAGATACGACGTAAGCCAAGCGATGACTTGTCTTGTCACAGGAGCGAGCTAGCAGGCTGATGAAGAGAATTCGCCCTCGTGTCTCCGGCTGTGTATACAGAATCAACAAGCACGTCGCGCTCAAAGTCGTCAAATCGGATGGCCACTACACGGAAACTGCACTTGACGAGATTCAGCTCCTGCAAAAACTCGTGACATCAAACCCGAATCACCCAGGACGAAGACACACGGTTCAACTCTTGGATGACTTTCGGCACGCGGGCCCGAATGGATCTCATGTTTGCATGGTTTTTGAAGTTCTAGGAGAGAACCTTTTGGGCTTGATCAAGCGATATCAGCATCGAGGGGTGCCGGCTCATATCGTCAAGCAGATCACAAAGCAAGTCTTGCTGGGCTTGGACTATCTGCATACAGAATGCGGAATCATCCATACGGATTTGAAACCGGAAAACGTCTTGATCTGTATCGAGGACGTCGAGGCTGTGGTAGCGGCCGAGCTCGCAACATGTCCTGCTGCGGTACCGACCAAAATCACGGGAGTTCCACCCAGCCAGGGACGAGGTGGGACCCAAACACCTCGACCAGAAGGGATCTTCATCACTGGTTCGCAGCCCCTGCCTAGCCCGAGCAGTAGCTACGGGTCCAGTCCGATGCTGGACAAGTACGGATTCGGGATGAGCAAGATCTCCGCTGCGGGCAGTCTCGGAAAGAGCTTGTTGACGCAGTCGATGTTGTCGTCATCTGCTTCAACCGCACCGGCATCGACGGGTCATGTGGGACCCCAACCTGGACGCTCGGGATCTTCGGCAGATTCCATCAAGAACGGTTTAGGAAACGTACAGCTCAAGGAGGGTTCGGGGGATTCAAGCTTTGGGCAGAAGAACCGCGCCATTCCCGCGAAGAAGATGGGTCCATCTTTGCTCTCGCAACAGCTCGGTCACAACTCCACTCCTAGTCCTAGCAAAGGGTCCCCAGCAAGAAACGGCGGCGACGATGATCCCAATGCGAGCGAAATTACAGTCAACGGCTCCTCCAACTCGACTGAGACGAAAGCTCAATCCTCTATCCATACCAATGACCTCCCCTCGAACGCATCGTCTTCCACCTTTCCCGCCCCTTCCGCAGAGTCCGAGACAAGAGATACGCTTACTCCGGATCTCAATGGCACACCTTACAACCCTCTACAACAGCAAGCCCACACATCCGTTATGGTGAACGATCCCACCACACTACCACCTCCCGCGCCTTATGACCCTGACACCTTGCAAATGGTAAGTTTTCCGCCATTAACATTCGAGACTCCTGCTAATCTTCATCTGGTTTTTCTACCAGATCGAAGTCAAGATCGCCGACCTGGGTAATGCTTGTTACGTTGATCATCACTTTACCAACGACATCCAGACACGGCAATATCGGTGTCCGGAAGTCATTTTAGGGAACAAGTGGAACGATCGAGCAGACTGTTGGTCCATGGCGTGTCTGGCTTTCGAACTTCTTAGTGGAGACTACCTCTTCGATCCTCGTTAGTCACAATCTCCCCCGCCTTGGGTCAAGGTCGATTGCTGATGAGTATTCCGCTGTATACAGAGAGCAGCAGTCGATATTCGAAAGACGAGGATCACATGGCTCAGGTGATTGAATTGCTGGGAGAGATGCCTCGACGTGAGTCGCTGCCTGGCCCTTGAAGTAGCTCGCGCAATTGCTGACTTATCATCACCATAGATCTGGCATTAGGCGGAAAGTATAGCAACGAGATATTTACGCGGCGAGGGACGTTGCGAAACATACAAAAGCTGCGATACTGGGGCTTGCGAGAAGTCTTGACCGACAAGTATCTGCTGGACCCACGGGAAGCTGAAACATTAGCCGACTTCCTAGCACCGATGGTAAGTAGATGGGCGGGCTTCTGGCGTGTTTGATTCAAACTTACTGACTGTCGCTTTGCGAGCCAACAGCTCAAGTACGACATCAACGAGCGGGCCAGAGCTCGGGATCTTATCGACCATCCTTGGCTTGACGGTATACTGGTACCTGCCGAGATAGACGAACTTCACAGACTGGCTCAGGCGGAGGAAGACGCAGAGGCTGCTGCAGCCGTAGCATCAAACCACTCATCCCCCGACGAATCTCGGAAGGACTGAAACATATTACCCGACACCCTCATACCCCACTGACGATTCCCACAATCGGCCACCCTGTTGCCCAAATTGGCTTGCAAACCCATCCACCTATTCGACTTTGAGCTTACGACATCAACGTCCAATTCCTCAAGCACTACGGGGACACCGCCTTCTAACATATTCGCTTGCGTGGCGAAAACATTCGTGTATCGGCTTCGAGCCTCATAGACATATCCTCTCGTGGTTTTTGCTTCTCATCTGCTATGGTCATGGCTTGTAACTGTATTGTGAATGAGAGAGGACGAAGTTATATTTGGCACGGCCCGACTGCTTACGTCATCTTCGGTAACTTCGGTCCGGCGGGCTAGCCAAAGCCTTATCATGATTCGGGGCTCAGAGGGCAAACAATCACATGTAGCTGGACACATAGACATCGAAGCCGCCATTTCTACAAACGGGCAGTGCTCCATGTCAGTGGGAAATTGCTCTTCTCATGTGTTTTCCCTGATATATCTTCTAAGGCACTAGCCGAGATCGATTGATCATATCTGCCGAGGCGCAGGATGGACGATCAGAAGCTCGACCGACGTGTTCTAGCAAGGGTGGGCTGGTCCGCTTTGCACGCTTTCCAACATGGATTTCATGTCACCGCACTGAATGGAATCCAAGGAGCTATCATGTGCAGTGGTAGGGATAACCAAAACGCTCCTACGGGTCTACATACCAGTGGTCATATCCCAGCTTGTATCGATATCACGGCAAGTCATCAGCTTGCCTGCTTTGGTGGTGTTGGGATCTTGGCTGACAGGCGGTAGTTTCAAAGCTCTACGAGTTTGGAGTGGTTTCATCAGCTTTCCTTTTGGGCGGGCTTTCGACAGCAGTGATAGCCAGCTCTGTAGCAGACAGATTCGGTCGCCGGACAGCGTTGCAGTCTTCCTCGCTTCTAGTATTCATGGGCTGTGTAATGCTGGCTATCGCGCCGACTTTGCTCTGGGCGGTCCTTGCGAGGTCAGCAGTTATGTTATCGACTTCGTGAGCGTCAGCTGACCGATTGCACAATCAACTTTCAGGTTTTGTATCGGAGGGGGATGCGGTCTCGCTACCGTAGTCACCCCACTGTACCTGTCGGAGACCGCTCCTCCTCCATACAAGAACCGGCTAGGCATAGCCAACCAGTCTTTCATCGTCCTTGGAGTATTCCTCACACAATCGTTGGCCTTGTTTCTATCAAAACCTCGCATATGGAGACTTGTACCGTTGGTAAGCGCTGTGATCTCGCTAGCGCTTCTCGGTTCAAGCATTTGGGTAGAGGAAAGCCAAGTTTGGATCCAGTCTCGCCGGAAAGCCGAGCCCGTAGGATCGGACCACGACCATGAGGGACAACCTTTGATCGCTAGTAAGCATTGCGCCGGCCTATACAAGTCCCTAGCTGATCTCTTCACTTGTGTTTGGTCAGATGCGGATCATGCGAACGCAAAAGCTGCAATGATGACCAGCTGGGATCTTTTGGTTACCAGCAACATACCACTTCGTCATGCTCGTAAGCCGATGTCACCTCCAATCAATGACAAATCGCGAGAGCTGAAGAGAATCGACGCTCTTAGTCTACACCGTTCTCTTAGTCCAATTTGCGCAGCAAGTATGCGGAATCAGCCCAGGTGAGTTTGGCCGTCAGGCGACGATGGAATGCGCTAACCTTGTCCACAGTCATGTATTACTCCTCGCAAATAATGTCAAGCGTCTTTCCCACAAGCTCGAAAACAATCGCGCTCATTATCGCGGCCGTCAAAATCCCTGTAACATTCAGCGCTGCCCTCTTGCTCAAGGTATGTAGGGCAAAGAGACAACGATGCATATACATCGTTACCAATCTCAACAAGGAATCTCGCAGAAATACTCGCCTAAGCGACTGCTTATGGTCTCAGCAGCCACTATGTCACTGGCTGCATTCCTTTTGGCTGTCTGCATGAATCTTGGGTGGGCCATACCTAGCTCGCTTGCGATCATCGCATTTGTGCTGGGTTTCAGTGTTGGATTGGGCCCGGTGAGTCGGATGTGGAGAAGCGGTTGAAACCATTCTGAAGTTTCTCTTCGAAATAGGTGACTTGGGTGGTCATTGGCGATGTCATGCCGCCGGAGGCAAGTATCGCATAGCATCTTAGCTCAGTACGACCACATTCATTAATCTCGATACTGTTCCAGGCGGCATCTGCAGCGGGCTCGCTCGGTCTCGCACTCAACTGGTCGACGAATTTCATAGTGGTAAGTTATGACGCGCAGATTCTGCGGATAGGACGGTGTTGAACGCGCAATCTCGACTTAGGGTGTGGCTTTCCTTCCCCTGCGTGACCTCCTGGCAAACCTTCCTGCAGGCGGGATCGGCAATATTTTCTTTGTGTTTTCAGCGACGTGTTTAATAGCTTGTCTTGTCTTGAGACGGGGCTACGTGATTGCGAAGCCAGATCACCCGTCTTGATGGTACTCTCTTCATATGTAATATACATCAACCGAGTCAGTTGTAGGTCTCTGGGTCATAAATTATGCTACACGGATGTATATACGTATTATCTGTTCAATCTTGGCTTGTTCCGTGATGCGACTCAACGAGGCACCATGTTATTCCTTTTTGACTCGCTTAGCAGGTTCTTTCCCTGTCGATTTCGCCGGTTTCTTTGCTTTCGTCATCCTGATCAATTTGTCTTTGCCAAGGTCCGCGTTCGGATCAGGCGCAGCAGCATCTTCATCCTCGACGACTCCGGCTCCAGCCTGAAATTCCTCTTCATCGTCGTCCTGCAGAGAAAAGATAAGTTCGGTAGACAGATCCGCACGCGATCGTTCACTTACGCCGAAAGCTTCGTCCAGATCTGGCTTCGCCTGAGCACCCTTCTTGCCAGCGAAGAGTAATTCTCCCCTGTGGAACGCTACTGGATGATCCGCTTTGTTGTATCTGAAATGTTGACAGAATGCGATCAGGCGGTAATCTGCCAGCTAGTCTTAATGTACTGGACTTACGCTCGGGTGAAAGCGGCTTTTGTGGCGGAAGGAATCTTTTTGAGGATCAATCCCTCGTTCATTTCTCCGACTCCCAGTTCTACGAAAGCGTCCCAATCTTCTTTGTTCAGGTAGTATTCATCCAGGCAGGGTATGATGCTTTCAGCAGCCTCCTAAACGATTTTTCAAAAGTTCAGTGTTACATCGTGGCGAAGTCGTTCCATAGCAACTTACTGCCGCCTCGTCCTTGTTCGTAAGCGGTAGCACGATCTTGGAGGCGAGAAGCGGCATGTAATCCTGACGAATTTCGTCTCTGCTGCCAGAGACCTTGAGACGCATCTTTATTTGTATATCTCCCAAGAGTCTCGCTAGCTTTTGTCGTTTGGAATTCTGGCCCAGGAAACTGCGAAGTAGACGAGGCAGCGTGAGCCGAAAGGTCGTGTAACGACGAAGCAGTTGCCCACTCACGCAGGGAAGCTGACAGGGCTGTAACCGGTCTCTGAGCTACCCCCGTAGATCCAGTAAGCGGGTCTGATAGTAGAGCTGAAGCCGTGCGCAGGCAGAAGCGACCAGTGCTGCTCTTGGCTACAGGTAGCGACACGATCAGCTTGTACTGTTCCATGAGTCGTTATTCATGCGACCCTACCCATGAATCATCCTGTCGATTAGATCCCCATCTGAAATAGCATCTGCGGCCTTGCTGAAATACTCTAGTCTTTTCATCTGGAGCTCGGGATCATCTCCCTTGGCTACCCTCGCTGGCGAATTCTTGAGGTAATTCTCCTATATATGGAAAAAGTTCAGGACGTGATGCGAGATTGCTTCGCAAGATCGACTTGCCTGGATGAAAAGAGGCACGAAACTGAAATCTTGAAAGTAGAGATCAAGCTTATCGTTCAACGTATCACGGTTGGTCTTAGAGAACGAGTAAGGTCCGATCAAAGCCGGGGTGATGCTGAATGGGGTCATAATCGTGTATTTCTCGCTGTCCTTCCCACTAAAAGTTGCTCGGCTATGTCAAATTCATGCTAATGAAACGATAGAACACGGACACCACTTACAGTTGCTTCCCGTCTTCGTATGTCATTGAATTTTTGGACAACTTCCAGGTCGAGAGCATGTTCAGCACCTGCCGAAGATCCGATTGACTAGATTGGATCAAAGTGTCGATCACTGTCCCGTCTAGCTTCAGTCCTTCCCTGGTGAAGTCGAAACAAGGCAACGATGAGAGACATCTCATGCCAGGATGCTACATCTTCGCTTACTTGAATGCGATTGTCATGAGCCTCGCCCGAACCTCCGCTGTCGACGGCCTACAACGACCAACGATAAGTGCTCAAGCTCCTTTGACCGAGAGAAGAACTTGCCTTCGGAATTTCATCGGGAAAGTCGTGCTCGTCAGGGGCTTCATTTTTGGACTGCTAGCATCGTTACAGATCAGGATGATCGGAATCTATGGGAGAGGCATGGTAAGCAGCGGTTGAATGGCTATTGCAGTTCATGATCGCTACCTTGGTCTTCTTGATCAGGATATTCATGGCTCCAACACCTCCTCTATCACCACCAGACATCCCATCGACCTCATCCATGATCAAGCAAGACCGGGAGTTGATATCCAGTCCCGACGCAGAATTATGCTGTTGTTACCGCAGACCGTTCAGCATTCAATCAAAGCGCGACAGGGCATCAGACTGACTGAAATTCCTCCGCCTTCGAACCAACCATCGAGCGAAGCATTGTCGATGTTTGTTGCATTCTATGACAGGCAACGCAGCATTAGACGACGGAGACTCGCGAATGAAACTGTCAAAATTACCTGGATCAATTTCTTGCTTCGAGCATCTGAAGCGTTCAATTCGATGGGCGAATATCCCTTCAATCGAGCTACCAGATGCGCCGATGTTGTCTTTCCGATGCCGGGAGGTCCGCTGATCAGAATGGCTCGGAAAGCGCCCGATCCGTCTTTGCCAGGTTTCTTGAAACCGCTCTTGTACGACTTGGGCCTATTATCAGGATGAATCAGACGGGCGTGCCTATCGTCGTGCTCATCAACAACCATGACGACGCACCATTCCTGTAACCAAACGCCAAGTTTCTCCACCGTCCCCTTGTTGCCGCATATCTCCTTCAAGGATTTAGGTGCATACTTGGTTGTCCACAGTTGGCTACTCAATGCTGGGCCCGCTCTTCGAGTGTATAACAAGGCCCATGAGCTTATGAATTATGGGACATGCAGACCTGCTGATGTGCTTACTTTGTTGCAAGACCCTCCCGACCGGCTACCTTGGCCTTCCGTGCTTGCGCCTTTTCAGTTTCCTTCTCCTGCTGGGCCATTCTCAATGCTTCATCTTTCATTTGCTGTTCGGCCTTTGACTGGGCTTCTTTCTGCTTGTCCGTCAGAACTCCGCCGCTGGGTCTATATCGTACCAGATCGTAGAATTGGGCTTCCGTAATGCTCGGTACCCCCAACTCCTCGATTTTCTTGAGTTTACTGGGTCCCGCGTTCTCGCCAACAACGACATAGTTAGTATTGCCGGACGGCGTTCCCGTGACCTTACTGTACAGATCCGTGAGCAAAGGTCAATCTCTCAAGCCCGCCTATCTTCGGTTCGATGACTGCACTCACGCCCCAAGTCGTTTTGCCATCTCTGTCGATTCTTCGCGACTCATGGTCTCAAGTTCTCCCGTAAAGACAATTGTCAAACCATTCAAACAGTTCGGCGGCCCGGCGGGTTTGTCGAGAGGCTCAATTCCCTCTTTTTCCCGCCTCTTTTCAGCAGATTTGAAGCTGTAAAATCGCGAGTTAGGTCCATCGTCTTGGTCGAGGATCATGCGTATCCACCGTCCTTACTCAAACAAGGCTTTGATGTCAGCCGCTCGCTCCTCTTTCGTTGGTCCTCGCTTTTTGGTTATCGGAGTATCGTCTGTAGTGGTCTTCTTCTTCATAGGGCTCGCTTGAGTCTTCGTGATTTTAGGCTTTACCTCTACTGGCGAAGGTTTGTCCTCGTACATTTTTTCGTTCCCCCAATACCGAATCAAGAGGAATAGTTCGCTCTCGGTCACGTTCCGCAGACCCTTTTTGCGCATGATATCTAGCTTGCTCTGAGTAACATCTGAACCTGTGACTACGAAGGTAGTGTCTCCTCCAGGAGCTTTATCGACCACCCTATCGAGCAAGATCACATCAGAGCTCGATTCAAGCCGAACAAAGTATGGATGGCGAGTCTAGACTGACCCCTTCTCCTTGACTACCAAGTCGTTGAGCTCCTCCCTATCATGTTCGAAAGTTCCCGTGAACAGAACATGACATCCTGCAAGCGATTTTCTTCGAGACGTTGGCATAGATGTGACCTTGATCCGCTCTGATTTCGCTAGGGCTTCCGCACGTTTGAAGCTAGAAAACGGCAACTATTAGTAGATGAATAAATGTCTGACGGGGGCATGGTGACTGACTCGAATTTCACGAGATCGACTGGGCCGTCCATCGATTCGATCTTGGCCTTGACTCCGCCTTTCGTAGATCCTTGCGCTTTCGGCTTTTCATCATCAGTTGATAGCTCAACTACGCCCGGCTTCTCATCTGCTGAAGAGACCCCTTCCATCTGTTGGGAACGTTGGCGAAAACGAATGAATGAGATAATCCACCCAAATTTGTCACATGGGTTTCACATACTTTGAAATCCTCGTCATCATCCACCTTTGCTTGTGCCTTTTGCCTGCTTGTGGAAGCGACAGCGGCGGGGCGCTTCTTTGCCGGTGGCTTCTCTACCTCAGAAGAGGATGCATCTCTACCACGCTTGCTCGAAGTGCGAACGCTAGGCTTGACGTCGTCGTCGCTGCTATCATCTGTTGACCGACATGTAGTAAGCTATGAGCAGCACGAACAATCGGAAGAGAACATACCGAATTCGACAACTTCGTGCTTTACAGCCGCTTTAGCTCGAGTGGATTTGGGCGGCATGGCGGCAGGAGACTGTGTTTCCGCGGTCAATCGTGGTCAGGGAGGAGGGTCTGAGGAGTAAACGACTGGTGGCTTTGCCTCGGTCGACTTGCTAGACGCCGGGTCGTATTTTCAAGGTTTCGAGCTGCAGGACAGACTAGATTGTGCTCTTCGTTCGTGATGGGGATATCGTCGGTCTCAGGATATTTGTATCTTGATCAAATGTGCCACGATGCTGAATGCGAGAGACCAGTAGCCTTGGACTAGAAATAACGTCAAACGGTAAGAAATCAGAGATTCGTATGTAGTCGACCGCGCTGATCGAACGCGTTAACTGATCGGAATCGCGCCGTTCTGCTTCCGCTTTGCGAACGTCATTTAGCTACAATCCTGATTCTGACAATTGCAGGGTCGAACTTCTTCGGACAGATACTTTCTAAGCAGCTGTGCAGACTGGCACCTTCAAACTCTTTTGGTTCAAGGACCATCGAGTTGTCGGACGCTATCCAACAGACCTGTTGCCAGACCTTTAATCCGCTACTCTGGCTTTGAGACTCGACCTGCTTGGGTTTCTGAGACTCCACGCGATCAGCACCACTGGTTCTGAAACCGGTCTCCGTCTCCTCCGCAGCCATGACTCCTGCTGAGATATCTTCTTCCGAGCGCCATTCAGCGTAAGCTCCCTGATAGTGACAACCGGATTTGTTGTTCACGAGCTGACAGTGATACCCTTCACAGTACCATCAAGGTTCCCTTTGCCAAGGAGGAACATGCGGTGATAGCTAGACGCGCAATCCAGGTCGACCGGGAACTGAACGCTCATCTCGTAGAGCGAAAGATGCAAGTGGAGGGATCGGTTCTCATAGTGTGAGTAGGGTCTCCCAACCGATCATGCCCCGAACTTCGATGCTATTCTCTTATCTGTACATAGGACCTACACTGCGGTCAGTGTTCGATTACTTCGTCTCGCAACCAACGGCTTCATGGAACACATCGACCTCATCATTCGGACCATACACGAATTCGCACCTGCATCTAAAGCTGAAAAGGATATCGAAGGGGTTCGACGACAGGTCGAGCACACCGGTATCGCTGTTTAAGCATGGATCATTCCCATCGTACAAAATCAAACGTCGTCTCAGAGAGAATCATTATGGTCGTCAAGGCGCATTATAAAGCGTGAAACAGGAAACCGACAACCTTATAGTCGTCATCCCACCGATGTCACTCTTCTCGGTCGTACGCCACTGACTCGAGGGAATGCCGACTCGATTGGCATGTCGGGAGCATTCCGCATTACCAGCATCGTTTGCATGTACCCGAGGTGGCCCTTGATGTATGACTGGAGATAACACGGAGGAATTAGGTTCTTCCGCGAACAGCAGCTTGTTATATGTACTCGTTGTCACCTTTACTCACCTGGTCTATCAAGCTCGCCAGTATGCTTATTACGTCACAAAGATCGACATCCATCTCTCCGCATTGCTGGAAGGACAACCGCATCGCCGCCAGGAAAGTTGACGTAGGGCATGACTTGCTTCTTGCTGAAGGGTCCTCTGGATGCGCTTCCCGGTGTATCCGATATCTAAATCGAGGTTGTATGGGCATCAGCATGAACCCGTTGGGAAAACCAAGGATGCAGGACCTACGCATGTCTAAAAAGGCTTCTCCAGACCAGGACTTCTCCCTTTTCTCTTAGTACCAACCATAATCCTCGTTGACGGAACCACTCGCTCCACCTATTGAAGTGTTGGTAGTATAGGGCTCGGTCTCCCCACTTGATGGCTTGGAGTAAAGGACCAAATTGGGCGCGCAAGTTGAAATGGTCGAGGAGCATAGGGGTCGGAAAATGGCCAAGCAGTATTTGGCAGGTCAAAAGGCGAATGAAA
>Ga0308160_10003763_pt1 | contig 16743 bp, 16 predicted proteins | sample PhyFR1_FD_201036 | JGI IMG/M metagenome (GOLD analysis project Ga0308160, IMG submission 201036) | Phyllosphere microbial communities from UC Gill Tract Community Farm, Albany, California, United States - DLSLF.R1 | ecosystem: Host-associated > Plants > Phyllosphere > Unclassified | place: USA...
TGCGGCTCAGACAGCCAGGCGTAATAACCGCTGGGATGGACTTTCAGCGTCAGGCAAAGCCGTCGAATCGAATAGTCGCCCGCGCGCTGCTTGATAAAGGCGTACTTCAGCCGCACTCCTTGGCAAAGTACGCGGCGGCCTTTTTTAATATGTCTCGCTCTTCAGTGACGCGCTTGAGTTCCGCTCGCAGACGACGTAGCTCAGCGTGCTGATCATCATCCTGCTGCCGTTCTTCTTGAGGTTTGCTGTAGCGCTTTATCCAGGCATAGAGGCTATGCGTCGACACGCCGAGACGGGCCGCTACCTCAGCGACAGGCAGCTTCTTTTCTGTCACGTGATTGACTGCTTGGATTTTGAATTCTTCGGGATAACGCGGGTTGCTCATGGCACCTCCTGATTGGCCTCATTTTAAGGCATGGAGGTGTCTACGAAACCCGAAGCGATTCAGTCGTACATACATAACTCATACACTACGCGTCAACTCTCAGCACACAGAGAAATCATCGATAATATCGACGCCGCTTTAATCTAAATGCTCTCTGAACAGCTCCGCTGTACTGATGAGACCTGTCTGCTTAAAGCCCAAATTCAATTGTCTGCGGTATATCAGCAGAGAGAGCATCATCAATACGAACGTCTGACTGCACTCTCGACGGTCGCTGAGTACGACGGCGGCAAAACAACCAACTTGAAAGAACTCCGCATTAGAATTTTTTTGAAACACCCAAAAGGAAAAAACCATAATTAATATCAATATTGGTTCCTTGACTAGCACCTGTCCCCCTTAAAGATCTTGGAACTGCTCTTTCAATACCCGCGCTTAGTTCATAACCATTCATCAGTGAATAACTAAAGCCAGCAGAGTAACTCCGAGTAGAAATTGCTGGACCTATGAAATTCAGATTATTGAACTCGGAATTGTACAAATCGCTAGAGTAATAATACCCTGCCCTTATCGAAAGTTTATTCGTCACATCAAAAGCAGCTCCAATTCGCCACACATCCTGATTGGGGAATTCAGAAGTTTTGAAAAAATCCACATCCTTCCAAAAATAACGCAGATAATCAACAGCAAATGTAAGGTTTTGGACAGGACGATAGGATAGTCCTATGCTCGCTTGTTCAGCAATATCGTAGCGCCCATCAGAAGACGACAAAATGTTGTTCCGATAATAATTAAAGCTACTCATTTTGATTCTTGGTGAGTATGCCACTCCCAAGCTTAATTTTTCTGTCACGTCCCAGAGTAGGCCAACTTTATATCCAAAGCCATGGGCGGTATCATCTCGACTCTTTACTCCTGGAAATCCTTGAGCATTGAATGTCGAATACTGAATTATAGGGGAGGCACCGATCGTAAAATTCTCCGACACTTTATACGCCAAAGTTGGCGCTATACTCAGAGATGTCATATTAATTTCTAAATTTTTTAAATTAATATCTGGAGATATCGGCCTGTCATAGACGGCCTGTAAACCGCTACCATAAACAGCCAGCCCCAAGAAAAGTTTTTCGTTGACCCCGTAAGCAATTCCGAATTCTGGAAAAGCAGACAGCATATTCAAGGAGTTTTGGTTTGTTTCGTCGCCATAGCTATTGTGGCCCAGCGCTCGTACAGCTTTAACAGATATATCTGCACGATCCTCAAGATGGGATAATCCCGCGGGATTATTCGCTGGTGCAAGTGCATCGTACGGCAATGCTATCGACGCCCCGCCCATCGATGAATTCTTTATCCCGTAGCCTGATGGGAAGGTAGCAGCAGCGTACGAATCATGAGCGCAAATATATAGAAACATTACTGTAAGGTTTTTTTTAAAAAACATGATTTATTACCTCTCTTATTTTTATTAAATAATAATCAGATTAAACAAACGCTTTTTTACTGCAGCAGAATGCCAAAAAGCAATTATGCTAAACTGTAAAAACACAAGTGACTCAAGACTTAAACAAGAATCTCAGTCAATCCGACTTTGCCCAAGCCTTGATCAAAAAGCAGGATATTCAAACGAGTCACAGCCCAGCGCACGAGCATACCGAAATGTCTATTTAGGGCGTCAAAACACTAGCGATAGGACCGCACTCATATTTCTCTGAGACGTTGGTAATCATACGGCTATGAATTGTCGAAAACAGCATTGTGGATTCATCCTTCGAATCGAAGGGGACCCACGTATTCGTATTCTGATCATTAGGATTTCCCGTTCGGGAAAAATTCACCCAATAATCGACCATTCTTGAAGACAAATTTAGTTGGTCTTTATTTAGCTCGCTGACTTTTCCAGACGCGCCATGGAAACCTTTAAATATATATTGAATTTCGCTAGTGTGTGATGCTTTGTAAGAAAGCGAAATCGCTGGAAGGAAAGATGGAGCCGTCATATCGGCAAACTCGTACTCATACACCGGTACATACTTTGAAAGCCAAGAGCTAATTATTGGGGTTGGACATATAAATTTAGCTCTGCCAAAAAAACTCGCGAATTCAACCCCTAAATCTTTCGAGTTTCTTAGTGGATTGGCCACTGCAAATAACTTTTCTCCTATGTTTGCACCAAGAAAAACCTTTAACCCTATTAGGTAATCTTGATAATTAATGGGACGCCCCGTTTTAAGCATACTGAGCGCCGCAAAAAAAGTCCCCTCATTACTATTGAATCCGTTAATTATAGTGACACGATTAAAGTGCCCTTCTTTGAATGCGTCGGAAAACTGCAATGGAATAATACTGCCATCCGTGGTCACTTGGTCAGATACGAAGTTGGTAGGTAATTTTTCCAACAACATATCAGAGGGCAAACCGCGTAAACATGCCGCAGCTTCTTTCCCAGTAAGCGTTCCGCATCCGACATTAACAGCAATCTGCTCTCCAAGAGCGCTAGACTCCTCAACACTTGGTTGAATAAGTGAATAGGACCCACTTGAGACAATGGCTTTCTGGAAGAGATTATTTGCGGTAGGGGACACTATTTGAGCTAGAACGCTATGACCTCCAGCAGACTGTCCGAATAGCGTCACGTTTCCAGGATCACCACCAAATCGGTCGATATTTTGGTGTACCCACCTCAAGACGGCCTGCTGATCCATAATGCCGTAGTTTACATTAGGATGATCTTCGGCATTGATCGCGGGGTGCGAAAAGAAACCGAATACCCCAACTCGATAATTCATTGTTACTACGATCACATTTTTTGCCACTAGTCGAGTGGCGTCATAATCATTGCCGGAACCTGTCCCTAAACCACCTCCGTGAATCCAGACCATTACTGGAAGCTTAGCTGAGACCTTATGAAGCTTAGGCGGTGTGAACACATTCAAATATAGGCAGTCCTCTGTTTTGCTTGTCAATGCAAAACCACCAAGAGACAGGTTGGTCGCGCAAACATCATGAAACTTATCTGCTATAAGTGGTTTATCCCACGCGGACATATCTTTTGGAGGCATCCATCGCAATTGGCCGACGGGAGGCTCAGCGAATGGTATTCCTTTGAACTCAATTATGTTTTCGCTTTTTACTCCTACAACCAACCCTTTATTAGTCTCGACCTGTACCAAAACGGGGTCCTGTGTCAAAGCTAACAGGTTTATCGACCAAGCCCCCCCCAAAAGGACTAGCACATTGGAAATTATTTTTTTAATGTTCGGCATCGTTCACTCCAATAAAATAAAGTCGTCAACTTCCAATTTTTCCGGGCTGTCCTAGCTTGGCTAGCTTTATAAGCGATTACACCAGCTAAAGAAATCAATTACTTTGGTCTAAATCTTGCGCAAATAGTTTGGTCTATGGAGCATGCTGAATTAGATTGATTATTAGCTCTCCACGCTCATATTACTTGCGCTGCTAATACTTTTGCTCTGCATTCACCAAAGCCAATTGACGTGAATCCTGGTCTTTTGCACCTTGCGCGAAAAATGACTTCATCTCCATCCAGGAGAAAGCTGCGCTGCTCAAGGTTTTTAAGCAGCAAGGGTTCACTTCCGCCCTTGGTGATCTCAAGCATACTGCCGTACTGGCCGTTTTTTGGACCGGATAAGGTGCCTGAACCCAACAAATCGCCAGGGTTCAAGTTGCAACCATTTACGGTGTGGTGAGTGATCATTTGAGCCACAGTCCAGTACATATGCGTTGTATTACTCAGCGCGATGCGCTCAGGCTGTAAACCGGTATCGCGCATTTGGGCGGTGAGCAGTAGTACTTCAAGTTCGATATCAAACCCACCGTTATTTTGGTCATGCTGATCAAGCAGATACGCGAGTGGTTGTGGGTCTCCCTCATCGCGAGACGCCTGTGCACAGCGAAAAGGTTGCAAGGCCTCGGCCGTCACAACCCAAGGAGAGAGCGTGGTAGCGAAACTCTTGGACAGAAACGGGCCTAATGGTTGGTACTCCCAGGTCTGTACATCTCTAGCGGACCAATCGTTTAACAGGCACAGGCCAGCGATATGCTCGTGTGCCTCGCTGATGCTGATAGCCTCCCCTTGGATATTTCCGCGACCAACCCAAATACCTATTTCCAATTCGTAATCCAGCCGCTGGCAGGGTCCGAAAATCGGTTCGCTGGCGTTGCCAGGTAATGTCTGTCCGTTTGGCCTTTTAAAATCGGTGCCGCTGATGTTGAGGGTGGAGGCGCGGCCGTGGTAACCGATGGGAACGTATTTGTAATTTGGCAACAGTGGATTGTCGGGGCGAAACAGTTTCCCGACATTGGTGGCATGGTGAATACCTACATAGAAGTCGGTGTAATTCCCAACTCGGGCGGGCAGGCTCATCTGACAATTGGCTTGCAGATGAATCGCATCCACCAGCACGTCCTTGAAACGGCTGCCTTCAGACAACACATCCAGAAGAGCGGAACGAAACGCTTGACGAACTGGACTGCCCAGCGCAAAAAAATTATTCAGTGTATTTTCACTGGCCGCTTGGGCAGCCTCGAGCGCGAGACCTTCGAATACACCTGCCTCCAACGTCGCTGTAAGGTCAAGCAAGTAATTGCCAATCGCGACACTTCCTCGCGGACTCCCACCGGGCTCGTTGAATATTCCTAAAGGTAGGTTTTCCAGGGGAAAATCCGGATGGCCATCAGCTGTTGGTACCCAGCTACGTTTCAAGTTGTCGGTGCTCATTGTTTTTCCCTTGAGAAGCTACTCGTTAAGCTATTCCAGCAGTTGTCATAGTCAGGTTGAAGCAATGCACTGTCTAAAGCCCAGGCACTCGCACGGAGCACTTGGCGGGTTTCAAACATAAATGCCAGGGTGTAATCGACCTTCTGCGGAGCAAGCTCGGCAGTCATCGCTTTTTGCGCCGTTACATTGTCAGGACCATGAGCGCTCATGCAGTTGTGTAGCGACGCACCACCGGGAGTGAATCCCTCTGCTTTGGCGTCGTAAGCACCATGGATAAGCCCCATAAATTCGTTCATTACGTTGCGATGGAACCATGGTGGTCGGAAGGTATTTTCTGACACCAGCCAACGAGGTGGGAATATGACAAAATCGACGGTGGCCACGCCAACTACGGGACTCGGGGCAGTCAATACGGTAAAAATCGACGGGTCGGGATGGTCAAAACTGATCGAGCCGATTGTGTTAAAGCGGCGCAGGTCATATTTGTATGGCACGTTATTGCCATGCCAGGCGACTACGTCGAAGGGAGAATGATCGAGTTCCGTCACAAACAGCTCGCCCAGAAACTTTTGCACCAAGGTATAGGGGCCAGTGAACTCCTCAAACTGTGCTACCGGCGTCAGAAAATCACGCGGGTTGGCCAAGCCGTTGCTCCCGATTGGCCCTAGTTCGGGCAGCCGAAGCGGGCTTCCGTGATTTTCACAAATGTATCCTCGGGCAGTAGTATCGTGCAGTTCCACCCGAAACTTAAGGCCACGTGGTACTACCGCGATTTCTTGCGGCTCAATGTCCAGCATTCCAAGTTCAGTAACTAGGCGCAACCGCCCCGCTTGTGGCACGATCAACCATTCGCCGTCGGCGTTGAAAAATGCTCGCTGCATTGACGCATTCGCGGCATAGAGATGTACGCTAACGCCATCCACCTGCTCTGAACGGCTGGTGGCCGATATGGTATACAAGCCGTCGAGCAGATCGGTCGAGGTGCTGGGAAACTCAATCGGGTTCCAGCGGAGCCGATTTGGGTTGATGGCGCCAAGCTCCCGCCCCGGTATTTGTCGATCCAGACGCTCGAACTTTAAATGGCTTGCAGAGGGTTTTATACGATATAACCAGCTGCGTCGCGCTTCGCTGCGGGGGACCGTAAAAGCAGTACCGGAGAAAAGCTCGGTATAAAGGCCATACTTATTGCGTTGCGGAGAGTTCTGACCAACGGGTAAAGCGCCGGGCAGTGCCTCCGTACTGAATTCGTTTCCGAAGCCACTTAGATAAAATGTATCAGAATTAACAGCGGACATATTGGACATGACAACCTCCATTGAATACTCAGAGCTCATTGCAGGGCCACTGCCAGATCTCTGTAACGGGCTATATATGCAAGAGCGGGACACTCTGAATTTAATGCGTGTATGCCCGACCGAATCGCGCTCTTTTCGAAAAAGTCAGCGCAGTAACTGAGAGGGCGGCGATGCCAAAGCTGATTGCAAATAACGGATAAAGCTCGGCGGGCGACCACTTCAAATCTATCAGGGCACCTGCAGCCAGGGGTGAGAAAATCGCGCCGATGCGCCCTATACCGATTCCCCAGCCCAATCCGGTAACGCGTAGAGATGCTCTGTACAATCCAGGAGTCAGTGCGTATAGACCAGCCACGCTTCCGTTAGCGAAAACACCGATGCACATGACGACCCAGAAACCAAGCTGCGTATGTCCAATGACATATACAAAAATTGTTAGAAGCATGACATTAAATAACATGTAAACGATCAGAACTTTACCTAGGGCAAACCGAACCGCCAGCAGGCCGATCAGGGAATTCCCAATAATCCCGCCTACGTTCAGCAGTACTCCGCCTGTAATCCCTTGTTTAGCTGAAAGCCCCACGTCGACCAATAATCGCGGCGTCCAGCTGATAACAAAATAGAAGCCGAACATGACAAAGAAAAACGCAATCCATATGAGAATCGTTGATTGAGATTGTCCTGGAGAAAACAGTTCGATGATTCCGTGCATTACGTTTTTTGGAATAGTGACAGTAATCTTCGGCAGTGTTGTGAGCCTCTCCATCCTCACCCTAACCAAAATCTTGTTCGCTTTGCGCAGCGCATTACGCGGTTGTTTTTCCAATAGGAAATCCAGCGACTCAGGCAGGAAAACAATCAACATTAGAACCACAGAAAGTGTCAGGATTCCCCCGTACAGGAAAACTGAAGGCCATCCATATGCCGGAATTACCTGGGATGCAGCAATACCACCCACCGTCGCACCTAAGGCATACGCTGTAGCTTGGAGGCTGACCGTCAAACTGCGCCAGCGCTTGTTAGAGTACTCGCCTGCAAGCACATAACTGCTGGCCAAAATACCCCCAACGCCCAATCCCGTTATGAGACGGAAAGCCCCAAGTTGAGACGGTGAAGCGGCATGTGCTGAGGCGATCATGCCTATCCCGGCCACGCTCATGCAGATCAGCATTAAAGGGCGGCGTCCAACTCTGTCCGCCCATGGTGCGATGAAGAGAGACCCCAAGGCCATCCCTAGCAATCCTGCACTAAGCAGGTAACCGAGTTGAGTACCATTCAGGGACCAGTGCGCAGATACCGACGGCGCGGCGAATGCCATAACAAGCACATCAAATCCATCAAGCATATTGATCAAGAAACATTGAGCTACCACCGCCCACTGAAAACCGACCATTTTTTTTGCGTCCAATACTTCGCGTACTTGCTTACTCATGGCAGCGGTCTCCGAGGGATGAAAAGTACATAAACCGCAAAGTTTTATCATTCGAACGGGCCCGAACGGGGCTGCTGCTGGTAGCGATCATTGACTTGCCCGTTTTCTAATTATTTTTGAAAGAAATCATTCAGGCCTGATGAGGTCTGAATTCCGGGGAACTGGTGATTAAAAATTATATCCCACCTTTAGACTATAAAAGGTCAGAAAGTTATCTTTGTAATCGCCATAAACCGGGTCTGAAATATCCCCGTATCTGCGGTAGGAAACGCTGGGGCGAATTTTTATGCCACCGCCTAAGTTATAGGTTAATCCGACCCCGATATCAGTTGAACCATCGGTAGGCGCGATAGAGGAAAAATCAGGTTCTTTATCCGGTTCATGAGAAGCCCAGACCGAGAGGAATGCATCGGGCGTCAGCCCATAACTGGCACCAAGGGTAGTTCGGAAGGTGTTTTTCTTATAGTTGCGCAGTGAGCTTCCTGTTCGTGATTTCAAAATGGGCGGAGTGATTTCAACAGCCGACCATTCCGTCCATTTCATGCTGCCAAACAGTACGATGTTTTTGCTTACGGGAGCCTGCGCCTCAAGGGTTAATGATTGGGGGGTTTTCTGCTCAAACGTAGAGCGTTCACCGAACTCACGAGCTTTCATGTGATGATCGATCTGAGATCGGTAGGTAAAGGTTACCCGAGTTGGCGACTGGGGGATTTCATAAGCTAATCCCGCCATGAATCCGTAGGCGCTTTCCGCGTTAGTACGCACGGAGTAACCGATCTTTGGGGCATCACTGCTAAAATCCAGCGTTTGATACACTGGTCCGCCGTAAACACTAAAGTTCGGATTTAATTTATACTTTCCGGCCAACGTCCAGGCCCGGCTCTTAAAGACACCTGTCAAGCCGCGGGGCGCCCCAGACCGATAAACCGTATCTCGTTGATAAGGTTCATCGGAAAGCAGCGCCACTGCCAACGTATCATTAACATCGAATTTTATCGCGCCGTTTACGTTATCAAGAGAAGGTGTAATATTACCGTAGTTTCGACCTTGGTTATCCGTGCCTCTAATTTTTGGATTAATACGACTATAAGTCATTTCAACGTAACGCCCAGGTTCAAAGATCGGGGAAATGCCAACACTGGGTCCATCAAATCCACCAGCCGTTACTTTTTGAGTACAAAGGACTACCACTGCTGCTGCAATAAAGGCGCTTTTGTTCATGCTGCCTCACTTATTATGCTTATTATTATGAATAATCAGTTGAGCAGCGGGTGCGCTTTATTGGGGTGCGCACCGCCGTCACGCAAGGTTTAGCTTTAAAATTTCGATTTAGGTTGATAAGACATTTCGACGTCACTCAACTGGGTTTTCAACCAGTGGTAGCGTTGTGCTCGAACTTTTTCATCCAGCTTTAGCGCGTAGACCGGATCTTTCAACCGACGGATATCTTGCCACCTGTTTTTTGGGAATTGGGCAATCAGATAAGGAACGGTCCAAGGCCACGGATTCGGCAACTTCATGGCCCTGCGCGTATCAGGGGAGACGAACAGGGCAGACTGTGCGATACCGATCTTGTAGCCAACCCATTGGCGTGCCCGGTCTTTGAAAGTTGCTCCCGGATGAGGTTTGAAGCTGTCCATAAACGAACGACCCAAGCGAATGCAATCGGGATCCTCGCTCGGAGTATTTAGTAGTAATGAGTCGTGCATCGCCTGCACTGCACCCGGGATGTCAGAGGGGAAAATATTTTCTCTTTGGTAGCCCATCACATGCGCAACGTATTGCCATAGGTGGATAACGTCTTCTACTTCATCATCGGTCAGCTTGTAACCCAGAACCTGCATTGACTTACACATCATTGCAGATGAGATCAGCGGGGCGGTCAGCATTCCGCTTTGGTTGATCGGCATTCCGAATTTTTCAGGTTCCCACCGCGTCGATCCAAAAACGGCTCGTCTGATTAGCGTATGGAGTAGCCTGACACGCAAGGCCACCTTCCAGCCTTCGTTGAAAGGCCGCATGCCATGGGGTTCGGAAATCTCTGTCCAGAAATTGCAGGTCAATAAATAGCGTTTGTAGGTAGTATCGTCAGCATATTGCCCCGTTGACATGAGTGTCCGGGCAATGGAGAGCACACGGTACATGTCCAGGGAGCCGATGCCTTGATAACGGTGCCCCTGAACGCCGAACCGCCGATAGGCTCGTGCTCCTCGCTCGATGCGATCCCACTCCACCCATTCAGGTACCACGCCGACCTGCTCCCAAAGCTCCGCGAGTTCCGGCGGGTAATTCGAAACGCCGTTGATACCTTCAGTCAAAAAGGTGTGCATGATCTGGTGTACATCACGTCCTTCTCGGCGCATTTGCAGAATGGCTACATCGGAAAGCGGATCGCCTACCCAACTGGACATGGCAATGCGCCTCGCCTGTTCCTCGTTGTAACCGGTCTCTACCCCAGTGACCATTTTGAACACTTTGCGCAGATCCTTGCCGGCTTGGGCATTGAAGGCGTCTTTATATAAAAAGCCGCCGGGCGGAGCCGTTCTTCCCTTGCTCAAAGAGAGAAACTGCTCGTCGATCAGCGCCTCCGCAGCCAGGTCTTTTTCTTTTAGAATTGACATGTTTTGCCTCACTTAATACGAGCGATGACTGATTTGACTTCGAGGAAGCCTTCTAGCCCCTTCGTACCAAGATCGCGTCCTACACCCGACTCGCGGAATCCGCCGGTCGGCATCGATACGGGAGGAAATGCGGGGGTGTTGATAAACACCGTGCCGGTTCGGATGCGTTTGGCCATGTATTGCAGACGCCCGTGATGATTCCCCCATAGGCTGGCGCACAGTCCGAACTTGGAGTTGTTGATCGTCGCTAGGAGGTTCTCTTCGTTGTCCCAAGTCTCTAGGGTGATAACCGGACCGAAGATTTCCTCATGCAGTAACCGTGAGTCCGCTGGAAGGTCACACACAATAGTGGGCTGGATAAAATAACCTTTCGGATAATCCAGCTTTCCACCCGAGAGAAGCCGGCTGGATTGCTTGGCCTCGTCAATAAATGACGAGACCTTATCGAACTGTGCTTTAGAACACACTGGACCAATCATGGTGTCCTGGGAGAAAGGCGAACCCACTTTAAGCGACTCGCAGAACTTCGCCATCGCCCCGGCCAGCTTCCCTGCGATGGCTTTGTGCGCGATTACCTTTGAGCCGGACACGCAGATTTGACCGGAGTTAGCGAAAGCGGCCATACAGAGCGCAGGTGCGATTGCGTCAACATCGGCGTCTTCAAATACAATTGCAGGATTCTTCCCGCCAAGCTCAAGGCTGATACGAACGATACGATCGGCTGCCGCTCGGTAAATATGTTTGCCTACGGCGGTAGAACCGGTGAACGCAAATTTATCGATACCGTGACTGTCGAGTAATGCTTGCCCGGTTACAGAGCCACGCCCTGTCACGACGTTAAATACACCGTCGGGAATCCCGACATCTTTGACCAGTTTGGCCAGTCTCAGCAGCACCACGGACACATCTTCTGCGGGCTTGACGACGATAGTGCATCCAGCCGCTAAAGCAGGGGCGATTTTCCAGGCGCCGACTAACAGTGGAGCATTCCAGGGGATGATGGCGCCAACAACCCCGACGGGTTCATGAGTAGTATAGGAGAAAAACTCTCCATCCCCCATTTCCGGTCCGATATCGAGAGTTTGGCCCGCTATTTTGGTTGGAAAACCGGCATAGTAACGAAATGTCTGCACGGTTTTAGCAACTTCAAAATTAAGCGCAGCCTGCTTGGGCAAACCGAGTTCGGCTGCTATCAGATCCGCTAAAACCTCGCCGTCGGCTTCAATTGCGTCGGCTAACTTATGCAGGAGTCTTTCCCTTTCATGGGGGCCGATCCTACGCCAATGGGTATCACCGTCAAAGGCTTGCCGGGCGGCCAAAACAGCATCGGCGACGATCGACTGATCGGCTTCATAAAGACGTCCAAGTACAGTTTCAGTGGACGGGTCTACGATATCGAGCCGGCTACCTGCATGTATCCAATCCCCGTTGATGTAATGTCCTTTTTCGCTTTGGATGAATGTCAACGCTTCGACGGAAATAGAATCACATGCGGTATTTTTTATTGGGTTGTCCATATTGCAATCCTCAGTAACCGACGGCGGTTGCATCGTAGCCATAGATGCCATCAAGCGGCTTTAGCTGATAGCTCTCAGGGAGCAAGCGGCCCATCCTGAACTTCCAAAGCAGCTTCGTATCTCGGAATCCACCGTTCAAGTGGTAAATACCTGTCATATGTCGCGCCAAACGCTGGAGTTTGGTCGTACGTGGCTTGCGTTCGGCCTCATACAACGCAGGTGCTGCTATGACGCCATGCTTCTCGCATAGCGAAGCGAGTACATAGCCGTCTTCAATAGCCATTGCCGCGCCTTGCGACAGAGACGGAAGGGTCGGGTGGCACGCGTCACCCAACAGGACTACTCTTCGGTCGCTCCAGGATGGCAACTCATCTCGATCAAAAAGCGCCCATACAAAGGTCTCTTCTACGGCGTCTACCAGCATTGACACTTCAGGGTGCCAACCTTGGAACTTTCTACGTAGCTCTTGCACGTCGCCTTTTTCGGTCCAGCTCTCATTGTGCCAATCGTCGCGGTCTTCCACTGCAATGAAGTTGACCAATTCGCCGCCACGTACATAGTACGTAACGACATGGCGTTGAGGGCCCAGCCAAATCGTAGCGCCGGGTTTGACCAAGCCTTTTGGAAGCGACGAGGTAGGTAATAACCCGCGCCATGCAACAGCACCTGTAAATCTCGGGTTCTCGATGCCATGCATCTGCGTTCTAATTGCTGATTTAATCCCATCTGCACCTATCACCAAGTCTGCGCGTTCGGTCTGGCCAAGGCGGGTTTGCAGCCACGCAGTCTCACCATCCTGCTCATACCCAGTGATCGCTGTATCTACTTTGACGTCCACACCTGAGACCCTTGCACGTTTCACCAAAATGGCATGCAGATCAGCCCGATGAACATGGTAGTAAGGCGCGTTATAACGAAGCCGACATTGGGATTTTACATTTGGACGGAAATAGGTAGTCCCGTTCTTCCAGTGCCTCATTGCGCCAAACTCGGGCTCAAACGCGATCTCGCGCACTTCAGTCGAAACGCCCAGCGCAGTAAGTACCTTCATAGCGTTAGGTGACATCTGGATACCTGCGCCAATTTCGCCAAGCACTTTTGACTGTTCGTAGACAGTCACGTCGGCACCACGTTGCGCAAAAGCAATTGCTGCCGTGAGTCCACCGATACCACCACCAGCGATGGCAACAGAAGTATTCATGACTTATCCTCATCAAACGTAGGTGGAGCTACCCGAGTCAAACTAAATGAGTGGGAAGCTATTCGTTATTCTGCAGCTCTCCTAAAAGAGTTTCCCATCGCTCGGAAAATCTCAATTTACAAATATTGAAGAGTATTGTGATCAGCTAGGATCGAAAAATAAGTTCGATAATTTATCAGGATAATTCAGACTTGAACCCATGAACGCCGGAAGCACCGCAGTACTCACTATAATCCCAAGAACTGCTTCGGGAGGCTTGATATTTTGTTGGAAGACGCGCGCAATGGCTGGAAGTCGGAATGAAGCCCGCGAGCACACAACGGAGCGAAAATGAAGCGGGCCCTCTCTGCTCACAAGGGCTTGAGCAGAAGCGCCGCGGTATATGCTGGAAATCGCATAGCTGCACATGGTGACATCTCATTTTTCTTGTAATTATATTACGGATAGCGTAATTCGTTTCCGCTATGCAGATATTAATCCCTTCAGACCAGCGTTGATTAGTCGCTAAAATCAGCTTTCACTCATCCATTTTTTAGGGTAATCGAATGGTGGATTTAAACAACATGGCGATGTTTGTTCAGATCGTTGACGCTGGCAGCTTTGCGGACGCGGCTCGGCGCATAGGTGTGCCTCCGAACACTCTCAGTAGACGCATCACACAACTTGAGGAAAGCTTGGAAGTCCGGTTATTGCATCGATCAACTCGTAATCTGGCACTAACCGATGCAGGACAATCGCTATACGAGCGTTGCGCGCCACAACTGATTGATTTACTGGAAGTCGGCCGGCAGTTTCAGGATGGCAACCGGGAACCGATAGGAAAAGTAAGAGTGGCCGCACCGGCTGACTTTTTCGAAGTTTTCTTAATGAGCTGGGTTAAGGACTTTCTCACCCAGCATCCCAAGGTGCAGCTTGATTTTGTCCTTAGCGATAACCGCTCTGACCTAATTGCTGAGGGCATAGATGTGGCGTTTCGTGTGGGGACATTGCCTGATTCCAGTCTGGTTGCTAGAAAAATCGGTACTATTCGACAAGTGCTGGCAGCGAGTCCTGAATATCTTCAAACCCATGGAGTGCCTCGTGAAGTAGAGGAGCTTGCAGACCATGCGTGTATTTGCTCAACCCTTACTGCCATCAGGAAGATGTGGCAGCTCGTTGGCTCCATGGGACCTGTTCAAATTGGTATAACCGGACAATTCCATGCAAATACTGCACGCGCCCAAATGAAATCTACATTGGCTGGCATGGGCATATGTTTGCTACCCGAGCCCATCCTGCGTGACTGCCTGGCGACCGGCCAGCTAGTCCGAGTCTTGCCGCAATTTGAAAGCCCAAGCAGTGACGTTTCCCTCGTCTATACCAGTCGACGTCAAATTCCATCTGCCGTAACCGCGTTTGTCGAGCACGCCTCAGCCCATTTGCAAATGAGTTCCTTAAATCGCTGAGTCCGGGGTTGTGCGCAAAATTCGGTCGCGGTAGGAACGGCATTTACCTGCCGCACCCCGCATATTTTTTATTCTTGTAAAGAAATACCAGCACCACTGCGGGGTACGTTTCTCGCATCGGCGGACACAGGAAAATTTAACGCCGCCGCGCGCATGCGTGGCTCATTGCAATCAGCCTTGAGTCGGCTTATCCAATTGCTGGAAACGCGCCTGGGTGCAGCCCTAATCGACAACCACAGCAAGAATCCCATCCACTTGACAATCGCCAGCCAGGCCTTGCTGCCGAACGCCCTGGAACACAGGTACGTTTACCGCACGACTGTGAGCAGAGCGTGAAGAACTGCGCGTTGAGCTTCGCATCGCTGCACACCCTGGCCTGCAATTTCTTTCCAGACTGGATCAGCTACGTAATGCCGTCAGGCGACCAGGTATTTACCCGGTATAGATACCAGTGTAAGCGTTCCGGGACACCTTGCGGCCTCTTACTCGAGGCGAGTGGATTCGTAGTCTGATACACAGATACTCGGTCATCGTCCGGCCTGCATTCCTTGCGTTACCGAGCGGTCAGCCGGTCATGCGGTACAAGCCCTTCAGTTCCAGTCTGACGATCACTCTTCCTCTCCCTGTCGTCTGCGCGCGGGCTCGACCTTATGAAGATGGACAGCAAAAGTATCCCACGGCGGCGTAATCGAAAGCTGCCAAAGCATCCGACCGATTTCTCCGCGGTGATAGCCAGCATGGAGCACAACGTGGGTCAGCATTTCCTCTCTGGTCATGTAACCTTTGTCTCCGTCGGTAAAGACAAATGGTATGGCCTCGGATAGATTTTCGGATGAGGCACTCCGTAAGTAATCCAGATACCACTGATCGGAGAGCGTCACAGTCGCACGTAAATCGTCGAGTGTTGGCGTATCGAGCGTGTTATCGGATACATGAGGTTTTGCATGCCGCTTAGGTGTGCAGCAAAGATTTCTGCCACCACATGATAGTGATTGATCAGACGTGAGGAGGTATGCAGCTCAGTCTCATACTTTTCCTCGTCAAGAGTTCCCAATTTGTCGAATAAGTCGATATTGGCCCAAGCATGGTATCTATAGAGTTTCTGAAGCAAGAGGCTCATTAAGGTCTACCCTTCCGAGTTACACAAAATGTGAGTAATATTTGCATATTCTGTAGGAGATGATTTTATTGTCTACTCGCATTGGAAAACAGAAACCGATGATGCGGAAGGAGCCAAGACAAGCCCGTTCCCGCGCAACGGTTGAAACAATCATCCAAGCTGGGGCTCGCGTTTTGAGCCGTGAGGGGTGGGCGGGATTCACAACCAATAAAGTTGCAGACCTAGCCGGGGTGAGCGTCGGCTCTTTGTATCAGTACTTTCCGGACAAGCTCTCCTTGGTGGATGCCATTCGCCAGAATCACCTTGATGACTGTCTTTCCATCATGCGAAAAATCAAAGCCAAAGGGCTGGCGCCGATGGAGTTCGTGGCTAACATCGTACAGGCCATGATCGAAGCCCATAGCACCTACCCTGGGCTGCATAGGGTATTGCTTGATGAGGCCCCAAGTTCCGATGACTATCGGAACCCCAATAGCGGATTTGAGATTGAATACTTGGCGTACTATGCAGATGCGGTATCTATTTATCGAAACCGTCAGCCCAATAAAGCTGATCACATCAAAGCATTAATCATCTCCGACGCGGTTGATGGAGTTATTCATAACGCGGCACGTCATGGATTGTTGGATGATCCCACGATACAAAGCGAGCTTATCCGCTTAGTCAGCAAGTACTTAGACGAAGGGATCAATCCCGAGTAAGACGATTACTTATGATGCATGCTAATCGCCTGGCCGAGGCTCACTTCGAACGCCGTTGGGCTACCGGGTATAAGCGCACGGCCAACTCACCTTCGTAAGTCAGGTCGGTATCCACTGGTGCGGCAACAGTTGTCCGATCTCGCTAGCGCGCTGCGTTGGCAGCCGTGCCAGCACATATTTCAGATAGGCATACGGATCATGCCCATTCAGCCGCGCCGACTGGATCAAACTCATGATCGCCGTTGCCCGTTTGCCGCTGCGCAGCGACCCAGCAAACAACCAGTT
>Ga0308160_10003764_pt1 | contig 16738 bp, 13 predicted proteins | sample PhyFR1_FD_201036 | JGI IMG/M metagenome (GOLD analysis project Ga0308160, IMG submission 201036) | Phyllosphere microbial communities from UC Gill Tract Community Farm, Albany, California, United States - DLSLF.R1 | ecosystem: Host-associated > Plants > Phyllosphere > Unclassified | place: USA...
GTCGACAACCTGGTCATCGACAACCTGATGGTCGACACCGACCGCGACGGCTTCGACATCGACTGCTGCCGCAACGTGCGCATCGCGAACTGCGCGGTGAACACCCCGAACGACGATGCGATCTGCCTGAAAAGCTCGTACGCGCTGGGCAAGCCGCGCTTCACCGAACACGTGACCATCACCGGCTGCCAGGTCTCCGGCTTCGACCTCGGCACGCTGCTCGACGGGACCTTCGGCAAGACCCAGCTGGAAGCGCCGGACAAGGAAGGCGTGTGCGGGCGCATCAAGCTCGGCACCGAATCGAACGGCGGTTTCCGCAACATCGCCATCGCCAATTGCGTGTTCGAGCATTGCCGCGGCCTTGCCATCGAAAGCGTGGACGGCGCCGTGATCGAAGACGTCACCGTCGACAACCTGGCGATGCGCGACCTCACCACGGCGCCGCTGTTCATCCGCCTGGGCCGCCGCATGCGCGCGCCAGCGGGCACGCAGGTCGGCGCGATCCGCCGCATCAATATCAGCAACGTGGTGGTGTCGCAGGCGAATGCGCCGTTTGCCTCGATCGTGGCCGGGCTGGCGGAAGCGCCGGTCGAGGACGTCCGCATCAGCAATCTGACCGTGGTGCATGGCGGCGGCGGCACTGCGGCGGATGCCGTGCGCCAGGTGCCAGAGGAAGCCGACCATTATCCGGAGCCGAGCATGTTCGGCGTGACCCCGGCCTACGGCCTGTACGTGCGCCATGCGCGCAACCTCGAGGTGCATCACGCCGATCTGCGCAGCGCCGGGCCGGAAGGCCGGCCGCCGGTGCTGCTGGACGACGTCGACGGCGCCGGTTTCGATCACGTGCGCTTCGCGCGCGGGACGGCGGCGGCGACCTTCGTGCTGCGCGGCGTGCGCAACATCGTCATCCGGGATGCGCAAGGGCTGGCCGACCTGGCGCGTTCGGATCATGGGCAGGCAGCATTCTGATTTCCTCGCGCCCAAGATAATTGCATCGCAGCGCCGCCTCCGGCCATATCGCCTTACAGTAGCGATACAAGAAAAACGGAGGAGACCGACGATGCCGACCCGCAGCCCGACCCTGGCGCGCCATCCGGCGCTAGCCACCCTGTTGTTGACCGCGCTGGCGATGCTGGCCTTTGCCGCCAACTCGCTGCTGTGCCGCATCGCGCTGCGCCAGGGCAGCATCGATCCGGCCAGCTTCGGCGCCATCCGCCTGGCCGCCGGCGCCGCGGCGCTGCTGCTGGTGATGCGGCTGCAATCGCGCCCGCGCACCGAAAAGGCGGGCGACTGGCCGGCGGCCGTGATGCTGTTCCTGTATGTGGCCTGCTTTTCCTTTGCCTACCTGCGGCTGGCGGCCGGCAGCGGCGCGCTGATCCTGTTCGGGATGGTCCAGCTGACCATGTTCGCGGCCGGGCTGGCGGCCGGCGAACGCTTCACGGCGCGCGGCTGGCTGGGGCTGGCGCTGGCCGCCGGCGGGCTGGTGCTGTTGCTGCTGCCGGGCGTGGCTGCGCCCTCGCCGCTGGGGGCGGCGCTGATGGCGGTGGCCGGCGTCGCCTGGGGCGTGTATTCGCTGCGCGGGCGCGGCGTGAAGGATCCGCTGGCGGCGACCGCCGGCAACTTCGTGCGCGCGACGCCGCTTGGCATTGTGTTGTGGCTGGCCTGGGCCGCGCGCGGCCACGTTGACGCGCGCGGCGTGGCGCTGGCACTGGCCTCGGGGGCGCTCACGTCGGGACTCGGTTACGTGGTGTGGTATGCGGCGCTGCCGCGCCTGAAGGCGCTGCAGGCCGCCTCGGTCCAGCTGTCGGTGCCGCTGATCGCGGCGCTCGGCGGGGTGTTGCTGCTGGACGAGGCGTTCACAGCGCGGCTGGCGCTGGCCGCGCTGGCGACCCTGGGCGGGATCGCCCTGGTGCTGGGAGGCGGACGGCTTACTCAACCCAGCTGAAGCCGTCGCGCGCCAGCAGCGCGAACGACTCGGCCGGACCCCAGGAGCCGGCCGCGTACGCATGCGGCTTCTCGGCCAGGGTCTGCCAGCCCTCGATGATCGGGTCGGCCCATTGCCAGGCCGCTTCCAGCTCGTCGCGGCGCATGAAGTGGGTCAGGCGGCCGCGCACCACGTCGATCAGCAGGCGCTCGTAGGCTTCGGCGCGGCGCTGCGGCATGGCCGATTGCAGATCGAGGTTCAGCGACACCTGCTGGGTCTCCATGCCGCTGCCCGGCTGCTTGGCCATCAGCTGCAGCTTGATGGCTTCTTCCGGCTGCAGTTCGATCACCAGGCGGTTCGCGACCGCGCCGGCGTTCTGGTGGAACAGCGGGAACGGCGGATTGGCGAACTCGATCACGATCTTGGACGAGCGGCGCGCCATGCGCTTGCCGGTACGCAGGTAGAACGGCACCTTCGACCAGCGCCAGGTATCGACGAAGGCGCGCAGGGCGACGAAGGTCTCGGTGCCGCTGTCCGCCGGCACGTTCTTCTCTTCGAGGTAGCCGGCCACTTCCTGGTTGCCGCTGACGCCGTGGATGTACTGGCCGCGCACGGTGTCGCGCGCGATGTCGGCCAGCTTGAAGCGGCGCAGCGAGCGCAGCACCTTCAGCTTTTCGTCGCGCACCGCGTCCGCGTTGAGCGAGGTCGGCGGCTCCATGGCGACGATGCACAGCAGCTGCAGCAGGTGGTTCTGCACCATGTCGCGCATGGCGCCGGCGCCGTCGTAGAAGCCGGCGCGGCTGCCGACGCCGACTTCCTCGGCCACCGTGATCTGCACGCTGGCGATGTTCGGCGCGCGCCACAGCGGTTCCAGGATCGAATTCCCGAAGCGCAGCACCATCAGGTTCTGCACGGTCTCCTTGCCGAGGTAGTGGTCGATGCGGTAGATCTGCGACTCGCTGAAGTAGCGGCCCACGTCTTCGTTGATCGCGATCGCCGAGGCCAGGTCGGTGCCCAGCGGCTTTTCCAGCACCACGCGCGCGTTGGCGTCGACCAGGCCGCTGGCCGCCAGCTTGTCGCAGATGGTGGTGAACAGCGAGGGCGCGGTCGACAGGTAGAACACGCGCTGGGCGCCCTTGCGCGAGGCCTGGTCCAGCGTGTCGAAACGCTCCGCCGCCTGCACGTCCAGCTTGACGTACTCGAGCAGCTGCAGGAAGCCGTCCCAGGTCTTGTCGTTGAAGTTTTCCTGGGCGATGAAGGAACGCGAGTGGTCTTCGATGTGCTTCAGGTAGGCGCCGCGGTCGATGTCCTGGCGGCCGGTGGACAGGATGCGGGTGTCGCCCGGCAGGTTGCCGTGCAGGTAAGCCATGTAGAGCGCGGGCAGCAGCTTGCGCATTGCCAGGTCGCCCATGCCACCGAAGATGATCATGTCGAGGGGCAGGCTGCTGTCTTGTTCTTTCGATTGCTCGGTGGAAGAGGTCATTTCTGTTTGGCCGAAAAGTTAAGGGTCAATGTGCTACGGTAGCAGAAGGATACTGCCTCGCGCCAGCTTTTGCTGGCGACGGGAGAATTTCCATACCTCATTTGGGTAAGCTTACAAGGCCTCCAGGCCCAGCGTCCGCGCCTGCGCGCGCAGGAAGGCCAGGTGGGCACTGCGCGTGGCCGGCCCGGCGTAGGGCAGCAGGGTCCAGGTTTCATGCGCGTCCATGCGCTGGCCCGGCACCAGGCGGCGCCACGGTGCGTGCACTTCCATCTCGAGCAGTCCAGCGGCCGGATGGGCCGGGTCGACGTCCTGGTACAGCTCGACCTGGCCCTGGTCGGGGTGGATGGCGCTGCGCGGCTGCAGCGCGAACTGGACGATGAAGGCCTGGCCACCGCGGAAAGCTGCCATCCAGCCGGCCGCGGGCTGGGCGAACAGCTTGCCGCGGCGCGCGGCCTGGCCTGCCGCCGGGATCTCGAGCGCGAGCACGCCGTCCGCCACCAGCGGGTGCGGCGGCGCCAGGCCGTCCGCGGCTTCGGTGCGGACCTCGGCAGCGCCGGCGACCGGCACATACACCTGGGTGTCGCCCGGCACCCGCGTGTTGAACCAGAGATCCCACGCCACTTCGCTGGCGCGCCGGTTGATGGCGCCGGCATCCAGACGCAGACTGTTCGGCTTGCCCGGCACCAGCGCGTAGCGCTTGACCAGCTGCAGGCCGCTCACCGGGCTGGCCGGGCTGGTGATGGCGACGGCGTCACGGCCGGCCTGGTCGAGCGTGTAGCGGGCCAGGCTCAGGTACGGATCCGGCGGCCATACCGCCTTGGCTGCCTTGCGTGCCGGGTTGACGTCCTGGTGCACCCACCACTGCTGTTGCGGCCCGGCCCAGACCTCGTGACCATAGTAGGCGACGTTGCCGGTACGCGCATCGACCGGCGCGGCGGGATCGCCGGCCGCTTCGTCGACGCGCAGGAAATTCGGCTGGCCGGCCAGTGCGAACGACAGCAGCCGTCCGCCGATGGCCTCGGTGACGGCGGCGCGCACGCTGCCGTTGTCGAGGGTGTGGACGGGCAGGCCGGCCATGGCCGGCGTGGACAGCAGCATGGCCAGCATCAGGGCGGCACGGTCGGGTCTCGGCATCATCTCTCCAGGGCGCCGCTGCGGCGCGTGTTAGCATCGCCCGATGGACAGACGAAGCGATTACAAGACCGCGCTATTGATCGACGCGGTGATTCATGGCGAGCCGGCGCAGGGTTTCGGCGCCCGTGCACGCGAACTGGCGGCCCTCGGCGTGCCGGTCGAGGTGGCACTGCGGGTGCTGACGCGCCCCGAAGAGCGGCGCTACAACCCGGCGGTGCCCCTCGGGCAGACGGGCTAGGCTTTCGACCGCCCGATGTACTGGTCGACCACCGTCGGCAGCACCGCCATCGGCACGCCGCCGCAGGCCAGCAGCGCATCGTCGAAGGCCGCCAGGTCGAACTTCGCGCCCAGCGCCGTCCTGGCCCGCTCGCGGTTGCGCAGGATTTCGTTGTGGCCCATCTTGTAGCCGCAGGCCTGGCCCGGCGATACCGAATAACGGTCGATCTCGCTGGTGACCGAGACCAGCGCGCGGCCGGTGTGGGCCGACAGGAACTCGATCGCCTGGCGCCGCTCCCACTTCAGCGCATGCATGCCGGTATCGACCACCAGGCGGCAGGCGCGGAACTTCTGGGCCTGCAGGTAGCCGAGGCGGCTGAACGGGTCGTCCGCGTACAGGCCGAATTCGTCGACCAGCTGTTCGGCATACAGCGCCCAGCCTTCGACGAAGGCATTGAAGCCGATCAGCGAGGCGATCAGCGGCGTCTCGGCATGGTGCTCGGCCAGGTAGGCGCCCTGCAGCGCGTGGCCGGGCACGCCCTCGTGCGCGGTGAGCGAGGTCAGTTCGTGGCGCGGCCACATCGCGGTCGACTTCAGGTTGATGTAATAGATGGCCGGACGCTTGCCGTCGAGGGAAGCGAAATTCATGTAGCCGAGCGGGGCGCCGTCCTGGATGTCGGCCGGCACCCGCTTGATCGCCAGCGGCGCCTTCAGGCCGAGGTGCGACACGCGCGGCAGCAGCTTGCGGATCGCCGCCACGCGCTCGTTGCAGTAGGCGATCAGCTGGCTGCGGCCGCGCTCGTCGTCGGCGAACAAGCGCTGCGGGTCCTTCGACAGCGCCCCCATGCGCGTGCCCACCGAGCCCTGGGTCAGGCCCTGGCTGCGCAGGATGGCGTCCATGCGCGCTTCCAGCTCGCGGTTCTGTTCCTGGCCGATGTCGTGCACCTGCTGCGGCGTGTAGTCCGTGCTGGTGCCCAGCTTCAGCGCCCAGCGGTAATAGGCTTCGCCATCCGGCAGGCGGTGCACGCCGGCGACGTCGTCGGCTTTTCGGCCAGCCTGCTCCAGCGCGGCGATCTGGCGCTCCAGCGCCGGGTAGATCGTGTCGGTGACCAGCGCTTGCGCGCGGCCGCCCCAGTCGCCTGCCAGGCCGAGCGCGCGCGCGCGCGTGGCGAGCGAGGTCACCAGCGTCTGTTCCTGCGCCGGCAGCGCGCGATAGGCCTTGAGCTGGTCCAGCGCCGTGCGGATGATGAAGGCCGGCGGGCGCACGTTCATCGCATCCTGCTCGGCGATGCGGCGGGTCTCCTGGTCGAGCAGGCGTCCCATTGCCTGGACCCGCGCCAGGTAGGCGTCGGCGTCGGCGCGCCTGGCGATCGCGTGCTGCGAGTTCAGGAATTCCGGGATGCGGGTGACGGCGCCGTCCTGCTGGGTCACGGGGAAGGGCGCGGTGCCGCCCTGCAGGCCCGCGGCCGCGCCACCGAAGGGGAAGGCGGTGCCTTCGAGGCCGGCGCCGACCGCGTAGCGCACCGTGTCGTAGCGGATCTGGTCTGGCGGCGCCAGCCGGGCGCGGTCGATGCCGTCCAGGCGCGCCGCCATCGACTTCACCTGCGCCGTCCAGCGCGCGTCTTCCTCGGCCGAGACCTGTTCCAGCTGCGACTTCAGTGCGGCATGCTTGCCGCTGTCGAGGCCGAGGCTGGATGCCGTGGTCGGCGCCAGCATCAGGATCTCGTCGGCGAACGCATCAAGCAGCGCCTTGAAGCGCGGGTCGGCGGCGGCGTCCGTTGCCGGCTTGCGTGGCGCCGGGCGGGCGGCCAACGCCGCGCTCGGCAAGGCCGCGGGCAGCGCGGCTGCGGCGGCGCCGCTCACGGCGAATTTCAGGAGGTCACGGCGGGTCGGGGTGCTGGCAGGCATGTGGTCCTTGGCGTTTGGAATGTTTGTCTAACAAGAAACACCATAGCCGCTACGCTTGAGAGCTGTCAATATGCCGCGCGGGTGTGCGGCGCTGGATTTCGAGCGTGGCTTGGATTACAGTGGTCTCGACGGACCCGGCCATGCACCGGCGCCCGCGCCAAGGCTTTCTAAAAAGCAAGGAGGACGACACATGGACTTCATGTTGCACGCCAGTCTTCTCGCGCTCGGCTGCGCGACCTTTTTCGGCATCATCTTCTGTAGCCAGTGTCCGGACTGCGGCTGGCACGAGTGGGTCAGCGAACGGCTGGGCCGCGAGCGCAGCGAATAAATTTCAGCGGCAGCTCACGAGCGGCGGCCGCCCGGCAGCAGGCTGGCCAGCCAGTCCTCGGACGCGAGCGCGGTGCGGTCCTGGTCGGAACGGCGCGCTTCCAGGCTGCGCGGCGTGGGGCCGTCGTCCGGCGCGCGTACCGGCGGCGCCTCGCTGAGGTCGATCAGGTCGTTGGTGATCGCGTATTGGATCAGTTCGCTGAGCGAGGCCAGGCCGAGGCGCTCCATCATCCGGCTCTTGTGGGTCGAGACCGTCTTCACGCTCAGCTGCAGCACCTGGGCGATGTGCGACACCGTGTGGCCGTGCGCCAGGAAGCCGAACACCTCGGCTTCGCGCGGCGACAGGCGCGCAAAGCTGTTGGTACGCAGGCCGGCGCACAGTTCTTCGGCCAGGCTCTCGCTGAGTTCGTTGCTGACGTAGAGGCCGCCCTCGGCCACCTTCTGGATCGCGCGGATCAGGTCGGCGGTATCGTTATTCTTCGACAGGTAACCCTTCGCCCCTGCACGCAGCAGGGCCACCGGGTCGTCGCTGCTGGCATCCGATGCCAGGGTCAGCAGCGGCAGGTAGGGCAGCAGCTTGCGCAGGTCGCGGATCAGCGCGGTGCCGCCCTGCAGTTCGAGGCGCGGGTTGAGCACCAGGACGTCCGGCGCAACGCTGTCGAGCGCCGCCATCAGCTCGGCCCGCGAGCGCGCTACCGCCACGACCTTGAGATTGGCCCGCTCGTCGAGCGCGCGTTGCAGCCCCTCGCACATCAGTTGGCGCGGGTCCGCGAGCACGACTTTGACTAATCCAGCCTGTTCCATGGGGCACGCTTTTGCCTGTAATACTTGGCATTATGCCACCTTATGCCCCATTGTTGCAGGCCAGCATGCAGTAAAGATGGCCGAGCCCGCTTTTCAGCTGGCCTGGTGGCGGCGCAGGAAGGCCGACAGCGGCGCCACCGGACCGTCGAGCAGGGCCGGATTCAGGTCGAACATCGCCCAGTAATAGCGCTCGCGGCCGCGGCATTCCTGGGCCGGCGCCGTGTAGTTGTACCAGCCGTCGTCGAAGGCATTCGAATACATGCCGTCGCCGTCGCCGCCGCTGAAATTCGGGATCACGCGCCGTTCCCGCAGTGCTTCCAGCAGCGCCGGCGGGGCGCCGCTGTCGTGCGCCATCTCGTAATGCGCGCGCATGCCCTGTTCGGTCTCGATCACCAGCAGGTGGGGGCGCCCCTCGGCGTCGAACATCAGGAAGCCGGACGGGCTCTTGTATAAATAGTGTTCGACGATCTGGTACGAGCGTCCGACCTGGTCGACCAGCGCCGCGATCGCGGGATCGCCGACGAAGCGGTATTCGTGCAGCGCGAGCAGGCCCTGCACCACGCGCGATTGCGCCACGAAATAGTCGCGCTGCAGGGCGATCAGGTCGGCTTCCAGGCGGTCGAGCGCGTCCGGGTCGCTTTTGCGGATGTAGCGGTCGATCAGGCCGCGGTTGAAGGCGGCGATCGCCACCTTCTCGTCGGCCACGCCGGTCAGCAGGATTTTTTTACACGGCAAATCCCTGACCGCCTCGCAGAATTCGATGCCGTTCATCTGCGGCATCGAATAATCGATCACCAGCGTCGACGGCGTCATGAAGCGGCGTGCCCGGCGCGCGATCTGGCACAGCTGGCCGACGTGCAGCGCCACGCTGAACGGCTGCGGCTCGTGGGTATAGGTATCGACGCAGGGCGACAGGAAGCTTTCCAGGTCGGAGCCGTCGCGGCTCTGCTCGCGCAGCCAGGTGAGGGCGGCGCTGGCATCGCTGAAGGTGATGCTGGGCAGCGCGTTGCCGAGCTGGAAGCGCAGGCTGTGCAGGAAACTGACGCTGTCGTCGACCAGGACGGTCATGGTCGGGTGCTGGTAGATAGGCAAAGACATGGAGGAGTCGGTAGAAATGCTTGGGCGGTGATTCTCGGGGCCGATCGATCAATGCGATCGGTCGGCGGAGATCGTTGGGGGGAATTCCAGTGCGAACACGGTCCAGGCCGATTCGCGCGAGCGGCAGCGGATCCGGCCCTGCCAGGCATGGACGATGTCCCGGCACAGGGACAGGCCGATGCCGGCGCCGGAACTCGGCGGCCAGGAGTAAAATCGTTCAAAAATGTGGGGCAACTGGCGCGCGGAAATTCCGCAGCCGGAATCCATGACCAGCAAGCGCGGCCTTGCACGGGTGCCGTCGATCACGATGCGGACCTTGCCGTGGCCGGCACGCTGCAGCGCCTTGAGCGCATTGCGCAGCAGGTTCAGCAGCACCACCACACACAGCTCGTGCTTGCCGGCAAACCAGAAATTGCCACGTATCACCACGCTGACGCCGTCGCGCTGCTCCTGGCCGGTGAACGGATAGCGTTCGATCACATGCGTGACCACGTCGGCCATCGACACGTACTCGGTGGCCGTCAGCTGCTGGTTCAGCGCCGCCGCCGATTGCAGGAACAAGTCGATCATCTGGTTCATGTGGCGCACTTCGAAGCCGATGCGCTCCATGGCGCCGGCCACCGCCACATCCGCAGGATCCGGTTGCACGGCAGCAGCAGGCTGCCCGCGTGCCTTGAGCGAGCGTTCGATGCCGCGCACATTGGCCGCCACGCTGATCAGCGGCGTGCGCAACTCGTGCGACACCATCGCCAGCGCCTGCGCCATGCCGGCCAGTTTTTCGCCCGCCAGCACGCGCCGTCCTACCCGGGTCACCGACACGATCGCAACCGTGAACAGGTAGATCGGCGCCTGTTCCAGCACCACCGGGCTGGCCAGGAAGGCGGCTTCGCCGCGCAGGGCAAAGGCGGCGGCGGCCAGCAGCGTGCCGCACAGCCAGCTCGCCAGCGCCCACCAGCCGTCGAACTGGAACAGCACGATCAAGGCCACCAGCAGCGATTCGCCCCACACGGCCGACCCATGGTTCATCAAGAACATGTAGCTGAAGAAAAACGGCAGCACGTAGGTGACGCCGATGAATTCGTAGACCTGCATCGTGCGCGGCCGCGCCAGCCAGCGCAAGCGCTTCAGGAAGAGTGCCGGCACGCACAAGGCGACCCCGAACAGACGCAGCGCCAGGCTCTCGTACTGTTGCGGAAAAAACACAGTCCACACCAGGTAGTACAGCGGCATGCCCAGGCAGCCGATCCAAGCCAGGCATTGCAGCCGGAAAGCGAGGCGATCGCTTTCTTGCCCATTGCTGAGCAGCCATTGCATGACGGATGCCCTCAGCCCCCGTAGGCGGACATCGATCATGAAGGTGTTATCGGACAAGACTTTTTTCACGGCTGGGGTCGGTGCTGGGCCTGGCAAGTCGCGGAATGCGTCATGCCTAGGTCATCGTTGTACTGTCAAAATTGATTTTACGCAATTTCTCGTGGTATTAACTAAGAATCGTTGAAATACATTGATTTCAGTCAAATGTAGCGCTAACACGGCATTATTGGAATCTGCGTAACCACCCATCAACTTTTATTTCACCGCCAACCGGAGGAAGCATGACCCCAGCACTCAATATCGAACGTTTCGCCACCCAACCGGCTGCCCGCCGCATGCCGGAATTCGTGACCCGGCGCATGGATGAGCACTATGTGACCCGCGTGCAAAAGCTGCTTGGCGGCGAACACATGCACGTGTGGGCGCCGCCGCAAGCCGGCGCGGTCATGTTGGCCGGCAACGATTACCTGTGCATCGCCAATGAACCGGCACTGATCGACGCCCAGGTGCGCACCCTGCAAGGTACCCAGGGCCAGATGCTGATGTCGTCCGTGTTCTTGCAGGAAGGCAGTTTCCAGCATCGCCTGGAAGCCAAGCTGGCCGCCTTCATGCAGGCCGAAGACGGCGTGCTGGCCCAGTCCGGCTGGGCGGCAAACGTCGGCCTGCTGCAGAGCATCGCAGAACCCGGCATTCCAGTCTATCTGGACATGCTGGCCCACGCATCGCTGTGGGAAGGCGTGCAATCGGCGCAGGCCCTGCCGGTGCCTTTCCTGCACAACAGTCCTGCCCATCTCGAGCGCCAGATCGAAAAACATGGCGGTGGCGTGATCGTGATCGACGCGCTGTACAGCACCAACGGCAGCGTCGCGCCGCTGCTCGAGTTCGTCGAACTCGCCGAGCGCAGCGGCAGCATCCTGATCGTCGACGAATCGCATTCGCTCGGCACCCATGGCCCGAACGGCGCCGGCCTGGTGGTCCAGGAAGGGCTGACCGAACGCGTGCATTTCAGGACCGCGTCGCTGGCCAAGGCCTTCGCCGGGCGCGCCGGTTTCATCACCTGTTCGAGCCACTTCAAAGGCTACTTCCTGTCCGCATCGCGGCCGGCCATCTTCAGTTCCTGCCTGCTGAACCACGAACTGGCCTGGTTCGACGCCGCGGTCGACTTCATCAGCGGGGCCGAAGACCGCCGCGCGGCATTGCACCGGAACACCCAGGAGGTGAGGGCGCGCTTGAGCGAACTCGGCTATTGCATCGACGACGGTACCGAGCAGATCATCGCGCTGGAAGCCGGGCCGGAGCCGAAGACCCTGGTGCTGCGCAAGGCGCTGGAAGCACGCGGCATCTATGGTGCCGTGTTTTGCGCACCGGCGACGGCGAAGAACCGCTCGCTCGTACGTCTGACCCTGAATTCCGGCATGACCCGGGAAGAGATCGAGAAACTGGTGGCGACCTGCGCCGACATGCGCAGCGAGGTCGACCTGGACAGCTGGTCGTCGTCGAGCCGTCGCAAGCGCATGCACTAGGCGCCTGGCGGGAAGGCGGCACGGGGGAGGGCGGAACAGTGCACTCCGGTGCCTGTTTTTCCCGGTCGGCTTTCAATATATTGCAACTAACCGACGAATGCAAAGATCAAAAAAACCGGCGTCCAGGAACGATGGCACGCCGGCGTCCGACGACTGGCGACCGCTTGCAAAGAGCGGGTTCAGCCAGGAAAAGCGCCGGCCAGGTGTGCCTGCCGCAGCGCCCGCCGCTTATTTTGGACGATACATCTTGAACAGCTGTTCCGCGCCAATTTCGAAATAATCCGCCGGTCCGCCGCCACGCAGGATATGCCCGGCCGCGCCGGTGTCGTAGACGCCGTCCTTCAGCAGCGACCGGTCGATATGGATGCCGACCACTTCGCCCAGCACCAGCCAGGTCGGCACGGTCTCGCCGGCGGCTGTCTGCAGCTGGACGATCTGGGTGCAGCGGCACTCGAAGGCCACCGGGGTTTCGCCGACCCGCGGTACGCCGACCAGGCGCGACGCGACCGGCGTCAAGCCGGCCAGCGTGAATTCGTCGACCTCGGGCGGCACCGCGGCGCAGCTGGCATTCATCTGTTCGGCCAGCGTGCGGGTGGCGAGATTCCACACGAACTCGCCGGTCTGCTGGATGTTGCGCAGCGAATCCTTGGCGCCGATGCTGGCAAAGCCGATGATCGGTGGGGTGTAGTTGAAGGCGTTGAAGAAACTGTAGGGTGCAAGATTCAGGATGTCGTCGGCGCTGCGCGACGAGATCCAGCCGATCGGACGCGGGCCGACGATGGCGTTGAACGGATCGTGCGGCAAGCCGTGGCCGTTGCGCGGTTCGTAGAAATGGATGTTGCTGGTCATTCTGTCTCCTTGATGCCAGACCGAACCATACATCATCCGCGCCGGCCGCGTGAGCGCGGCTGCGATTTTCAGTGGGTCGTGTCCGCCGCCGGTGCCGCTTCGGCCCCGCTGTCGTCGGCGCGTTTCCTGCGCATGCCGCGGTTGGCCGCGACCACGCCCACGCCCAGCAGGGCCAGGCTCAGCATCGCACCGACCGACGGCGCCGACAGCCAGCGCAGCGGCTGGCCGGGTGTTTCCGACGGTTCTTCCTGCGGCGGATCGGACTGTGGTGGCGCCTGCGTGGCGGCGTGCGTTTCGAGGGGCGGAGTGCCGGCAAAGAAGGGGATCAGCGCCCCCACCAGCGCCGCCGTGTCCTGCGGTCCGCGGCTGGTCAGCAGCTTGCCGTCGCACACCACGTCCTGGTTGCGCCAGGTGGCGCCGGCATTCACCACGTCGTCGCGCACCCCCGGCCACGCCGTCAGGGTACGGCCACCGGCCAGCCCGCAGGACACCAGCAGCAGCACCGCTTGCGACATCAGCGCGATCGGCTGGTCGAGCGCATGGATCTGGCGCAGGAAGTCGCGTGCCGGGCCGGACTGGCGCAGCAGGTCCGGACTGATGTAGCCGCCGGGGACCAGCAGGGCGTCGAAGTCGGCCGCGACGGCATCGCCGATGGTCTTGTCGACGCGCAACAGGTCGGCCGACTGGTGCACGTGCATGGCACGGATGCGGCCCGGGCGCAGGGCGATCACCGCGACCTCGGCGCCGGCAGCCTTCAGCGCCGCCACCGGCGTGACCAGTTCCGCCTGCTCGACGCCATCCGCGGCCAGCACGGCGACGCGCTTGCCAGTAAGTACTTGCGGGCTTTCCATGTCGTCCTCGGGTCGAACACCATGTCTGACAGAGTCTGCCGACAGGTCTTTAGTTCCGTCGGACTTCGTCGTTCAGCCCGGCAACGGCGGATTGGTGGCCGACTTGACTTCCTTCAGCACGAAGGCGGTGTACACCTCCTTCACGCTCGGCAGGCCGTTGATCTCGTTGCCGGCGAACACACCGTAGGCTTCGAGGTCTTCGGCGACCACCATCAACTGGTGGTCGTAACGGCCGGAGATGCGAAAGCACGCCAGCACCTGCGGGATCCCTTGCACCGCGTCTTCGAACGCCTGCACGGTGGCCGCATCCTTCTTGTCGAGCGAGATCTGGACCATGGCCATGACCTGGTAGCCCAGGCGGCGCGGGTTCAGGCGCGCGTGGTAGCCGCCGATCAAGCCTTCCTCTTCCAGCCGCTTGACCCGGCGCCAGCAGGGCGAGGTGGTCAGCGACACCCGCTCTGCCAGGTCGGCGCTGGACAGGCGGGCGTCCGCCTGCAGTTCCTCGAGGATTCGACGGTCAATACGGTCGAGTTTGATGTGCGACTTGCCCATTGCTTCAGTTTTTCCAAGAATCAGTATTCCGCGCAACAACCATTCCAAAACGGATCATGACAGCGCTGTGAATATGGTAAATCTTTGCGATAGAGAAAGCCTATAATTTTTGAAAGAATGCAAAAAAACAACAATAGCGGTTCGCCGCATCGAGGGAAACATCCACGCCGGTCATACGCCGGCCTACGTCGGGCGCGTCATCACGTGTCCTGGCGGCAGCACCCTCCGGAGACAGAAAAAACAACGCCGACACGGCGTCAGCTGCTTGTACCACGCCCGTATCACGCATCACGCATGACCGACCGTATTTCAAGTATTTGATGTCATCTAAGGAGTTGTCCCGCATGTCCGCACCATCCACCCCCCTCAAACCTTTCGCTGCCCTGCTGGCTGCCTTATTCGGCGCTGCCGTGCTGCCGGCGACTGCGCTGGCGCAAAACGCCGATGGCGCGAATACGAACCTGCAACGCGTCGTGGTGACCGGTTCGTCGATCGCCCGTATCGACGGCGAGACTGCCTTGCCGGTGCAGATCCTGAAGCGCGAGGATATCGAGCGCGTCGGCGCCACCTCGACCGAGGAACTCGTCAAGCAGCTGAGCTCGCTCTCCAGCGCCGGCAGCTCGACCACGGTCGCCAACGCCTCGGGCTACGGCGGCGGCAGCATCGCCACCGTGTCGCTGCGCGGCCTGGGTTCGGCGCGCACGCTGGTGCTGGTCAACGGGCGCCGGGTGTCGGTGTATGGTGGCGGCTCGGCCGGTGCCGCCGGTTCGTCGGTGGACGTGAACAGCATCCCGCTGTCGGCCATCGAGAGGGTCGAGGTGCTGAAGGACGGCGCGTCGGCCATCTACGGTTCCGATGCGATCGCCGGCGTGGTGAACTTCATCCTGCGCAAGGATTTCACCGGACTCGAGATCAGCGGCAACTACGGCCAGACGAGTGACCGCCTCGGCCGCGACCGCAAGGCAACGCTGTTCGGTGGCATCGGCCGCATGGACACGGAAGGCTGGAATTTGACCGGCGGCATCACTGTCCAGCATACCGACCCGATCCAGGGTACCGACCGCGCCTTCGCGCGCCGCCTCAACGTGGCCGAGCAAAACGACTACACCTCGTCGATCGCCTTCCCGGCCAACGTGGTGCTGAACCGCAATGGTGTGCTCGGCAATCCGGCGCTGCCGAACTGCGGCCCGTATTCGCTGGTGTCGCCGTACTCGAGCAACCGCTGCACCTACGACAACAGCCCTTACGTGTCGCTGCAGCCCGATTTCGAAAAAGCTAGCTTCATCGCCAACGGCCGCCTGCGCCTGAACGACGATGCCGAAGCCTACTTCGAATCCGGCTACACCAAGAACAAGATCACCTCGACCACCCAGCAGGTGCCGCTGGCCTACAACGCCATCACCACGGCGACCAACCCGTATGTGCCGGAATTCCAGAAGCTGATCGCGCAATACCCGCTGATGCAGACGAAGTACAGCAACATCGGCCGCGGCGGCTTCATCCTGATCCCGTCCAGCCCGTACTACCCGACCGCCTTCGCCGCCGCCAACAACCTGGCCGGCGTGCCGCTGCTGCTGAACTACCGCGACGTCGCCAACGGCCAGCGCAACACCCGCGACATCTCGGAAAACGGCCGCTTCGTGGCCGGCGTGCGCGGCACCCTGGCCGGCTGGGACATGGACAGCGCTTTCCTGTACACGCAGAGCAAGGTGCACCAGAACCTGCTGTCGGGCTATGCCCAGTACTCGCGCGTCCTGCCGATCTTTAACAGCGGCGTGATCAATCCGTTCGGCGACACCACCGACCAGGCCGCGCTCGACGCCGTGCGCGCCGCCGAGTTCCGCGGCACCAGCTACAGCTCCAAGACCTCGACGACCTCGGTCGACATCAAGGGTTCGCGCGAGATCTGGACGCTGCCGGCCGGCGCCGTCGGCATGGCGCTCGGCGCCGAGCTGCGCCGCGAAAAGTTCCAGTACGACCCGTCGGTCGCGATCCAGACCGGCGACATCGCCGGCCTCGGCGGCAATGCCTTCCCGGTCCTGGGCGCCCGCAACGTCGGTTCGATGTATGCCGAGTTCAGCATCCCGATCATCAAGAAGCTGGATGCCGACGTCGCCGTGCGTTACGACAACTACCAGGGCGTCGGCCACACCGTCAACCCGAAAGCCTCGCTGCGTTGGCAGCCGACCCAGAGCCTGATGCTGCGCTCGGCCGTGGGCAAGGGCTTCCGCGCACCGTCGCTGACCGACCTCAACACCCCACAGGCGACCAGCATCACCGGCAACGGCTCGCGCGACTTCGTGCGCTGCCCGAACCTGCAGACCGGCGCCCCGCGCGACTGCAACTTCCAGTTCACCACCATCACCGGCGGCAATCCGAACCTGAGCCCGGAAAAGTCGATCTCGATGACGGCCGGCGTGCTGTGGGAGCCGGTCAAGAACGCATCGATCAGCCTGGATGCCTTCCGCATCAACCTGAAGGATGCGATCGTGGTCGGCGGCCTGAGCTCGACCTATTTCCTGGCCAACGCCGACCGCACGCTGCAGTATGCGCAGTTCATCAACCGCGGCGCACCCGACGGCAACGCGTCCGGCGTCGGCCCGATCGAATCGATCGTGCAGACCAACGCCAACCTGTTCAAGACCCAGGTCGCCGGCGTCGACCTCGACGCCATGTACCGCGCGCGCTTCGGCAACGGCAACCGCGTCAACTTCCGCCTGGCCGGCACCTACATGAGCAAGTTCGACGTGCAGGG
>Ga0308160_10003765_pt1 | contig 16738 bp, 12 predicted proteins | sample PhyFR1_FD_201036 | JGI IMG/M metagenome (GOLD analysis project Ga0308160, IMG submission 201036) | Phyllosphere microbial communities from UC Gill Tract Community Farm, Albany, California, United States - DLSLF.R1 | ecosystem: Host-associated > Plants > Phyllosphere > Unclassified | place: USA...
TCATCGGGCGCATCAGCATCGCCAGCACCGAGCAGGCCGACGGCATCGCCGACGTCAATCGCGCGGTCGGGCAGATGGACAGCATGACGCAGCAGAATGCGGCGCTGGTCGAACAGGCCGCAGCGGCAGCCGAAAGCCTGCACGAGCAAACCGTCAACCTGGCCAGGGCCGTGGCGATCTTTCGCATCGCGCCGGGTGACGACGACGTCGAAGAAGTGGAAGAAGCGCACGACGACGCGCCGGCGATGGGTTTCCAGGGCGTGGCCGATCGCCGCAGCCGCGCCAGCACGATGCGCGCGAAGCCGGTGCCGGCCCTGCCGCCGGCGACGGCGCGCCGGCGCGGGTCGGCTTAGTTGCTGGCCTGGCTGCGGATTGGCCGGCTCAGAAAGCGCGAGCCGGCCAGGCCGAAGCGCCATGGCACATCGACCGCCTTCGAAATACCGATGCGGATGCCTTCCACGACGACCAGGCCCGCCTCTGCCGGCAGCAAGGCAAACGATGCCCCCGCCAGCGCCATCCCGTCGTGCGCACGCGTCACGCCCAGCGCCTGGCACAACTTGCCCGGCCCCGAACACAGCGCACGCTCTTCAAGCGCATCGCGGCGCGCGCGCATGACATCCAGCCCGGCCACCGGTTCCAGCGCGCGGATCAGAACACCGGCGCCGTGCCCCGCTTCGCGGCACACGAAGTTCAGGCACCAGTGGATGCCGTACGAGCGGTAGACGTAGGCATGCGCAGGCGGACCGAACATCGAGGCATTGCGCTCGGTCTCGCCGGCAAACGCGTGCGACGCCGGATCTTCACGGTCATACGCCTCGGTCTCGACGATGCGCCCGCCCACCCCGTCAAGCAGCACCGTCACCCCGATCAGCTGGCGCGCCACGGTGGCGGCGTCGGCTGAAAAATCAATTCCTGCAATTGTCGAAATAGCCATGTCGGGATTCTAGCGCGCACGCCAGTGCTTTGGCGCTATGGTGGAATTGCTACATTAGCCAGTCGATTTGCACATTGCCTTGCTGCAATATTTTGGCGGCTGGAGTATAGTGACACGTTCCCCCGCAACGTCCGAGATGCCCTCTCGCGCCCCGCCATTTCATGAATACCGTCGTCGAATCCGCCCTCCAAACCGACCAGGTCGATGCCCTGATCAAGTCGATCCGCATTCCACCGCGGCCGAGCCTGCTCGCCGATCTGCAGCGCGAGCTGGGGGCCGAGGATCCATCGCCCGACGCCATCGGCCGGATCGTAGCCAGCGACGTGGGCATGTCCGGCGCCCTGCTCAAGCTGGCCAATTCGGCCGTCTACGGCGGGCGCCGCAAGGCCAAGTCGATCGAGCAGGCCATCCTGTTCCTGGGGATTAACCAGGTCGCGGCCCTGATGACCGGACTGCTGGCGCGCCAGGCGATTCCCGTCAACAGCGCCGCACTGGCCAGCTTCTGGGACATCTCGACCCGCCGCGCGCACGCGATGGTGTTCCTGACGCGCCGCCTGCGCATGGGCGAAGCCGATGTGGCGCACACGTTCGGCCTGTTCTGCGACACCGGCGTGCCGCTCCTGATGGACCGTTTCAAGGACTACGAAACAACCTACGGCGCGGCGTCGATGGAAGCCCATCGCCCGTTCACCGACCTCGAAAACGAACGCCACGCGACCAGCCACGCCGCGATGGGCTGCCTGCTGGCCCGCAACTGGGGCTTGTCCGACCACGTGGCCTGGGCCATCCTGCACCATCACGATTTCGCCGTGATCGACGATGCCGCCACCGCAGGGCCGGTGCGCTCGCTGGTCGCCCTGTCGCTGCTGGCCGAGAACGCGATCTGCCGCTACCAGGGGCACGCCGAGTCGAACGAATGGAACAAGGGCGGCGTCGCAGCCTGCGCGTATCTGGGCCTGTCGAACGAAGAAACCGCCGAGATCATGGACGAACTGCTGGAAGCGTTTCACGAAGAATGAGGCGTGACGCGCCTGCCGCCCCGGCATGGCGGCGGCATTGGCGCGGCACAGATACCCGGCGCCGGAAACTAGCGCGCCACGTTCACCAGGCGCGCCTTGATGCTGGTCGACAGACTCACCTCAAAGCTGCCGCCGGCCGGCAGCGTCTTGACATCGACGCTGGCGCTACCACCACGCAGGTTTTTGGCCAATAACATGCGGCTGCCGTCGGCGGCCACATACACCACCGTGGCCGCCGGTTCGGCGTCGGCATTCCAGGTGAGATTCAACTTACCATCGCTCAATTGTGCAGCGAAGCTGGGCGCACCGCCTGCGGCCGTGGTCCTGGCGGCCGGCTGGACCAGCTTTGTGCCTTTGTAGAGCACGTCGATACCGCTGACCTCGCCAGGGTTCGGCAGGCTGACGTTGAAGTGGCGCACACCGGCTTGGCCGTCACCGACCCGCATGGCGTCGAACGCATAGTCGAACGTCTGACCGGCGGTGGTGCGCACGCGCAAGGTGTAGTCGTGACTCGTACCGATCGCAGCCGCATAGCGCCGCTGGCTCGAGGCGTCCGCCGGGTTCAGCCTGACCGTACTACCGCTGATCGAGCCCGACACCGTCAGGTAGTCACCGGCGCTGCGATCGGACGCCAGCATGCGCGGCGCGGGATAGATGGCGCTGCGTGCTTCCGCAAACGTCTGCGCCGCCGCGTAACTGAAATCGGACAGCCAGGCGCCGTCGGCGCAGTAGGTCATGACATCCTTCATTGGCGTGTTGAACGGTCCGTACACTGCCTTTTTCAATCCGCCCGGCGCCACGCCAGCATACAGGCTGTTGTAGACAGGCATCGGACCCAGCACCCCACCGCTATAGGGATACGCCGCATCCGTCGAATCCGGATTGTTACAGCCGGCCACATGTTCGAGCGAATGATTATGCCCGACCTCGTGCAGCATGGTGGCCAGCCAGGCGGGCCACAGATTGCCAAACGGGTCGCTGACGCCGCCAACCGACGTATCCGCCTCAATGCCGATGGCCGAAGGGAAGCCGGCGCCAGTATTGCGGTTGTTGACATAGCCCAGGCCGACGATGCCGGCGTTTGTATCCTTGTGCACTAGTCCATAGTAGACGCCGGCAGGCTGTTCGGCCGAGCGTGCTGTTTCGAGCTGGGTCAGCGCATCGTCCCACCACGCCGAATCAGCGGTGCTTCCGGCACCAGTCACCACCAGCGGCGCACGCAGACTGACGACGACATCGTTGGGTGCATACGGATAGGTACGCAGGAATGCTTCTTTTACCGCCTGCAAGCTGGCAGGCGGTGTAGCGGTTACACCGTTATAGCTGATCGGCACCAGGTACAGATGAATCCTGGTGTCACTGCCAATTGCCGGGACATGGGTCGGGCCTGCCACCACATGGTTGTCGGCACTGGTAGCCGAGACGGCCAGCTTGAGGCCGCGTTTGACCCAGGTATCGGGTACCACCACCGAGAAGGTATTGGCCAGATCATATTCATCGCGGCTGGTCGGCAGCCTGGCCGGGCCACTCATCGTCAGCGAGCCAAGCGCGGCGCCTGCGGCGGTAACCCCGGTCAGCTTGACGGTCGGGCTGTCAAGATTGGCGCTCAATCCCAGCACCGAGGCCCGCACCAGCACAGGCCGGCCCGGCGTGATCTTGAGCGCGGTGTTGCTGATACTACGGCTGAACACCTGCGCCACATCCACCATGCCGATCGTGTAGTTCTGCGCCGCGACCGTGCCTGCGCTCAGGTCGCCGGCTGGTGACGTCAACACCACGGTGCCCGACGTTCCCAGCGCCACCGTCAAGGTAAGCTCGGAGGCGCTGGCCTGATTGATGACAGCGGACACATTGCCGACCCTGGCACCGGTCACGGTATTCAGGTTGGTCCCCGATACTGTCACGCGCAGCACGCTGTCGCTGCTCGACGAAATGGACGTGACCGTCACGGGTAACAACACGGTAAAGCTGCCCGTGCTCGTTTCGCGGTAAGGGCTCACCAGCACGATGGCGCCGCTGGCGGCACCTTGCGGCACCACAAAGCTGACACTCGTGTCGTCGTGTGGCTGCGTAACGGCAGCCGTGCTGCCATTAGCGAAACGCACCTGGCTGACCGTGCCAAGGCCGGTACCGGTCACCACCACGGTGGCGCCGGCTGCGGCCGACGACGGTGCATAGCCAGTCACAGTCATGGTCGGGTAGGCCGTCAGACTGAAGCCAGTGGTCATGCTGGCGCCATTGACCATCAGTGTCAGCACCCCGCTCGTGGCCGTATCCGGCATGGCCAGGGTGGCGCTGCTGGCGCTGACGGCAACGATGCGCAGGCTGCTGCCATTGACGGTAAAACTGGTGACGCGGTCGAGATTGCTGCCAGTGACAGTCAAGGTCTTGCCGACCTCGACGCTGGTGCTCGACACACTGTTGACGGCAGCCGTGGTTGCGGCAGTAACGACAGGTGCGGCATCGCCGCCGCCGCCACCGCCGCAGCCAGCCAGGGCGACGAGCAGACACATGGGCGCAGCGGCGCGTACGGAGAGGGAACGGCGAGGATGGCGCGTGGTGCGGCGGATGGGCAGGCTTTTCATGACGGTCTCTTCAGATCAATAGCGACCATTGTCTCTGAATAGGTGCAGCATGGAAACTTTTACAGCGTCAAATTTGCGTGCTTGTAGGCAAGGATGCACTATATTCATGCAAAGAAACAACACGTTTGCACCGCGTCAATCTGCTGATGGATCGACAATCTTCTTCCATAGCGCAAGCTGGTCATGCATGAAGTCCATCGACCAGCTCTGATTGATCGCACTCGGCACTGCTAACGGCAGCGGTTCTCCCGCACCACACGACGACGCGGTTTGATACGCAGGTTCAGCTCGAGTTCGCGGTAGATTCTGTAGACGCGCTTGTGGCTCCATTTGAAGCCTTTCACGTTGCGCAGATACAGGAAGCACAGGCCGAAGCCCCAGTTGGGCTGATTGTTCGTCAGCCGTACCAGCCAGTCAGCAATGAGGTTGTTTTTTACGTCCAGCTTCGCTTTGTATCCGTAGCAGGTCTGGCTAATGCCAAATGCCTGGCACGCCAGCTTGACCGTGGCTGACCGCTCCCACACGGCCCATTGCGCCATCTCCCTACGCTGAGATGGCACTACCATTTTTTTGTGAGTGCCTCCGCGACTATTTCGGCCTTGAGGCGCTCCTCGACATACATCTTCTTGAGGCGACAATTTTACTCTTCTAACTCCTTCATGCGTGCCATCAGCGAGGCATCCATGCCGCTGAACTTGCTGCGCCACTTGTAAAACGTAGCGTTGCTGATGCCATGCTCGCGGCACAGCTCTGGTACCGGGCTGCCGGATTCGGTTTGCTGGAGAGTGGCGATGATATGGCTGTCGGTAAAGCGGGAGGTCTTCATGCAAAGCTTTCTATGTCTTAAGTAGAAAACTCTACTTCTAATCGCGCTCTTTCTGTGGGGGGATTACCTCCTGATACGGACCTTTCCTTGGTGTTCCTCGGTACCGCAACAGGTCGTATTGCGCCACAGTCTCAGGTTACCTGAGCCTAAAAGGTGCGGTTGTCAATCATATAGAATAAGATGGTTTTATTGCTTAAATAGCTCATTGGCTGCTTCGACCCTCAATTCGAGCTCATGGGCCTCGGCAACGCCAACACTGACTAACCGCCCAAGTACGCGGTCGATACGGCCGCGTAATGGATGCGCTGGTCCGAGCAAGCCCGGCTCTTCGATGATTGCCGCATCCAGCCATTGGACTACTTTCCGTCCGATGCCCATGTCGATCCACAGCTCGGGCTCCTGTGAACGATCAAACCAAGCCTCGGTTGCTTCGAGCAGAAAATCGAGGTGACGCGCGCGCGTGGCAACTAGAAGTAGGTTCATCGTGCACAGCGCCACAAAAGCCATTGGACCGCCTGGCAGCAGCGGTCTTATCGCTGGAAGAAGCGGGTCAACGCGGTCGAACAACACGGGAGGCAGATAGCTCCGCGTTCCGCTGAACGGGTCGTAAGTGCTCAACATTATCTGAGCGATAATCCCAGCGCTGTCCATATCGATCCGTGAACTGGCCGGATCATCAGCATACTTCCACCTATAGAGTGCCATCACGCGTTGAGCTAAGCGAGTACGCAATTCGGCAGGCCGTGCGGCTGAACGCGCAGGATCATTAAAATAGAGCACGTCGGCCGAGTGAATGACAGTCTGCGCGACTTTGCCGAATAGCGTGTCTGGCAGATCTGTTACGAGCGTCAGATCGGCTTCGAACGACGCATCGGTAGAGTCGAATAGCCGCTCGGCGAAAAGCGCGTAGTAGTGGAGATTCCACTCGTACGGATCGCGATCGATCTCGATATCTACAGGTAGACCGAGCCCGTTCATCCGAGAGGTCCAATCGACATAAGCCTCCACCACCTCCTGCCTCCAATCGTTTCCCCCCTTGGGTGCAGCTTGAACCATCGCCAGCCATTGTGCTGCCGCGCTGCTGTTGACTTGGATGATCGACGATGAATCAGCAACTGCAGACTTGAACAACTCATCTTCTTCAAACTCTGCCGCCGTGTTGAGCCCAGCTACTTGGCGACGGGAACCGCGCCGCAGAAGCGGGTGTTCCTCTGGCCAAGCCGGCCAGGGAGGTTCGGCCTCGCCGGCCAGCCATGCGATCTCAGCCTTGATTGCAGTATTGATCGCTGCGGTCCGCTCGGCACTGAAGCGCGCATGCTCTACATCGTCTTCTTCGTTATAGCTCTTCCAACGCCAAGTCATGCTTGCGAACGCAGCGCGCATTGCTGCCTTGAAGAGCTTGGGCTCGATTTTTAGGATCAGCCCTAGTCCGGCTGAGAATGCCGGCGCTGCACTATGATCCTCGCGCGTCGCAAGACGAATCAGCGTGTTCCGGTCCGTCTCACTTCCACGCCGAGCCCAAAGATGAATCAAAGTGAGGATAGCGATCGCCGGCCGATTGAAGCGCAGCGTATTCTCTGATCCGAAACTGCTATCAGAACTCTCCTCGAGCGTGATGGCAATGACCTTACGGACCCAAGTCTCCTCGGTGGCAAGCAGAGTGTCGTCCCCGTCGCGAGCAACTAGCAGGGCAGTCGTGATGAGGCGAGTTGAACGCGACTTGAGGTCATCGGTATCGCTATCGTTGGGAAGGTCGCCGCCCGCATAATCAACCGCATCGCGGGCAGTGGCGGCGGTGGCGTATTCGCCTCCGCGAGAGGTCGCCAAATCGATGCGCGATTCAATCTGGGTCGAACGCATGAATGCGACCCGCTGCTTCTCCATTGCTTCAAGATGCGCAGCCTCCTCCGCTGGCGGTCGATATTCTAGTCTTCCGTCTCCAATGTCGGCCCAGTTCGATTGCTGCAGCATATTGTTGGCAACCCGTGCGATTAACCGCGCGTCAGCCCAAGTCGAGTAGGATTGAATGGGCTCAAGGTTCGCGACGGCGGCACCCAGCTGATCACGCAGGCGGTTCGCCACAGGATCAGTTCCCCGATAAAAGTGCACCACGTCGAACAAGGTCAGCCGCCTCGACAGGCGGGCCTTCAAGTCGGCGAGCCTGACCTTTGCGTCGGGCTCCTTCCCGATCGCAAACTGAGCAACGCCCAATCCTAGCTGATCATAATCCCGACGCATGCGGTCTGTGGCCAGCAGCTCGGGATCTGCGATCAACGGCGCCACGGCATCGCGCGCTACGTCGAAATGCGACAGCAGCACATCGACAGCAACTAGAAGGTATGCCGCACAGCTGCCTTGGGGCCCGAGAATATCGCTGAGCACTTCATCTACCGCGGCGCCATTGTCGAGCCGTTGCTGGCTCCAGGCTTCCAGCGCCTTGAGCCCGGAGGCAGCCGAATAATCGCGGCATTGATCCCGCGACCAGAGATAGCTGTCGGCCCGGGGGAAAAAGCGTAGACCCTCGCCGAAATCGATAGTGAGGCCTGAATCCACGGACGCGCACGTATGGCCGCTAAAGGCAATCGCTTCCGCAACCAGTGTCCGAACCAGCCTTAATCCTTCGGCAGGCGCGAACTCCAACAGATCAAGGAATGGAGGCTGTGCTGGCGAGGCAGGCAAGTAATTGCTATCGGCGAAAGTGAAGGCTTGCTTTCTTGTACGGTCACGGTGATCGCGGCGGCTTCCCTGATCCCGTGTCTGGAGGAGACTCGCTAACACGAGCTCAACCAGCTCGGCGGGCGCAACGGGCGCAATTACTTTCGAAAACTGCCGGATCGCATCGGCCTTGTGGCTGTCCCGCTCGCTGCTGACCTCCTTGAGATAGGCCTTCAACTCATCAGGTGCGAATTTGCCGAGCAGTAGAGCCATCAGCCGAAGTTGCTCGATCATGCCGGTCCGCCCGTTGCGTGCGCGCCTCCCGAGGTCCCGTTCACTTGGAATCGTCACTACAGCGTCTGGGACATCGAGCTGTCGCAGCCAGCCAAACAGCATGACAGCAGTTTGATGGGCGAGCGGCTCAAGATAGTTGAGGAGAAAGATCTGTATTTTGACTAATTCCACCACGGCGTCGATCGCTGACATCGGTATCTCGGCCACACGCGCCAATACCCAGCGCAGCACCACGATGGCTGAGCCGGTGACATCAGTCCGATAGGAACGCGGCATATCGATCCTGGTACCGTCCAGCATACTCAGTAAGTCGGAAGTCGGCACGGTTTCGACCGTGGCAATCGTCGTGCACAATTCAACGAGGAGGGCCGCCCCGTTCTCAAGCAATTTGGTGCCGCACTTTTCGAGCAGTTCGTATCCGGACTCCGAACGTGACAAGCCGAGGATCGCCTGACGTCGCCAGGAGCCATGTGCCTCGGGGACCGAGAGCTGCCCGAGCAGCTGGACCCACCCATTGCAATCCGCACCCCACTCGAGTGCAAGGCGGGCGGCGAACTCGATACCGCGGGCAACGCGCGGCGAGACCGGCACGGTCATGTTCAGAGCAGCCAGATGCTGGGGGTGCTCAGCGATATAACTGCCTATTGCCCAGTCGCGCAACACGTCGTGATAGAAGTCGAGCCTGTCGCGTCGCACCTCCCTGAGCGTCATCGTCCGGATCAAATGTGAACGTGCCGCCGAATCCTCAGCGATCTCACGCCCTTCTTCGCCTTGCAACGCTCCAGCGGCTAGCGCGGCCATCAGCCGTTGCGCGGCACGAACGTCTTTCGCGGGTGCGCCGTCCGCACTCGCCCACCATAACCCAGCCATCTCAGCTTCTGTCCGAATCCCGGTAGCGCTGGGTACTTTCAGCAGCCGAGATAACCGGTAGAGATTTCGGGCAAGTCCAGCAGCCGGATGCTTCGGGTACAACAGTGATCGGAGACTTGGCGCTTGATCTACAAGGGTTGTCGCTTCGTCTTCCGATAGGGTCCCGACCTGTACCGGGTACGCGCCCCCCAATGCAGAAACGACTTGATAGTCGAGCCAAGGTTCGACATCAATGTTTCCGGCTGTCCGCATAGTGGTAATCACCTTGAAGTCGGGGATCGCGCTCGCTGCCCTCATCAGCTCGATAATAGTGCGTTGGCGACCGACGTCGTCGAACATGTCTAAACCATCGATGAAGAGCATCGCGCCACCGCTTGCGGCTAGATCTGTCAGGAATTCGACCGCTGTTCCTGGGATGCCGAGATGATTTGAAAACGGCAGCCAGCCTCCCGCAGGTGTTGCATCCCGGTCGAGGACGATAATCGGTGCTTGGCGCGCAACACGCTCGGCGAGATGGCGAAGGACCCATGATTTACCGACGCCAGGGTCCCCGCGGACCTCGACGAAACGATGCGCTTCAGATGCATCGTCGACCGCAGCGACTGCTTCTAGCCGCGGCAATGTCACCCCCGCCACGCTCGTGCCGATATGGGCAAGCGTGTTCTGCGCGAGCTCGGCAAGTCTGACGCGTGCCGGGCCATACTCGCGGATGCCGGCAAGCCGGAACCCCGCCTCGGCTAGGTCGGCCAGTAAGGCGATTCTGTTAATTTCACCGCCGGTGGTCCCGCTCTTTATTGACAAATCGACCAGCCGGCTCCACAGCGATCCTGCACGGTCGATATCCTCGTCAGCTAGCGCCATCCGTGCGAGTGCATGCCCATAGGTTCGGGTGATCGGTGATGTCGCTTCGAAATCGAACTCAAGGATGAGCATCCGCCGCAATAGCTGCCAGATTGCATCGTTTTCATCAGCGACCCCACCCGTAACAAGGTGCTTTCGCGTCGTCACAACGAAATCGCGCATATCTTTGCTCGCGATGCCCTTGGCGTTCAGCCGAGTGAAAAAAGCTGCCGCGTCCTCCATTGTCCGCGCCCATTTGAGCACATCCTGATAAGCACCGGAAATTTTGCGGCTAGTTCGCTGTGTCGCTATGCCGAGAAAGTGTCGCTCCGCCGGCACGGAACCCACCACGCTCCGTGCGATCTGGGAGGCTACGTCTTGATAGACGCTATCCTGCGGCGAGAAAGTAATATCCCGCTTCGACTGGATTTCGAGAATGAAGCCGCCGGACGGTCCCACGCCCGAAACGATCAGGTCATCCAGCTTGAATCCTTGTTCGGTACCTTGAAATCGGATGCTTACAACCTGTGCATCTGGCATGCCCGGTGCCCGATTGCCCGTCAATAAGGCTAGCAAATAGAGAGCACCTAGTTCGCCTTCGATATAAGCGCCGGCGGGGCCTCGCGAGGCCGGGCTTGAACCGCGCTCCATTGCAGAAATGGGCTGTAATTCCATCATGGATCCGAAGTCTAATTGGTTGTCCTGCGGGTCAAACAAGCATACACGACGTTAACGCTCGGCAGCTGATCAGCATAGGTGGCCCAACCCTATTGGGCTCTGCCATGCAGTCCGGTGACAATGTAGCGGTTATGTCTATGCTGGCCTCCTTTAACGGAACCTCCTTGTCACGTGCTAGGCGAACTAGCTGGGCTCCTTGCAGAAGCTGCACCGCTACGCTGATCTCTTCTTTGCGCATACCGGTGTACTCTCGGACGGCTGCGTATGAAACACGAGCGACATTCGAATAGCGCTCGCGCATGGCCAACAGCAGCATATAAAGCTTCATCGCGTCGAGCGACGAGCGGTTTTTAATCGCGATGTGCAACCCCTTCAACCGTCGCATTCTAGTTTTCCACTCCCGCAGGTGCCCCTGCGGGAGCTCGCAGTAGTCGCCAGGGATGTCGATCCCCTACAGCGTGTAGATGCAGCCGTTGCCGTCCTTGATCGTAGTGATCGCCCCAGTTCCCGCAGCAGCTGTAGGCCTTTGAGATCGGACCACGCGAGAGGTTCGTTAGCGCCATGATGTGCTCGTAGATCGCCACTACCTGATTGCCGGTTCGGCGTTCTTGCGTCTTTTGATCTAGGTTCGATTTGATGGTCAGCGCGAACAACATCATCAATGCCGCGGTTGCGCCGCCCCTGTGTTGGCGCCAGCGCAGGTAGCTCAAATCTGGGAGAAAACCCTCACCGCTCGGATGTTTGAACTGGCTGTCCTCAGTCGGCAAAAACGCATCGCTGTCTTCGCGAGGAGCCTTAAGGTCTCCGCGCGAACGGTTCCTGACCTGGGTCCACTTGGATGGACATTTAGCCCAGGCCTGACTCATTGGCCACCCCAGCGCTTCCCCAAGGCCACAATGATGGCGCGGATCGAGTAAGCGGTAACTCCTAGCGCGCACAGAGCGATTAGCCTAACCAACGCGACTGGGGTGTCTTTAAGCGTCGCGAAAAGTTCGAAAAATTTGGAGAGGTGTTCCATGCCTTGTTCCCGCGGAAGAAGTGTCGATGAACCACTATATCCAAGGTACAGGCCAGTTCCTAGAAAGAGCTCCAGTGGGCTCTAATAAGAAATTCCAAAATTTCCCTTCGATTCCATATACTTAAATGCGTCAAAATAAGTTCATAGCAAAAACTTTCAGTTCACCAACCGCGCTTTTTAGTATATTTTCGGCACGTTTCACAGCGAACTTAGTTCGCAAAAAAACTGGCTTTGGGGCGATACGCACTTGATTTTCCCCTGTCGTCCGCGTTGTCTAGCTGCACTACCTGAACGGGCTTAGCGCTAGTGGGCAAAAGGATTTGCGTACTCAATTGCGCCTGTGGCCTTGTTATAGGCGACAGTGATCGGATTGCTCTTGCGAGAAACGTCAAACCCAATCCCTGTGAGTACGTCTTCGCCTTCTTCGTGGCATCGCTTAACGAACTCAAAAAACGCGTCACTTAGCGTGGCGTAATCATCCTTGTCGGCTACCTTCGGTATGAGGAGCTTTGCCCTCCTCTCGTTGGGCAGCTCAGCCCAGATCGAAAAGCCCATAGAGAATGGATCAGTCTGATCAACCTTCCCAGTGGTGCCAAACAAGGTAGGCTCAATTCTAGGGATCTCCATAGTTTTCTGCGTCAGCTTAGCTAAAGCGTCTTTAAGAACCAAGTAATGGTCTTTGCCTAGCTCCTTCAGCATCCCGCCAAAGTAATTGCCTCCTATGAAAGCAGCACTTAAGGTCATCATGGTCCACATGATGCCAGCGAGCGGCCCTTGAGGTTCAGTTGCCTCCAGATGCACCCTCAACGGCCCACCGCTCACCGTCCTAGCGAATTCTTCAAAGGAAGCAGTGGGCATGCCGGCTTGATAGATAACTGCTAATGTAGGTCTCATGGTTTTGATCTGGCCGTAGAGGTTAGGGAACACGCAACTTGCTAGATTGTCGCACTTTAAAATGCTCTACGGCAGCCTTCAATCGCTGAACCTTTCCCAAAATACACCAGGGCTAGACGTTTTCGCCCATCTCGATAGACAGTCGACGCCACCGACAGTTCACCTTTATTTGTCGACACTGCTCGAAGTTGCTTCGATACGGCGGCCCACGCGCTCGCTAAGGGCCAAGTGCAAGTTTAATGGGCTGTTGGTGAGACTAAACGGCGCGTTATGCGCCCGGATTTGGAATCTGTACGTGGATTGTGTCAATCGCGGACACCACCTCTTCCAGCAATGTGATTGAACGCTTCGGATCCACGATCTTCTTCCAGATAGTCAACTTGTCATCGAACGACATCTGCGCGTTGGCTGGCGATGATGACGGCAATACCAGGGTGTCGAAGCCTGCCGTGCGAAAACGCTGCTCTGATTTTCCGGAGGTCTTGCCATTGAAGCAGACACGCACGAGGTGCGGGCAGTGCCGCTCCAGAACGCTCAATTCATTGGCCTGCGCCTGGCGAATGGCAGCGTCGAGGCTGCCCTCACGCTTGCAGGCAGCAACGGTGTCCCACAAGCCGATCTGGTGAGCAAGCAGGCGCGCCAACCGCCCGTCGTAATCGGTATCGGCAAGAGGCTCACCGATCACTGCGGACATCAGCCGCCAGAACTGATTCCTTGGGTGGGCGTAGTACTGCTTTGCCGCGAGTGACGCCTCACCGGGAAAACTGCCAAGAATGACAATACGGGTCCGTTCATCGACCACGGGAGGCAAGCCAACTAGCATGGGTACGGCGTCGTTCGCAGTGAATTGGTAGAAAGAACACGTGGCGTCGATGACGGGTGCAAGGCGGGTGAACACATGCTGGTGCGCCCGCCATGGCTGCATTGTAACGCTGCCACGCACACGCCGCACCGCAGCGGCGTGCGAATAACCAGCCGCTGCCGTCAGCGGCTGGTCCGGCGACCGCGCCGCCCTACTTCATCCACACCGCGTAATTGCTGCCCGACGTCTGCAGCACCCAGCCCGTGCCGGCCGGGCTCCAGGCGTTCGGCCCGATCTTCATCGCGAGCTGGCGCGTGTTGCCCGTGACGACTGCCGCATACAGCCCCTGCGCTGCCTGCTGAATCGCCACCGGCGACGTCGAGGTCACCCCGGCCGCCCGGCGCGCGGCCATCAGCGCGGCAATCGGCGTCTTCAGGCCCCAGTTGTAGATGTGCGGGTAGTAGACGGTTGGAATGCCGGGATGGCTCAGCACATAGGCGTAGCCCTGCATCACCGCGCCGCACGGCACTGCCCAGTGGTTCTGGCCGTTGCCGCAGCTTTCGGACGGCCCCGTGTCGTGGTTGTCGACGAAGGTCACCGCCATCGCCGGCCACCAGCCGATGGCGCCCTGCGGCTTGCCGGCGGCATCCTTCAGGCGCCAGTAGTTGCCGTTGGCCAGTGCGTCGTTGAGCAGGCCCTTGGTGGTGAAGTCGAATGCGCCGCAGCTGTTGCTGGTCCCGTTAATCCAGTTCATGATTTCCTGGCGGTGCGCATCGACGTTGTTCAGGTTCAGGTCGTTCCACAGCTCGCCGACACAGAACTCGGCGTTGAAGGCATTCGCATACTGCCCGACGTAGCTGGGACTGAAGCCGCGTACATAGTCCACCCGCATGCCGGTAAAGCCCACCGGTTTGAGCGTGTAGTTCAGCCACGTGGTGATGCCGTTCTGGACTTCGCCGACGTTGCGGTGGTCCAGGTCGCGCCCGCCGTTGAAGCCGAGCGCCGTATCGGCGCTGCCCAGGCCGCAGTTGCACTCGTCGTTGTTGACGATCGAATACGTGGTCCAGTTGGGATTGGTGAAGTCCGACCAGCCGGTGGTGCCGACGCGGTGGTTGACGACGACGTCGGCCACGGCCTTGATGCCGCTGTTCGTGAAGGCGCGCACGACGTTGGTCAGTTCGGCCGAGCTGCCGTAGGCGGAATTCAGATTGTTCAACTGGCGCGGCAGATAGCCTTGCGAGGCCGCCGAATCGGATGGCGGCGGGAACCAGACGTGGCTAAAGCCCATGGTTTTCAGCTCGCCCACATTGCCCTGCAGGGTGTTGTACCAGTTCGGACTCCTGGCGCTCGACGAGTTCCAGTGGAAGCCCTGCAGCAGCACGGCTGAACTATTGCCCGCCTGGGCAGGCGGGGTAGCGGCCAGGGCCGGGTTGCTCAGTGCCACAACGCTGGTGGCAAGCATGGCGATGATGCTTTTCTTCATTTTGTCTCCTCCGGTGTAATTGATGTGTTTCAGCCCTTCAGGACATCGACGGACGTACTGTTGGTCACGTAGATAAACTACGTAACCGGTTGCCATGGTCTCTGAGCGGACACTTTCGGCCCACAGATTCTGTTCTTGTCGTTTAACCGAGTCAATTGAATCTGAATATTTTTGTAGTTTTGCTACACCGACGAAAAAAAGCGGCGGTGCGTTCACACGCACCGCCGCAAAGGGCAAACAACTTTTATACGGCAATCAGCGTTGCGCCACCGCCGCACTCACCGGCTGCGTCGCATCCCAACCGCCGCCCAGCGCGCGAATCAGCGCTACCGTCGTCAGTGCGCGCTCACCGCGCAACTGCACCGCCGTGCGTTCCACGACCGCCAGGTTGCGCTGGGCGTCGAGCAGTTCCAGGTAGCTCGAGCGGCCGGCGTCGTACAGCTTTTGCGCCAGGTCGGCCGAGCGGCGCGCCGAGACCACGGCGGCATCGATCTCACCGGCCTGCCCTGCCAGGATGCGCAGGCCAGCCAGGTTGTCCTCGACCTCGGCAAACGCCACCAGCACGCTCTGGCGATAGGTGCCCACCGATTCTTCGAGCACCGCTTCGCTGCGCACGATGTTGTTGCGGTTGCGGCCACCGTCGATGATCGGCATCGAGGCCAGGGCGCCGAGCACCCACGAACGGCTGCTCCACTTGAACACTTCCGAGAACACGCCGCCCACGCCGCCACCATCGGCATTGATGGTCAAGGCAGGGAACATCGCCGCGCGCGCCACGCCGATGCGGGCGTTCGACGCTTCCATCGCGCGCTGGGCAGCGACGATGTCGGGCCGGCGCTCGAGCAGCGACGATGGCAGACCGGCAGGAATCGCCGGCATCAGGCTCGCATCGAGCAGCGGGCTTGGGCCAGCCACGTAGTCGGCTGCCGGTTTACCCAGCAAGACCGCCAGCGCATGCTCGGTCGTGGCGCGCTGGCGCTGCACGCCGATGGCTTCGGCGCGCGCGGTGGACAACTCGGTGCGGGCGCGCGACAGGTCGAATTCGCCGATGTCACCCAGGTCGAAACGGCGCTGCGTGACCTTGATGCTTTCTTCACGCAGGCGCACCGTGTCGGCCAGCGTCACCAGCTCTGCATCGAGAGCGCGCAGCCTGAAATAGGTCTGCGCGACGTCCGCCTGCAAAGCCAGCAGCACCGAGCGGAAGTTGGCTTCGGACGTCGCCGCATCGCCCCGCGCCGCCGACACGCCGGCTGCCACGCGGCCGAACAAGTCGACTTCGTAGCTGGCCGACAGGCGCGCGCTGTAACTGGTGTAAGCCTCAGTACCCACACCTTGCGGCAGGTTCGATTCGCGTGGCGACAGGCGCGCACGCTGGGCACCGATGCCCACGCCGACCTGCGGGATGCGGTCTGCTTCGGCGATACCGGCAATCGCGCGCGCCTGCTTGACGCGGCTGGCCGCGACCGACAGGTTGGCGTTATTGGCGGCGGCTTCGTCGATCAGCGCGGTCAGCGCCGGGTCGTTGAAGGCCAGCCACCACTGGCCGCGCGGCTGCTGCTCGGCCGGCTGCGCCGGCTTCCAGCGCGCGCCGTCGATGCCCGCCACTTCCGCCGCCGGCACTGGTGCCTGCGACTCGCGGAAGGCCTCCGGCGTGGCGATGTGCGGCTGCACGAAGTCGGGCGTGGCGCAGGCCGTGAGCAGCAATGCTGCCAGCAGGGGCGCGACGCCCTTTGCAATCATCGTATTCATCAGTGCACTCCTTCTGCGCTGTGCGCCACCGCAGGCGCGGTGTGCACGGGTTTTTCAAAACGCTTGGCCAGCGAGCGCAGCAACACATAGA
>Ga0308160_10003767_pt1 | contig 16713 bp, 14 predicted proteins | sample PhyFR1_FD_201036 | JGI IMG/M metagenome (GOLD analysis project Ga0308160, IMG submission 201036) | Phyllosphere microbial communities from UC Gill Tract Community Farm, Albany, California, United States - DLSLF.R1 | ecosystem: Host-associated > Plants > Phyllosphere > Unclassified | place: USA...
AACAGGGGCGCGGGCGTACCGTCGGGGCGCGCCGCCGGCAGCGCCAGCAGCACCGTGCCGACGCCGATCGCCACCAGGAAGGCCAGGGCCACCGCCCTGGCCGGGTGAAGAATCGTCTTCATGCCGCGTTTGCCGCCTCCTTCAGCGCGCCGGTTCGCTCTCGAAGTCCATGGTATCCGGATCGGGATCGGATGCCAGCGGCGCACCCATGAATTTCAGCCAGATGAAGCCCAGCACGCCGGCCGCGAACGAGGCCAGCAGGATCGCCATCTTCGAAGCATTGATCGTCTCGGCCTGGCCAGCAAAGGCCAGGTTGGTGATGAAGATCGACATCGTGAAGCCGATCCCGCCCAGCAGGCCGGCGCCCAGGATGTGGCGCCAGGCCAGGTCGAGCGGCAGGCGGCAGACGCCGACCGCGACCGCAACGAAGGTGACCAGCACGATGCCGATTGGCTTGCCGATGCCCAGGCCGAGCAGGATGCCCAGGCTATTGGCCGACAGCAGTTCCTGGGCCCAGCCGGCGCCGATCACGATGCCGGTATTCGCCAGTGCGAAGATGGGCAGGATCAAAAAGGCGACAGGCTTGTGCAGCATGTGCTCGAGGCGGTGCGAAGGCGACCCGGCATCGTCCTCGATGGCCGAATACGGAATCGCAAAGGCGAGCAGCACGCCGGCGATGGTCGCGTGCACACCCGACTGCAGCATGCAGTACCACATCAGCGCGCCGCCCAGCAAATAAGGAGTCAGCGCCATCACACGCAGCAGGCGCTTCATCAGGAACAGGGCCGCGAACACACCGAGCGCCGCGAACAGCCAGGCAAAGGACAGCTGGGTGGTATAGAACACGGCGATGACGATGATGGCGCCGAGGTCGTCCATCACGGCAAGCGCCGCCAGAAAGACCTTGAGCGAGGCTGGCACCCGCTTGCCGAGCAGGCTCAGCACGCCCAGGGCAAAGGCGATGTCGGTGGCCATCGGGATGCCGATGCCAGCCTGGGTGGCGCTGCCGCCGTTGAACAGGAAGTGGATCAGCGCCGGCACCGCGATGCCGCCGGCCGCGCCCAGGATCGGCAGCATGGCATTGCGCAGGTCGGACAGTTCGCCGTTGTACAGCTCGCGCTTGAGTTCGAGGCCGATCAGCAGGAAGAAGATGGCCATCAGGGCGTCGTTGACCCAGTGCTCGATGCTCAGGCCCGCGACATGGCGGTGCCAGAAACCGAGATAGCCTTCGCCCAGCGGCGAATTGGCCAGGGCCAGCGAAACCAGGGTGCAGAGGATCAGGATGATGCCGCCGGCTTTGCCCGACTGCATGAATTCTTGGAAGGTGTTCGAGAGCTTTTTTTCGATACGCATGGGACCTGTAGACGCAAGTAGTCAGCGCGGCGGCCCGACCAACGCACGTCCTGCCATACGTTGCCGTATGAACACCCTTGGCCGATTATAGCGCACCCGCTTGTCACTCGCGCAACGGCTGCGCACCGTGGCGTGCGCTGGATAGGGCGTGAATCGCAGTATTCTAGTAGCAAATAGACAATGAGAAACAGCGTGCGGGCGGCAAGCCGTATGCGCTCTTGTCGGCCTTGAATAACCGGACAAAGGTGTCCCACTTGACGACCACGCTACGATCCGATGCCGCCCTGCGGCGCGACCAGATCCTCGATGCGGCCGATGCCGTCTTTTCGCGCCATGGCGTGACCGCGCCGCTCGAGCTGGTGGTGGCGCAGGCCGGCGTCGGCCGGGCCACCCTGTACCGCAACTTCCCCGACCGCGCAGCCCTGATGGACGCGCTGCTGGAACGTTCCCTGGCCGGCCTCGAACGCCAGGCCGACGGCGCCGATTTGTTCGCCCTGCTGGAACAGGTGGCGAAATGCATCGTCGCCTCGCCCGCCGTCACCGATTACTGGCGCGCGGTCGAGGCCGACCATCCGGTGGCGAAAGCCGGACGCGAACGCCTGGCCAGGCTGTTCCGCGTCCCGCTCGCCGCCGCCGTGAAGAGCGGCGCCTGCCGCGCCGACCTGAAGCCGGCCGACATCGTGCTCGTCTGCGGGATGCTCGGCGCCGCCCTGCGCGGCAGTACCCCGGCCCAGCAGCGCAGCCTGGCGCGGCGCGCGCTCGACCTCCTTGGTACCGGCATCGCCACGCCTGTCCGGAAGCGCTAGCATGGCGGTATTGCTGAAACCGACGCCGAACTGGGAAGAGCACGAAAAGCCCACCCTGCCCGGCTCGGCCTCGATGCCCTATCACACCCCGGCGGTGCGCGCGGCCTATGCCTGCGTCGCGCTGCTGGTCGGGATCACGGGCGGCCTCGGGAATGCCCTGGTCACGGCCAACCTGGCGACCATCCAGGGCCAGCTCGGCCTGACGCCGTCCGAAGGCGCCTGGCTGCCGGCCGCCTACGTGATGGTCAACATCACGGTGAACATGCTGGTCTTTAAATTCCGCCAGCAGTACGGGCTGCGCCTGTTCGCCGAGATCGGCCTGGGCCTGTACGCCGCCGTCACCCTGCTGCACCTGATGGTCGGCGGCTTTGCGATGGCGGTGGCGGTACGCGCCGCCAGCGGCTTTGCTGCCGCCACCGCCACCACGCTGTCGATGCTGTACATGCTGCAGGCAGCGCCGCGCGCCTACACCGGCAAGATGGTCGTGCTCGGCGTCGGCATCCCGCAGCTGGCCACGCCGCTGGCCTGGCTGCTGTCGCCGACCCTGCTGGTGTTTGGCCAGTGGCACAACCTCTACCTGTTCGAGGCCGGGCTGGCACTCTGTTCGCTCGCCGCGGTGGTGGTACTGAAGCTCCCGCCCGGCATGCACATCAAGGTCTTCGAGAAAAAGGACTTCATCAGCTTCGCCCTCATGGCCCCCGGCGCGGCGATGCTGGTGGCGGTGCTGGCCCAGGGCTATTCGCACTGGTGGCTGGACGAAGCCTGGCTGGCCTATCTGCTGATGGGCGCTGTGGTGCTGATCCTGGCGGCGCTGTATGTCGAGCACCACCGCGAGAACCCGCTGCTGCAGACGCGTTGGCTGGTCACGCCGAACATCCTGCGCTTCATCATCGGCGCCTTTTTGATCCGCTTCCTCACCTCCGAACAGACCTTCGGCGCGGTAGGCCTGCTGCGTACGCTCGGCATGGGGCCGGACCAGATGCAGCCGCTGTTCGTGGTGATCCTGGCCGGAACGGTCGCCGGCATGGTGGCCAGCGCCCTCACCTTCAGCCCCAAGACCCTGATCGCCCAGCTGATCGCGGCCATCGTGCTGTTCGGCGTGGCGGCGCTGCTCGACTACGGCCGCACCAGCCTCGACCGGCCGCAGGACTTTTACCTCAGCCAGTTCCTGGTGGCCGTGGGCAGCGGCATGTTCATGGGGCCGCTGGTCCTGCTCGGCATCACCCAGGCGCTGAAGTTCGGGCCGAACTACGTGGTGACCTTCACGGTGGTGCTGTCGCTGACCCAGTCGCTTGGCGCCATGACCGGCTCGGCCCTGCTGTCCACCTACCAGCTGCACCGCGAGCAGGTGTATTCGAGCGAACTGACCGCCGACATCAACCCGGCCGATCCGCAGGTGGCCCAGCGCCTGCAGCAGCAGGGCGGCGTGTACCGCGCGCTGATCACCGACCCGGTACTGCGCAATGCCCAGGGCACGGCCCTGCTGGCGCAGATTGCCCGGCGCGAAGCGAATGTGCGCGCCTTTAACGACGTGTTCGCCCTGTCCGGCGTGCTGGCGATGGCCTTCCTCTCCTGGTCGCTGTTCGTGGCGATCCGCGCCGCGATCCGCAACCGCAGGGCCGCTCCGAACAACCCTTGAAACATGAAGAACGCATGAACACCCCGAACCAGCCGACACGCGCAGAAATCGAAGAAGCCGAAGCCAACCCGCCGCCGCCCGGCGACGCCAACGACGCCAGCGAAAGCCGGCCGACGCCGGGCGCCGTGCAGGCCGCCAGCACGCCAGCATCCGGCGCCGCGCCAGGCCCGGTGCCGCCGCCGGCAGCCAGCGCCGGCAGCGCCCCGCCCGCGCCCGAGGCCCCGCCCAAGAAAATCCGCGCCACGCCGGCCTCGATCGGCATCATGGTCGTGGTGGCGGCGGTCGGCATCGCCCTCATCATGTGGGCCTGGCACATCGGCCCATTCAACAGCACCCGCATGAGCACCGACAACGCCTATGTGCGCGGCGCCGTCACCGTGCTCTCGCCCCAGGTCAACGGCTACGTCGCCGAGGTGCTGGTAAAGGATTTCCAGTACGTGAAGGCGGGCCAGGAATTGCTGCGCATCGACGACCGCATCTATGCCGAGCGCGTGCGCCAGGCCGAGGGCCAGCTGGCGAACGCCGTGGCCCAGCTGAACAACGCTGAACAGACCCAGGCCCAGAACACGGCCTCGGTCGGCTCGGCGCGGGCCAACCTGGCCGCCGTGCAGGCCGAGCAGGCGCGTGCCCGCGCCGAACAGGGCCGCGTGGACGAACTGGCCGAACGCGGCTCGGTTTCGCTGAACGAGCGCGACCGCGTGCGCACCACCGCGCGCCTGGCGGCGGCGAATGTACTCAAGGCCCAGGCCGACATCGACATCGCCCAGCAGCGCGTGAAGTCCACCACGGTGGCGCGCGGCGGCCTGGAAGCGCAAGTGAGCATGGCCGAGGCCCAGCTGGCCCTGGCGAAGATCGACCTGGCGAATACCGTGGTCCGCGCGCCGCGCGACGGCCAGGTGAGCGAAGCGACGGTGCGGCGCGGCCAGTACGTGACCGCCGGCTCGCAGCTGCTGTTCCTGGTGCCGGACCAGTTGTGGGTGGTGGCCAACTTCAAGGAAGGGCAAACCTGGCGCATGCGCATCGGCCAGCCGGTGCGCTTCACCGTCGACGCCTTCGAGGGCGCGGCGCTCACCGGCCACGTGGAGCAGATCGCCCCGGCCACCGGCTCCGAGTTCAGTGTGCTGCGGCCGGATAACGCCTCGGGCAACTTCACGAAAGTCGTGCAGCGCCTGCCGATCCGCATCGCCATCGATCCCGGCCAGGAGCTAGCCAGGCGCCTGCGGCCGGGCATGTCGGTGACGGCCGAGGTGGATACCGGCGCCCAGCCGAGGCAAGCGCGCACCACCGGGGCCGTCCGATGAGGCGCAGGACGTTCAACACCGCGCTGGCGATCGTCGGCATCGGCGCGCTGGCCGGCTGCGCACCGGCCTGGCGTCCGGCCCCGCCGCTGGCCAGCGTCACGCCGCCCAATGCCTGGCGCGAAGCGAACGACGGGACGGCGCCGGTCGATGCGCACTGGTGGCGCAGCTTCGGCGACCCGGTATTGACTACCCTGGTCGAAGCGGCCCTGGTGCGCAACAGCGACGTGCTGATTGCCGTGGCGCGGGTGGACGAAGCGCGCGCCCAGGCCGAACTGGCCGAGGCGGCGCGCCTGCCGGCGCTGAATGCGGCCGTCGGGCTGCAGGCCGGACGCTCGCTGCAAGCGACAGGCATCAGCGATGCGCGCGCGGTCCAGCCTTCGCTGCAGGCCAACTGGGAGCCCGATTTGTTCGGACGTATCCGCACCCAGATCCGCGCGGCGGCCCTGCAATTCCGTGCGACCCAGGCCGAGCGCGACGCGGCCGCCCTCACGGTGGCGGCAACCACCGCGCAGAACTACATCGCCCTGCTGGCGATCGACGCCCAGCTGCGCATCACGCGCGAAACGGTGGCCTCGCGCGCCGAGGCGCTGCGCCTGGCCAGCGACCAGGCGCGCGTCGGCTATATCTCGCAGCTGCAGCTGACCCAGGCCCAGTCCGAGTACGAGGCGGTGCTGCAATCGATCCCCGAACTCGAGCTGGCCATGCGGCGCCAGGAAAACGCGGTGCGCCTGCTGGCGGGTGAACTGCCGGGCGCGGTTGAGCGCGGCAAGGCCTTCGAGGACCTGACCCTGCCGCCGGTGCCCGCCGCCCTGCCCTCGCAACTGCTGGCGCGCCGGCCCGACGTGGCCCAGCGCGAGCTGTTGCTGGCCGCCAGCGACGAAGCGCTGGCCCTGCGCCGCCAGGCCTTCCTGCCGCAAGTGAGCCTGACGGCGCAACTCGGCAGCATTCTCACCAGTTCGCTCGACTACGACCCGGTGAGCGTCTGGAGCATCGGCGGCAGCGTGCTGGCGCCGCTGTTCTCGGGCGGCCGGCTGCGCGCGCAGTACGCGGCCTCGGCATCGGTGCGCGACCAGGCCGCGTTTGCCTACCGGCGCACGGTGCTGACCGCGTTTTCCGAAGTCGAGAATGCGCTGGCCGGGGTGCCGCGTTTGCAGGACCAGGTCGGGCATGCGATGCGGCGCCGCGAGATTTTGACGCGCTCGCTGGGCTATGCGCGCGACCGTTACCAGGCCGGATATGCGTCGTATCTCGAGGAATTGGATGCGCAACGCAATTTGTACCAGGTGGAGTTGTCTATGGTTACGCTGCGGCGCACACAAATCGAGAACCTGATCAACCTGTATCGGGCGCTGGGTGGCGGCTGGACGCATTCTTGACGCGCACGTTTGGCGGGGATCGTGTCTCCGGGTACTGCAGGGTGCTAGGGTTTCCTCTTGTGCGCCGGTGCATTTCCGATTTTCATACGGCAACGATCAACGCGTGGATGGGGGACCGGTCCACGCGTCGATCCGCGCAATAAATGCATTCGAACGCGCTCCGGTTCCGCACTATTTCACCCAATAAATGCTGCATAGCAGCACGAAAATACTTCTACGCAATGCTCGTGCGCGCTCTTGCAGGATTTATCATTCCCGCCTGCCGCACATCACCTCACAAAGGGAAAGCGTATTATGAGCCAGGGTAATCCTCTGTCGCTGCATGTTCCGGAGCCAACCGGCCGCCCGGGTTGCAAGACTGATTTTTCGTATCTCCAGTTGTCCAAGGCAGGCGACGTCCGCCGGCCGCCGGTCGACACCGCGTTCGGCGACACGGCCGACATCGTGTCCTCCCTCATCCGCGTCCTCGACGAAGACGGCAACGCCGTCGGCCCTTGGGCGCCCGACATCGGCGTCGACCAGCTGCGCTTCGGTTTGCGCACGATGATGAAGACGCGCATTTTCGATGCGCGCATGGTCATCGGCCAGCGCCAGAAGAAAATGTCCTTCTACATGACCTCGCTCGGCGAGGAAGCCATCGGCACCGCGCATTCGCTGGCCCTGAAGGATGGCGACATGTGCTTCCCGACCTACCGCCAGCAAAGCCTGTTGATGGCGCGCGAATACCCGATGGTCGACATGATCTGCCAGCTGCTCTCGAACGAGCGCGACCCGATGAAGGGCCGCCAGCTGCCGGTCATGTATTCGGTCAAGGACAAGGGCTTCTTCACCATCTCCGGCAACCTGGCCACGCAAGTGCCGCAAGCGGTCGGCTGGGCCATGGCCTCGGCGATCAAGGGCGACACCAAGATCGCCTCGGCCTGGATCGGCGACGGCGCCACCGCCGAATCCGACTTCCATACCGCGCTGACCTTCGCCCACGTCTACCGGGCGCCCTGCATCATCAACGTCGTCAACAACCAGTGGGCGATCTCGACCTTCCAGGCGATCGCCGGCGGCGAGAGCGTGACCTTTGCCGCACGCGGCGTGGGCGCCGGCATTGCCTCGCTGCGCGTGGACGGCAACGACTTCCTGGCCGTGTACTCGGCGTCGTGCTGGGCCGCCGAGCGCGCCCGTCGCAACCTCGGACCGACGCTGATTGAATGGGTGACCTACCGCGCCGGCCCGCATTCCACCTCCGACGACCCGTCGCGCTACCGCCCGGCAGACGACTGGACCCGCTTCCCGCTCGGCGACCCGATCGCCCGTTTGCGCCAGCACCTGACGAAGATCGGCGCCTGGTCGGACGAAGAGCACGAGCGCGTCCAGGCCGACCTCGAAGCCGAGGTCATCGCCGCGCAAAAGCAGGCGGAACAATACGGCACGCTGGCCGACGGCCGCGTCCCGAGCGCGGCCTCGATGTTCGAGGATGTCTACAAGGACATGCCGGAACACCTGCGCCGCCAACGTCAACAACTGGGGGTGTGAGATGGCACGCGATAGCGACAACAATACCGCGGAAAAAGACGCGGTGAACGAGGGTGCCGCCAAGGCTGGCACCTCGCAAATGACCATGATCCAGGCCCTGCGCTCGGCCATGGACGTGATGCTGGGCCGCGACGACAATGTCGTCGTCTACGGCCAGGATGTCGGCTATTTCGGCGGCGTGTTCCGCGCCACCGACGGCCTGCAGGTGAAATACGGCAAGCAGCGCGTGTTCGACGCGCCGATTTCCGAAGGTGGCATCGTCGGCACCGCGGTCGGCATGGGCGCCTACGGCCTGCGCCCGGTGGTCGAGATCCAGTTCGCCGACTACTTCTATCCGGCGTCGGACCAGATCGTGTCGGAAGCGGCGCGCCTGCGCTACCGCTCGGCCGGCGATTTCACCGCCCCGCTGACGATCCGCATGCCTTGCGGCGGCGGCATCTACGGCGGCCAGACCCACAGCCAGAGCCCGGAAGCCCTGTTCACCCACGTCTGCGGCCTGCGCACCGTGATGCCGTCGAACCCCTACGATGCGAAAGGATTGCTGATTGCCGCCATCGAGAACGACGACCCGGTGATCTTCCTGGAACCGAAACGCCTGTACAACGGTCCCTTCGACGGCCACCACGACCGTCCGGTGGTCTCCTGGGCCAAGCACCCGATGGGTGAAGTGCCCGAGGGTTACTACACCGTCCCGCTGGACAAGGCCGCGATCTTCAGGCCGGGCAACGATCTCACCGTGATCACCTACGGCACCATGGTCTGGGTCTCGGAGGCGGCGGCACTGGAAACCGGCGTCGACGCCGAGATCATCGATTTGCGCACCCTGTGGCCGCTCGACCTCGACACCATCGTCGAATCCGTGAAAAAGACCGGCCGCTGCGTGGTCGTGCACGAAGCCACCCGTACTTCCGGCTTCGGCGCGGAACTCGCGGCGCTGGTGCAGGAACACTGCTTCTATCACCTGGAAGCCCCGATCGAGCGCGTCACCGGATGGGACACCCCCTACCCGCACGCGCAGGAATGGGCGTATTTCCCGGGGCCCGACCGTGTCGGCGCCGCGTTCAAACGTGCGATGGAGGCAAAATAAATGGGTATTCACGTCATCAAGATGCCTGACCTCGGCGAAGGCATCGCGGAAGTCGAAGTCGTCGCCTGGCACATCAAGCCGGGCGACACGGTCAAGGAAGACCAGGTGCTGGCCGATGTCATGACCGACAAGGCCACCGTCGAAATCCCGTCGCCGGTGAACGGCACCGTGACTTCGCTCGGCGGCAAGCTGGGCGAAGCGATGGCCGTCGGCGCGGAACTGATCCGCCTCGAAGTCGAAGGCGCCGGCAACCACAGCGGCGAATCCGCCGCGGCCAACACCGCCACGGCGGCGCGCCAGCATACGTCCACGGCCAAGGCGGCGGCAGGTAGTAATAACAGCAGCAGCGACACGGTCGACGAATTCATCCCGATCACTGTCGCGCAACCGGAAACCGTGGTCACGACCGTGACGAGCGAAGCGACGACGGCGCCAGCCAAGGCCGCGCCACAGCGTCCAGCCGCACCTTCGTACACGCAGCCAGGCGGTCAAGCCTCGACGCCATCGCACCACGGCCGCGCCGCCGGCGAAAAGCCGCTGGCCGCACCGGCCGTGCGCCAGCGCGCCTGGGACATGGGCATCGAACTGCAATACGTCACCGGCACCGGCCCGGCCGGCCGCATCGGGCACGCCGACCTCGACGCCCACGTGGCGCGCGGCCAGCGCAAGGCGGCCGAAGGCGACCGCCGCTACGCCGTGCTCGAAGGCGAGCAAGCCATGCCGCTGATCGGCATGCGTCGCAAGATCGCCGAAAAGATGGCGGAAGCGAAGCGCCGCATCCCGCACTTCACCTACGTCGAGGAAATCGACGTCACCGAACTCGAAGCCCTGCGCGTGCAGCTCAATACCCGCTATGCCGGCCAGCGTCCGAAGCTGACCCTGCTGCCGCTGATCATGCGCGCCGTGGTGCTGGCGATCCGCCGCTACCCGTCGGTAAACGCCCGCTTCGATGACGACGCGAATATCGTCACCACCTACAACGCCGTCCACCTGGGCATCGCCGCCCAGACCGACGCCGGCTTGATGGTGCCCGTGGTGCGCAACGCCGAAGCGCGCGACCCGTGGTCGGCCGCCGCCGAAGTGGCGCGCCTGGCCGAAGCGGCGCGCAGCGGCAAGGCCCTGCGCGAAGAACTCTCCGACTCGACCATCACCATCACCAGCCTCGGCGCACTGGGCGGCATCGTCACCACGCCGGTCATCAACCGTCCGGAAGTGGCGATCGTCGGCGTGAACCGCATCATCGACCGCCCCGTCATTAAGGACGGCGCCATGGTGGCGCGCAAGCTGATGAATTTGTCGTCGAGTTTCGACCACCGCGTGATCGACGGCATGGTGGCGGCCGAGTTCATCCAGACCATCCGGAGCTACCTCGAGTGCCCGGCAACCCTGTTCGTGGAATAACGCAATGAATCCAATCTCCACAACCCTGCTGGTGATCGGCGGCGGCCCGGGCGGATACGTGGCCGCCATCCGCGCCGGCCAGCTGGGCATCAAGACCATCGTGGTCGAAGCCGCGCAACTGGGCGGCACCTGCCTGAACATCGGCTGTATTCCCTCGAAGGCCCTGATCCATGCCGCCGAGGAGTTCGACAAGGCCCAGCACTACGCCAGCGGCTCGGCCATCGGCATCTCGGCCAGCGCGCCGAGCATCGACCTGGCCCGCACGGTGCAGTGGAAAGACGGCATCGTGAAACGCCTGACCGGCGGCGTCGGCGCCCTGCTCAAGAAAAACGACGTGCAGGTGATCAACGGCTTCGCCCGCATCCTCGACGGCAAGACGGTTGAAGTCAAACAGGCGGACGGCGAGCTGGTACGCATCCGCTGCGAGCACCTGCTGCTGGCCGCCGGTTCCGAGGCCGTCGAACTGCCCTTCATGCCCTATGGCGGCATGGTGGTCTCGTCGACCGAAGCGCTGTCCCCAGGCGCGGTGCCGCAGCAGCTGGTCGTGGTCGGCGCCGGCTACATCGGCCTGGAACTCGGCACCGCCTACCGCAAGCTGGGCGCGGAAGTGACGGTGGTGGAAGCGGCCGACCGCATCCTGCCTGCCTACGACGCAGAGCTGACGAAACCGGTGGGCGCAGCCATCAAGCGCCTCGGCATCGACCTGCGCCTGGGCACCTCGGTACTGGGCCTGAACGCTGGCGGCGACGGCGTGCGCGTGCGCGAAGCCAATGGCGAGGAAACCCTGCTCTCCTGCGACCGCGTGCTGGTGGCCGTCGGCCGCCGCCCGCGCACCGGCGGCTGGGGCCTGGAATCGCTGCAGCTCGACATGAACGGGCGCGCCGTGAGGATCGACGACCAGTGCCGCACCTCGATGCGCAATGTCTGGGCCATCGGCGACCTGGCCGGCGAACCGATGCTGGCGCACCGCGCCATGGCGCAAGGCGAGATGGTGGCCGAGATCATCGCCGGCAAGCGCCGCCATTTCACGCCGAACGCGATTCCTGCCGTCTGCTTCACCGATCCGGAAGTCGTGGTGGTCGGCCTGTCACCGGGCGAAGCGGAAAAGGCGGGTTTCGACGCCATCAGCGCCAACTTCCCGTTCGCCGCCAACGGCCGCGCCATGACGATCGAGTCGACCGACGGTTTCGTGCGCGTGGTTGCGCGGCGCGACAACCACCTGATCCTCGGCTGGCAGGCGGTAGGACGCGGCGTGTCGGAACTGTCGGCGGCCTTTGGCCAGTCGATCGAACTCGGCGCCACGCTGGAAGATATCGCCGGCACCATCCACGCCCACCCGACCCTGGGTGAGGCGGTGCAGGAAGCGGCACTGCGCGCCCTGGGCCACGCCTTGCACATCTGAGCAACCTTCAGGCTAACGACAGCGCGAGAGCGGGCCGCCGGCCTCCTCTCGCGCTGTCGTTTTTGCACTACATTTTTGCCCAACCGTGTGATCTCCATGCACCAATATGTGGCATAACGTCAATCCCATTCGTCCTGGCTGCCCGATCAGCGCACGACGTGGGTTAATCGTTCGTGGCGGCGCGCTGCGCCGTTCATTCATCCCATACGAGAGATCACACACCATGTTCAAGAAAATCGCATTTGCCGCAGCACTCGTCATCGCCTCCGCGGCGGCTTCCGCCCAGCAGGCGCCACAGTGGTATGCCGGCGTCGACGCCTCCTCGACCAAGATCGAAGGCGCGGACCGCGAAGGCGGCGGCGGCGTCTTTGTCGGCTACACCTTCAGCCCCAACCTCGCCGTCGAAGCCGGCTGGCACCGCCTGGCCGAAGCCGACCTCTACTACTGGGACCTGGACGCGCGCGCCAAGGCCAAGTTCGACCAGACCGACATCTCGCTGATCGGCACCCTGCCGCTGAGCAATGGCTTCGGCGTCTACGGCCGCCTGGGCTACAACCACCTGAAGATCAAGGCCTCGGCCCGCGCCGGCAACGTGACCGTGTCGGAATCGGATTCGGAAGACAAGGTGCTGTATGGCCTGGGCCTGTCCTATGCCTTCTCGCCGCAGATCGCGGGCCGCCTGGAAGTGCAGAAACCGCATAGCGACATCACCAAGGTGGCGGTGGGCGTCGGCTTTAACTTCTAAGCAGCCAATTCCCGGCCATGACGCATGGCCGAAATAAGCAAGGCAATGAATACGTAATGCGAGAATGTGTGAGAATTGAATTCCACATATTCTCGCATTTTATTTTGCCCATTCATCCGCCGTTAAAGGCTGGTATGGTACGACCGGAAATGGCGCTATCAGTTTGCAGGCGTCTAACCCGCGATTTCCAGTATTTACCATGCTTGGGGCATATTCATTCCCGAATCAGCCTTTGCACGCACACTCTTATATATGCATGTGTCGCGTTTTATGACATATGTATTTAATAAAACTGTCTTTTATTTGTAACTGACACGACAATATGTCATAATGATTCTCGACGGCAATATTAGAGCCGTGTAACTATTCGAGAAAGAAAAACTGTCATGTTCAAGAAAATCGCAGCTGCAGCAGCACTGGTTATCGCTTCGTCGTCGGCATTCGCCCAACAAGCGCCGCAATTCTACGTCGGCGGCGAAGTCGCTTCGACCAAGATCGACGGCTTCAAGCGTGACGAAGGCGCCGGCGTCTACTTCGGCTACAACTTCAACCAGAACTTTGCCGTCGAAGCCGGCTGGAGCCAGCTGGCCGAGTACAAGGAAACTGTCGGCGAAGTCCGCGGCAAGGCAACCTTCGAGCAGACCAGCATCTCGCTGATCGGCACCCAGCCGCTGAGCAACGGCTTCAGCGTCTACGGCCGCCTGGGCTACAACCAGATCAAGGCCAAAGTGCGCCTGAGCGTCGATGGCGAAAGCGGTTCGGGTTCGGACGACCTGAACAAGGCCGTGTACGGCCTGGGCCTGGCTTACACCTTCGCTCCAGCCATCACCGGCCGTATCGAAGTGCAGAAGCCACACAGCGAAATCACCAAGGTTGCTGTCGGCGTCGCTTACAACTTCTAAGTTGACCGCTTCCGGCTGGTCCGGATAAGACGAGCCCCGGAATACAGCCGTATTCCGGGGCTTTTTCTTTTATGTTGGAAGGCTTTAACCTAGCTAGCTGCAAAGCGGGAGATAGATTGTCTTGTTCCAGTAGATGGATGTGAATAAACAGTTTCCATTCGGTCTGGGCTGACCTGACAACACGCTGGCACCGGTTATGCAATATAACTGTCAGGAAATTTTACAGTATTACAAAAAGTATATTGATATACGTAAATTTTTCCAATTGGAATCAATGACTTATGTAAATATTTCATCCATGGCACGCTCCTTGCAAACACGAAGGGTCCACACTAACCGGAGATCAACATGTCCCTGAATGCCCTGAAAGCTATGCTCGCTGGCCTGACCCTGCTCGCTTCTTCTTCGCTGTTCGCTGCACAGATCACCGTCGATATCGGTGGCGTCAACAGCTATGGCGAAATCGGCGATCCGGCCAACTCCATCATCAACCAGTTTATCGGTGAGAATTCCCACCTCACCGGCATCAGTTACGACATCAACGTCACCGCTTACCGCCCAAGCTGGCTGGAAGAGCTGGGCCTGTCGATCACCAACTCGAAAGGCACGGAAGGCATCTTCTTCAATCCAGGCATTGGCGACTGGTTCGCCGGCACCACCTCGTATTCCGGTTCCGCCAACCTGGTGGACCTCGGCCTGGACTTCTTCGTCGGCAACGATGGCATCCTGCGCCTCGAGTTCTTCGAAGACTTCGACGATTTCGGCGTGAATCCGGACGGCCGCTGGAACTTCGGCACCATCACCTTCGAGTACACCCCGCAAGCCGGCCCCGTGGATGTGCCGGAACCGGCCACCGCCCTGCTGCTGGGCGGCGGTGCGATGCTGATGGGCTTCGCTGGCCGTCGCCGCCGTGCCGGCAAGGCGTCGGCAGCCGTAACTGCCTGATCTGTATCAAGTTTTCCAGCAAAGGCGTCTCGGGCGCCTTTGTTCGTTCACAGTCCCGCCAGCCCATCGTTAAGTTGGCTCCAACATCGCTTCACCGCAGAAAGTTTAGCCTTGCCAGCAGGAAAAATACGTTCGTGCGATAATCCGGCCCCGGCCGAAACGTGGCGTTTCGGCCCTTTCCGTTTTACCGCAAGAAAAGGCAACAAAACATGTTCAAGAAATTCGCAGTCGCAGCAGCCCTCGTCGCCGCATCGTCGGTCTCCTTCGCAGCCGCCCCAACCCCGTTCTACGCCGGTATCGACGTCTCCTCGACCAAGGTCGACGGCTTCGACGACAAGGGCGGCTACGGCGCCTTCATCGGCTACAAGCTGAACGAGAACGTCGCTGTCGAAGGCGGCTACCACCGCCTGGCCGACACCCACGTCAACTTCGACGGCTACCGCGCCGCCACCACCCTGGACCAGATCGACGTTTCGCTGGTCGGCACCGTGCCGCTGTCGAACGGCTTCAGCCTGCTCGGCCGCGTCGGCTACAACCGTGTCAACGGCGAAGTCAAGTTCGACGGCATCAAGTCGAAAGACCACTCGACCAACGCCCTGTACGGCATGGGCCTGGGCTACACCTTCAGCCCGCTCGTCAGCGCCCGCCTGGAAGTGCAGAAGCCTGACACCGACATTACCAAGCTGGTCGTCGGCGTCGCTTACGCCTTCTAAGGGCGGCTAGTGCCCGGCGCCTTGCCGGGGCATTCCAGAAAACCGGGCTGCCAGTGCAGCCCGGTTTTTTTATGTCCACGCCGATGGCCCACGCCAGGACCGGGGCAGCTGTACAATTTGGACAACACCATTACTCCGCTCCCATGTCCAATCACCGCATCCTGGTGCTCTACGCCCATCCTGCGCCGCACCGCTCGCGCATCAACCGCCGCCTGGCCGATGCCGCGCGTGCGCTCGACGGCGTGCTGCTGCACGATCTCTACGAAACCTATCCCGACTTCTTCATCGACGTGGCCCGCGAACAGGCGCTGGTCGAACAGGCCGGGCTGGTCGTCCTCCTCCACCCTTTGCGCTGGTACAGCATGCCCTCCCTGCTGAAGGAATGGGTCGATGCCGTGCTGCAGCCCGGCTGGGCCTACGGCCCCGGCGCCACCGCCCTGCGCGGCAAGGGCTACCTGCTGGCCATCACCGCCGGCAGCGCGCTCGATGCCTATGCCGAGGGCGAACGCCATGGCCATGCCTTCGACGCCTTCCTGCCGCCCTTCCGCCAGACCGCCGCCCTGTGCGGCATGCACTGGCTGGAACCCCATGTCCTGCACGGTGCCAACAGCGCCGACGAAGCGGCGGTGGATGCCCACGTGGCCGCCTTCCGTGCGCGCCTGCTGGCCTTTCTGGAAGGACAAGACGATGGAGCATAACCTGCTGTCGAACGCCCTGGTCTATCTGGCCGCCGCCGTGGTCGCGGTGCCGCTCGCCAAGCGCCTGGGCCTGGGCGCGGTGCTCGGCTACCTGCTGGCGGGCATGGCGATCGGGCCCTGGGGCCTGGGCCTGATCGGCGACGTCGAGACCATCCTGCACTTCTCGGAATTCGGCGTGGTGCTGCTGTTGTTCCTGATCGGCCTGGAGCTCGAGCCCGAGCGCCTGTGGTCGCTGCGCCGCCAGATCTTCGGCTGGGGCACGGCCCAGGTGCTGGGCGTGGCCGCGGCCTTGTTCGGCGCGGCCCTGCTGCTCGGGATCGACTGGCATGTGGGCCTGATCGCGGCGCTCGGCCTGTCGCTGTCGTCCACCGCCATCGCCCTGGCCACGCTGGGCGAACGCAATTTGATGGGCACGCCCGCCGGCCAGGCCGGCTTCGCCCTGCTGCTGTTCCAGGACATCGCCGCGATCCCGATGATCGCCCTGGTGCCGCTGCTAGGCGTGGCGGCGGCGGACGCGGCGCACGGCGCCGGCGGCTGGCAGAACGCGGCGCGCCTGGCGGCCGTCATCGCCGGCGTCGTGGTCGGCGGACGCTACCTGGTGCGCCCCGCCCTGCGCATCATCGCCAAGGCGGGCATGCGCGAGATCTTCACCGCCTTTGCCCTGCTGCTGGTGATCGCCATTTCGCTCCTGATGCAGTGGGTCGGCATGTCGATGGCCCTGGGCGCCTTCATGGCCGGCGTGCTGCTGGCCGACTCCGAATACCGTCATGCACTGGAAACCGACCTGGAGCCGTTCAAGGGGCTGCTGCTCGGGCTGT
>Ga0308160_10003768_pt1 | contig 16709 bp, 14 predicted proteins | sample PhyFR1_FD_201036 | JGI IMG/M metagenome (GOLD analysis project Ga0308160, IMG submission 201036) | Phyllosphere microbial communities from UC Gill Tract Community Farm, Albany, California, United States - DLSLF.R1 | ecosystem: Host-associated > Plants > Phyllosphere > Unclassified | place: USA...
CAGCAGCTCGCCGAACAGCGGCGGGCCGAGCAGCTTGAACAGGAACAGGCTGCGCGTCTGGCCGAACAGCGGCGCAGCGAGGAGGCGGCACGCCGGTTGGCGGAAGAACAGCAAGCCCGGGAGTGGGCCGAACAGCAGCGGCGTGCGCAGCAATTGGCTGAGCAGCAGCATGCCCAACAGCTGGCGGAGCAGAAGCGTGCACAGCAACTGGCAGAACAGCAACGAGCCCAGCAGCTGGCTGAACAACAGCGGGCGCAACAGTTGGCTGAACAAGAGCGTGCCCGCCAGATCGCCGAGCAGCAGCTGGCCGAAAAGCAGCGTGCAGAGGAGCTGACACGCCGGCAACTGGCCGAGCAGCAAGCGCGCCGGATGGCCGAACAGCGCGCCGTGGAAGAGGGCGCCCGCCAGCAAGCCGAGCAGCTGGAACGCCAGCAGGCCGAAGAGGATGCACGCCGCCTGGCCCAACAGGAGGCCCGGCAACGCGCCCGCAACGGCGGCCTGGACGGGCGGCCCGGCGAAGGCGACTGGAGCGCACCGGCCGGTGACGGTACGGGCAACGGCGCAGGCCGGGGCACCGGGCAGGGCAGCGCGGCCTTGCCGCGCGCCGATCTCGGCGGCGGCGTGGTGGCGCGCGCGCGCGAGGCGCTGCGCGGGATCGATATCGGCAAGCCGCTGCCCCCGGCGCTGCGTCCCGCCGAGGAAGCGCAGCGCGACCTGCGCCGTGCGCGCGCCGATGCCGCCAGCCGCGACGTGCCCCTGCGCATGTATATCGACAGCGTGCGCCAGAAGATCGAGCGCAATGCCATCGTCGGCGAGAACCTGCTGGCCGAGGGCCTGGTACGCACCTTCCCGATCGTGAGCGTGGCGATCCGCAGCGACGGCAGCATCGAGGACGTGACCATCCTGCGTTCCAGCGGCCGCGCCGACATCGACGACATCGTGCGCCGCACCGTGGGCCTGAATGCCCGTTACGCGGCCTTTCCGCCGAATGTTGCCGCGCATTACGACGTGATCGAACTGCGCCGCGTGTGGAGCTTCGCCGGTGTGCTGAAGCTGCTGGAAGAGATGCGTTGACCCACAGCGGGTCCCTGTTGACCTGAGCCAGCCGTTTGACTTAAACCAAAGCCTTGCCTGTTGAGCAGCTTACCCTGACTCTGATCGCCAGAGGCTGGCAGCTCTTATACAGGCAAGACATGAACGCTTCTACCAAGAAATTTCTTACGAGGATGGATAGCGCAGTCCGGGCCGTCGTCACGGTGCCGGCACTGTTGCTTGCCTTCGGTTTGGCGCTGGCGGGCTGCAGCGCCCCCGGCATCCACTTCCGCTCGGGCACGAATGCCGGCGCCGACGAACCTGCGCCGCCGACGGAACTCATCACCGAATCGCTGCTTGCCAGCGAACGCCGCCAGAACCGCGAGGTGGCGAACCAGAACCTCGACCGCCTGCTGGTGCCGAATCCGCCGCCGTATAAAATCGGCAGCGGCGACATCCTGTCGATCGTGGTGTGGGACCATCCAGAGCTGGCCGGCGGCCTGACCGCCTCGGGCAACACCGATCCCGTCACCGCCGCCAGCGCAAGCGCGGTACCGCAGGGCTTCGCGGTCGACCACCTGGGCCGCATCCAGTTCCCGCTGGTCGGCCTGCTGTCCATGGAAGGCCTGACCGAGGAACAGGCGCGTGCGCTGCTGACCGTCCGGCTGGCCAAGTACCTGGCGCACCCCAACGTCACGCTGCGCGTGCAGGCCTACCGCAGCAAGCGCGTCTACATCGACGGCGAAGTCAAGTCGCCCGGCCTGCAGGCGATCAACGACATCCCGATGACGCTGGTCGAAGCGCTGAACCGCGCCGGCGGCCTGCTGCCCAGCGCCGACCAGAGCCGCATCGCCCTCGAACGTGGCCAGCAGCGCTATACCGTCAACCTGCGCGAACTGGTACAGAAGGGCGTCAACCCGGGCCTGGTGATGCTGGCGCCGGGCGACGTCGTGCGCGTCCATTCGCGCGACGAAAGCAAGGTGTTCGTATCGGGTGAGGTGATCACACCCAAGGCGCTGCTGATGCACGACGGCCGCCTGACGCTCAACGAGGCGCTGGGCGAAAGCGGCGGCATCAGTCCGTTGAGCGGCGACGCGCGCCAGGTCTATGTGGTTCGCAAGACATCGGATCGTACGCGCGTATTCCAGCTCGACGCGCGCGTAGCCGGGTCGCTGGCGATGGCCGAGGCCTTCGAGCTGCAGCCGAAGGACATCGTCTACGTTGCCGCGACGCCGCTGGCGAACTGGAACCGGCAGCTGAGCCTGCTTATACCGGGCGCGTTGACGTCCGCTGTCACCGCCACCAACCGCCCCTGACCGTCCTGGCCGGCGCAGGCAGACCGCGATTTAGGCGGCCGCCTGCGCTACCTGATTTGCACTGACCGGATTTGCAATAACCGATTGCACCAACCCACCGCAGCGACCTGTTTCCACGCACGGAGCACACGATGAGCAATGCCAGCGAGCAGCACGCACTGACCCAGGTCGCACCGAATCTCCCGATTCCCGGCGTACCCTTCGACCCGCGCGCGGTCGAGATGCCGCGCGAAGACCCCGGCTTCGACCTCAGGGGCCATCTGCATACCCTGTACGACAGCCGCTGGCTGATCGGCGGCATCACCGCCCTGATCACGCTGGTGGCGGTGCTGTATGCGCTGGTCGCCAAGCCGGTGTATGAAGCCAACCTCATGATCCACGTCGAAGAGGAAAGCCCGAACGCATCCAAGAACATCCTGAGCGAAGCGTCGTCGCTGTTCGAGACCAAGAAGGCCGCGATTGCCGAGATGGAGCTGCTGCGCTCGCGCATGGTGGTCTCGCGCGCGGTCGACAACCTGCAACTGACCATCGACGTGCGGCCCAAATATTTTCCGATCGCCGGCTTCTGGTTCGCCAAGCAGAACGGCGGCGCGCTGTCCGAGCCGGGCCTGTTCGGCTACGGCGGCTATGCCTGGGGCGCCGAAAAGGCCGAAGTCTCGCTGTTCGAGGTGCCCGACGCCTGGCTGGGACGCGAATTCACGCTGACCGCGCTCGGCGACCGTCGTTTCCGCTTTTCCGGCGGCGGTCAGCGCATCGTGTTCGACGGCGACGTCGGCCTGCGCTACCGGGTGCCGACGCCCGAAGGCGTGATCGAACTGAAGGTCGACCGCATGGCCGCCAATCCCGGCGCGCGCTTCCAGCTGCGCCGCATGTCGAGCCTGGCCATGATCCAGGCCATCCAGAACACCTTGGTGATCGCCGAGCAGGGCAAGCAGTCCGGCATCATCGAAGTCAAGCTGCAGGGCGAGAACGCGCGCCGCACCCATGCCGTGTTGAGCGAGATCGGGCGCGAGTACATGCGCCAGAACCTGGCGCGCAAGACCGAGGAAGCCGAGAAATCGCTGGCCTTCCTGAACCAGCAGCTGCCGATCCTCAAGCGCCAGCTGGAGCAGGCCGAAGACCGCTACAACCAGTTCCGCAACGCCCACGGCACCGTCGACCTGCAGGAAGAGGCGCGCATGACCCTGCAGCAGGCGGCCGCCGCGCGCGCCCGCCGCAACGACCTGATCCAGAAAAAGACCGAGCTGCTGGCACGTTTCACCGAAGACCATCCGGTGGTGGCCGCCGTCAACCGCCAGCGCCGCGAAGTCGAAGCCGAAATCGAGGCGGTCAACGCCCGTATCAAGTCCATGCCGGTGCTGGAACAGGACGAGGCGCGCCTGACGCGCGACATCAAGGTCAACACCGACCTGTATACGGCGCTGTCGAACACCGCCCAGCAGCTGCGACTGATCTCCGTCGGCCGGGTCAGCAACGTGCGCATGGTGGACGCGCCGATCCCACCGGAAAAGCCGATCAAGCCGAACCGCCCGCTGATCGTGGCGCTGGCGGTGGTGAGCGGCCTGTTCCTGGGCGCCCTGATCGCCCTCACCCGCAAGGCGATGATGGGCGGGATCGACGATCCGCAGAAGATCGAACGCCTGCTGCGCGCGCGCGTCGTGTACGCCACCATCCCGCACAGCAGCAACCAGGACCGGCTGATGCGCAAGGCCAGGGGCGACGGCGGCACGCTCCCGCTGCTGGCCAGTATCATTCCCGAAGATCCGGCGGTCGAGAGCCTGCGCAGCTTCCGCGCCGCACTGCAATTCGCGATGCCGCACTTCCGCAACAATATCGTGATGTTCGCCGGCCCCACGCGCGGCATTGGCAAGTCCTTCATCAGCGCCAATTTTGCCGCCGTGATGGCGGCGAGCGGCAAGCGCGTGCTCCTGATCGACGCCGACCTGCGCAACGGCCAGCTGCACCATTATTTCGGCGTCGGCCGCGAACGCGGGCTGTCGCGCGCCATTCTCGGCAAGGCGGATGTGACCGACGTGATCCACCACGACGTGATCGAGAACCTCGACTTCATCCCGACCGGCGAATTGCCGCCGAACCGCTCCGAATTCCTGCTGCACCTGAGTTTCGGGAACCTGCTGCGCCAGGTGAGCGCGACCTACGACCTGGTGCTGCTGGATCCACCGCCCTTGCTGGCGATCGCCGATGCCCTGATCATCGGTGCGCATGCCGGCGCGGTCTTCATCATCGCCCGTTCCGGCCAGACCAACGAATCCGAAATCAACGAGTCGATCAAGCGCCTGAACCACGCGGGTATCTCGCCCCAGGGCGTGCTGTTCAACGACATGGCACCCCGCCTCGGCACCTACGGCGACTACCAGCGCATCGGCACCGCGGGCCGGATCGGCTTCAGCGGCACATGAGTCGCGGCGGCGGGGTGGGGTCGGCCACCCCCGGGAGGTGGCCGACGCGTCATCTGCGGGGCGTGACAAGCAAGGCCGGTTTATTCGCGTACGAGAAGAACTCCAGCCGTACGCATCGTGTCTAACCAGGCATGCAAACCAATGGTGAAAACACGGGCCATTCCCTGTTCGGCGATGCCGCCGGCATCGCTTCCCGTTCCGGCATAAGTACCGTCAATGGTGCTGACACGGGCGCCGACATCCTGACCAGCACCAGCACCAGCACCAGCACCAGCACCAGCACCGGGGCAGCAGTGCCGTGCCCGCGCCGTTCGGACCATACCCTGAGACGTTGGAACTGGACCAGTAGTGAATGTACGGGTGATAGCTGGCGTGCGGGGAATCCGGAATGGCAGCGCCGGTACGCGCCGCCGGATGCGGCCGATCTGTGCGGGTTTGTGGCCCCGGCGTTGGAGCACTGCGGCCACCTGCGGCGGTCCGGCATTCACGATCGCGAAGCCGGGAGGCCGTGCGCGGCCGTATTGCGCCAGTACCCGCAGCACGTGGCCCCACGATACGTATTGCCGTCCGTGTCAGGTCCGATAAGGAATCCGGGCGGTGCGGACGATGCGGACGGTAACGGCAGCCTGGCCGGTCGTCCGCGGGTGGGGAGGGCTTATTTGACTGACGCCGACACCATGGCCGGACGCCGCGTCTGCGACCGGAGTGCCGTTTTCAGCATGCGCCGGATACGGAAGGTATGCGACTCGAACAGCAGGTAGGAGAGATAGGCGGCGGCCATGATGGCGAGCAGCATGCCGAAGTAAATCGCGAAATCCACCGGCTGGTCGGCCACCAGGCGGTTGCGGCCGAATTCCTGCAGGCCCAGGTGACGCAGCAGCTTGATCATCGGGACGTGGATCACATACAGCGTGAACGAGAATTCCGACAGCAGGTGGGCAGCGGGGGCAAGCATCCGCATCCAGCCGGCGCTGGCGGCCAGCGGGCGCTGCATCGAGGCGAGGAAGGCCACCAGCGGCAGGCTGTACATCAGGTGTTTCAGGAAGAAATCCGGTTTCAGGTCGTCGTTCACTTCGGTCGCGCGCAGGTAGAAGAGGGCGCCGGCGGCCAGCACCAGCATGAGCACGCGCGCGGCGGTCGTGCAGTCGATGCGTATGCGCGAGAACAGGGCGCCGAGCAGCCACAGTGCGAAGTACACGGTCATCGACGCCGGCAGGCCGACGGCCGTCAGCATCAGCAGGGTGGCGGCGAAGAGTTGGCGCATGCGGGTTTTTCCCGTGAATACGATCAGCAGCAAGGGAAACTGCACGTAATACCAGGTTTCGTTGGACAGGCTCCAGAGTGCGTAATTGTCCGCGAAGGTAGGCACCAGCACGGTCTGCAGGCCGAGCAGGTTGCCGGCAAAGCTGGCGGCCGAGTAATCGTTCGCTGCCGAGAAGTCGGCCTGCGACGGCGTCACGGCACCGGTGATGGCGCCGACTGCGAGCATCAGGCACAGAGCCGGCAGCAGTACGGTCCACAGGCGGGTGGCGCGGTCGATGGCGTAGGCTGTCATGGCGCCGGGCTGGTCCAGCTTGTTGAGCAGGCTGCCGCCGACCAGCCACCCGCTGATCAGGAAGAACACGACCACGGCCTGGTGGGAAAAGGCGGTGGCGAAGGCAAGTAGCTGGTAATACAGCGGGGGATCGGCCAGTTCGCGCAAGCCGGGGAACATTTCGGATCGCAAGTGGGCCGCCGCGACCTGCAGCGCCGCCAATCCGCGTAACAGCGAAATCAGGAAGGAATGGGCCGAGTGGGTGTCGACCTGGCTCTGTCGCTGCCACTGCAGTCGGAAGAAAGGCGGGGTACGCATGCTACACATGGGAGTCTCCTGTCGAAAAGCGTTCACTTCTTGAAAAAAACGAGGATGTCGCCTATCCGCAGTGATCCCACGGGACCGGCGCCGCATTGCCGGACAGGACCAGGGCCACCTTGATCATCCAGTAATTCAGCGGGGCCGAGCGCAGGAGCCAGGCGCTTGCCAGGAAGGCGAGCGCGGCGCAGGCGAGGGCGGCAGGTGCAGGTGCAAATGCAGGCGCAAACTCAGGCGCAGGTGCAGACGCAGATGCGCCGGCCGGGGCGCCGGAGGTGCCGCTGGCGAGCCAGGCGGTGCACAGGAAAGCGCCGGTACCGATCAGCCAGCCGGCCGCGGCCTCGGCCAGGGTATGTTCGCCGGCATGCACGAGCCCCGCCGCGACCACCGCGGCCAGCGCCAGGGCTGCGCCGGCCACCAGTGCACGGACCCGTACCGCCTGCGCCGGCACGGCCAGCCAGCACAGGGTCGGGAAGACTGCGGCGAAGCCGGTCGCATGTCCGCTGACGGCTTTGAAGGCCAGCGCCGGCAGGCCGGTGGCCCAGCCCATGAAGGCGATCTTGGTGGCCGCCACCAGGCCCAGCGCCAGCCCGAAGACGAGCATCCAGCCGAAGGCGGCGCGCCAGGCGCGCGCGGCGAGCAGCCAGGCGGCGATCGCGCTGCCGGCAGGCAGGGTCAGCATGGGGTCGCCCAGATGGAACAGCTGGTACCAGCTCATGTGCATGACCTTGTTCTTACCTGAGCACGGCCGCCAGGGTTCGGAAAATGATGCGCAGGTCGAGCCAGAACGACTGCTCGCGCACGTAACGCTGGTAGTACTCGAGCTTGACCGGCAGGATGGTCTCGACATAGGCGCGTTCGGGGTCGGCGGCACGTCCGAGGATCTCGCTTTCCTCCTTGTACAGGATCGAGGCCAGGTCGGTGATGCCGGGTGCCACCGACAACACGGTCGCGCGCACCGCCGGCGGATAGCAGTCGACGTAGCGCGGCACTTCGGGGCGCGGGCCGACCAGGCTCATCGTGCCCTGCAGCACGTTGATCAGCTGCGGCAGTTCGTCCAGCTTGCTGCGGCGCAGGAAGTGGCCGGCGCGCGTGATGCGCGGGTCGCGGCCGACCGTGATCTGGCGGCCCTCGCCGCCATCCCGGCGCGCCACCATGGTGCGGAACTTGAGGATGTCGAAGGGCACGCCATGGCGGCCGACCCGCTGCTGGCGGAACAGGACCGGGCCGGCGGAATCCAGCCGCACCCACAGTGCCAGCACCAGCAGCAGCGGCGCCAGCAGCAGCAGGCCGGCGCCGGCGGCGAGCACGTCGAACAGCCGCTTGGCCGTGTACGCACCGCGCTGCGGATAGCGCCGCTGGTCGATATCGGCCATCATGTCAGCAGCTCGTGCAAGGCGCGGATGACGCGGTCCTGGTCGGCGTCGGTCATCTTGGTGTACAGCGGCAATGTGAGCATGCGCTCGAAGCAGGCTTCGGCCACCGGAAACTGTGCCGGCGCCAGGCCGCAGGACTCGCGCCAGACGGGATGGCGGTGCAGCGGGATGAAGTGCACGCTGGTGCCGATGCCGCGTTCCGACAGCGCGTGGATGAGCGCATCCCGTCCGAGCGGCGCGCCGGGCGCCAGGCGTACCACATACAGGTGCCACGCGTGGGTGCTGGCCGCGCCATCAGCGTCGGCGCCGGCGTCCGCACTGGCACCGGCACCAGCATCAGAACCGGCAGCGGCGCCGGCGGTGTCATCGGCATCAGGCCAGGAAGGCAATTGCAGCGGCAGCCCGGCCAGGCCGGCGTCGTAGCGCCGCGCCAGGTGCTCGCGGCGGCGTGCGAAACGGTCGATCTTGCGCAGCTGCTGGATGCCGATGGCGGCGGCGATGTCGGTCAGGTTGTACTTGAAGCCGGCGGCGACGACTTCGTAGAACCAGGCCGGCGTGCGCGAGACGTAGCGGTTGAAGGCGTCCTGGCTGATGCCGTGGATGCGCATCAGGCGCACGCGGCGCGCCAGCTCGGGGTCGCGCGTGACCACCATGCCGCCTTCGCCGGTGGTCATGGTCTTGTTGGCGTAGAAGCTGAACACGGTGGCATCGCTGCCGAGGGTGCCGATCAGCCGCCCCTTGTAGCGCGTGGGAAAGGCGTGGGCCGCGTCCTCGATCACGCGCAGGCCGTGGCGGCGTGCCAGCGCCAGCAGGGCGTCCATGTCGCAGGCCAGGCCGGCATAGTGCACCGGCATGATGGCGCGCGTGCGCGGCGTGATGGCGGCCTCGACCGCGGTGAGGTCGATGTTCATGTGGTCCGGGTCGACGTCGACCAGCACCGGCCGGGCGCCCAGATAGCGCACCACTTCGGCGGTGGCGGTGAAGGTCATGGTCGGAACGATCACCTCGTCGCCGGGGCCGATGCCGAGTCCTTCCAGGGCCAGGTGCAGGCCGGCGGTGGCGGAATTGACCGAAATGGCCTGCAGGTCGGCCTGCCCGAGGTAGGCGGAGAAATCGTGTTCGAACTGGCGCGTGGCCGGGCCGGTCGTGACCCAGCCGGAGCGCAGGCAGGCGACCACGGCGTCGATTTCGGCATCGTCGATGTCGGGCAGTGCGAAGGGCAGGAAGGGGGCGACGGCGGATTCGGTACGGTCTTGTTCAGCCATGGCATGCATCTCCAGCAAGTGCGGTTAGAAAGCGTTGTCCGAGCACCGGGTAGGTGTGGTTGGCGAGGGCATAGGCGCGGCCGCGCCGTCCGAGCGCGGCGCGGGCCTCGGTATCCAGCGCCTGCAGGGCCAGGATGCCGTCGGCCAGCGCCTGCGGATCCTCGGGGGCGACGGTGAGGCCGCAGCCGGCCTCGGCCACCGGATCGTTGCCGGCTTCGACCGCATGCAGGACGGGGCGGGCCGCCATCATGTAGTCGATCAATTTATTGGGCGAAATGCCGAAGCGGTACAGCGGTTGCCGGCGCCAGCCGATATAGGCGAGGTCGAAGCGGCGCAGCAGCGCCGGCACCATCGCTTTCGGCACCGGATCGAAGAACTGGACGTTGGCGAGGCCGAGTTCGGCCGCCCGGCGCATCAGCGCCGGCTTGTCGGGGCCGGTGCCGACCAGCACGAAGGCGACCGGCTTGTCGCGCAGCAGCGCGGCGGCGTCGAGCAGGGTGCCGAGGGCGTTGGCCAGGCCATGGGTGCCGGCATAGCCGACCACGAATTTGCCGCGCACGCGCAGCGCATCGAGCGCGGCATCGAGCACAGCATCGAGGGCCGGCACGCCGTCGCCACCCTCGTCCTCGTCCTGCCATTCGGCCGGATCGACGCCGTTCGGCACCAGGTGCAGCTTGTGCGGCGCCATCCCGTGCGCCTCCAGGTGTTCGCGCACCCGCGGCAGGATCGAGACAATGGCATCGGCCTGGCGGCAGGCAAAATTCTCGGCGGCCTGCAGCAGCATGATGAAGGGATGCCAGCGCGAATAGCCACCCAGTTCCATCGGCGACAGCGGCCACAGGTCGTGCAGCTCGAACAGCAGGCGTGCGCCGGCGAGACGGGCGATGCGCGCGGCCGGCCAGATGTCGAGCGGATAGGTGCTGGAGGCGATCACCACGTCCGGCTTCAGGCTGCGCGCCAGCATCTCGCCGTCGCGCCGCAGGCGCAGCACGAAGGCCAGCATGTTGCGCACCCGTCCGCTGCCGTTGCCGCGGTAGGGCGGCGTGGCCAGCCAGGTGTAATGGATGCCGTCGATGGTCTCGTCCAGCTGCGCCGTGCCCTGCAGCTGCGGCGCCTGGCTGCGGATGTGCGATTCGGACGAGGCGACGATGTGCACGCGGTGTCCGACACGCACCCATTCGCGCGCCAGGTAATAGGGACGGTATTCCATCCCATGGCGCACCGAACCGGCATAGTGGTTGATCAGCAGGATGTTCATGTGTGCCACACCAGTTCTTCGGCCAGGCGCACCATGTTGCAGCGGGTATTTTCGACCCAGTTGGTTTCCCACTGGATAGGGTGGGTCAGGAAGCAGATGCGTGCGTGGCGGCCCAGCGCCTCGAAGGGCGAGACCGGGTAATAGAACACAGGATACGGACGGTCGCTGATGTACAGCTCGAAGTGGCGCAGCAACTCGTTATCGTAGGACTCGCATTCGATGCCGCAGCGCCGCCGCAGTTCGGGATCGCGCAGCAGTTCGTGATTGATCACCTTGAGCCGGCGGTTGGCGAAGTCGCCGTGGCTGGCCACAGTCGCCATCTGCATGCCGAGCTCGCTGCTGATGCGCATGAAATTGCGCTCGAACTGGGCGCGGATTTCGGGGAAGCGCTCGCGCACTTCGCAGCCGCGGCGCAGCCGGTGGTGCTTGGCGTAGGTGGCGACTTCCTCGTAGTGGTAGCTGGCCTCGCTGCCGGCCGCCTCGATCTCGCGCATGAAGCCGATGTCGAGGGTGCTGAGACGGAAGTAGTAGCTGGCGCGCACGCCGTGTTTGATTTCGAGGTCGAACATCTTGCGCGCGGTGCGCAGGTCGCTGTCGATGTCGTGGCGGTGCACCAGCACCTGGCCGGGTGCGCCGTCATCGCGCCGGACGGCGCGGTAGAAGTCGCGCACCGACAGCTGGCGGTAGCCGGCCTGGTTGGCCTCGACCAGCAGTTTTTCGTACTCGGCCAGGCGCGACGGCATCAGGTAATCCGCATACAGGCGCGAGTACAGGCGATGCAACAGCGAGCTGCGCGGCGGGCTGGGCAGTGGACGGAGCGAGGTGTTCATTGGAGGCTGTACTTCACGCGATAGGGCTGGAAACCGACGATTTGCTTGAACTGCCGCAAGCCCGGCTGGGCGCCGAAAAAGGTGTCGTACATCAGGTAGCGCACCTGCTTGCCTTCGATCAGGCGCGAAACGACCTCGACGACCAGCAAATGCATGATGCCGTCGTTGTTGCGCACGCCGATCAGATGGGAAAAGGCGTCGAAGTTGCCGTAGTGGCCGACGTTGGCATAGGCCACCAGCTTGCCTTCGGGGTTGAGCACGCCGTAGTAGCTGAAGTGGCCGAGCCGCTCGAACTGCGTGACCTTGTCCAGGTAATGCTGGTCCATGCGCCTGCCCTGGCGCACATCGAGCGAGGTGTTGATCGCATGGATGTCGTCGACGTGCTCGTTGCGGTCGATCTCGCGGCACACGTAGCCGCGCGCACGGGCGCGTTTGGCATGCCAGGCACCATGGTTCTTGCCCTGGATGGCGTCGAGGTAGGCCGGCGTGCCGTCGAAACGCCCGAGATCGATCAGGGCCGCGCCGATCGTCTTGTTGCGGATGATCTTGTAGCGCGGGTGCGGCTTGGTGAAATAACGGTAGGTCTTGTCGATGTCGTGCGGATCGATGCGCGAATCGAAGCACAGGCTGGCCGCGGGCAGCTTGAGGATCTGGCGGACGGTATCGTAATGACGGAAGAGGGCATTCATGGTTGCGGAGGTCTCATGGTCGGGAATCAGCTGCACGCCGGATGGGTGTTCGATGAGGCCGCCTGCCCGGGCCGGGCGCGGGCGGACAGCAGGCCGTCGTACAGGCCGGCAAGCTTGTCGGCTTCGCCGCGCCAGTTGTAGCGGGCGTGGACGGCGCGCCGGCCGTTTTCGCCCATGCGCCGCGCCACCTGCGGATGCAGGCAGAAATGGTCGATGGCGGCGGCGATCGCGGCCGGGTTGCCGGGGTCGACGCAGACCCCGCACTGGTTGCCCTCGATGATTTCCTGCCACAGCGGAAAGCGCGACGCGATCACCGGCAGCCCGGCCGCCATGTATTCGAACATCTTGACCGGCAGCGCATCGAGGTAGTTGACCACCGGGTGCAGGGTTACCAGGCCGGCCACCGCGCGCCGCATCGCGGCCTGCACGCCGGCGCGGCCCAGGTGGCCGTGGGCGTCGACCCGCTTCCAGCCGGGGAAGTGCGCCACTTCGCGCTCCAGCGCCGGCTCGGCGAAGCTGCCGACCAGCGACAGCCGCGCAGGCGAGCGCAGCAGTTCGCAGGCACGCACCAGTTCGCGGATGCCGCGGATCGCCGAGATGCTGCCGACATAGCAGACCTCGGCCACCTTGCCGTCCCAGTCCGGCGCGGCATCGAACTCCTGCAGCATCGGATAGTTGTTGACGTCGACCGTATTCGGATGCAGGTGACGCAGGCGCTCGCGGATGAAGGGCGTGGCCGCGACCAGGCCGTCGAAGCGGCGGTAGGCATGCCGTTCGCAGGCGGCGTAGCCGGCCGACAGCAGGCGGCGCGCCAGCGGGTTCAGGTAGGGCTTGGCCAGCAGTTGCGCCGGCACGTCTTCGTGGGAATCGAAAATCACCGTCTTGCCCAGGCGCTTCAGGCGCAGGCCGGCCGGCACCAGTTCCGGATCGTGCAGTTGGTAGACGTCGGCGTCGAGCCGGCGCGCCGCCTGCAGCACGCGGCGGGTGGTGCGCAGCACGCGGCTGGCGCGTCCCGGCAGACGGCCGACGTCGACCACGCTGATCCCGTCGACCCGCTCGTCGCCGAGGCCGTCGGCGACGACCAGCGTCACCGTATGGCCGAGCGCGGCCAGGCTGCGGCACTGCTTCACGAAGATGCGGGTGTCGTAGCGCGGGTGGGCGGAGGTCAGGTGGACGATGGCGGCCATGGCGATTCCGGTCAGATCGACACGGCGAGGCTGTCGGCCGGCGCTGCCTGCGCCACCGCATCCAGCAGCACGGCGCACACGCGCTCGATGTCGGCATCTGGCATGTACGGTCCCATCGGCAGGCTCAACACCCTGTCGGCGAGCGTGCGTGCCACCAGGCAGGAGCCGCCGGCCGAGAGCGCCGCATAGGCCGGCTGCAGGTGGACTGGCACCGGATAATGCACGGCGGTCGGGATGCCGGCATCCTGCAGCGCGCGCTGCACGGCATCGCGTCCCTCCACCATCACGGTGTACTGGGCGAACACGCTGCTGCGGTCGCTGCGCCGGCCGACCTGACGCACCTGGTCGCCGAGCCGGGCTGCATAGCTGGCGGCGGCGCGCTGGCGCTGCTGGAGTTCCCAGTCGAACAGCGGCAGCTTGGCCAGCACGATCGCGCATTGCAGCGTGTCCATGCGCCCGCCGACCCCGACCCGGGTATGCACATAACGCCTGCTCTGGCCGTGCACGCGGATTTCGCGCATCGCGCCGGCCAGCTCGTCGTCGCTGGTGAACAGGGCGCCGCCGTCGCCGTAGCAGCCGAGCGGCTTGCTGGGAAAGAAGCTGGTGCAGCCGATCGTCGACAAATTGCCGCTCCTGCGGCCGCGATAAAAGGCGCCGAAGCTCTGGGCGCCGTCCTCGATCACCGCCAGCTCGTGGCGTGCGGCGACGGCGTTGATCTCGTCCATGTCGGCCGGCTGCCCGAACAGCGAGACCGGGATGATGGCGCGGGTGCGCGGCGTGACGTGGGCCTCGACCTGGGCGGCGTCGAGGTTGCAGGTGGCCGGATCGACGTCGACGAACACCGGCGTGGCCCCCAGCAGCACGATGACTTCGGCGGTGGCGATGAAGGTGAAGGGCGTGGTGATGACTTCGTCGCCGCGCCCGACGCCGAGCGCCATCAGGGCGATCAGCAGCGCTTCGGTGCCGGACGCCACGGTGATGCAGTGGCGCGCACCGGTGTAGCGCGCCAGCGCTTCCTCGAGCTCGCGCACTTCCGGGCCCATGATGTATTGGCCGTGGTCGAGGACGGCCTGGATGCGCGCATTGATCAGGTCGCGCGAAGCCTGGTACTGGGACTTGAGGTCGATGAATTCCATGGTGGTCCTGGCTGCGTGAGGCGTATCGAGTTGATTAGTGAGCGGCGGGCACGATGCTGCAGACGCCGTCCTGCAGCAGGTAGCGGTCGCCGGTATGGGGGCAACGGGCTTCGCCGCTGCCGGTGCGCGGCAGCGGCAGGCGCTCGCCGAAGCGGCTGATCCAGCCGAGCTGGCGCGCCGGCACCCCGGCCATCAGCGCGAAATCGGGGACGTCGTGCTTGACCACGGCACCGGCGCCGATGAAGGCATAGGTGCCGACCGTCACCCCGCAGACGATGGTGGCGTTGGCGCCGATGCTGGCGCCGCGCCGCACCAGGGTGCGCCGGTACTGGTCCTTGCGGACGAAGCCGGCGCGCGGGTTGTAGACGTTGGTGAAGACCATGCTGGGCCCGCAGAACACCTCGTCTTCGAGGGTCACGGCGTCGTACACCGAGACGTTGTTCTGGATCTTGACGCGGTCGCCGATGACGACGTCGTTGCCGACGAAAACGTTCTGGCCGAGCGAGCAGGCGGCGCCGATGCGGGCGCCTGCGCACACATGCGAGAAGTGCCAGACGCGCGTGCCTGGGCCGAGGACGGCGCCGTCGTCGACGATGGCGCTGGGATGGATGGCGTCGTTCGTGTGCATGCTCAATACTCCAGCGGCAGGGCGACGCGCTTGCCGTCGCGCGCCGACATGTAGGCGGCGACCAGCACCTCGAGCGATTTCAGGCCTTCGCGGCCGTCGGTTGCCGGCTCGGCCTCGCCGCGCAGCACCTTGATGACGTTGTCGTAGTACAGCGGATGACCGAAGCCGTAGACCGAAGTGGTCTGGTAGCTGGCGTCCGCCACCTTCGCGTCGTCCGGGTCGGGCGTGGCGAATTCCCACTGCTGGATCTCGTTGACGGCGACGCCGCCGATGCGCACCGTGCCATGCTCGCCGAGGATGGTGATCGAGCCTTCCAGGTTGCGCGGGTAGGTCAGCATGGTCACGTTCATCGACCCGAGCGCGCCGTTGCGCCAGCGCAGGCTGATCACGCCGGTATCCTCGACCTCGATGTCGCGCGCCAGCGTGGCCGTGTAGGCTTGCAGGCTCTCGACCGGGCCGACGATCCAGTCGATCAGGTCGACATAGTGGCTGGCCTGGTTCATGAAGGCGCCGCCGTCGAACTCCCAGGTGCCGCGCCATTTGGCGCTGTGGTAATACTCGGGCGGCCTGGACCAGAAGACATTCAAATTGACCATGTAGATGCGCCCGAAACGCTTCTTGTCGACCGCGCTTTTCAGCAGCTGCAGGGTGGCGTTGCGGCGGTTCTGCTTGACCACGAACAGGCGCACCCCGGCGGCGTCGGCGGCGGCGACCATGCGCTTGCCGTCTTCCCAACGCGTGGCCATCGGCTTTTCGGTAATCACGTGGCGCCCGGCCTGCGCGATGCGGATCGCCTGTTCCGGGTGCAGCCCGGACGGCGTGGTGACGATGAAGGCGTCGGCATCGCATTCCTTCAGCATCTGGTCGAGGCTGGCGTAGCCGCGCGCGCCGGTGGCGCCGACGGCGCGGTCGAGGGCGCGCGCATCGACGTCGCACACGCCCGCCAGGTCGGCGCGCTCGTGGTGCTGGCGCAGCGCGTCGAAGTGATTGTTGGCGATGCGGCCGCAGCCGACCAGGGCAAAGCGGATCTTGCGTTCGACGATGGGTGCAGGGTAGTTGCGCATGGCCGCTCCTCAGGCTTTCACGACGTTCGGCAGCGGCGCCAGGTAGACCCCGCGGGTGTCCACGATCAGCCTGGCGTACTGGCGGATCAGGTCGTAGTCGAAGGCGCTGTGCGCCGTGGCCAGCAGCACCACGTCGTAGGAGGCGATGGTCGGCGCGTTCAGCTCGACGCTCTTGAGGTCGAAGCGGTGCTCTCGCATGCGCGGGAATACCGGCACGTGCGGATCGGCGTAGTCGACCAGCGCGCCCTTGTCGCGCAGGATTTCCATCAGTTCGACCGAGGGCGACTCGCGCATGTCCTCGACATCCTTCTTATAGGCGATGCCCAGCACCAGCACGCGGCTGCCCATCACCGACTTGCCGCGCAGGTTGAGGGCGTCCGTGACCTTGCCGATCACCCAGTGCGGCATGTCGCTGTTGATTTCACCAGCCAGTTCGATGAAGCGGGTGTGCAGGCCGAATTCGCGCGCCTTCCAGGTGAGATAGAAGGGATCGATCGGGATGCAGTGGCCGCCCAGGCCCGGGCCCGGATAGTAGGGCGTGAAGCCGAAGGGCTTGGTGGCGGCGGCGCGGATGACTTCATGGATGTCGATGTCCATGCGGTCGGCGATGACCTTCATTTCGTTGACCAGGCCGATGTTGACGGCGCGGTGGATGT
>Ga0308160_10003769_pt1 | contig 16709 bp, 13 predicted proteins | sample PhyFR1_FD_201036 | JGI IMG/M metagenome (GOLD analysis project Ga0308160, IMG submission 201036) | Phyllosphere microbial communities from UC Gill Tract Community Farm, Albany, California, United States - DLSLF.R1 | ecosystem: Host-associated > Plants > Phyllosphere > Unclassified | place: USA...
CGTTTCTTCATCAGGCAGCAGGCGCAGATGGGCGACCGCCACGTGTATGCGCAGCGCACGCGCTTCGTCACGCCGGCGATGCTGAAGCATTTCGAGGAAGCGGTTTGGAACGACGCCGACACGCCGCACAACCGCAAGCCGATGCCGGACACGGTGCGCATGCTGGTGCGTGAACGGGCGCGCAACGCATGGAAATGAAGGCACTTATCCCCCACGGGTCAATTTTGTAGGAATTTGCCTAATTACCACACGCTGCCCAAAACTGGGGCACGTGCAAGTCCTTGATTTTCAAGGGATTCGATTTTGCCTCTTGAATGGGCATTTTGTTGAAACCCGCATCGTTACTGCATTTCCGGCTTGTCAAGAGGCGCTTGTCCACACAGTTATCCACATTTCTTGTGGATATTAAAATAAAAGCTGTGGAATCAATGCTTTAGGCCGCAAACTTGAGACGGAGATTAGCATTTTCGTAATGTTAATTATTACTCACGTAATTGATCAGATAGGCAGACCGCATAGAGTGGTTCTGAAAGGAAATTTCATATCGCTGCCCGCAGTGAAATAAAATTTCAATCAGGAAATACGTGGGGATCATGCCGGCAGCACGGCGCGCAACAAGCGCAGCGTATCCAGGGCGCCTGCAGCGATACCGACGCCTTTGCCGGAACCCACCCTGGGCTCGCGTGGATTGATACGGATCAGCGGCGCGCGTCGGGACTCGCACATGCGCCGCACCGACGGCACATCGCTGCCCGCGCCGATTTCGATGACCACCAGCCGCCGCACCTGGCCGAGCCAGGCCTCGAAGCGCGCATACTGGTCTTCGGTACGGGTGTCGAGCCAGTTGCTGTCGTTGAACATCAGGATGTTCGGCCGCGCCGGTGCGCCGCAGCGGGGACAGTGCGGCAGCGGCGGCGCCATCAGGCAGGTGGCGGGATCGATGCGCGGCTCGACCATGTCGGCCGGCCAGATGGCGTCGCTGCAGGGGCGGGTGCATTGCAGGTGGTGGATCGAGCCATGGCATTCGACGATGCGCCCGGTATCGAAACCGGCACGCTGGAACTGGCCGTCGACGTTGCTGGTGAAGACGAAGCTGCCATGCGCCATGCGCTCGCCCAGCGCGCGCAGGATGGCGAAGCCTTCGTGCGGCACGGTGGCCCGGTACAGCGCCAGCCTGTGGCCGTAGAACCCCCAGGCCAGTTCGGGGTTGCGGGCGAAATGGCGCGGGTTGGCCATCTCGACGAAGCGGATGCCAAGCGCGGCCAGCGGCGGATAGGCGCGCCAGAAACCCTGGTCGCCGCGGAAGTCGGGCAGGCCGGAGTCGACGCCGATGCCGGCCCCGGCGCCGATCAGGAGGGCATCGGCATCGCGCAGGTAATCGGCGGCCCGGGCGATGGCGGCGTCGAGGTCGGTGGTCATGCGCTTCCTTTCATCGATCTGAACAAGTGACAGTGTGCCATGCGCAAGGCATACGGGCTATCCGCGCCGGCCGTCCTGTTATATTGTTGACACCGTTCACGGCAAGCAATCGATCCTTCGAAAGGACAAGCATGCAATCCTGGACTGTGGCATATCCCGCGGCGCGGCCTGCCTGGAGGTCGCCCTACCTGGCGCTGTCGCTGCTGGCGCACCTGGCGCTGTTCGCCGGCTCGATGGCGCTCGGACCCGGCATGCCGGCACCTGGCGCCAGCTTGGCACAGCGCGCATGGATCGAGGATTCGCTGCAGCGTACCCGCGTGGCCGAGCTGCGGAAGCACGTCGGGCGCCTCGAGGCGATCCGGCGCGAACTGGAAACGGGCGGCGCAGCGCCGCGCCAGCCGGCAGGCGAGGGCGATGCGCCGCGCGACCCCGCCGCACTGGCCGCCCGGGCGCGCCAGCTCAGCGACGCGATCCGGGACCTGGACGTCAAGGCGCGCACGAAGGCGCTGGCGGCCCTGCTGCGCATTCCCGAACCCGAGGCACGCGCCAGGCTGCTGGCCGGGACCGGCAAGCCGGCTCAGGCGCAACTGCCGGCACCGACCAAACGCGAGATCGAGCGCCAGGCCGAACAGGCGCAGGCCGCCTTGCAGCACGCGCGCGACGAAGCGGCCAGGCAGCGCGACGGCGTCCCGCTGCGGCGACACGCTGGGGCCACCCCCGCCGCTGCCGGGTCCGCGCTGCGCATGGCGAAGGGCGACGGCAAGCAGGCCGGCTGGGCCGAAGCAAAAGGCAGCGGCGCCGGCGGCGGCGGCGAGGCCAGCCGCGGCAACGGCAGCGGCGCCGCGCCCGGCGCGGGTCTGGACGGCGCGCGTGCCGAGGGCCGGTCCGGCAGCAGGATTCCGCTGCCGGACCGGCTCGGTGCCGCCAACAAGCCATTCGGCCCGAGCGGCACGGGCGCCATCCCCGCCGCCGGCGGCGCGCTGCACAAGGCCAGGGGCGCGACCATCGGCCCGGGCGGGGCATTGACTGACCGCCTGCTGCTGGACGACTGGCAGGTCATCGGTCCGTTTGCCGGCCGGCGCGATCGCAACTACGGCGCCAACCCGGCCTATGCCCCGGAACGCGCGGTCCTGCTCGACGCCGTCTACGAAGGCAAGGGCGGACGCCTGCTGGGCTGGACATCGGTGAAGGGGAGCGCCTATCCCTTGAGTCCGCCGGTGCTGGCCGAGGACGCCGTCTATTACGCCTACGCCGAGGTGCGGCTGGACCAGGAGCGCGACCTGTGGGTCTGGCTGGGCGCGGCCGACAGCAAGTTGTGGTTCTTCGCCCAGGTGCACGGCGCCGGCCAGGAGCGGCTGATCCGGGACTGGAACATGACCGAGGCCCGGCGTCTCGTGCATTTCCGCAAGGGCGTCAACCGGCTGCTGCTGAAGCTGTCGAACGGCCCTCAACATGTGTTCTTTTCGGTGGTGCTGACGCCGGGCTGATCAAGTCGCGTCGATGCGGCGCTGCAGGGTGTCGAGCTCGGCCAGGAAGCGCTCGGCGGCGAGCAGGGGCGGCCATGGTTCCCAGGGGCGGCAACCGTAGGCGGCCACGAGCGGGTCGTCCTGCAGCACGGCCGAGCGGATCTTGAGCGTGTCGCGCACTTCCTTTGCCGACCAGCCGGCCACGTGCACGGCCTCGCTGGCGGCGGCGATGCGGTCGGCGCGCTTGTGGCGCTCGTGTTCGGCCGGCGTCCAGGCCGGCAAGCCGTAGCGCAGGAACACGGCCTGCTCGAGGCGCCGGGTGAGGGCGCGAAAGCCCTCGCCGAGGAAGGGCTTGATGGGCGAGACCGCGTCGAAGCCGAGCAGGCCTTCCTCGGCATCGTGCAGCAATTCGCGCAATTCGATGACGGGCGGCAAGGGTGTGGACGCGGCGGCGCGGCGCAGCAGCATCACGGAAATCGAATGCTGGGCCACCGACAGCGGCAGCGGCCAGGCCGTGTGGCCGCCCCAGCGGTAGGTACGGGCCAGGCCGAGCGCCAGGTCGGCGTCGTCCCAGTCGAAGGGGGTCGGATTCAACAGGTCGAGCCGCTTGCCGGATGGCATGCGGACCCAGGCGCGCATGGTAGGAGAACTCATGCGCCGATTTTACACACCGGCGCATGTCCACCCCGCGAGATTGATATGGCCGAAATCCCGTAGCGCGCAGCGCACTACACTGGACTGCGCACAACGATAGGGTGAGCCATGGCTGAGGTTCCTAAACGCATCGATTGCGATGTGCTGGTGGTGGGCGGCGGCATCAACGGCGCCGGAATTGCGCGCGACGCCGCGGGACGCGGCTTGCGCGTGGTGCTCTGTGAAAAGGACGACCTGGCGGCGCACACCTCGTCCGCGTCCAGCAAGCTGATCCATGGCGGCCTGCGCTATCTCGAACATTACGAATTCGGCCTGGTGCGCAAGGCGCTGGCCGAGCGCGAGGTGCTGCTCAAGAGCGCGCCCCATATCATGCACCCGCTGCGCTTCGTCATGCCCCAGCGCACCGCCGAAGGCCCGTCCGGGGAGGCGACAGGCCAGCGGCCGGCCTGGATGATCCGTGCCGGCCTGTTCCTGTACGACCATCTGTCGCGGCGCGATTTTCTTCCGCCTTCCGGCAGCATCGACTTGCGCGCCGACCCGGCCGGGGCCGCGCTGCAGCGGCGCTTCGCGCGCGCCTTCGTGTATTCCGACGCCTGGGTCGACGATGCACGCCTGGTGGTGCTGGCCGCCGTCGACGCGCGCGAACGCGGCGCCACCGTCCTCACGCGCACGCGCTGCACGGTGCTGCGGCGCGATGCCGCGCGCTGGTTGGCCACGCTTTCCGGGCCGAAGGGCGAGCTGCTGGTGCAGGCGCGCTGCCTGGTGAATGCGACCGGCCCGTGGGCGGCGCACTTCCCGCACGAGGCGGGCGGCACCGTGAGCCCGGCCGGAAACCGCACGCTGCGCCTGATCAAGGGCAGCCACATCGTCGTGCCGCGCCTGTTCACGCATGGCCAGGCCTACCTGCTGCAGCAGCCGGACGGCCGCATCGTGTTCGCGCTGCCCTATGAAGGCGCGTTCACCCTGGTCGGCACCACCGACGTCGAATACACGGGCGACCTCGACCGGGTGGCGATCAGCGCCGCCGAGACCGCCTACCTGTGCGACGCCGTCAACCGCTGCTTCGAGCGCCGCATCGGTCCCGAAGACGTGGTGTGGAGCTTTGCCGGCGTGCGTCCGCTGATCGGCGGCGATGGCGGGGCCAGCGCATCGAGCGCCAGCCGCGACTACCGGCTCGAGACCGACACCCATGGCGCGCCCATGCTGTCCGTGTACGGCGGCAAGGTGACCACCTTCCGCCGGCTGGCCGAGCAGGCGGTCGACTGGATCGCACCGGCACTCGGGCGCCGCGCGGCCGGCTGGACCGCGCAGGCCTGCCTGCCCGGCGGCGATTTGTTCGGCAAGGCGCCCGATGTGCGCGGGGTGCTCGAATTCGAAGCCTGGCTGCGCACGCGCCAGCAACAGTACGCCTGGCTGGCGCCGGCACTGTTGCGGCGCTACGCGCGCGCCTACGGTACGCGCCTGGGCACGCTGCTGGCGCACTGCCGCACGCGTGCCGACCTCGGCGAGGAGATCGTGCCGGGGCTGTTCGAGGTGGAGCTGGATTATCTGCGGCGCCAGGAATGGGCGCTCGCCGCCGAGGACGTGCTGTGGCGCCGTACCAAGCTGGGCCTGCATGTGCCACCCGGGGCGGCGGCACGGGTCGAGGACTGGCTGCGCGCCCGCCAGGCCGGGCGCGCACCGGCGGTGGCGCCGGGGCCGGGCAGCATCAACCCGGCCTAGATCCCGGCTTTAGTGCGGCGGCCTCAGTGCCGCGCCTGCTCCATGCGCGGCAGCAGTGCCGCCAGGATGCCCAGCAGCGGCAGGAAGGCGGCGATGCGGTACACCTGCTCAATGCCGGCCACGTCGGCGATATGCCCCATGGCCGCCGCACCGATGCCGCTGACGCCGAACATCAGGCCGAAGAAGATGCCGGCGATCATGCCGACCTTGCCCGGCACCAGTTCCTGCGCGAACACGACGATCGCCGAGAACGCCGACGACATCACCAGGCCGATCACGACCGACAGCACGCCGGTCCAGAACAAATCGACATGGGGCAGGGCCAGCGTGAACGGCGCCGCGCCCAGGATCGAGACCCAGATCACACGCTTGCGGCCGATGCGGTCGCCGATCGGGCCGCCCGCGAAGGTGCCGGCGGCCACGGCGGCCAGGAACATGAACAGGTACATCTGCGCGGTGCCGACCGGCACCTGGAACTTTTCAATCAAGTAGAACGTGTAGTAGCTCGACAGGCTGGCCATGTAGATGTATTTCGAGAACACCAGCATGGCCAGCACGGCCAGTGCCTGGAATACCTTGGCGCGCGGCAGCGGAGAGCCGGCGTGTGCGGCCGATTTCTTGACCATGTTCCTGAGGTGGCTGCCATACCAGCGGCTGACGCCGACCAGCACGATCACGGCCACCACGATCAGCAACGAGAACCAGCCGATCTTGCCCTGGCCGCGGCCGACGATGATGGCCGCCGCCAGCAGCGGACCCAATGCCGAGCCGAGGTTGCCGCCGACCTGGAACAGCGATTGCGCAAAGCCGAAGCGCCCGCCTGAGGCCAGGCGCGCCACGCGCGAGGCTTCCGGGTGGAAGGTCGAGGAACCGACGCCAATCATGCCGGCCGCCACCAGCAGCATCGGGTAGCTGGTCGACACCGCCAGCAGGCCGACGCCGGCCAGGGTCACGCACATGCCCACCGGCAGCAGGAAGGGGATCGGGCGCTTGTCGGTGTACAGGCCGATCCAGGGTTGCAGCAGCGAAGCGGTGCACTGGAAGGTCAGTGTGATCAGGCCGACCTGGGCGAAGCTCAGCGAGAACTCCTGCTTGAGCAGCGGATAGATCGCGGGGAGCACGGCTTGCACGCAATCGTTCAGCAGGTGGACGAAGGCGACGGAAAACAGGATCTGCAATACCGTGCCGTTGGGGACGGAGGGGCCGCGCGCCGGCGCGGACGAGGTCGACGGTGTGGTCATGGGCGATGATGCGGAAGCATGGAAAGAGCTTGCCAGTGTAATATGGAAGGCTCGAACGCATATTCCATTTTTCGTCGCCAAAGTGACACTCCTGCCTTCTCCGCGCTACCGCCCGCGCCTGGACACGCTGCCGCGCAAGGTAACCGCCGTGCCGTCGCAAGCCCGGCATGGCGCGCTGATCGAAGCGCACAGCCATGCCTGGGCACAATTGCTGTACGCTAGCGAGGGCGTGATGCGGGTGCGCTCCGAATTCGGCGTCTGGATCATCCCGCCGCGGCGCGCGCTGTTGATCCCGCCCGGCGTCGTCCACGAAGTGCGCATGCTGAGCCGGGTCAACATGCGCGCGCTGTACATCGATGCTGCGGCCGCCGGCCACCTGGCGGCGGGATGCAAGGTGCTCGAAGTCAGTCCGCTGCTGCGCGAGCTGATCCTGGCGCTGTCGGCCGAGCCGCTCGATTATCCGGCCGGCGGGCGCGGCGATTATCTGGCGCAATTGATTCTTTCCGAGCTGGCGGCCATGGAGACCGTGCCGATCGCCGTCCCCTGGCCGCGCGACCGCCGCTTGCAGACGCTGTGCGCCGACATCATGGACGCGCCCGGCAGCCCGCGCACCCTGGAAGACCGGGCGCTCGAGGCCGGCGCCAGCGCGCGCACCCTGATCCGCCTGTTTCCGAAGGAGACCGGCCTGCATTACCGCCAGTGGGTGCAGCAAGTCCACCTGGCCCACGCCTTCGAAGGGCTGGCGCGCGGCGAGAGCGTCGGCGCCATCGCCCGGGCGCTCGGTTACGCCAGTCCCAGCGCCTTCACCAGCATGTTCCGCCGCCTGCTCGGCAAGACGCCGCAGCACTACCTGGCCGAATGGCGCGCGCGGGCTTGACCCTGTCGGACGCCGCCGGATGGCGCGCTGTGACAGACTCGATGCCATCGGATCATTGATAGCAAAGGAGTGCACGATGGCAAACGACCAACAGAACCAGGACCAGCAACAAGCCGATCAGCAAGACCAGCAAGACCAGCAGGACCAGCAGGCAAGCGCCCATCCGCAGCATCAACCGGACCCGCATCCGGACGTCGACGGCCTGGCCGACAAGAAGCCGGACGAGCTGACGCCGGAGGAACTCCGGCTGATGGCCGACACCATGCCCGGCGAAGGCCCGGGCGACTAAGTGGCAACGTTCCCATCCGGTCTCCAAAACGTTTTGACGCCCGAATTGAATGTGGATAACATTCTTTTAACAAATTCGGTAGCGCTCACATAACGATAAGGAGACTCGATGGGAACCACCTTCGAACGGTGCGTGGCCTTGCTGCGCCACGCCCTGTTGCCACTGGCGGCCGGCGCCGCTCTTGCGGCCCCGGCCGTCCACGCCTTCCAGGCCACGCCGCCGGCCGACGTCCAACTGGCCGGCCAGCCCGGCGCCACGGCGGGCACGAGCAGCCTGATGGCCCCGGTCCAGAACATCTCGGGGCGCAGCCACATCAGCCTGAACGGCCGCTGGAGCTACATCATCGACCCCTACGAAAACGGCTATTACGACTACCGCCACATGCCCTTCGACGCATCCAGCAGCGGCAAGGGCGGCTTCTACGACGACCGCAAGCCGAAGGACAAGACCGACTGGGTCGAGTACGACTTCGACCGCGCGCCGACCATGAAGGTGCCGGGCGACTGGAATTCCCAGGCGGAAAAGCTGCAGTACTACGAGGGCACGCTCTGGCTGCGCCAAGTGTTCGAGGCCGATCCCAAGCCGGGCCGGCATTACGTGTTGTCCTTCGGCGCCGTCAACTACGAAGCCCACGTCTACCTGAACGGCAAGAAGCTGGGCATGCACAAGGGCGGCTTCACGCCCTTCCAGTTCGACGTCAGCGGCAAGCTGAACAAGGGCCGCAACGTGGTCGTGGTGAAAGCCGACAACACCCGTCATCCGGACGAGATCCCGACCGTCAACACCGACTGGTGGAACTATGGCGGCATCACGCGTGACGTGCTGGTGGCGGAATTGCCTGCCACTTATATTTCAGATTACAAGGTGCAACTGGCCAGGGGCGACGCGCGCCGCATCCAGGGCTTCGTGCAAGTGGCGGGAGAGGCCAAGTCGCAGCAGGTGACGCTGTCGATTCCGGAAGCCGGCATCAAGACCACGGTCAGGACCGACGCCAACGGCCGCGCCGCCATCGACCTGCCGGCCAGCAAGCTTCAATTGTGGTCGCCGGAAAACCCGAAGCTGTACGCGGTCGAACTGTCCGGCGGCGGCGACAAGGTGGTCGACCGCATCGGCTTTCGCACCATCGCCACGCGCGGCCAGGACATTTTGCTGAACGGCAAATCGGTATTCCTGCGCGGCGTCTCGCTGCATGACGAGAATCCCCTGATCCCGGGACGCCTGCGCAGCCAGGGCGACATGCGCATGCTGTTGCAATGGGCAAAGGAAATGAACTGCAACTACGTGCGCCTGGCCCATTACCCGCACAACGAGGAGATGATCCGCCTGGCCGACGAGATGGGACTGATGGTCTGGGCCGAGGTGCCGGTCTACTGGACCATTTCCTGGAATAATCCTGACACGCTGGCGAATGCCAATGCCCAGCTGACCGACCTGATCGTGCGCGACAAGAACCGCGCCAGCGTCGTCATCTGGTCGGTCGGCAACGAAACGCCGATCAGCGCGCCGCGCAACGCCTTCATGGGCAAGCTGGCCACGACCGCGCGCGCGCTCGACGACACGCGCCTGGTCGCGGCGGCGCTGGAAATCCACCGCAAGGGCAGCGAGATCACGGTCGAGGACCCGCTGGCCGAGGGGCTCGACCTGGTCAGCTTCAACGAGTATGCCGGCTGGTACTGGGCCAGCAATGCCGAGATGCTGAATTACCGCTTCAACGTCAAGTACGACAAGCCGGTCGTGATCACCGAATTCGGCGCCGACGCGCTGGGCGGCTACCACGCCGACGCCGACACCCGCTGGAGCGAGGAATACCAGGACACCCTGTACCGCAACCAGTTCAGGATGCTCGATGCGATTCCCGGCCTGCGCGGCCTGACCCCCTGGGTGCTGGTCGACTTCCGCTCGCCGCGCCGCCAGCATCCTTATTACCAGGACGGCTGGAACCGCAAGGGCCTGGTGTCCGACGACGGCAAGAAGAAGATGGCGTTCTGGACCCTGAAGCGGCACTACGACGAGGTGCAGCGCCGCTACCCCGGTAATTAATATTCCTGTTGCGTGGGCCGGAACAGGATCTCGTTGATGTCGACGTCGTCCGGCTGGCCGATCGCATACGCCACGGCGCGCGCGAACGATGCCGGGGAAATGGCGATCTCGTAGAACTTCTTGATGTTCTCCGCGATGTCCGCTTCCGTGATGCTGTCCGGCAGCTCGGTGTCGACGGCGCCCGGCGAAATGATCGTCGTGCGCAGGCCGTGCGCCTTGACTTCCTGGCGCAGCCCTTCCGAGATCATGCGCACCGCGTGCTTGGTGGCCGAGTAGACCACGCTGCCGGGGCGCACCTTGTGGCCGGCCACCGAGGACACGTTGATGATGTGCCCGGAACGCTGGGCGATCATCGGTGGCAGCACGGCGGCGATGCCGTACATGACCCCCTTGATGTTGACGTCGATCATGCGGTCCCAGTCCTCGATCTTCAGCCGCTCGAGCGGCGAGTGCGGCATCAGGCCGGCGTTGTTGAGTATGACGTCGACCCGGCCGTATTGCCGGATGGCGGCGTCCACCAGTGCCTGCACTTCGGCGGCATCGGTGACGTCGGTCCGCACCGCCAGGGCCTTGCCGCCGCCGGCCTCCAGTTCCGCCGCCAGCGCCTCGATGCGGTCCAGGCGGCGCGCACCCAGCACCACCGTGGCCCCGAGCCGGGCCAGGTGACGCGCGGTCGCTTCGCCCAGGCCGCTGCTGGCGCCGGTAATGACGACCACCTTGCCTTCGATGTTGTTGTTGCTGTTGTCCACTGCACTATCCTTTCATCTGTCCTTGCGTGAGGCGAGCATGGCGCATTCAGGTGTAATGACCGGGTGCATTGATGCGCCAAATTATTTCGATGTGGGTTAAGTTGGGCCAATCGCATCCTGGACCATTCCCATGCCCAAACTTGTTGTAATCGGCGGCTCGGCCGGCAGTATCGACGTCCTGAAACGCATCCTGCATGACTTGCCGCAGGACTTTCCGGCCGCTGTGCTCGTCGTGATCCACGTCGGCGCCCATGAAAGCCGTTTGCCGGGACTGCTTGCGCGCTGTGCCGGCCTGCCGGTGCGGCACGCGGTGCAAGGCGAGCCGATCCGGGCCGGCCAAGTGCTGCTGGCACCGCCCGACCTGCACCTGATGGTGGCCATGGATGGGGAGCGCCCGTTTGCGCGCCTGTCGCGCGGACCGAAGGAAAACCACTCGCGGCCCGCCATCGATCCGCTGTTCCGGTCGGCGGCGACCGCCTTCGGACCGGAGGCGATCGGGGTCGTGCTGTCCGGCTTCCTCGATGACGGCACCGTCGGCTTGCAGGCGATCAAGGCGTGTGGCGGCATCGCCGTGGTCCAGGACCCGAACGACGCCAATGCGTCGGACATGCCCGCCAGTGCCGTACGGCACGTGGCGGTCGACGTGCTCGGCCGGGCCGGGGATCTCGGGCCTGCGCTGACGGAACTGGCGGACGGCACGCATGCGGTCCAGGCGGCGGTCCAGGCCTTGGTGCAGGTGGTGCCTGAACTTCGCGACCGCGTCGACGTCGAAAACCGGATGTTCGAAGGAGAAGCCGGCATGGAGGAGATGGATCGGATCGGAACACGGGGCGCGCTGACTTGTCCGGAATGCGGCGGGGCGATCTGGGAAGTCAAGCACTCACAGCCTTTGCGTTACCGCTGCCATACCGGCCACGCCTTCACGGCACGGGTGCTGGAAGCGCTGCAGGGCGGCGAGACCGAGGAAGCGCTGTGGGCCGCGGTGCGGGCACTGCATGAACAGGAACAGTTGTACCGCGAAATGCACCGCAAGATGCAAAACGCGCCGGGTGGCGAATACGAGCGCAGGGCCGACCAGGCCGCCGAGCACGGGCAATTGCTGCGCGACCTGGTCGCCACGCGCATGCGGCTCGGGCCGATCTAGCTCGACCACTGGATTAATTTCCCAAACGTACGCTGCGCCGCAGCATTCCAGCCTCGGCTAGACTCTGCACGGACCATGAAGATATCAGGAGAGCCCGTGCAATTCACGAACATACCAGCGGCAAGGCCGGTCAGCCTGGGCCTGCAGGGCGGCGGCACCTATGGCGCCTTCACCTGGGGCGTGCTCGACCGCCTGCTGGATGAGGAAAGCTTCGCATTCGATAGCCTCAGCGGCAGCAGCTCGGGCGCCGTGAACGCGGTGGTGCTGGCGGACGGCTTTGCGTTGGGCGGCGGCCGGCGCGGTGCGCAGGCCAGCCTGCGCCGCTTCTGGACCACGCTCGGCCAGCTGTCGAGCTTCAGTCCGCTGCAGCCGACGCTGGCGGACCGCTTCGCCGGGCGCTGGACGATGGAACGCTCGCCGATCTACCAGCTGATGGAAATGGCCGGCGCCGTGATCGGCCCGGTGATGCAGCTGCCGGTCACGCTCAATCCCTTGCGCAACCTGTTGCAGAGCCTGGTGAACTTCGAGCGCGTGCGCGCCTGCGAGGAGTTGCAGCTGTTCATCGCGGCCACCAATGTGCGCACCGGGACCGGCCGCATCTTCACGCGCGAGGAACTGGACCCGCAGAAGGTGATCGCGTCGGCCTGCCTGCCGACCGTGTTCGCCGGTGTCGAGATCGACGGCGAGACCTACTGGGACGGCAGCTACGTCGCCAACCCGCCGCTGGCGCCGCTGCTGGGAAGGCCGGCGCGCGACCTGATCGTGGTGCAGAACAACCCGATCGCCCGTGCCAGCCTGCCGCGCAGCCTGGCCGACATCAGCAACCGCTCGAACGAGATCGCCTTCAACATCAGCTTCGTGCGCGAGATGAGCGCGCTGAAGAATATCAGCGCCTTGCCAGACGAGGAGCGCGGCGCGGACATGAACTACGTACCGACGCGGCTGCACCTGATCAGCGGGACGGACATCCTGACCGAGTACGCCATGTCCAGCAAGTTCAATTCCGAACTCGCCTTCCTGCTGCACCTGCACGATTGCGGCGTCAAGGCGGCCGATGCCTGGCTGCGCGAACACGGGGCCAGCGTCGGGACGCGCTCGACTTTCGACGAGATCCCCGTGTTCTATCCGGACCTGGCGGCCTAGGACGGTTTGCGCCCGAACAGGCGGCCAAGCAGGGATGGCGCGGGCGGAGGCGCCTTGAATTCCTTGAGGCGGCGCGCGATGACTGGCGCCAGGACATCGTAGCCGGCCCAGGTGTCGGGGACGTGGTACAGCGACGGCAGGCCCGCGCCCAGCGCGCGCTCGTAATCGCTCACGTAGCGCGACGGCTTCGATCCCTCATAAGCGTAGTAGCTTGCTGCGAAGGCATTGCCTTCCTCATTCACATCTTCATCGGTGAACTTGCCGTCGCAGACGGTCATGAACCAGGCGCCGGGCGTGCAGGCGCGTGCGCGCAGCTGCTCGGCATCGTCGGCAAAATCCTCACCGTGCAATGCGCCCGCCATGTCGTTCAACACGCACCAGGCGGCGAACATGGCGATGTGCGTGGCGCCCGCCTCATCGGGCAGCTCCTTGGGGAAATCGCCTCCGTAGTGCCAGGAGGCGTCGTCGTATTTCATTGGCGTTCCAGTCGTGGTTGAAAAAAGCCTCTGTCCGGATGCGGGCAGAGGCTCAAGGCTCAAGGGTCAAAGCTCGATAAGGATCAGCGGCCGTTCTGCGCCAGCCACGCATCGATCTCCGGCATGCGCTCCTTCTTCACCTTGATGCGGTCCTGGATCGAGGCGATGGCCGCTTCGACGTCGCCGCGCGCGCTTGCCGCCAGGTTGGCGCCGGCGTAGGCGTTCAGCTTGCCGACCATCGCAGGGTCCGAGGAACCGCCGGCCAGGCGCGCGACATAGCGGCTGCGCGAAGGCGCGTCGACGCGCTGGTTGATCTTCTCCTGGTTGGCCAGGGCAAAGTCGAAGGCCAGGTCCGGATAGCGACCGGCCACCGCCGAGATCATGCCGGCGCTGGTGGTCTGGGCCGGTTCGTCGGTCAGGGCCAGGTTCAGCGCGCGCTGGGCCAGGCCGCGGTCGGCGGCGATCGCCAGCATCATGTACAGGTTGGTCTTCAGCAGCGGGGTTTTCTCCGCCTGGGCGCGCTTGTGCAGGCCGTCCCAGGTGGCGGCGTCGGCGTTGCGCGCGACCACGGCCAGGATGGTCTTGCGCAGCGGGCCCGGCACGGCGGCCGGGTCGCTGTCCATGGCGGCATAGCGGCGGCGCGCCTCGGCGATGGTGCCCACGTCGCCCAGTTCGCTCAGGACGGCGATCAGCTGTTCGCGCAGGTTGGCGACCGTCGATGCTTCGCCGGCGCGGGCGGTCCAGCCCACTTGCGCCATCACCGGCGCCAGGCGCGCGATGGCAAAGGCGTCGAAAGCCTTCTGACGGGCGTCGTCTCCCTGGTAGCGCGCATGGAAGCCGGACAGCACGCCGGCGATGCGCTGCCATACCTGCGGCTCGGCGCCGGCCGGGGTGGACTTGGCCAGGTCGAGCACGCTCGATGCCGGCTGCAGGCCGGCCATGCCCAGCGCGGCGCTGTCGGACAGCAGGCCGATCTGGTCGATCGGCGACAGCGTGGCGAAGCCTTGCGCCAGCTGTGCGAATTCCTTCGGCGCGTACAGGGTGCGGTAGTAGCCGCTCTGGCCGGCATTCACGACCACGGCGCCGCAGCCGGGCACGGTGATGCTGCCCTTGCCGCCCGAGACCAGGGTACTGGCGGTCCTTGCATTACCGGCGATCTGCGCGATGACTGGCACGCGCCAGGCCAGCGGTTTCTTTTCCGGCCGGTCGCGCGAGAACTCTTCCTGGGTCAGCGCGACGGTGGTGCTGCCATTCTTGCATACCGGTTCGCCGACGCGCAGCAGCGGCACGCCCGGCTGCAGCGTGAAGTCGTGGGCGATGGCCGTGACAGGCTTTTTGGCCGCCTTTTCGATCTGCTTCCAGAGGTCGTCGGACACGGTATTGCCGTAGGCGTGGGCCTTCATGTAGGCCCGCACGCCATTGCGCCAGGCGTCCTCGCCCACATAGGCTTCCAGCATGCGGATCACCGCTTCGCCCTTCTGGTAGGTGATCACGTCGAAGGCCTGGCTGGCCTGCTCGACGGTCTCGATGTGCTGCACCACCGGGTGGGTGGCGGCGACCGAGTCGCGCACCATGGCGGCGTCGCGGCTGCCGACGGCGTTCATCCCGGTCTTCCATTCCGGATGCAGGCGCGCCGTCATGCGGCTTTCCATCCACGAGGCGAAGCCTTCGTTGAGCCAGAGGTCGTCCCACCAGCGCATCGTGACCAGGTCGCCGAACCACTGGTGCGCCATCTCGTGGGCGGCGGTGGCGAAGACTTCCTGGCGGTCGTGCTGGGTCGAGATCGCGGGATCGAGCAGCAGCGCGTATTCGAAGGTGAAGATCGCGCCCCAGTTTTCCATCGCGCCGAAGAACTGGCTCTGGCCCGGACCGGCGATGTTGTCGAGTTTCGGCAGCGGGTAGCGCACGCCGAAGTAATCGTTGTACTCGCGCAGGATCGCGGCGGACGAATCCAGCGCGAACTTTGCCTGGTCGATCGCGCCGCGGCGGGTGATCACGCCCAGCTCGGTGCCGTCGACCTTGGTAGCGGCGCGCTCGAAGTCGCCGGCCGACAGGAACAGCAGGTAGGTCGACATCTTCGGCGACTTGGCGAAGCTGACCTTCTGGCGGCCGTCGGGCAGGGTGGCGGTCGAGGCGGCCGGCATGTTACTGACGGCCATCTGGCCGGCCGGCACCGTCACGTCGAGCGTGAAGCTGGCCTTGTAGGCCGGCTCGTCCCACGAGGGGATCATGCGGCGCGCGTCCGAGTTCTCGAACTGGGTGAACAGGGCGCGCTGAGTTTTCCCTTCATTGCCGCCCGTGCCGGGATAATCCAGCGAGAACAGGCCGACGGCCTGGGTGCCGATGACGCCGCTGTAGTCCAGCGCCAGGCGGTACATGCCGGGGGCTACCGGTTTGTCGAAGCGGAAGGTCGCGGTCTGGGCGGCGTTGTCGACCGTCGTCGTCGCGCTCAGCGCGGCGCCGCCCGCGGCCGGGCTCAGGCTGACGCCGGCGAATTTCAGGTCGGCGGCGTTCAGCGTGATGCTGTCGGTGGCACGGGTCACGTTGATCGTGATCGTGGCGCGGCCGGCGAAGCTGTTCGATGCGAGGTCGGGCGTCAGCGAGATGTCGTAGTGGCTCGGGATGACGCCGCGCGGGAGCTGGGTCGTCGCCTGGGCGCTGCTCGTGGCGGCGGTGGTGGGCGCAGCCTGCGCATGAAGGGCGGGGAGTGTCGCGAATGCCAGGGCGACGGCGGCGGAAAGCAGGGTCCGGTGCATGGGTTGAGGCCTATCTTCTGTTATATATGCATGGGTATGTACACGGCCTTGCCCGTTGTGCGCGCAAGGCCAGCCTTCGAATCTAAGCGTTAAGCGCGCCGGCGTCAACGCGTCGATGCGCTATGATCGGGACCCATCCGATATCCACAGGAGACAAACGCATGAGACTTTTCACCAGCCCGCGCGCGCCGAACCCGCGCCGCGTGCTCATGTTCATCGCCGAGAAGGCCATCACCGGCATCGAGATCGTGCCGGTCGACCTGGCGCAGGGCCAGCACCGCAGCGAAGGCTTCCTGGCGCTGAACCCGCTGGGCCAGGTGCCGGTGCTGGACCTCGGCGACGGCCGCACCCTGTCCGAGACGCGCGCGATCTGCACCTACCTGGAAGGCCTGGCGCCGCAGCCGAACCTGATGGGCGCGGATTTCGAAGAGCGCGCCTTCATCGAGATGATGGACCGCCGCTGCGAGCTGCAGCTGTTCCTGCGCATCGCCCACTGCGTCCGCCACACCCACCCGGGCCTGGCGATGCTGGAGCAGCCGCAGTTCGGCGACTACGGCGCGGCGCAGGGCGAGAAGATGCGCGAGACGGCGCGCTGGCTGGATGGCGTGCTGGCGACGCAGCCGTATGTGGCGGGGGAGCGTTTCACGATTGCCGACATCACGGCATTCTGCGCGCTGGAGTTTGCGCGTGGCTTGATGAAGTTCCGGCCGGGGGAGGAGGGGATGGGATGTTT
>Ga0308160_10003770_pt1 | contig 16698 bp, 20 predicted proteins | sample PhyFR1_FD_201036 | JGI IMG/M metagenome (GOLD analysis project Ga0308160, IMG submission 201036) | Phyllosphere microbial communities from UC Gill Tract Community Farm, Albany, California, United States - DLSLF.R1 | ecosystem: Host-associated > Plants > Phyllosphere > Unclassified | place: USA...
CGCGAAGAAGAGCAAGTTCACGATGGTCGAAGTCCGGTCGACAGCGTTCCGAGCAGCGCAGGAGGAATGCAACGCCGACGTCTCGAACTACAACTCGAAGAGCAAAAACGCTTATTGGAGGAGGAACGTCGCAAGTTGAGGCAATCGGAAGGGAGACCTCGAGAAAGAGGAGAACCAGCTCAACGTCCGGTCGCTCGAACTAGATCTCGATCGTTGTCGGCACAAGAGATGAAACAGTTGGCGAACGCTGAATCTGCTAGGATGCCTCGATCTCGTTCTCATAGCGTCAACTTGAGATCTAGTTCGTCGATGCAAGGACTCTCACTCGCTGAAACTGGAGGAGCTTTCGTTGCCCATGACCGTTACACCCAATCTTACTCGGTTGGAGAAGGGATCGTACCATTCTCGACGAGCGACGGTATAGCGCACGGAGAGGAACAAGTTGTGCAAGAGGAAGGAGCGGACGAGGAAGATGATGAAGTCGGAACGGTGATTTCAGTCTCATCGAACGTGCCTCTTCAAAGAGGACGACCCGCTGCTCTCAATCGACAATCGACCCTCCTCTCCGCTGGTGCGAACCCTACTCGGAGGAGTCGAGAGCTCACCCGATTGCTCCAACCTACTGGCAAGAATGGAGTCATCACTCTCGGCAGTATCGCTGGTTCCCCAACTCCTTCTTCCGCTTCTACCGCCATCACTTCCTCGACTCGTCAAGGTGCACCATCTCGAGCTGGAACAAGCGTTTCCGCACTCTCTTCAGCTCCTCCCCTAATCCTCGAACAAGCGAAGAGTACGAGTAAAGCTCGAGTCGAATTGGATCTCATGCTGGAAACCCCTTTGGTCGTCGAAGGTGGAATTTTGAAAGGTCGACTCGAGATCAAGGTCAGGAAACCGAAAGACAAAGAAGGAGAAGTTTGGGTTGGGAGACCAAAAGTTCGAGTTGTCGGATTCGAGGGTGAGTTTCCGGAACTTGCCCTCCTCTCCTTTATTGTGTACTGATCTTTCGTGACCGCAGAGCTATCTTCGGGAGACGCAAGACACATCTTCTTCCATCACGCCAACTCGGTTTCTTCCGTCGACGATTCGAAAGGAAACTCTTCTCCCTTACCTTGCTGTGAGGACGATGCGGACGAGGAAGGGTTCCGTCAAGGTCGAGTTGGTCAACACAGCGTGCCGTTCAAGATGGTAATTCCGATTGGAAAGGGAGCGAAAGGAGGATGGAAAGGAAAACAAGGTGTCGTTCGCTACATTGCTATCGCGTAGGTCTCCTCGCTCGCACTCTGTTATATGTTTGCTCACTGACGCTCAAGACTCGATAGCTCGATCAAACTCAAGTCAAAGAATGGGACGAATCGTTCGATCGCTCATTTCTACCGACATGTCGAAATCTTCCCCTTCTTCAACCCAGCTATCGTTCTCGCGCCTTCGGTCAAACCTCTCTACGCCGAAGCTTCGAAAGGATTGTTTATGGGTGGAAGTGGAAAAGTCAACTTGTCAGCAAAGATGCATCGAGGTACTTGGGTCGCGGGACAAAGATGTTACGTTGATGTGCGAGTCGAGAACGAGTCGAGCAAGAAGGTGAGCTACATTCTTTGTCCCCCGTCCGAACTCACGAACTGATATAACCTCTTCTTTAGATCAAAACCCTTACTCTCGCGCTAGTTCGAACAACGACTGTCTTCCGCCCTAAAGCTCATCTCAACGCTGGTACCGGACGAGATCCATCGACTGGAGATGCAGACCTCGACGCAGACGCGTGTCAGACACAGACGACTCGCAAAAAGATCTGCGAGACGACGCTGGAAATGGGCAAGAAGGGAAGCAAAGGTGTCACTGCGAAAGGTAGCTGGATGGGAGTCGAAGCTGGAGAAGCGTCTGACTTTTCTCACTCTCTACAAGTTCCGGTGAGTCCACTCTCGAGGTTTGACTCGAAAGTAACGCGAAGACTGACTGATCTTCGCATCACAACAGCCCGACGCTCTCAGCATCTCTCGTGGTCGTCACCTCGAAGTCACCTACTCCGTGAAGGTCTCTGTAGGAGGATCGCTTTCCGCCGACGTTAGTTGCGATATCCCAGTTCGCATCGTCAACTTTGTCTCTCTCGATCCACCTCCCGGTCACATGGGAGCTTCACCCCTACCTGAACAATCCAGTCGTCCTCTCAACCGCAGCTGGAGTACGAACCTCAAGAACGGGAGGATCGATTCGCTTCGAGCGAAAGCTCAAGGTCGATCTGGCCCGATCGCTAGGATGGCGAGTGTCGATTCGTTCCATCTCTCCGACCTCAACGGAGGACGAGGCCCGAGTCGAATGGGTGCACCCGCACTATCTCGTATCGCTTCAATGAGCTCTCTGCGAACAGACGATTTCGAGAGGGAACGAGGAGGAGGAGGAGGATCTCAAGCCGGAACTTCTATGTCGCGAGCTACAACTGCTCCTCTTTCGCAGCTATCACCAGCTCCTGCTCGTGGTCAAGGTGTGGTCGATCGAGCAAAGGATCGACAACTTCAACATCAGATGTCGCTCCAGTGCATCTCGACCGCTATCGCATCCGCGACAGCTCGCCGTACTGGGTTGAGTCCGATTTCACAAGCAAGCGAGATGGGTGATGATTTGCGAGCGCAGCAGCAACTACCTTGGGATGAAGGAGCACAGCAATACTACGGAGGAGGAGGTCAGGAAATCTACGACGACAACGGATCTCTCCTCCAGCTCGAGGTCTACCCGACAGATGGACTCGGCATTCAGCTGGATGATCTCGATGAGGTGCCCGACGGTGATAGTCCTTACCTCGACGAAGAGAATGATCGTCAATCTCCCGAAGACCTCGCTTACCTCGGAGAATCAGACGACGAACTCGATACCTTTATGCAATCTCGCTTCAGTGAAGACGAAGGTGACGATTTCGATGTCCAACCTGTCTCTCGATCGGCGAAACCTCCTGCTTCACCTCGTTGGTCGGAACGTCCTGGACTCGCTGCTGAACCAGTCGTTACGAGGTCGCCTGCTGTTCGATCTCGAGCCTCTTCACCTATCAAAGCTCCTCTCAGTATTGATGTCATCCCTTCCCCTCGATCAGCAATGAGGCGTCCTTCCGAAACTTTCGCTTTCGCAACCCCAAACTCCCCCGTCAAGGCTCATGTCGATCTCCCTCCCGTCTCTCCTCTCCATTTCGACAACGCTGGTCGTGACAACGAATCGATGCCTCCTCCCTCACGAAACGCTCGTCCCCTCCCTCATCGACCCTCTCCAACTCCCGGATCCGCAAGTCCTTCGAAATCCTCGACGAGGAACCAGCCAGTCGAGCTCACGAAGCAACCCTCGACTTCTTCTCTCAAACGCTCGTCAAACGTCATCAGAAAGACTCCCTCGACTCGCTCTCTTCGACAGACTGCCTCGGACGCTCAACTTCCTGAACTCGATTTCGGTGAACCCTCTGCTTCCGACAGCGAAACCGTTCCTACTCCTATCGCTACCTCTCGCACTTCCCCCGCTCTCTCTTCTCGCTCATCAAGCTCTCGCACCTCTCGCACCTCGACCATGCCCCCTCCCACTTCCCCTCGAAAAGTCGTCGTCGCCAGAAGTTCCGCCTCTGCCGCTTCTTCTCCTGTCAGCCTTCGTTCCACCCGTTCCATCTCCGACTTCCGCTCAGCCACCGCCCCTCTACCTCCACCGACTCGCAAATCTTCCGTTCTTCCCTCGGTCAAGAACAAGATTTCAGCACTCGAAACTCGCGAAGCAACTCTCAGCAAGCTCGCTCACACTTCGGGTCGAGCCAAGGTCAACACTTCACAACTCGATCGATCTGACTCTGTCTCAAGTCAGATCACGAACGCAACGAGTGAAGCTTCGTTCAAATTGAGCGATTTGACGAGGGGAAATTCGATGGCCTCCTTCAAAGCACCTCTCCTTCGACGAAACTTTAGCGATATGCCGCCTCTTCCCACTACTCGCTTCTAGTCATAGATAGACACTTTACTCTTTCTCGGTTCTCCTTTGTATAGACTCGATTTTCGCTTTCGCCTCATCTCGCAACCATTTTAGCCTCTCTCTCATTCTTCATCATGTTTCCAGCTCTTTATTGACGCCTAATCATTGCATTGATTCTTCTTCATCCTACGATGCATCTGATGAGAGCGTAGCGAGTGTGTCGAGACCTTTCGAACGAGAGTGCGAAGTTTTTCGGCGAGTCGCAAGGGTCGAACGCGCTTCGGGACGCTGCTGAGCCTGCAAATTAGCTCGTCATCGATGTCGGATACGGCGAGATTGGACAGAGCGCGAACGAGTCCCTTTCTTCTTCTCTTCACTCAACCTCTCATTCCCTGCTCTGGCAACAGGCTCTGATCAAAATGGCTTACGTCGTACCTGATCAAGAACACTGTCTGTGAGTCCTGAGCCCCTCTATAGCCTCCCTCTCGCTCTCACCGTTGATGTCGACTTCTTGATTTCCAGTCGTGCTTCCAACCTCCCTAACTTTGTTGTATGGATCGAGATCGATGGTCAAGCAGCTCCAGTATACTCCAAGACTGAATCAGAAGATCACAAGACCGTCATTTGCTACATCGAATCGGAGGAAGGAAAGCAATTCAAAGTTTGTTTCGCAGATCTCAGACAGTCGTCACCTCAGGATCCGTACTCTGTGCAAGCGTATGTCGATGGCAACTAGTACGTGATTCCCCTCTCGCCTCCTGGATCAGAAGCTGAAACGAGGTGGGCAGCTGTAACGGGTCAGTGTTTAAGCTTTCGGATTCACACTTCAAAACGGCGACGGCGGATCCCTCGCGTTTTGTCACGTACAAAGGCAAAGAGACAAGTCACGTGCGTAGCCCTCAGTGGCATGATGTGCAGTCGCTGACTGCTCGCAAACGCAGACTACGGAGGAGCCATTCCTTTTCTCGAAACTTCAACTGACGGACGATGATGCTGTTGCGTGCACCGACGAGAACGCACTCAAGGGTTTAGGAACGATCAAAGTGAGGTATCGCCGGATCAGGAACATAAGAAGCTGCACTGGCGAACCCAAGTTCAGCTCGGCGAAAGCAAACGAATTTCACGAAAAGGCAAAGAAGGCGCAGCTTTCACATCAAGCAGCGTAAGCTCAGTCTTCTACCTCTACCTTCACTAAAGTTCCATGGGGGCTCTAACAATCGGCAAATGTAGCTTCGCCGCACCGATTGCGACGGAACCTCAGAATCGCTTGGCTTTCGATTTTGTCGACGATAAGGACCACCCTCTACAGACCTTCGAGTTCCGCTATCGTTCACGACGTGAGCAGCTCTCTCGTGCTACTCTGCATCTCGCACTGACCCAGGCGCTTGATTGCAGAATTGTTGCAACTAGAAAAGCATATCCCTGGTTCGTTTTCGTCCTACAACTGTTCGTGATCTGGCTGCTCACTCCTCTTCCGTCTCTCACAGACTCGCCTGTACCTTCTCCTCGCGGCTCTCCCTCTCCCGAAATCCTCGACGCTCACGAAAGAGACGAAGCGATTGCACGACTTCAAAGACAGATCGACGCACTCAAGAAAGGCACCGCAAGCGCTTCACCTGGTCCTTCTGGTACAAGAAAGGTCAAAAGCGAGGATGAGGGTGGAAGGGAGAAGAAGAGGGTCAAGAAGGAGAAGGAGGAGGTTTCGTCAGCTAGTGCAGGGAAAGGGAAGGGAAAAGAGAAAGAAGTGATCGTACTCAGCGACTCTGAGTGACCGTTGCATTCTCTCGGTAAGTCCCATCTCTCTACTACCTGTGTCTCGCATTTCCTAATGAATAGAAGTCGACAGCTTGATATCCCGTTTGCCGCTTTCTCGCAAAATTTGTTTCCGCTTGATCATCAGCTTTACTACCCTCGTTCTTCGATACCTAGCATGCCTAAATCTGTAACGTACCTACTGTCTCTCTCTTTAGCTCGTGTTCAGCTGCAACGACGTCTAGTCGCATACCTTCTTCTCTCGTTCAGAAATCCTACACTTCTCAATGTCGCTCGACTACAACACCTAATTCCTCCTCTCGAAGCAATAGAACGGTGACAGAATAGACAGCCCATGGTTTCCGCTCGGAGCTGTCTCACTCGAAATAGCAAAGGAGGAGGTCAAAGCGGCAGGACAAGAGAGGGAGATCTCTCGGTCTTTTTCTCTCTCTTCTCTCTCTCCTTCTCTTCACTTTGCTCCACAGTCATGTCTCGAAGCTATGTAGCTGCGAGATACTCAGTCTCCTCTCAACCTACTGCCGAACACTACCTGTCAGTCTTCTCCCTCTTCTTCTTCTCCTTCGTTTTTCGCTCACAAAAAGCGATGTCGGTTTTTACAGCAATGTGCCGAGGAACTACATGGATTCAGCTCTCCACGCCTGGATAGAGATCAATGGTCAACCAGCTCGAGTGCTCAACAAGGCTCATCAAAGATCAGATTCAGCTAGTTGCTTTATCGAAGCAAAAGATTCTCAATCGTTCAAAGTCATTTTCGCCGATCGAAGAACCGCTGGACCAAAGCAATCTTACGCTTTCGAAATCTTAGTCGACGGCAATCGGTACAGCTTCAGCTTCTCAGTCCCCACTGCGAAAGCTGACTCTACTCTCTTCGCTTCAGAATTGGATCGAAAGTCGTCGAGAATCACAATGCGTTGTTCTTTACGACTCAGAACTCGGAAGATCGTATCTTCTCCTTCAGTTCAAATCAGCAGACAAAGGTTAGCTCGTTCTGCTCTCTCTTCTCGTCAGAGTGATAGTTGATAAGGTGGTTTCGATTTTTTTAGAATCCGCTATCATTCGCCTCCTGTGCTGATTCGTATGGAACAATCGCAATCAAGTATCATAGGATAAAGATCATCGAAGAAGAAACGAAAGGAAGGGGTCGTCGTGTCTCGTGAGACGTCGGATTCTCTCTTTTCAGTCGACGACTCAGTACTTAGTCAATTCGGACCGTAGAAGCGCCTCAAGCTCAGAGTACATCGACAGGGTTGATCAACCTTACTTATCTTTCGAGTTCAGATATGCTAGCCGAGGTATGTTGACGATCCCTTCGCAATCCTTCGCAACGATGAATCGCTCACTCATTCGACATCCTAGCTTACCTCGACGGATTGAAGCCTTCCTCTAGTCAGTTTCTCCCGCACTATGTACTGAATACTACTGACTGTGCGTTGTGCTCGACAGCGTCTCCTCGTTCGGTTGTCAGTCGAAACCCCGCACCTCCTGCGAGCTTTTCTCCTCCTTCTTCAATGTCCTCCTCCCGACCGCGAGCTGCCTTGTCTCGCCTTCCGCCAAAGCGTCCTCAACAGGTCATCAGTGCTTCTCCTACTCCTCGTCGACAACCTTCAACCTTCGCTAGGAATTCAAGCACTCAACGACTTTCGACTCCTGCTCCTCGACAAAGTGCCGATCACGAGGAAAGGAAGCCTTCAATCGATCAGCAGAGCCTCGCCTTCGACTCTCCAGTATCTTCCGCGACGACTCCCTACTCTTCCTCTCCCTCACCTGCAGTTCGAGTCGATTCGAACTGGGAAGAAGACGATTCGGAGGACGAATGCGAAAGTCTCAAACGCAAGATCGCATCGCTCAAACGTCAAGAACAGATCGCAGCTTTGGAGGATGAAGTGAGAGAGAAGGAGAAGAAGCGGAAGTTGAGGGTGAAGAAGGAGGAAGTAGAGGGAACTAGCAAGAAGATTAAGCTTGAGTTGGATTGTTGAAGAAACGAGAAGGAAGTGATTCTTCTGGATGACTAGGGAAGGCGCTCGCTTACGAAGAGTCGGAGACTAGAGTGAGTTCGCTTCCTTACTTTACTTGCGAAACTTGGACTGATCGGTTTCCCCGTTGGTTCACAGAAACGCGCTCTCCGGAGGCTCACCTCTAGTACGACTAAGAATCATTTAGAACGCACATGTCAGCTTTGCACCTTGACTTTGCTTTGCAACGAATGTAAATTTGTCTCGATTTTGCGCTTGTTGCATTCTCGCTTCCCAAACTCTCACTCCGTTGCAGTTCCGCCCGACAACCGCCTTCTTTCTTTGCCTATAGCTCGATGCACTCAGAGCAGGCTGAATTGAATGTGCGAATCGAGTCGCGAAGAAGAGCAGAACTCATCGAGATTACAGATGATTGCTACAACCTGTCGAAGTCGGTTCCGTCAACCTCGCCGAGCTCAACGAAGCTACTCGTCTGCGCTGTTGTCGTCGAGAACAGAAGCCCTCTCCGTTGTTCGAGTTGGTGTAATTGGTCCCCGTCTAAATCCTCCTCCTTCTCCTTCGCTCTTCTCCTTCCCTCTGCTCCAATCTGCTGGGCGAGAGTAATCGATATTGAGAAGGTGAGCTGGTGTGTGGACTGATCTGAGGCTCGTGATGAGGCGGTCTCGAAATAGACGAGATGGGACAAACGACCTCGTAAAGATTGAGTCGATAGATCTCGACCTCATCTATCCTTCAGCCAAGTCGGAGCATACTGAGGATCGTATCGTACTCTCTCGATAGGGAAGCGATTGATGAGCTACCAGTCAAAGTTGCATCAGTCAAGACTCGGAAACGATAGAAACGAGAATAGCTCACCTGGATGTCGGCGATCCTTTCCTTCTCCTTCTTAGGCTTCCCCGGTCTCTCCTTGTGCTTGAGATCATACTCGGGTCCCCAATCGTCTGCTGGCGGAAGGAACATTCGATACTCGAGAAGAGCGCTGTCGAGAGTCCAATGTGTCATGAGGCGTAGAATGGCCGAGACGAGCGAGGGAAGGATTCGTCCTTTGTTGTCATGGATCAAGACTATACTCGCGAGCTTGTCAATGAAACGCAAGGTCGAGGGAGGGGAGATGTAGCTTTACTCGGCAAGTTTCGAGAATCTGAACGGCGTCGAGAACTGTTAGCTATCGCTCGAATACAGTAGGGTCGCGAGAGATGCGTACCTAATACTTTCTCGAGAGCTTCTGCTACGAGATCTTCATCGACTTCGACGGTTTGATCTTTACTGACATCGATTCGAAGGTGGAAAATGTTCAAATTCCTTTCAACTGCCCAATTGTACGTATCCGAGCTAGATCAAGAGTGTCAGCTTGTCCAATCAGGAGGTTGCTGCCGTGAAGAGCTTACCGGTAATCGTCAGGTGAGAGATACCTTTTCAACGAGGGCTGTTATTTCATTGCGAGAGAGGGAAGAGGAGAGAAGTGAACTTACATGATACTCTTCAATCCCAATGTATCTAGATATGGAAAGTTGTGCCTATTGGGATGTCCAGATCGAAATACGCCTAGTCGTAGTGGACGAGGAGAGGAGTGAGAGAGGTCAGACGTATTCCAAGTTTGAGGAGGAGAGGAAGAGCGAGTACTCACCTGGAAGGACCATAGCAAAGCATAGTGGAGGGAAGAGTACTTGTTCTAGCCCTTGAACCGCTTTAACAGATTCTACGAGTGATGGCATGAGTGGGAGATGAGAAAGCAGATCAAGAGAGAACTCTCTCCTTCAAACTCTTCACTCTCGATTCGATAGACTGCTCTGGACGCGATGGAGAACTCTATACCTGATGAGGGATATTATCTGTGAGTCATGAAGCTCTCCCTCCTTCTCTCAGAGGAGAACTCACGCGCTCTCTTCTTCCTCTTCAGAACTTCAGACAACATCGCCGAGTACTACACTTGGATAGAGGTGGATGGCAAACCCTTACAAGTGTATGGCCAGCAGGAGAAGGAGAACAAGATCTACGGGTACATCGAAGCGCAAGAGGGCAAAGAGTTCACGATCAATTTCGCAGACCTCAGAACCTCTCCTCCCGAAATGAGCTTCTCTACGATTATCGAAGTTGATGGCCTAGAGTGAGCGAGCATTCTTTTCTGCCCAATACGGCTGGTCCACGATCCCTGATGTCTGTCTTGTTTGCCAGATGCAATGGCCTTGTTGTGCACTCGACAAGCACCCGTTTTACGAAACCTGTAACCGCGGATGCACGCTATGGGGCCTTCAAGGGGAAGGAGACAAGCTATGTTAGCTATCGTGGGCCGGCAAAATCGCAAGCGCTGATCAAGTTTCATTTGAACAGGTCACCGAGCAACCTTTTCTTTTCTCGAGACTTCAAACGACCGACGACGACGAAGCCGCATGTAACGACGAAGTTGCTGTGAGAAGCCTTGGGACTCTAAAGTTGCTGTATCATCGCGTTCACGATGTCGAAGATGGAGACCCGCTGGAGCCAGAGTTCAGCAAAGGACAAGCCATGAAGTTTCACGAGAAGGCAAAGAAAGCTCAGCTCTCACACCAAGCAAGGTTAGCTTTCCAGTACTCAGCCTATCGGCGTAGCTTAACAGTCGTATTGCAGCTACGGTCAAAACGTCGCTATAGAGCGTCATAGTCGTGCGTCTTTCCGACTCTTCGACAAGGAACATCCTCTTCAAACATTTGAATTCCGCTATCGCTCGCGTCGTGAGTCACCTCCTCGCCCATCCTGAATCTGGCATGTTTGCTGACTGATCTATCGCATGTTTCTATCCAGAGCTTTTACAGCTGGAGGGTCTGATTTCAGGTTCGTCCTCGCCGGGATACTCTACTAGCGGCGTCTCTGATAGGTTGTGACTCTATAGACTCACCAACTCCTTCGCCGCGACCTTCTCCCTCGCCGATTCCTCAAATCGCTGCCTCTCCTTCACCCGCTCAAGCTCCCGCTTCACCTATCGCTTCAACTTCTGACGCCCGTCCGTCTAAAGGAAATTACGGATCATCATCGGGAGCGGAAGCCGACGAACGGCAGCGCATCGCTCGACTCGAAGCGGAACTCGAGTCTCTCCGCCGTCAAGAAAGAATCGCTACTCTCGAACGAGAACTGCTTGCTCTCCGAAGCGGCTCGAGCACAACGGCAAGCGGATCATCCTCAAGTCGCAAGATCAAGGCTGATCCTGATGCGAGAACGGATATCAAAAGGGTGAAAAGGGAGGCGGGAGAAGCGAGTCCAGCTTCACAAGCGAGCAGTAGCGGCAAAGGGAAAGGAAAGGCGAAGGAGAAGCCGGCAGTCATCGAACTGAGTGACTCGGAGTAGATCTGTGTCGCAGAGTGATTGCGAACTTGTCGGATTATAGAGTGAGTACCATCATTCGTCTCCAGAATGAGGCTCGAGACTAACGCGTTCGCAAGGCAGTCTCCCCATTCCTCTTGCCCATTGTATATTCCTTGGTTGTATGGTACGGATGTTGTCATATTCTCTGATTTCCACTCGCGTTTGCAAGGCGATTCTCGTTCTCATCGTGGCTTTTCAAACGTTCAGAGTCTCGCCATATCCGAGCTTTACCGAACGTGACTGGTACCCTCTCTTCAAGAAAGACAGCGGAGAGACAGATGCGTTGCATGCAAGATCTATGCCTCAACCTTCACCCTCTTCTTCTTTGGAGATTTCTCTCCTCCACCTTCTTCCTTCTCCTTTCGTTTCTTCTCCTTCTTCGCTTTCTTCTCCTCCTTCCTTCTCTTCTTCTCTTCTTCATCTTCGTCCTTCTCTTCCGCAGCTCCTTCTCCATCCTTCATTTCCTCATCTTCTCCCGAAACCCCAGTCTCAATCGGTCGAGGGAACTCTCGAGGTCCCAACTCTACAGCATTGTTGTACTTTCCTTCTCCACCTTTCTCTTTCATTCCTCCTAGTTGCAACCGGAATTTGAGACCGCTAGGTTGACTTCTCGTTGTCTTCTTTTGAGCGATTGCAACGGGATCTAAGAGTTCTGGTGCAGAGAGGATAGCACCGGGTACGGGAGAAGGCTGGGAAGCGATGAGAGTAGAGTGGGTGAAGGATGCAGCAGAGGGAATGTTGGCGAGTGCTGCGGGGAGTGCTCGTCGAATGGTGAGAGTTCGAGAAATTGGTCGAGGCGCTGTTTCAATAGTAATTGCTAAGTTTGCTTTGTTCGTGGAATGAGCAGCTTGAGATGTCACTCACCTTGATAGAGCTTGTTTCCAGCAGACTTCTTCGGTAAGAGTGGCAGCATGTTGTCCATCTCTGATTTCTCTGTTTCCTCGCCATCTTCCTCTGCCTTTCGCTTTCCGTTCGAGGAGGTAGAAGGTGCCGAAAGGTATGCGTTGTATTCTGATTTCGATGCGGTGAAAGTAGCGACGGGTTGGAGAGGAGTTTGAACGGAGGAAGGAGGGAGTTGAATGACCATTTTGTCGAGGTGTTTCGCTTTGAGCTGCTCCCAAATACTTCGTCAGCTCATGCACATTCAAACAAAGCTAAATGCACGTACTCCTGAAGGTACCCTCACTGCCCAAAGTTGTAAATCTGAATCTCCATTAATCTCATCCCAATCAATCTCGCTCTTCTCCCCCTTGTCCTTGAATGCCTTGAATCCAGCTGGAGGGTTGTACTTTCTAGTAATATCCATCATTCGTCAGCTTGCGGTCTTTCCACAAGAATATCGAAAAATAATGTCTGAACTGACTGAGATGAAGGATCTACTCTACGAGCTTTCGGTACTGGCTGAGGGTCTGGAGATTTTGATGATCTTTCTGACGAGGAGCTTTCTGAGTCTGAAGATGATGAGGAAGAGGATGAATCCTTGTCGTCGTTGTCCGAGCGCGAGGAAGCTGATGCTGCAGGTGAGGGAGCTCGAGGAGGTGATGCAGCTTTCTTTGCTTGCTTTGTGGAGGATTTCGAGGTGGATTTGGCCATTTTTAGCGAGAAGCGAGGAATCAAGCGATTTGAGATTTTTCATCTAAGAAATGAGCGAGATTGATCTAGTTTCACTTCAGCTACTTCACTCCGAGCTTCACCAATCAGACTCACAGACCGTTCGACACTACTGAAGTAAACGCAAGGCGATACGAGCTCTCGGAAGCTCTCCAGCTCATCTTCAACCTCCCCGCTTCCGACATGTCCCCTTTCACATCCCGCAAGCCTCTCACGGCTGTGCAGGAGTCACGTATCATCAGACACCTCGATCCAGCTCTACTCGACCTCTCGGGCGACTTCGAGTCCCGTCATTCCTCTTCTTCGCAATTTTCGACCCTCGCTTCTTTCCTCGACACTCTACCCTCCCTTCTCTCCCTCATCCTATCAATTCCAACTGCGAAACCTTCGGGAGGACTACGAATAGCATACTTGCTACAGTTGACGGGCTACCTCGGTCCAGCAATCGAAGGTTATCCTCTCAACGACGAATCGCTCGACATACTGTTTCGAACTATCGATGAGTTCGACAAAGGTTGGCAGACTGTATTGGAAGGGAAGGAGTATGTCAACTTGAGTGCACAAGCGAAGGATGGCGGGACCGGAGGAACGTTCGAGGTTCAGCCTTTAAGAAACACGGATGTTGTCCGATTGAGATCACTCATTCAAGATCTTCGTCAAGTTCTTTCGTCCTCGCTCAACCTTCCTGAAATGGTTCCTCTCGCTATCAATCCATTCGAGCAAGAGATTGCAGTGGATGTACGAAGACGTTTCGGAGATGATGAGGTTGCAAAGCCCGAACAAACTCCCGAGTTGAGTATGGGAGAAGACGACGATACGACCGACAACGACGACTCGATGTCCATCAATACCCTCCAACCTACCGTGGAAGACGAGGAAGATTCAGACGACGAATTCGAAGCGGTCGAAATCGTTTCTCCCCCTCCTTCACGCCATCTCCCTCTCTCGGCAGACTCGATCGAAGACAGCTACATCTCTCCCTCGTCCGACCCAGAAGACTCTCCCGGAGCATTCGAGATCCATTTCGAAGGCCTTCCTCCTCCGACGCTTACCGACGGCGAGATCACGATTAATTCGGGAGCAACACCGATCACTGGACAAAGGAGAGGGTTCGATCCGGATGAAGAGTACCCGCTCGAGGATGATGAGGAAGGAGAGGATGCTGGAGAAGATGCTGCAGACGAGAGGAGGGAGATTCGAGAACGAGTGAAGAAAGTGTTTGAGAGGACCGAGGAAACGCTTAGACGATTGGAGGAATCGAGGACCAGGGAGGAGCGAACCAGTTGAGTGCGAGGTTGAAAGTGTTTGCTTCACTTCGGTGACAGCAAGGGGAGGTATCATCTCGACATCGAGTCGAGTCGGATCTGCGAACGGCAGACTCTCGAGCATCGCCGGTAAGCCACGTTTCCGTTTTGCACCATAGAGATTCGGGTACTGACCGTCTTGGACGTTGTACAGAAGGCCACGCGCTCAGGACAGCAGAAGAGAGCGCATCGGAGGAAGAGTTCTACGTCACGTTGCGGAACTTTCAGCAAAGCCGTTTCAATCTTCGCTCCTAGAGGCTCAAGGTGACTAAGAGGATGACTGGAGAGGAAGGTCAAACCGAAGGACTCGGTAGAAGAGAGGGAACAGTCGATGTTTGCAAATTTGACCTTGCGAAAGAGACCGTTTGGAAAAGCGGGCCTCTCTCTTCCTCATCCACTATCTTTCCGGCTTTACATTGTATCTGAACACCTCTCGAAAGTAGCTCATTGGAAAAGGTTGCGAAAGTCATTTTTGCGAAACTTGAAGAATCTTGCTCGAGCGCTTGCTCAGTCCCCCTTTCTCTCCTCTTTCCCACTCTTTCCCCTTCTTCCCTCTCCACTCCACTCCGTCAAAGATGAGTACCTCAAAACGCAAAGGACAGAAGGAGATAAGCTATCAAGAGGTGGATAGTGACTTTGATATGGATTCGGATGAGGAAGAGAAAGTTGTCGAGATGAAAGGGAAAGAAGGGGATGGAGATGAATTGGAGGACAGGAAGAAGGCTGGAGATACCTATGGAACTACTAGTGAGTCCATGCTACTCTCTCTGAGCTGTAATAAAGGGATCTCATGTTGATCGAAAGTCGCTTCTCGCTCTCTTCCTCAGCCAACTCAAAGAAGAAGCAGAAGACCGGCAAAGGTAGCAAGAAGAGTGACAAGAAACCTACCTACAATGTACAACTACTCTTGAATTTGCCATTCGACCTGTTCGCAGAGGTGAGTGGCTCGCCGATTCGCTTTCCTCGGACTGACCTGACTATTCTCTTCTCTTGAACAGACTTGCACTCATCTCGAAGGTTCCGATCTACTCTCTCTCGCAATGGTCAACAAGTCACTTCGCAAGATCCTCCTCTCTCGTGATTCTCGCTCAATCTGGTCCGCCTCGAGGAAGAGAGATGGTTTCCCTCTTCCCGAAGGGATGTCGGAGATCGCTTTGTGTCAATTCATGAACGATGATTCGTGTCAAGTAAGCAGCTTCCTGTGAATGTGCCAGATCTGCGCTGATTGTTGAATCGCTGTTTTCGCAGGTTTGTGGGAAAACAGCTTATTTCAAGCGAAACTTCTTCTTACGAGTTCGTCTTTGTCAAGATCATCGCAAAACTCAGTGAGCAATCTTCCGACTGTATAACGATCTGTATCATCCTTTGTGTTCTGACGCATTGAGGGTCTCTCTCCAGTTTCATCGCTCAAAACAAGCTTTCCTCACAATGGCAAGATCTTCATCCATCAGCTGTCGAATGCGTTCGTTTCCTCGACAGTGATTACCTTCCTCTTTTTCTGCGTTAAACACGTAGCTAAGGATCCTCTCTCTCGCAGACGGTACTCGATTCAACGGCAAAGCCTTACCTCGTGCGTTCCGGTCTGCTCTCTTTCGATCGATCCTTCAACCTGACGATCTGCTCTATAGGTACCTACTTGGTCTCCGAACTCGCTGAAGTCGATGAAGAACTCAAAGATCTCGAAGAAGAAGACGAACTCGCTTTGGCTCAAATCGAATCAAACTTTGGCAAATCGAGTACTCGCTCTCGTCGTCCCAAAGTCACTTCATATGCTCCAGTTGAAGCGAATGCTGTCATCTCTTTCTTCACCGCGAAACAACAGTGGGTCCTTGCCGAGCAAGAAGTGCGTTTTCAGACTTGGTCAATTTCTCCTCTCTTCGTTTCTGACGATGTCTGTCCTGCCTAGCTATCAAGCCAGCTCGAGCAAGCATACATAAAGCGTGAAGATGACGAGATTCAAGCGAATCGACAAGCTAGACAAGCAGAATGGGATCGAATTGATGCGTGAGTTTCTACTTTGACTCCGATTGAAGGTGGAAGTCTAACGTTCGCCGCTATCGTACTAGCGAGGCCGCGGAACTTCGAGACACCTACGACTGGACTGAGCAACAAGCATCGTTATTTGTTTCTTATTCCCGATACGCGTCCGCATCCTCTAGTACGAATCCACCAAAGAAATCGATTTCCGAGGATCCAGCCGGTGAGCTTGCTGTCTCGATCTCTTCTGCCTCGGTGTGTAGTATGCTAAGCTGCATAATTGTGCAATCAGCTTGGCGCTCGTACCGAAAGATGATTCAGCAAGCATTGGCCGATAGCGCCGCTCGACAAGCAGAATTTAGAGCAGAGTTAACACGCCAAGATCGCCTTGCACCTCTCTTCCGCAAGCTCAAGCAATCTCAGGATCCATCCTGGATCGAGGTGTTCCCCGACTTCCACCGATTCCTTCGACTCGAGCATGTCAAACCTCTTTGGGAGGAGAACGATGCTTTGGTTCAAGACAAAGCATTACGCGAGGCACAGAAGAAAGCGACTCGAGCCATACAACAAGACCTTCAGGGATTCTTCGACTCTGTCAAGCTCGATGTTATCCGGCACATCCTCGCTGCGAATCAAGGTGTTCATGTTTCGACAATTTCGAAAAATCCGAAAGATTACGACGACTTGACCTACGACGACGACTTCTTCTCTCGCGCCACCTCTCTCCTCTCGTCGTATGATTGGAACCAAGGGCGACTTCTTCACATCGGTTCATTCCCGACTTTCTCAAC
>Ga0308160_10003771_pt1 | contig 16695 bp, 21 predicted proteins | sample PhyFR1_FD_201036 | JGI IMG/M metagenome (GOLD analysis project Ga0308160, IMG submission 201036) | Phyllosphere microbial communities from UC Gill Tract Community Farm, Albany, California, United States - DLSLF.R1 | ecosystem: Host-associated > Plants > Phyllosphere > Unclassified | place: USA...
TTATATCTGCCCTGCTCCAGCCAAGCCGGCCCTGGCCCTTCCCTGCCAAAGTTCCCTTGTGGCATATTCCACGCTGCCACACTCGGTCTGATCTCCCAACCCTCGCTTCCTCGTCTAACCTTTGATTCCAGCCGACGAAGCTGCTCGTCATGCTCTTCACCGACCGATCTCGGACCCCAGTTCTCGTCATCGTAGTCCGACAGGTATGGTTCGGGCGACGATCCCGACCGGTGGCTTTCTTCACTCTCCCCATCGCCGCTGACCCAGCCATCGCCTTTATCATCTGTTTTTCTCGCTGGTCTGCGCCGTGTGGCAGTGTTTGATGGACGGAGCTGTGGGTTGAACCCTTCGTCCCCGTATACAAACGCCGAAGCGTATGAAGGCGGAGGAGGCGGATTTGGTAGCCGAGAAGGATCTTGAGGAGGCCATGCGTATTGTGCGTCCGAGTCTACAATCAGCGCGAGGTTACCTGGATTATTGGCTTTGATCGCTTCTTCATCTGTGGAAATCAAACTCACATGACGCATCAGACGAGGTCCTCTTCCCGTCTCCCTCTGTACCGCTCTTCCCCTGAGGACCCGGACTGCGTTCCAGAAGTCGATCCCCGGCTTTCGGCCTGATCTCGCGCGACGATATCCGCCCACCCGTTCGCCGACTCACCACCTGCTTCCGGGTTGACCGGGAAAGATAGTCCGTCTCCCCGCATGGACTGCGGCCAGAGCCATAAGAGCGGCTGTGGACCTAAAACCGATTTGAGGTTGGCGACAAAACCGATGTTCTGGTGTTTAGCCCACGCGTTGACTACCGGAACGCACGTAGGGGTACTTGATCTCGGCGATCTTGCCTCGGCGGACGAGGGTAGCGACTTTGTCCTTCTCCCATCCCTCTATCGTGGTGGAATTACCCGCGGCGAGGTAGAGGTGGTAGCATGAGAACATGCCGACGCAGAGCCAAACAGGGCTGCAGGCAGCAAAGTTGAACACGAGGAAGAGTACGTCCGCAACGGTCGGCTCGGGCTTCACTCAGCAATCGCTTTACAGAAAATGATCGAAACTCACAGCATAACGCGGCGTGAGTTCCAACACACGCATGACCATCATCATAATGTGATAAGACGTCGCGAGGTCGACCCAGAGAAGAAATCGGAGGAAATGACCTTGGTTCTTGAAGCCAACGCCTGGGTGTCAGATATGGCTTCGAGCGGCTTGCCTACAGTTCGCTATCCACGGGCAATGATCTGATATCAGCACTGCGCCCAAGATTTGTCCTGCGACTCACGATCGAGCTGAAGATTGGAGGAGGCGTTGAGCTTCGACCCCATTGCGTTCACACCAGACTTACCTTGAGCTACATGTCAGCTTCAGCCTTTTCTAGATACGCTTAGGACTGACCACACACGTCTTGCATTGCCGACAGTGATGAGCTACCTATCAGCTCGCCAATCTATCGCCTTCACATCACCACACTCACTTCTTGGGGGCTTGTAATGCTCGCACGTCTTGCAGTACCTAGGCGCATGGCTGCCCCTCTTCACCTCCACCGCGTCCCCTTGATTCATTGTTGGACGCTATACGTGAGTCAAAGCAGTGTTTCGCGGCCGAACGAGCTTACCCATCCATTCGGTACAGAGCCTGGAGGGGTAATGACGCATAGTCTGTAGTTCCAGAAGACCATAAAAACCAATGCGCTGAGATCAGCTCGGGCCAAGTCAGACAGCGCAGTGGGGCGACCCGATCAGCGTAGGTTGTTGAAACTCACTTGAAAGGCAGCAACAACTTGAGCAAGTCAACGCTGAGCTCGCGCCCAAACCAAGGCCATATGACGCCAATCTGCGACGAAAACGATATCCACGAGATGAGAAGCGTCGTCCCGCCCACCCTTGCTTTCAGCTCCTCGAGTCCGCATGGCGGACGCAGACTCACCACAGTCTGCCGAAATCGCGAGAGACCATATTGATGGTCTTATGAGCTTCGGCTGCGTAGCATGGAAAGCATGAGCCGGGGAAAGAGTAACGATGGTGGTGGAAAGACGAGTGCAACGCGAAACGTCACGGAAATCAAAGACTGCGCGTCACACCGCTTGTCGCTGTGTTGACGATTGCGCGGTATCTTAATGCATAGATAATTGAGCGAGTGGACGAGCGTGAAGCACGGACAGCTCCCTCCACGTTTTGGGCTGGGATACAACGTAGTAGCCTACGTGAATACATAGTATGAGGCATTAAGAACCGACAGATGGCCTGACTCGCCCAGATGACCTCCTCACATGCCAAAGCGCGTGGTCCGAGCGCTATTAGTTCTTCTTCTTGCGGATAGGCGTTCCTGCTGGCGCTTGAATAAAGCCAAGTAGACCCAGAGTCAGAGTGTATAGCGCCGTGGCTGTCGTCAGTTATTCTATTGACAACGATCCTCGACAGCTAAGCAACTCACTGCCCATGACAGATGACAACAGACTCAAACCCTGTCCGCCTGAAAGTTTTGATAAGTCGGCCTGACCGACACCCTTCACGGCGTCACCTAGCGCTCCAAGGGGGGACTGCTTGCCAGCTTGGGAGAGCGCGACGACATATCCCGTCCATCCGAAAAGGATCGACAGTGTGAGGAGCTGGGTGTCAGATGCGTTTCGGAACCCGAAGCTTTAGACATGGAGCCATGGTAGCTGTAGATGTGAAGCCATTTTGCACTTACGGGAACGATGAGGCGAAGACGAGCCGACTCTTGCCATTTGGGGTACTGCCATCAGCTCCGCTTCATAGTCCAACCTTGATGAACGCACGTTGGGGATGTAACCCCGAAAGTACGGCAGGAACAGCACCAAGTACAGGAATATCGACTTCTCGTCAGCTTAACCAGAGGACAGTTAAGCTCAACAACCCACCACAGTGAAGGCATGACAAGCTACCGCTGCTACCAACATTATCCTATCGTTAGCGCCTGATGTGCGCGAGGCCTGCCCGGTCTTTACGCAAGAACCGCGCTCACCGTGTCCAAACCCCCTGGCCATTCCAGATGTTCATCACTGCTCCTTGTATATCTGTCCACCAGCAGCCTCCAGCGCCGAGCACGACGTATTTGCCATGCTTAATGAGGTTCGCTGTGAATGGTTTGACTGGTTTGTCCGTGTTGCGCAAGATAGCTTCCGACGACGACGAGGGGAAGGACGGCCGCCGTACTGAGCGAGCTTGAGCTTGAGAGCTCATCTTCGATACTGGTTATCCTTGATGTGCTGCTGGCGAGCGATGGCACAGGTGGATACAGGCAGAGGCGGAAGACGAAGAAGGCAGAGCGAAGAAATGTGGAAGATGGCTCGACCGGTTAGTTTTCGTCTAAGCGGCTATTGCATCGAGGTAATCAAAACTCATAGGCACGGTTCCGCGAGGGTGCTCGGGCAGGCTCAGACAGGAGTCGAAAGCTCTAAAAGCAATTTCACAGATGCATGACGAGCAGATATGGGCAGATGTCAATCGCCCTTGGGAGCGGCAGGGCAAGGTACATGATAATGAAGACCCATTCAAGCCGATACAAAGTCTACGAGCCTAGCTCGGTCACCATACCTGACATCAGCTTTGCTTACGCCGTATTCACTGCTGACTCACCCGCAGCGATAGTCTCCCCCCCACGACGGATCAATACTCGCCCCATCTCTTTGTTTTGCTGTGCAGTTTCAAGAGGGATCCCTGGCGTCCTTCCCGCTCCGTTAGTGGATCGCAGCGTGATCTCGACTGTGGCCGTGACGCCCTTTTGCAAAACCCTGCTCTGTCAGCAGATACGAGTCGTTCGCCAGTCGACTGACCTTGGCTTTTGCTTTGTGACAACGCCTTTCTCCGAGATCGAGACGAGCTTGCTGATCGTTGCGGGAAGGTTGACGGAATGGTGGAACACTTCTACCGCTGTTCCAGTGATAATCGGGCTCGAGACGTCGAATACTAAGATCTGCGCAGTGAATTTGGTCACCATAGGAACCGGCAGGCTTGTTGGGCATAAGACTGTGCCGATACCCAGATGGATGGGGTCGATACCGGAGAGATATAGCGTGACGTTCTGGCCTGCCACTGCGTACGGAGCAGAATCTTCGTCCACCTCGATCGCTGAAATCAGCCGGGTCGACCAGGAACCACTCACTCCTGACATTCGCAACCTCGTCTCCCGGTACAGCTCTCACTCTGTCCCCGACTTGCAAAACACCACTGCACAATCGTCCGGACACGGCCACACCGGAAGCGATGGCTGTCTGGCCTTTGAACACGTTCGAGACCGGTATTCGGAGCGGTGACTCGTAAGGCCTCGACGGCACCTCGACTTTGTCTACAGGTCAGCAAGACTCCTCCAAGATCCTCGCGCAGCAACCTACCGAGAGTCTCGATCAGTGTTGGACCGGTGAACCACTCTTTCAAGGTGGGATCCTCATTCGTGAGCACATTGACACCGTCCATGGCTGCCAAAGGCAAGAAGGTGGTCTTTGAAGAAGCAAATCCCGCAGAAGTGAGGAAAGGCTTGAGCGCATCGACAATGTCGTCGTATCGATCTTGGCTCCAATTGACCTGTCTTTAGTGCGTGACTAGATTCAGGCTGCAACACCCACCACGTCCATCTTGTTGATTCCGACAACGATCTCCTTCACACCCAAACTCCTCACGAGCCAAGCATGTTCCCGAGTCTGTCCCCCTCGGTCGAAGCCCGCTTCGAACTCTCCAGGCGATCCATCAACAACGAGAAGAGCCACGTCGGCTTGTGCCGCACCGGAAATCATCGCTGGAATGAAATCTCGGTGTCCAGGTGCATCGAGAAGAGTGAAGGATCGGTGGGGCGTAGCGAAATGGGTCGTTGCGATGTCTATCGTGACTCCTCTGATCTGTCAGTCTGGCATTGCCTGGTGTGCAGTCTACTCACCTGTCACGTTCGTCTCCCAGAGCATCCAAACCCCACGCGAAAGCAAAACTGCTCTTTCCGACTCTCTTACTCCCTCTCTCGTTGGCTGTCCTTTCTTTCTCGCTGAGCTCTCCAATATCATATAACAGCCGCCCCATGAGAGTAGACTTGCCCGCGTCGACATGTCCTAATTGTCAGTCGACTGTTCCTCTTTTGCTATCATGTCAACTCACCAACGACAATCAAGCTGACGCCTTTCTTGCCCGACTCTTCTTCCTCCTTCCTCACTTTTTTCACCAGCTCTTCCTGCTTCATGTTCAGACCGGCCGTCTCTTTGTACTTCGCCTTCTCCCGCTCTACCTCCGCCTCATCGACCTGTTCCGTAAGATGCAGCCCTGCAAGGTCGTGTTGCAGCCCGCTTTGAGCAGGCTGGGCGGGTGTCGGTGGTCCAGAGCTTCCTGCAACCGATTGAGCCTGTCTCTTTGGCGTATTCGGTTGAGTTTTGGGCTGGACGGTCGTACCACCCGTCCGTGGTTTCCCTGGGAGGGAGACCGACTTCGGAGTAGAGGGAACAGGTTTGACTAAATGTGTCAGCGCATCGCTCAGAGAGGTGAGAGGTCAGTCTGATGGAGAGGTGTGGTCAAATTTGCGGCATTGGGCAAGGAAACGGAGCACATGGTGACGGGTGTAGCATCTCAGCTACGGAGGACCTTGGACGACTTTCGACTTTGGTTTGGGCTTTGCTTTCGGCGGTGCTCGCGGCGGTTCGCCTCCGTCGGCCCCAGTAGGGATTGAAGGTAATTTCGGACGATCCGATGGTGGGCGAGGCATTCTCGGTTTGGCTTGTCCCACAGACTGAGCCTGACTCGCAGCTTTGGGCGCAGACGTCGAAGGTGTTGTTGCCGACTGGTTCCGCGATGCATCTGGAGTAGGCTTCGTTGATCGATCACCCGGAACTGCTCTAGAGCGAGGTGGAGGAGCAACGGCGTCCTGATCGCGTGCAGTAGACTTTGTCCCCTGTGATCGACTGGGAGCTTTCGGTTCCCGTGTGGGCGTTGCAGACGGCCCATTTGCCCTTGAGGGAAGCTTCTCGGATGTTGCCGTCGATTGCGAGCCTTGCCGGGGTTTCCGCGCACCAGATTTCTTTGCGTGTCCGTTTTGCACAGCAGGCTTAGCCGACTCTTCGGTCGTGGCTTTGGCATTGGATGCTTCGCTGGGGACGTTTTTGACCTTCGTGCCAGCTGGTGCTTTGACCGGTTTGGGCTTGACGAGAGGGGTATCTCCGTTTTCGCCGTTCGCGGCAGTGGTTCCCGCTCGTCCGCCCCGGGCCTTCAGCACGATGTCGTCAGGGCTCTCGACGCCTGGACCGAAGGCGGCTTGGACGCGACGATCGAGCTCTGCCGAGTCATGCACATATGGCAAGTGCAGGCTCGTACTCGTCGTCGGCTCGGATGGCGGTGCAGTGGAGCTGGAACCAGGCCTCGGCTTGGTGAGAATGCTGAAGAATGTCGACGGGCGGGAACTGGTGCGAGGTGCAGACGAGAACAACGATGACGGTCCGGCGCCAGGCGTTTCGTCGACCTCCATAGCATCGGCTGCTTCTTCCATAGGAGCGTTGGACGCCGATGGAACCTCCTTCGCGATCGTCTCCGTCTTGGCAGCTCTTGCTGCCGCCATTTTTTGCGCAAGCTTCGAGAGGGGTTTGCCGGCTGGTTCTGATGCAGATGCCGCAGGAGCTACAGCCTGAGAAGCCTCGTTTGTAGGAGTCGCAGGTCCCGGCGAGGCGCGAGCCAGCGCCTCTTCCCGACGTTTCTGCGCCAGAAGTGCGAGCTTTGACATGGGCTTGCCGTCTGGAGTAGAGGGAGCGGGAGGTGCGGAAGTTGGCGCTGGAGACGAAGGAGCAGGCGAACTGCGAGAAGCATCCTTGCGAGCGATTGATAACCGCTGCAGCGCACTGAGGGGCATTTCCGCGTCGTCATTCGAAGTCCCTTTTCGGGCAGACTTCGCCGATCGTCTTCGCCGTTGTTGATCAGGGGTTGGTTGAAGTTCCGAGGGGATTTGTTCGCCTGACGAGATCGATCAGCCGGCCGTTCTCTTGCCGACGTGTGTGGTTGACGTGCCCAATGCCGCTGGAGGAGGGGGCGCAGCGGGAAGATGAAAGAAGAGCTCACCTTTCTTCTCCCAGTCTTTCCGTAACCACCCAACAGCTTTCTCTACGTCAAACCAGTAGTGCCATAGGGAGTCGGATATCGCTTGATCAGAGATAGGTGGCTTGCAGTCTTTCAAGAGCGCCTTGGCGATGGGCAAAGCGGTCGCCATTTGCGCTGAGTCGTCAGACCATATTCGTTTCGAGCGGTGGCTCCTTGATGGCGTCGCAGTAGGCTTGCTCACCTTGCTCTTCGCCCGTCATGCCAGACTCCTCCTCTTCCGAATCACTCGCCATCTCAGCTGAACATATCAGCCTGGATCTTACAGCTGAAGACGAAGTACACACCATCGAGATCGAGGTTGCGGACGTAACGATGTCGGGACATGATGAAGCTGTTGCGTTGTGGAGAGTTGCAACTTGGCTGTAGAGCTGTACGGATACGAGATTACCGTTCTGACTGTAGCAGTGTGGGTCTCAAAGCGGTACGATCCAAGATGAAGGTGAGGTGTAAGAGCACAATACGATGTGCTAGTCGAGGGTAGAATTCCAAGCGGCGCTGCGTCATGGTGTGAATCCTTACGTAAAGACGACCGGCAAGGTGTCTTGGCTGTGCATTGCCCGAAGCAGCGTCGACGTTACCGCTATACACGCTTTACATATCAACTACAACAAGCGCAGAACAATCTCAACATGTCTTGGTAAGTAGTCCTTGCTGCTGCAGATATGGGGGTGAGCTGACGCCGTAGGGGAGGGTACGTGGTTTCATTCCTCTAATCACCGTTCGGTTCGCCGGCGGACCGACCGGAGCACACTTCCGGTGATGCAGGTCCTGATGATAGATTAAAGAAAGCTACGTCCCGTATGGGTACGACCATCATGCAGAAGACGGGTCAGGTGGAGCGGACGGTGGATAGGGAGTTCGCCGAGGAAGAAGGTCGTTACAGGGTGTACGTCGTCTGCTCTGCTTCAACCCGAATTGGAACCACAAGCTCTGCGAGGTTCCGCTAAACAGAGCACAGCTAATCACCAGGATGGAGAAGGAAGTCGGTAACTTGCAACGCGACGCCAAGACCTACCTCGACGCCCTTCGATGTACGTTAACCGTCGATTGCTGCGAGACTTGCTGACGACGCAGCCATGGCCTCGGCGCAAGCTCGTATCGCCGAAACCATTTCCCTCTTCTACTCGGCTGATCGAGCAAGCGACGTTAGTTGACGAATTCTGACGGATGTATGAAGCTGACAGCCAGGGTGCCATGGCCGGACATGCCTACAAAGCTGCGGTCGACGAACTTGACGCCGGTGTCGGGCGGGAGCTTGTGAGTATCTGTCAATCCCTTGGCGATCCCAAGCTAAGACGAAGGACGCTCCATACAGGGCGACTGTCCTTGAACCTGTTGGCAAGCTCAACTCATACTTTACGACTATCAACGGTGCAATTGACAAGCGTAACAACAAGGTTCGTGCTGTTTCCCCTCAGAGAGCATCAACCCGTGTTCCCCGCCTAGTCCCATAGCGGTATCGGCCAAGACGATGTCGCATCTCGTCGATCGTGCCCGACGTGTCAGCTCGGGCTGCCGCTAACATGTAGATGATTGATTATGACGCTTCGAGAGCAAAGGTCAAGAGGCTCGTGGAGAAGCCAGCAGATGACATGGGCAAGCTTCCTCGGGCTCAGACCGAACATGACGAGGCGAAGGAGATCTTCAGCATCTTGAACGACCAGCTCATCGCCGAGTTGCCATTGTTGTTGGATCTTCGTATCCGTGAGTAGGCTCTGCTGCCGAATCCTCCATCCTGACTCCGTGCGGCGTTGTCCCGAATACTGACTTCCAGCATACCTGGATCCTTCGTTCGAAGCCATGATCAGGTGTCAATTGCGGTTCGCGGAAGAGGGCTACGAAAAGCTATCGGGCGTGCAAAGGTGAGTCCACGTCTCGCGGTGCCATCGGCGTACTGCAGTGATGAGAGCCGTCTGACAGCAGATACTTTGCCGACAATATCCGAGACGACTACGCCAACGGAGCTTTGGACGGACAAGTCGAGGCTGCTTTGGAGGAGATGCGCGAGTTGTCGATCTATGGCCCGTAGAGCATCCATAGAGTCCGCAAAGCCATGCATCGTGTTGTATCGGATGCTTCGCTCCTTCGCTCCTCTCGTGTTTGCGGTCTCTCTACGAGCAGATTCCCGTCGTTGCGCGCGCAAGTTGTCGAGACGAGGAACAGGCTGAACGTTTGGAGCCGCTCGGCAAGTCCGGGCCGTAATAGGCGATCAGCTCAAATTGGAGCTTCTCGTGCGGTCGGGTTCCTACCTCCTTCTTGAGTTAGATGCTCACCTTCGACCTGTGCCAACGAGACAGCAAACACCAGTCTGATGTCTACGGACGTTCATCCAGTCCAGTCTGCCTCAGCCCGACTTGGCGTTGTGATGCGAGGCCCCTTCCCCTTAAACGCGTCGCACCCTCCTTCTATGTCATCTCGATGTGTGCAACATTTTCAGCCCCCAATTGTTCACGATCGGAATCTGTTTCCGATCTCTGCTGCCGTGCAGTCGATCGAGGCGCGCTGCCTCGAGGCTACTGACAGGGTGTTCGTCCCTCTTGATCGGACTCAGGCACTACTGATTGCACACACCGCCGGCCTGCCGGGGCTCAATGGTCCCCATCAAATTGTCAAACGCGCTGAATTTTTGCAATTATCATGATGGGCTTGTTGATACTGGCGACAGCGATTGCGCTCACCGACTCCTCGTCATAATCACGCGCTCATACCGGGACCTCTTTCCGCTTGCTCGATATGCGAGAAAGACCTTTGTGGATTTCGGCTCACAGCTTGGCGATAAGAGACATTCCAGCAAGTCGCATTCCGCCGGAGCTGGCTAAACCAAAGGAGGTGGGGGAATGGATCTAGAAGCTGCCGCGAAGCTTATCACTGCCCCTGGAGTTTGAGCCCCCTGATGGTCCATCGGAAGCTGAGCGTAGCCGCTCGCGGGAATGGAGACGAGGGACGCAAAAACACGCTGATTGGAGCAGTAAACTTACTCGGGGATATCACGCACTGTAGCTCAGCTCTCGGGTTTCAAGCCGGTGAGCAAGCCAAATCCCACAATGATGTGCTCGAACTCGCCTTCCCTTCTACCCCTCCTTTGATGTGTACGGCAAAGCTGCCTCGTGTTCGCACTGACTCTGCCGCCTTGCGCCGTATTCTCGTTGCCCCACTGCCATCCCGATCAGACCCGCCGTCACCATCAACATCCTAACGCCTCAGACGTGATCTGCGCCCTCGCTCCTTTCCCAACTTTCCCCGTCTTTTCAACCCTTCTAAATCCCCATCGGCTATCCTAATCTCTCTACTTGTCTCTACCCCTCAACCTTTTGTGCTCACCTCTTCGTGTGCAGCGTAACAGAGCTTGTCTCTTCCTATGGCTTCTACAAGGCTCCTCCTTGCTCGCCTCAAGCCCAACATCACTGCTAGCTGTACTCCTTGCTTCGTTGTACTTCAGAGTGCATCACGGTACTTATCTTCCCCTATCTTCACTATCCGCCACGACCTGCCGTAGATTCATTCACGGCACGTCGCTTTCGCCTACCTTTCGACCATGACCATGCTCGACGATACAGACAGCGACTCCGCGTCCGACGCGGCAACGGCTCTGGACGAAATGACAATCAACGACGAAGCAGAGTATGCCTCTCTGCCACCTCCCGGCTCCTTCTCACCCCCAAGTCAGGCAGCCTATTCTCCTCAACTGACGCCAACGGGTCCACCTTCCACCCCCTATTCGCCATACACCGATAACGCAGACTACGGGTACTACACGCCACAGATGCCGATGACTGCTTTGGGCCCGCAGTTCTCGCCTTTGAGCCACAGCTCGCACACCCAGGAGTACGGCTACGACATGCAACATCAGCCCGAGGGTATGGTCCCCGGTCCGATGCTTTCCCACACCTTCCCGCCTATGCCAGACGGGTACACACCTCATACGCCCATGAGCCAGCCTAGGATGCGAGATGATCGAGGTAGGGATATGGGTGGCAATCGCGTTTACCGGCCGCCACACATTATCGCGCTGGAGCAGCAGCAGCAGCAGTATTCGCATGTGCAAGCTGCCGCAGTTGCTATGCAGCATATGCAGGGATATGGAGCGCCTTTGGGATATGCCGAACAGCGTGGCGTGTGGTACTCTCCCCCTCCGCCGCCACCCTCGCATCCGCTGGGAGGGCGAATGCTCAATACCGGCAGCCAAGGTATCCTGAATAGCCGCATGAACGATACACGTGCGCCTCCACGACACAGGATGGAGCGGGGCAGAGAGGTCAGTTGGATACTTCTCGTCACCGTTCAGACACTGATAGCAGAATTTCGGATCTCGCCCCAACTGTTTTCAAGATATCCCTTACACGCCACGATCGAACTATTCGAGAAGGGACGATCATGCCCAAATGGCTCAGGCGAGCTACGCCATGTCGACTCCGATATCCATGCGCCGAGGACTTCAGGGAGGTCGTGAGGTGGGCGCTGCGGGTCTCTCTCAGTTGCGAAGAGCCATGGCGTCTTCAAGCCAGGGCAACGTCATCCGATTCGAAAATACGCCGCACACTCCCGCCAGCCTGTCGAAGGGGCTACCCGGTCAACACTCGCAGCAGCAGCATCAACAGATGCCAATATACCGCAGTCCGGTGCTCGAAGATTTCCGTATCAACAAGAGCGGCCGCAAGTGGGATCTCTCTGTGAGTAACAGCACTGTCAAGAAGCCTGCATTGACATCAAAGGACATTCGAGGCCACATTGTCGAATTCTCCGGCGATCAGTTTGGCTCGAGGTTCATTCAGCAGAAGCTCGAGTCGTCTTCCGCTGAAGATCGCCAAAGGATCTTCGACGAGATCATGTTGTCAGCGTACATGCTGATGAGTGATGTCTTCGGTAACTACGTGATCCAGAAGATGCTCGAGCTGGGGGACGCGAAGCAGAAAGCACTTCTCGCCACCACGATGGAAGGGAACGTGGTGCATCTTTCCATGCACATGTACGGGTGCAGAGTGAGTCAGCATGATGTCAATGGGGACGGAAGACTGATACAAGGTGATCCAGAAAGCGTTGGATCATCTTTCGAGCGACTTGCGGGCGATGATCATCAAGGAGCTCGAACCCTCTTTCGTTCAATGCGTGGTGTCTCCGAATGCCAATCATGTCATCCAGGCGAGTGAAACCGACGGACACATGGTCGTGCTGATACGTAGCGGCTTGTGGTCAATGGTCCGCCCGACACCCTTCCAACAGCCTTCTTAGGCAGCCTTGAGGTACTCGCCACCAATCCTTACGGTTGTCGCGTTGTCCAGAAGATGTTCGAGCTCATGCCCGATGAGGCGAAGCGGGAACTTCTCGACGAGATGCATCCAATCTCTATGGTTCTCATGCAGGACCAATTCGGGAGTGAGTGTTCTGGCGGACGCGATCAGGGTGAGGTTCACGCTTACTGCAGACTATGTTGTCCAAAGCGTCATTACCGTCGGTTCAGAAGACGACCGCTCGAAGGTTGTCAACCGTCTCAAGGGTCAGATGTTTCCCAGTTAGTGAACGCTTACATTCAATCGAAGCGTACTCATATCAGTGTCGCGCCACAAGTTCGCTTCCAACGTTTGCGAGAAGGCTCTGGTGCATTGTCAGCCGCAAGATAGGCGGGACCTCGTCAATGAGCTTATCGGGACCAAGTCAGACGGGACGACCAACATCCCTACCTTGCTTCGCGATGCATTTGGCAACTTTCCTCTTCAAGTAAGTCGAAGGTCTTGCGAGAGGTCGTAACCGCTGACTCAACAGACTGCGTTGATGTGTACGGAAGACGATCAGCGTGTGAAAGTGAGCCCGAGGCACACCGAACCGAGCCGGACGCTCATGCCAGCTCCTTGACCTGATCATCCCTGTCATACCACAGATCGCAAACACGCCCGTCGGCAAGCGGCTTCAAGCGCGCTTTACTGCCTGGGAAGCTGAGGGTCTCATCGCCAGCGCGACCGAAGCCGGAGCCAACACACGCGCCTACGAAGAAGCGCAAACGGTCGAGCCGGATGACAATCAACCTTCACCTGAGGAGCTTCACCATCGCGAGCCGTCTCAAGCCTCCAGCGTTGAGACCACGGAACCAAGCTACACGGCTAAGTCTCCTTCGACATCCTCCAGCTCTGACACCGATACCGAAGCGACCACTCCGCCTGTGCTCCCCAGAAGTCAGCTCAAGCAGGGGTCCTCGACCGCTCCAAGCCGTCCGAAGTCGCGTGATTCGCAGAAGAAGGTTGCGAGTCTGCAAAGCTCTCGGCAGAACTCGCTGGCGAATACGAGCTCCAATTGGCGCAGGACGACCAGCGCGAATGCGATGCCCGCGCTCGAGAAGGCCGACTCGGCGGGGACCATACTCGCTGCGGCCGCATCCGTTGCCAGTGCAAGTGATCACGCCGATCACGTCGCGGACGACGAGCGAACGCTGGAGAAGCTCCTGAAGTAGGCGGTACACTGTGAGATCGAAGTCACCGGCGGCATCAAGTTTGGCCAGATGTGAGTGATTCGGTATGCCCTCAATGTGCAGATGACGAACGACAGAACCATTATCTCGGACAGGGGGACGTAGCTACAACAGCCCAGGAGCGAGCGCTGTGCATGAGTGTACCTGTGCACAAGCGGCAGATTATCGTCGGCATCAGGTCTGGGTACATTGCAAGGGACAAGAGGCTTATACTATCTTTCTTGTAGATATCATCTATGCAGCAATCGGCTACGGTCCACCACAGGCGGGCCGTCATATACATGCATACAGGCACGCGGGGACGACTGACATACGGGATCAAATTGTGCCACGACGTGATCCGGCGGTTTTAACGAAACTCCGATGTGCGGCGAAAAAGTGGCAGAAAGTGTAAATTCGTGGTGTGCCAGGGTGTCGGCTGGTCGACGGGCGACAATTCGACTCTTGCTTGTCGTTCACATCTTTCTTTATCCTTCAAAACTTCTCACACATCATGTAAGTTTAGCAGACTTCACATCAAGACGACCATCACACACCACGGATCAGCGTCGAAGGGAACGGAGGACTGCATGGGAACAGAGCTGGAGCGAGGTGTCGGCTATTGGGGGAAGAGTTCGACAGGAGCAGTGGAATGGCGGAGTCCGCGTGACGAGCGCACATCCCTTCGACGCTCGGACTTGTGGTGGATGGTCGTGTTGGAGCCAAATGCAAGTTCCACACTAACCCGCAGGGCCGTGGGTAAGAACAAGCGCCTGTCAAAAGGAAAGCGAGGAATCAAGAAGAAGGTCGTCGACCCGTTCACCCGAAAGGAATGGTACGACATCAAGGCCCCTTCCTTCTTTGAGAACACCAAAGCTGGAAAGACCCTCGTCAACCGAACCCAGGGTTTGCGTGAGTGCTTCGACATTTCGCGCAGGGTTCACCTGCTAACTCTGCAGGAAACGCCAACGACTCTCTTAAGGGCCGTGTCGTCGAGCTCTCCCTCGCCGACCTCAACAACGACCAGGAGCAATCGTTCCGAAAGATCAAGTTGAGGGTCGAGGACATCTCCGGCAAGAACTGCCTTACCTCGTTCTTCGGCATGGACTTCACCACCGACAAGCTCCGATCTATTGTCCGTAAATGGCAAACTTTGATCGAGGCCTCGGTCGACGTCCGAACCACCGATGGCTACGTCCTCCGTCTCTTCGCTATTGGCTTCACCAAGCGTGCTTTCAACCAAGTCAAGAAGACTACCTACGCCAAATCTTCCCAAATTCGAGAGATCCGAGCCAAGATGGTCGAGATCATGCGACGAGAGGCCGAGGGCTCCGAGCTCAAGGAGCTCGTCCAGAAGTTCGTCCCAGAGTCTATCGGTCGTGAGATCGAGAAAGCCACCAAGGTGAGTTTCAATGTCGCACATCGCATATATTGTGCTAACAGCCAGGGTGTCTACCCCCTGCACAACGTCTACGTCCGAAAGGCTAAGATCCTTAAGACGCCGAAGCTTGACTTCTCCAAGCTCCTCGAGTCCACCGGCGAGGCTGACGCCAACACCGGATCCAAGGTCGTCAAGGGGGGTGACTTCGTTGAGCCCGAGGCCCTTGCTTCGGTCTAAACGTAGTCATGAGGGATGCATGTATATATACGCCTGACGCTGTTTCTCAATGATTTGTCCAAAGATCAAGGGAGGTGTTGCAGTGTCGCCAACCGTCAGCTTGAAAGCGGCTGCACCGTTCTCCGATTCTGGTCTTGGCGTTCGGGCTGCAGTCGCAGCATACCAATTGCTGCACCGCAAGTAGGTGTGACCCCATTGCGTCGAAACCCCGCGGTTTATTGAGAGAGTTTACCTTCGGCCAGACCGATATTCATGTGAAACACGTTGATTCCCTGAAATTGGCTGAATGTCGATCCGGAACCGACGCGACTGACCCTGGCCACGCTATCATCCCTTCGCTCGGTCCATCTCGGGAAGAGCTTTCCGCCTTGACGAACCACTCCACTCTCCTTCTCATTCAGAAGTCCTTCATTTCTTTTTCATTTCAGTATCATCTGGTCGGCCAGGGGGATTGTAAGTGTCGCATGAGACCCTGTCCGCGTCGCGTGGGACAGGCCGGGCCAGCTGTGTCACACTTGGCCGATACGTCTGCTTCCCCCGCTTTCCCACACTACCACATTATCTACATCGGCTAAGCACTTGGACTGGGAGGACTGACGATTTAGATCTGAGAGACTGCCATTACATTTCGTTCATCTACCGGTTTCATAATCTGTCCACGCCAGTGAGTCATTGACCAATTTCCCCTGCCTGTTTCGTCTCACCTTCCGACGCCGCTCCATGTCTCTCGTTCAGTAGTCCAGGCGACAGTACGATGGGCGCTTCCGTGTGGCCGGAAATACAAGTACGAAGTCCCCCGGTCCAATGGATTCATGGATTCACTTCGGCTTAATTACCGAAGTCCAGCAAGGCTCAATGCGAGACACGGGATGACGAACGGGGAAAGCTCGGAGCAGGGGGTGACAGGAAGACACTGAGCTAAATGACAGATTTCAAGCCTGGTCGATATTTCAATCAGCCAAATCATCGCTGTGCCATTCACCTGACTTTATGGTATAAGTAGGTGGACCGAGACAAGCCAGATTTAGGACTTCTTCTCCTTTCCCTTCGTCACCTGTTGCTTTTCTTCGAAAGCCCAGGCGGCCCCTTGTCTGTAGAAAGAGATATACCTTCGTGTGGGTGTTTCATCTATTACCCCATATATCCTCGTTCTCTACTATCTGTCATTATCATCATCAACATCATCCACCTTCGCCAGTGACTTGTCACCTTGGTCTGCGCCTTCTGCGTATACCCTCGCGCCGACCGGTCTGCGGGCTACCGCCTGTGGATCCCACCCCTCCCGCTTCCCGCTGTGAATAGTCGTTGACCTTGTGCTACCTCTGTTCACCTCTACGCCCAACCATCATCTACGCCCTCCGATCTGACGACCGTCACGACCGCCACGACTGTCACGACCACAATCATCCCGTCGTACACCCATCATGACGGATCAACAACCACCCACTGACACGACTCCTCCCCCTGTCTCCCAACACGGCCATCAATCCCCCGACGTCTACTCCGATTCGTCCCTGGATACCCCTTTGTCCGGCTCGGACCCCTTGCCACACATGACAA
>Ga0308160_10003772_pt1 | contig 16693 bp, 13 predicted proteins | sample PhyFR1_FD_201036 | JGI IMG/M metagenome (GOLD analysis project Ga0308160, IMG submission 201036) | Phyllosphere microbial communities from UC Gill Tract Community Farm, Albany, California, United States - DLSLF.R1 | ecosystem: Host-associated > Plants > Phyllosphere > Unclassified | place: USA...
GGTCGGCGAGGGCCTCGGCCTGGTGGCGGACGACGACGTTCATGCCGCCGACCTCGCCGGAGCCGGGTTCGTCGCCGGGGGAGGTGTGCAGCGACACCAGCCCGATGCGCAGGGGTTCGGTGGTGGTGCTCACCGCGCAAGCCTATCCGCGCGTCGGCCGCTGCGACGGGCGCGCGGGCGCCACCACGACGGGCTGGCGGCCCGCCTCGTCCACGGCGTCGGACGGGAGGCACGGATCGCCTCCCAGGATCTGCACGCGGTCGTCGCCGTGCCGCTCCCAGAACGCGGCCGTCCAGGCGCAGAGGGCCCCGTCGAGCAGGTCCTCCCGGTGCTTGTGCGTCGGCCCGTGGATCCCGGAGGGCTCGGCGAGCGCCCGGGTGAGCGGATGCGTGTCGAGCCGGAGCGGAGGGTCCAGCGGCGTCTCGCGCAGCCGACGCACGAGCTCGTCGAACGCCTCCGCCCGTCGTGCCCGGGCCGTCGCCGGCGGGACGTGCAGGTCGAGACGCTTGTACCGCGGCCGCTCGACGTCGTAGCCGAGCTCCTCGACCCCGACGAGGGTCGTGTACGGGTAGCACTCGAACACCGCCGGACCGGTGCGCTCCCGCATCGCCGCGGTCGACGACACGTACCCGACGCCCAGGGCCGTCAGCCGCTCGAGTAGTCGGGCCCCGGCGCTCGCCGCCGACGCGAGGTTCGTCGGGTTCGCCGCGACCTTCCACCGGCCGTAGCGCTGTCCCACCTGCCGTTCGGCCTCGCGGATGCCGGTCGGGTTCGTCACGACGAGCGAGGCGTCCACGGCGATGAGGGAGCGCTCGCCCAGGTGTCCGGCGATCCAGTCGGTGACGGCGTCGACGCCCCGGGCCCAGCCGGCGTCGGTGACCGCTCCGTCGGTGTCCATCGCGACGAGTCCGGTCTCGTTCGGTGCGCGGGTCGCGGTGCCGAGTCCCCATGCCAGGTCCACCCCGAGGTACGCGTTCACCCTTCCATCGTGCACCCCGGGTGGGCGGGACATGCCGCGCGCGGTTCGCCGAACGGGCGGAACCGGCCGGTCCGGAGCGCCGAGCGTGACGTACTTCGCCCGCTCGACTCCGACCGCCCCGGACCCCGACCCCGACCGCCCGCTCGACCCCGACCGACCGGGGCTGCGGCCGGGCCCGGGCCCGCCCGTGTACGGTCCGCTGCATGGCGAGCGAAGCGACGACGCTGACGGTCCCGGGGCCGGACGGCGACCGGGAGGTCCGGATCAGCAGCCCCTCCCGCGTGCTCTGGCCCGAGCCCGGCATCACGAAGCTCGACCTGGCGGAGTACCTCGTCGCCGTCGGCGACGCGTTCGTCCGGGCGAACGGCGACCGCCCGATCTCCCTGCAGCGGTTCCCGGGCGGCGTCGACGGCGAGCAGTTCTTCTCGAAGAACCCGCCGAAGGGTGCACCCGAGTACGTCCGCGCGGTCACCGTCACCTACCCGAGCGGCCGGCAGCACCCGCAGCTCGTGGTGGACGAGCCGGCCGTCGCGGTCTGGGCCGCGCAGATGAACACCGTCGTGTTCCACCCGTGGGCCTCGCGCGCCGGGGACCCCGACCACCCTGATCAGCTCCGCATCGACCTCGACCCGCAGCCCGGCACCGACTTCCACGACACCGTCCCCGTCGCGCACGAGCTCCGGAAGGTGCTCGACGAGGTCGGGCTGACGGCGTGGATCAAGACGAGCGGGAACCGCGGGCTGCACGTCTTCGCGCCGATCCTGCCCGAGTTCGAGTTCCTCGACGTCCGGCACGCGGTCATCGCCGCCGCACGCGAACTCGAGCGACGGATGCCGGACCGGGTGACGACGGCGTGGTGGAAGGAGGAGCGCGGGGAGCGCGTCTTCGTCGACTTCAACCAGGCGAACCGCGACCGGACGATGGCCGGTGCCTACAGTCCCCGTGCCCTCGCGCACGCGGCCGTGTCGACGCCGATCGCGTGGGACGAACTCGACGACGCCGATCCCACGGCGTTCACGATCCGGTCGGTGCCGGAGCGGCTGCGGACCACGGGCGACCCGTGGCAGGCGATGCACGACGAGCCCGCGAGCATCGCACCGCTGCTGGCGTGGTGGGAGCGCGACCTGGAGAACGGCGAGGGCGAGCTGCCCTTCCCACCGGACTTCCCGAAGATGCCGGGGGAGCCGCCGCGCGTGCAGCCGTCACGCGCGAAGAAGGCCTGAACGGGTCAGACGGCGGCGCAGTCCTCGGCGCGGCCCTCGGGCTCGGCGACGCGCGTGGTGTGTGTCGGGAGCGAGACGCTCGCCGTGTGCAGGCGCGTCAGCCGGGACCAGGTCCCGCGGTGGGCGTCGCTGATGCCGTCGATGATCATGTCCCGCTCCCGTCTGCTCGATGCGGATGCATCCGCATGGAAGAAGTTACCTAGTTAGCCTAACTACATCAATCGTCGAGCGTCAATCGGACAGCAGCACGTTGTCGAGGTCGTACGCCGCCGGGACCTCGAGCTGGTCGAAGCCGCACGAGGCGGCCTCGCGGTCGGGACGCCACCGCTCGAACTGGACCGTGTGCCGGAACCGGTCGCCCTCCATCTGGTCGTACCGCACCTCCAGGACCAGCGACGGCGCCAGCCGGACGAACGACGTGTCGCGACCCGACGAGAACCGCGAGCGTTCCCCGTCACCGGTGACGGGCCTCCCGTCCGCATCCCGGAGGACCACCCGGTCGAGCTCGTCCACCAACTCGACCCGTCGCTTGTCGGAGAAGGCGGACACGCCGCCCACCTGCCGGAGCTCGCCGTCGTCGCCGTACAACCCGACGAGCAGCGAGCCGACGCCGGTCCCGCTCTTGTGCACGCGGTACCCGATCGCGACGACATCGGCCGTGCGGTGGTGCTTGACCTTGAGCATGGTGCGCTTGTTCGGCTCGTACGGCTTCGCCCGGGGCTTCGCGACGACACCGTCGAGCCCGGCGCCCTCGAACGTGGTCAGCCACTCGCGGGCGAGGTCGACATCGAGCGTGGTGCGCGTGACGAACAGCGGGTCGGACATGTCCTGCGACAGCGCGTCCAGGCGCGACCGACGCTCGTCGAACGGCAGGTCCAGGAGCTCCGTGCCGTCCACCGCGAGCAGGTCGAACGCCACGAACTGCGCGGGGGTCTCGGCGCTGAGCTTCGCGATCCGCGAGGCCGCGGGGTGGATCCGCTGCGACAGCGCCTCCCAGTCGAGCCGTTCCGCGCCGGCGTCCCCGGAGCGCAGGATCACCTCGCCGTCGAGGACCACCGGGTGCTCGCGGCCACCGAACTGTGCGCGGAAGGCCTCGACGAGCTCGGGGAAGTACCGGGTGAGGGGCTTCGCACCGCGGCTGCCGATCTCCACGTCGTCACCGTCGATGGTCACGATGCCGCGGAACCCGTCCCACTTCGGCTCGTACCGGAGTCCTCCGCGCACGCTGTCGGGTTCGGGGACGGTGGGGACGGCCTTGGCGAGCATCGGTGCGATCTCCATGGGTCCTGTCTACTCGGGCGGCCGCGTCCGTCCGGCAGGTGTCGCTCCGTCGTCGGGTGGCCGTGGCCCTGGAGGCGCGGCTCGGCCCGGTCGCGACGGACACCTCGGTAGGGTGGTCGCGTGACGACCGTGCCCCCGCCGGCAGCGCCGGCACCGGAACCGATCAGCCCCGTGCAGGCCGCCGCGCTCCGCGACGGCGTCCTGCCGCCCGTGGAGGAGGTCCGCCCGGGCATCTGGACCCTCGCGGTGCCGTTCCGCTTCGGGGTGCCCGACGCGACGCTCGTGTACGTCGTCGAGGGCTCCGACGGGTCGCTCGCGCTGATCGACCCCGGGTGGACCGCCGACGACGGTCTCGACGTGCTCCGCGACGGCCTCACGGCGATCGGGCGGTCGCTCGACGACGTCGGGCTGGTCGTCGTGACACACCTGCACGCGGACCACCTCGGTGCCGCGGCGGCGATCCGACGGGCCACCGGCGCCCGGGTCGCCATGCACCGGCTCGAGGTCGAGGCGCTGCACCGGGAGCGGGCGGACGCCGCGGCGAACGACGCCGACATCGCGACGTGGGGACTGCCGGAGCACCTGCGCGCCGGCGTGGTCGAGGCCTGGGGGAGCGGACGACGGATCGGGCTCGGTCGGACGGCGGAGCCCTTCGCGGACCTGCTGCTCGAGGACGGCGACGTGCTCCCGGTCGCCGGTCGGACGATCCGGACGCTGTGGACCCCCGGGCACACCGCCGGGCACTGCTGCTTCGTCGACGCGGAGGACGGCCTGCTGTTCACCGGCGACCACGTCCTGCCCCGCATCAACTCCGGGATCGGGCTCGGGGGCCGAACCGCCACGAACCCGCTCGGCGACTACCTGGCGTCGCTCGGGCGGCTCGACGGGTACGCCGACCTCGAGGTCTGCCCCGGCCACGAGTACCGCTTCCGTGACGTCGTCGGCCGGGCCCGCACCCTGGCGCGGCACCGCGAGGAACGGTCGCGGCACGTCGCCGACGCGCTCGACGGCCTGTCCTCGCCGACGCTCTACGAGGTGGCGTCCCGGGTGCCCTTCAGCGGGGGCATCGAGTCGATGACGGGGTTCCTGCTCGCCAGCGCGCTGACGCAGACGGCGTTCCACGCGGCGCTGCTCGGTCGCGCGGACGAGGTCCGCCCCGCCTGACCCGGCCGGTCGCGGCGGCCTCGGCGGTTGGGCCGGTCGTACCGCCGAACGGCTTCGAACCACGTTCCCGACGTCGAACCAGGCAGCGGCGGTGGTTCGACGTCGGATTCGTGGTTCGGCGGGAGGCGGGCGCCGCGGCTCGGGTCAGCCGAGCGTCGCGGCGAGGCGCTCCAGCGTCGTCTTCGCGTCGGCGAACTCGGCGGCGGCGTGGTCCGCGAGCGGCGCGAGGTCGGGCAGCCGGTCCGCCAGGGTCGCACTCACGGTGATCGGGTACGGCTTCATGCCGAGCGCGGTCCCGAGGATGAGGTGCAGGACCGGGGAGCCGTGGTCCCAGCCCTCCGTCGGGGTTCCGGCGTCATACGTGGCACCCCGGCTGACGACGGTGACGACCGGACGCCCGGCGAGCGGCTGCACGGCACCGGCGAGGACACCCGGCACGTGGATGCGGTCGATCCACGCCTTGAGCGTCGACGGCACGGTGTAGTTGTAGAGCGGCGCACCGACGACGACGACGTCGGCGCCGAGGAGCTCGTCGATCACCTCCTGCCGGAGCGCGTCGGCCTCGGGAGCCACGACCTCGTCGTGCGTGCGGTCGGCGGCGGCCCAGTGCAGCGCCGAGGTCTCGAGGTGGGGGAGCTGGTCGACGTGCAGGTCGCGGCGGACGACCGTGTACTCCGGGCCACGTGCGCGCCAGGCGTCCGCGAAGGCCGCGGTGAGGGCGCGGGAGCGGGAGTGCGCGAGGTCGGCCGAGGAGTCGATGTGCAGGAGCGTGGGCATGGTCCCCACGCTACCGACCGACACCCGCCGGATGACGGGAACAGCCCCGCCGCGCCGGTGAGGGGCGAGGCGGGGCCGAGGTGGGCCTCCCGTCAGTCACGCGGGCACGCGACTGGCGGGAGGCGTCTGGGCGTCAGCGCTGGGCGTGACGGCGGCGCAGCGTGCGCACACCGATCAGACCGGCGCCGGCGAGGACGAGCGCGAGGGCCCAGGGGAGGGCACCCGTCGCGTCGGAACCGGTGTAGGCGAGCTGGCCCTTCGCGGTGGTGGGCGTGACGACGGCCACCGTCGGGGTGGTCGGACGCACGTCGACCGCGAACGAGAGCGGCTGCAGCGCGCCGCTCGCGACCGTGAGGGTGTGGATCGACGCGTGCGGGAACGTGACGCCGAAGACGCCCTGCCCCTCGGCACCGTTCTCCTCGTACGGCGCGACCACGTCGGTGGCGACGTCCGAGGTCACTGTCGGGACGAACGTGGGGTTGCCCTCGTCGTCGAAGTCCGACGCGTCGTTGCCGAAGCGGTCGACGGGCGAGCCGGACACGATCAGCGTGCCGCCCTGCGCCACGGTGGGACGGCCGGTCGGCGTGAGGGTGAGCTCCTCGGGGAAGCCGTCCTCGTCGGTCGACAGGTCGACGGTGTAGATCGAGCCGTCGGGCTGGATGAGCCAGATGCGCTTGTCCCGCGCGGTGATCGACTTCTCGTCGGTCGTGAACGCGGTGATGCCGAACGCGGCGGCGTGGTCGACGGTCAGCTCGACGTACTGCGTGGTCGAGACGTCACCGCTCGTGGCCGTGACGGCGAAGTCGTAGAACGACGCGAGGGTGGCGGTGCCGCTCAGCTCGCCCGTGGTCGGGTCGAACGTGATGCCCTCGGGGAGCTGGTCGTCGACGGTGAAGTCGTCGTCCTCCTCGAAGCCGTACCCGATCGCGATTGAGTCGGCCTGCGACTTCGACTCGACGATCGAGTCTGCGGAGTCCTCCTCGTCGCCGTAGTACCAGTCCAGCTTGTACGTCGGCGCCGGGTACCCCTGGGCGCGGAACGTGTACGAGAACGGGTCACCGGCGGTGGCCTCGAGGGGCAGCACGTCGACGTCCGCCTCGGTGCCCTCGGTGATGGGCTTGCCGTCCGCGTCGACGAACACCGGGTCCTGCGTGATGACCGCAGAGGGGTCCGAGGTCACGGTCTCCTTGCCGCCGCCCGGCAGGTCGCCGGTCACGGTCACGACGAGCTGCTTGCCCGCCTCGGTCTGGTCGACCGTGAAGGTCTTGGTCTTGGCGATCGTCGTCGGCGTCGGGCCGGCGTCGGCTTCGGTCCAGACGTACTTGAACGAGCCGTCCTCGTCGAACCCGGTCGTGTCCGCCGTGAGCTGCGAGCCCACCTTGGTGTCGCCGGAGACGGTGACGGCGGGGTCGGCGGCCAGCGGCGTGACCGGTGCGTCCGTCGACGCGGCCGACGGCGTCTGGTTCCGTGCGGGAGCGGACGGTGCCGTGGTGCTCGTCGGCGTGCTCGTCGGCGCGTCCGTCGCGGTGTCGGTCGGCGCGTCCGTCGGTGCCGGGTCGGTCGGCGCGTCCGTCGGCGTGGTGTCCGTCGGCGCGTCGGTCGGCGTCGGGTCGGCCGGCGCGGTCTGCGTCGGGACCGACGTGTCGGCGCCCTCGGCGTGTGCTGCCGTCGCGGTCGCGATGCCGAGACCGGTCGTCAGCGCGATGAGCGCGGCGGTGGTCCCGAGCGCGCAGGCGCGTCGGACGGTGGAAGTGCTGCGGCGCACGTGTTCCCCCAGGTGTTCAGGTCCGGTCGGGTGCCGGATCGTAAGAATCTGCCGAGAATCCTCGGCCTGATCGGATCGTAGGGGTACGCGCGCGTGCTCGGGAGCACCGAGCACGAAATGTGACCTGGGTTGGGGGTGAGTGCGGGAAACCGCGGGTGGCGTGCTGCTCAGCGCGCCAGCCGCGGCTCCCCGTGGTCGACTCAGTGCGCGGCGTGCGCCACCGAGACCGTGAACGACGTGTGCGCGTGCTCCTGGGTCACGGTGAGGCGGTGCGACCACGCACCGCTGATCGTGATCGTGTCCTGGGCGCCGGTCCGGGTGACGTGGTCCGACGTGACGTTGCTCGTGACCGTGGACACGTCGCCGCCCTCGTCGGGAGCCTTGATGACGTTGCCCTCGGCGTCGACCGCGACCCCGGTGACGATGAGCTGCTCGAGCCGGACCGCCGGGACGGTCTTGACGACCGTTGCCTTGCTCGTGGGGGTCAGCCGCTGCCGGATGACACCGTCCGGCGCGATGTACCAGATCGGCGCGGTCGTGTTCGGCTGCGAGACGTACGTCCGCACGCCGACTGCCGCCCCCGGGAGCACGGTGAGCTGCACGTACGCGTGGGCCTCGACGCCGTTGCGGAGGGCGACGACCTGGAAGTCCCAGATACCGCTCTCGACCCCCGTGCCGGACAGGACGCCGGTGTTCGTGTTCACCGAGAAGTGGTCGGACGCGCGCGGTGAGTCCGGCGTCAGCCCGGCCGGCTCGTCCATCGCGTAGGCGACCGACCCCGCCTTCGCGTTGGTGGTGAAGGTGTGCGCGAACGCCTTGCCGGCGGTCGCGGTCAGCGCGATCGGGTGGGCGGCGGACGAGCTCTGCGTGAAGGCGAGCGGCGCCTGCGTCGCCGCGGCGTGCTGGCTCGTGACCGTGGTGCTGGCGGATGCGGCGTCGACGCCGAGGACGGCGGTCGAACCGGCCGCGGCGACGGCGACCGCGACGGCGGTGACGATGACGCCGCGACGCCGCGACGGAGTGGTGGTGTTCATGAGATCCCCTGGTCGTTCTGTGCAGGGCGGCGATCCGCTCCTGTCAGCGACGACGGTACGACCGCAGGCGTCCCCGGGGCATTCCGGTTCACTCAGGCGGGCCGACGATCACGGGAGGCGCGGTGCCAGCTGGCACCGCGCCTCCCGGTCCGCCGGACGGTCGCGGCTCAGGCGCGACGGCGACGCAGCCGGTGGACCAGCAGTCCGCCGCCGGCGGCGAGCAGTCCGAGCGCCCAGGCGAGGGGACCCGAGGTCTCCGCGCCGGTGTAGGCGAGACGGCCGGAGCCCGTGTTCGTGGTGGCTCCCGCCGTCGCCGCGGTCGGGGTGACGTCGAACCGGATGTCCTGCGTGCGGTCCTGGTACGCGACGGTCACGACGTGCGGCGAGGCGTGCTCGAACGTGACCCAGGTCGCGGCGGTGCTCGGGTCGTAGGCGATCCGGTCACTGGCGACGTCGCTCGTGATGGTCAGGTCGTCGTGGTCGGCGACCGCGTTCCCGTAGGCGTCCACCGGCACCGCGAGCACGAGCATGCGCTGCCCCTGTCGTGCGGGGACCGCGTCGACGACCTCCGAACCGCCGTCCGGGGTGATGTGCGTGATCGTGTCGCCGTCGACCGACCAGGTCTCCGACTCCGGGTCCCGGTCGGACGGCAGGACCGCGACGACGAGCTTCGCGAAGGCCGCGGGCGAGACGGTGACCTCGACGTTCGCGACGGCCTCCTGCCCGCCGCTCGTCGCGACGACCTGGAAGCGGAACGACGTCGCCGCCGTGCCGGTCCCGGTCAGCACGCCCGTGGTCGGGTCGATGGCGAGGTCGAGCCCGTTCCGGGCGTACGTGTCGTCGAAGGGCTCGCCCTGGACCCCGCGGAGCTCGTAGCGGAGGTCCGACGGGTCGGTCGCTCCCGACACGTCGAACGTCCGCGTGAACTGCTCGCCCGCGGTCGGGGCGATGGCGATCGGGGCGTCGGCGGACGACGGGTCGACGAACGCGAACGGCTCGTCGGTGACCACGACCGTGAAGGACGTGGACACGCCGCCCTCGGAGACGGTCACCGTGCGGGTGCCCGCCTCGGTGAAGGTCACGAGGTTCGCACCCGCCGGGTCCCACACCGCACGGTCGGACGCCACGGTGCTCGTGACGGTCGACCGAGGGTAGTCGTCGTCCTGGTCGCTCCCGGTCACGCGGTTGCCGTAGGCGTCGACCGCGAGACCGGCCAGGGAGAGGGTCGTCCCGGTCGAGACGGGGACGTCGGAGACGACGCGGACTCGTCCCTTGCCGACTGCTTCCTCCCAGATCGTGCCGTCCGGCTCGACCTGCCACAGGCCGGAGGACTGCTGCGCGGAGACCGAGAAGGTGACACCGACCGGGGCACCGGGCTTCACTGTGAGCTCGACGTACTCGATGGCGGTCTCGGAGCCGCTCGTCGCGATGACCTGGAACGTGTAGGTCCGCAGGGAGTACCGAGGCGAGCCGGACAGCGTGCCGGTGGTCCCGTCGAACGAGAAGTCGCTGTTGAAGTCGCCCTGGCCGATCACCGGGCTGCCGTTCGCGCCGCGCACCTTGTACGTCACGGTGCCGGACCCGCCCGTAGCGGTGAACGTCCGGGTCACGGTGTCGCCCACCGTCGCGGTGAGGACCAGCGGGGCGTCGGCGCTCGTGCCCTCGGGGAAGGCGAGCGCCGCGGCGGCGGACTGGTCCGGAGCCTCCTCGGCCGGCGCGGTCGCCGCGGGTGCGGTCGTGGGAGCGGACGGCTCCGGTGCCGCTGTCGGGTCCGTGGTCGGGTCGGACGTCGGGACCGGTCCGGGCGACTCGGCGGGGTCGTCGGTGACCACGGGGGGAGTCGTCCCCGTCTCGTCGGCGGTGGCCGACGTTGGGTCGCTCGCCGCGCCTCCCGAGCCGTCGGACGTGCCGGTCGTGACGGTGGTGGCGGGCGTGAGCGGTGTCGGAGCCTCGTCGGCCATCGCGCTCGTCGCGCCGATGCCGAACGCCGAGGAGGCAGTGACGATGGCGACGGCTGCGCCGATGGCGGCGCCGCGTCGGACACTGGCGGTGCAGGACTGCTTCATGGGATCCCCCTGGATGCTGTGCGGGGCACCGGGAGGTGCCCTCATCCTGGAGGTGTCGCGGCGCCGACGATCCTGACGACCCGGTACGTCTCGGTCCGGTAACGACGACGGAGCGACCGGTCGGTCGCGCTCGGGTCGGTCGCGCTCGGGTCGGCCGCGCTCGAGTCGGTCGCGCTCGGGTCAGTCGCCGACGGTCAGTCGCCGACGGTCAGTCGCCGACGGTCGCTGCGGCGCGCTCGAGGGCCGAGCGGAGGGCGCGGACCGCCGGCGACGAGGACCCGGCCGCTCGGACCACCGTGAAGATCGTCCGCCGCGGGTGCTCCGGCAGCTCCACCAACCGGCACGTCGTGGTCCGGCCCGTCCACATGAGGTCCGGCATCAGGCTCGCGGCGTTGCCGGACTCGACGAGCCGGATCTGCGTCTGCAGGTCGGCGGTCTCGTACCGCACGTCGGGCTCGAAGCCCCAGCGACGGCAGACCTGCTCGGCGAAGTGCCGCGACGCGGTCCCTCGAGGCTCCATCACCCACGGCAGCGCCGCGGCGTCCTCGATCGACGACACCGGCGCGAGGGCCGTGTCGACTGGGGGCAGCGCCAACCGGACGGCGTCGGTCGTGAGGTCCTCGCGCTGCAGCCCAGGGAGCCTCGGTGCCGCGTGCGCGGGGTACTGCTCGGCGATGACCATGTCGAAGTCCCGGATCCACGTCTCGTGCAGTGCGGTCTCCGGCTCGCGCTGCACCATCTCGATGCGGACGTCCGGGTGCGCGGTCGCCATCGCGTGCAGGGCGTTCGGCATCAGGGCGAGCGCCGCGGACTGGAACACCGCCACCCGGATCCGACCCTGCACGGTCGGCATGGTCTCCTCGACCTCGGACTGCGCCCGCTCGAGGACGTCGAGCACGTGCCCCGCGGCCTGGACGAGCACCTCGGCCTGCGGGGTGAGCTGGAGCCGCCGTCCGGCCTTGCGGAGCAGGGGCACGCCGGCCTCGCGTTCCAGGGCGGAGAGCTGCTGCGAGACGGCCGACGGGGTGAAGTTCACGGCCTCGGCCACGGCGGCGATCGTGCCACGGATCGAGAGCTCCCGGAGGAGGACCAGGCGGCGGACGTCGAGCATGCCGACACTTTAGTGTCGCTGATGGGTATCCGTCACGAAACGTTGCTTCCGCTTCAGCATGGCGGGCTCCACACTGATGCCATGACGACCCTGCACGAGCACCCCGCCACCGACCACGACGCCCTCGCGGACCAGTCCGTCGCGCTCGTGCGACAGTGGCTCGCCGAAGCCGAGACCTACCCGGTCGACGGCTCGGCGAAGCAACTCGCCGGAGTGCTCGCCGACCCCGCCGGCCTCGACTTCGCCGTCGGGTTCGTCGACGGCGTCGTCCGCCCCGAGGACCTCGGCGTCGCCGCACGCAAGCTCCGTGCGATCGCGCCCGGTGCGCCCGGCTTCCTGCCCGCCGCACTCCGCGGGCTCGTCCGGCTCGGCGGCGGGATGGCACCGGCACTGCCCGGCGTCGTCGTCCCGATCGCCCGCCGCGTGCTCCGCGACATGGTCGGCCACCTCATCGTCGACGCGACCGACGCCAAGCTCGGGCCGGCCATCGCGAAGATCAAGCGCGACGGCGTGCGGCTCAACGTCAACCTGCTCGGCGAGGCCGTCCTCGGCGAGGGCGAAGCAGCCCGCCGACTCGAGGGCACGCACAAGCTCCTCGCCCGCGACGACGTCGACTACGTGTCGATCAAGGTCTCCTCCACCGTGCACCCGCACTCCCCGTGGGCGTTCGACCACGCGGTCGAGGACATCATCGAGAAGCTCCGCCCGCTGTTCCGCCGGGCCGCGTCGGCGTCCCCGGCGAAGTTCATCAACCTCGACATGGAGGAGTACAAGGACCTCGACCTCACCATCGCGGTCTTCACGAAGCTCCTCGACGAGCCGGAGTTCCTCGGCCTCGAAGCCGGCATCGTGCTCCAGGCGTACCTGCCCGACGCGCTCGCCGCGATGGAGCACCTGCAGGAGTGGTCCGCCGCCCGCCGTGCCCGCGGCGGTGCCGGCATCAAGGTCCGCCTCGTCAAGGGCGCCAACCTGCCGATGGAGCAGGTCGAGGCGTCGGTGCACGGCTGGCCGCTCGCCACCTGGCACACCAAGCAGGACTCCGACACCAACTACAAGCGCGTGCTCGACTGGGCGCTGACGCCGTCGCGCATCGAGAACGTCCGCGTCGGGGTCGCCGGCCACAACCTCTTCGACGTCGCGCACGCCTGGCTGCTCGCCGGGGAGCGCGGCGTCCGGGACGGCATCGAGTTCGAGATGCTGCTCGGCATGGCGCAGGGGCAGGCTTCTGCGGTCAAGAACACCGTCGGATCGCTCCTGCTCTACACGCCCGTCGTGCACCCGCAGGAGTTCGACGTCGCGATCGCGTACCTGATCCGCCGCCTCGAGGAAGGCGCGTCGCAGGAGAACTTCATGTCCGCGGTGTTCTCCCTGGTGTCCTCGCCCGCCCTGTTCGCCCGCGAGGAGGAGCGCTTCCGCACGTCGCTCGCCCCCCTCGCACTGCCCGGTGGGCTCGATGCCCCCGCATCGCACCGCGTCGCGGACCGCTACGCCGCCGTCGGTCGCCCCGGCCCGGGGCACTTCGAGAACACGCCGGACAGCGACCCGTCGGTCGCCGCGGTGCGGTCGTGGGGTGCCGCGATCACGGACCGGGTCGCGTCGTCGACGCTCGGCGTCCGTGCCGTCCAGGAGGCGCGGGTCGACTCCGCCACGGCGCTCGACTCCGCGCTCGGTCGCGTCCGTGACGCCGGTGCCGTCTGGGGGACCTGGTCCGGTGCCGCGCGTGGCGCGGTGCTCCACGCCGTCGGCGACGCCCTCGAGGCGAACCGGGCGGCCCTCGTCGAGGTGATGGCGTCCGAGACCGGCAAGACCATCGACCAGGCCGACCCCGAGGTGTCCGAGGCGATCGACTTCGCGCACTTCTACGGGTCGCTCGCGTCCGAGCTCGACGAGGTCGACGGCGCGTCCTTCACCCCGGCCGCCCTCACGCTCGTCGCGCCGCCGTGGAACTTCCCGGTCGCGATCCCCGCCGGGTCCACCCTCGCGGCGCTCGCCGCCGGGTCCGCCGTCGTGTTGAAGCCCGCGCCGCCCGCCGAGCGCTCCGGTGCCGTCCTCGCGTCGATCATCGAGACCGCGCTCGACGCCATGGGCGCCCCGGCCGACGTGCTCGCCTTCCTGCAGGTGTCCGAGAACGACCTCGGGCAGCAGCTCGTCGCGTCGCCGCTCGTCGACCGGGTGATCCTCACCGGGGCGTACGAGACCGCTTCGCTGTTCCGGTCCTTCCGGCCCGACCTGCCGCTGCTCGCCGAGACCTCGGGCAAGAACGCGATCATCATCACCCCGTCCGCCGACCTCGACCTGGCCGTGAAGGACGTCGTCGCATCGGCCTTCGGGCACGCGGGGCAGAAGTGCTCGGCCGCGTCCCTCGTCGTGCTCGTCGGCTCCGTCGCCCGCTCACGGCGCTTCCGCTCGCAGCTCATCGACGCGGTGTCGTCGCTGACCGTCGGCTACCCGACCGACCCCACCACGCAGATGGGGCCGGTCATCGAGCCCGCCGCCGGCAAGCTCCTGGACGGTCTGACGACGCTCGGCGCGGGGGAGTCGTGGGCCGTGCAGCCCGCGAAGCTCGACGACTCCGGCAAGCTCTGGAGCCCCGGTGTCCGTGACGGTGTCCGGCGCGGGTCGGCCTTTCACCGCACGGAGTACTTCGGGCCGATCCTCGGCATCATGACCGCGCGCACGCTGGACGAGGCGATCGACATCGTCAACGAGGTCGAGTACGGCCTGACCTCGGGCCTGCACTCCCTCGACCGCGCCGAGATCGGCACCTGGCTCGGGCGCATCGAGGCGGGCAACCTCTACGTCAACCGAGGCATCACGGGCGCGATCGTCCGACGCCAGCCGTTCGGCGGGTGGAAGAAGTCGGCCGTCGGTGCCGGGACGAAGGCCGGTGGGCTGAACTACCTGCTCGGGCTCGGGTCCTGGGCGCCTGCTCCGGCCGCGTCCGGTTCGTCTCCCTCGTCCGTGGTCGCCGCGTTCGTGCGTGCCGCCGGGGTGGCGTCGCCGTCGCTCGACCGGGCCGTGGCGTCCGACGAGCAGGCGTGGGCGTCGCTGTTCGGCACGGCGACCGACGTGTCCGCGCTGACAGCGGAGCGGAACATCGCGCGGTACCTGCCGTACCCGGCGGTGCGGGTGCGCCTGGCATCTTCGTCGTCGTCGTCGGCCGACGGGCTCGCCGATCTCGTCCGTGTGATCGCAGCGGCCGTCCGAGCCGGTACGACGATCGACGTCTCGACCGTGTCGACCCTGCCGGCCGGTGTCGCATCGGCCGTCCGGGCGCTGCCGAACGTCCGGTCGCTGACGCAGTCGCACTCCGACGCGGCGTTCGCCTCGGCGGTGGCGAGTGGTCCGTCCGGGCGCGTGCGGCTCATCGGTGGCGACACGTCGGCGCTGTACACGGCGATCGGTGGTCGGCCGGACGTGGCCGTGTACGGGGAGCCGGTGACCGAGGCCGGGCGTCTCGAGGTCCTGCCGTTCGTGCGGGAGCAGGCGGTGTCGATCACGGCACACCGCTTCGGCACGCCGAACCACTTGACGGACGACCTGATCTAGCCCGGCTGCGTGCCGCTGGGCGCCGCCGGCCGCACTCGGTCGTCGTGCGGGCGATCTCGCTTCGAACCACGGAACCGACATCGAACCAGGGCACTGGCCTGGTGCGATGTCGGAATCGCGGTTCGACGCGGCGCGCTGTCCGGTGGCCGCACGGTCGGGGCGTCCGGTCAGGTGGGGCGCGTTGCGTCGGGGTGGTGCCGGATCCTGCCGGCCCCTTGCCTGAGGAGTACTCCCCGTGACCGAACCGTTCGCCCGACCCACCGCACTCGCCCACGTCCGTGTGACCGTGACCGACATCCACCGCAGCAAGGCCTTCTACCAGCAGTTGCTCGGGACCGACCCGGCGATCGACTTCAGCGACCAGATCGACGAGCCGGGCGTCCGCGAGGACCGGGAGCGCTTCTACGGCGGCAGCGTCTTCCGTCTCGGTGACCAGGTGTTCGGGCTCCGTCCAGTCGCGCCGGCGGGGCAGCGGTTCGACTCGGAGACGGTCGGCCTCGACCACGTGAGCTTCGTCGTCGGGTCGGTGGACGAACTCCACGAGGCGGCCTCGCGACTCGACGCGGCCGGGGTGGAGCACGGCGAGGTGACCGACCTCGGTGACGCGGGCATGGTCATCCTGTCGGTGCAGGACCCCGACGACATCAACCTCGAGCTGGCGGCGCTGAAGGGCTGACGCGAGCTGTCCGGCCTTGGTTCCGGCAGTCGCGGCAGAACCAAAGAGCAAGCGAACCGCGGTTCTGCCCGGTTCGAATGGTCTTTGGTCGTGCGCGCGTCAGTCGGAGTGGACTGCCGCGGGCGTCGCCATCGTGGCGGTGACGAGCTCGCGCAGGTCGTTCGGGAGGGGGATCGGCCGACGGGCGCCCTCGCGGTCGATGATGACGTGCGCGAACTCCCCGGTCGCGAGCAGCGCGCCGTCGGACTGTCGGAACAGGCCGAACTCCCACGACAGGCTCGTGTTCCCGAGGTGCTTCGACCGCATCCCGACCTCGATGACGTCGGGCCACACCGCCGACTCGACGAACCGGCAGCTCGACGACACGAGCACCGCGATCCACTCGGACGCGAACGGGTCGAGGCCGGCTTCCTCGCGGAACCAGTACGTCGCCGCGTTGTCCATCGCGCTGTAGTAGATCGTGTTGTTCACGTGCCCGAACATGTCGTTGTCGTTCCACCGGGTGGGGTAGAGCCGGACGAAGGGGTAGTCGGCGATGGTCATCGGGCTCCTGTCGTGGTCGGTCGGAGGACGTACTCGAACGTGGCTCGTGCGCGTTCGGGGTCCGGCGTCTGGCCGGAGATGAGGTCGGCGTACGTGAAGGACTCGGAGATCCGGACGAGCAGCCGGGCGAGCTCCTCGGCGGAGAGTGGCGTCGGGTCGAACGCACCGGCGACGCGTTGCTCCTCGACGAGGGCGGTGACCCGGCCGACGAACCGGCTCTGCACGTCGCTCTCGGTGGTGGTCAGCAGACGGAGTGCCCGTGCGGGCTCGCGGGTGAGGAAGGACCGGAAGTAGGGCGCGTCGATCAGGTCCGCCGTGAACCGGTCGAGCACGTCGATGATGCGCGGGGCTCCGGCGGGAGCAGCCGCGGCGGCGGCCGCGTCGAACGTCGGCACGGCGAGGGACCAGAGGATCTCGGACAGCAACCGGTCGCGGTTGCCCACCCACCGGAACAGCGACGTGCGGTCCACGCCGAGCGAGGTGGCGAGCGCGCCCATGTCGATGCGTGAGCCGGCGATGAAGGTG
>Ga0308160_10003773_pt1 | contig 16678 bp, 12 predicted proteins | sample PhyFR1_FD_201036 | JGI IMG/M metagenome (GOLD analysis project Ga0308160, IMG submission 201036) | Phyllosphere microbial communities from UC Gill Tract Community Farm, Albany, California, United States - DLSLF.R1 | ecosystem: Host-associated > Plants > Phyllosphere > Unclassified | place: USA...
CTGCCGGAACTGGTCGGCGGCTCGGCCGACCTGGCGCATTCCAACCTGACCCTGTGGAAGGCCAGCAAGTCGGTCGCCACCGACGACCCGAACGCCAACTACGTGTACTACGGCGTGCGCGAGTTCGGCATGACCGCGATCGCCAATGGTCTTGCGCTGCACGGCGGCTTCATCCCGTTCGACGCCACCTTCCTGGTGTTCAGCGACTACGCGCGCAACGGCGTGCGCATGAGCGCGTTGAACCCGGCGCATGCGATCCACGTCTACACCCACGATTCGATCGGCCTGGGCGAAGACGGCCCGACCCATCAGCCGGTGGAACACCTGGCCTCGCTGCGCTACATCCCCAACAACGACGTGTGGCGCCCATGCGACACCGTCGAGTCGGCGGTGAGCTGGAAGGCCGCGATCACCCGCCAGGACGGCCCGAGCTGCCTGGTGTTCAGCCGCCAGAACCTGCCGTTCCAGGAGCGCAGCGACGCGCAGATCAAGCAGATCGAACGCGGCGGCTACGTGCTGGCCGATGCCGAGGGCGGCGTGCCGGACGTGATCCTGATCGGCACCGGTTCGGAAGTGGGCCTGGCCGTGGACGCGAAGAAGGTGCTGGATGCCGCGGGCCTGAAGACCCGCGTGGTGTCGATGCCGTCGACCGACGTGTTCGATCGCCAGGATGCGGCCTATCGCGAATCGGTGCTGCCGAACGCGGTGCGCAAGCGCGTGGCGGTGGAAGCCGGCGTCACCGGTTTCTGGCGCAAGTACGTGGGCCTGGATGGCGCGGTGGTCGGCATCGACACGTTCGGCGCCTCGGCACCGGCTGACGAGTTGTACAAGTACTTCGAGATCACCGCCGAGCACGTGGTCGCGGCGGCGAAGGCGTTGTAACGCAGCGTCTTCCGCGGGAATGGAAAAGGCCGGCGTAAGCCGGCCTTTTTCTTGTGGGTTTGCCTGCGCTATCGCGGTGTAGCGGCGCGGCTTCTGTAGGAGCGGCTTTAGCCGCGACAGGCATTGTCGGTAACGCGGGTCGCGGCTAAAGCCGCTCCTGCAAGGGATCTATGCGCCAATCGGGCGCGGCCGCGTTTCAGCTGCGCTTGCGCGGCTTGCCGCGCGTCGGCTTCTTGCCGATGGCGGCGCCGGGTTTCTGCTGGGTCGCGAGTACGTCAGCGTCTTGCATCTGCTGCAGCCACGACAGCGCGTCGACGTAGGCCAGGAAATGCTGCAGATAGCCCGGCGATAGGGTGCGCATCAGCGCCAGCGCGCGGTGTACCAGCACACCGGAATTCAGCGGGCCGGCATCGGCAGGGGCCTGCTGCAGCGATTGCCGCAGCTGGCTGCGGCTGCGCAGCTCGGTCCACAGTCTGCGCGCATCATCGAGTGCGGGCAGTTGCTGCGCAGACTGCGGCGATATGGCGTTTGCCGCGTCGTTCGCGTTATGCGCGGCGCCGCCGGCGAACCGCTGCAGCAGTTCGCCGAGTGGGCTGCGCGCGGTCGCGCTTGTGGCCGGCGCGGTATCGGCATCGGCTACAGCGACGGCCTCGCTGTCGGTATCGATAGCGTCATGGGCATCGACGTCGGCGGTCGTCGCAGCCGACATCCTGGCCAGGTCCGCGGCATAGGCGTCGAGCAGCACGGACAGTTTCTGTTCGAGCAGGCGCCGCGCTTGGCCATGATGCGCATCGACGCGCCGCGCCAGCGCTTCGATGAAGCGGAAGCGCAGCGGATCCATGCGCTCGGCGTGTCGTTGCCGCCAGGCGCCGAGCAGTTCGCTCGCGGATGTCGCGTTATCGCGCATGCGGTCGCGCGGCAGACGTGGACAGCTTCGGCAGCGGCGCCATTTCCACGCGCCGGTTGCTGGCGCGTCCGGCTTCGTCGGTGTTCGGGCTCACCGGTTGCTGCGCGCCGAATGCGGCGGCGAACACCGCGTCGGCCGGCACGCCTTCGTCGATCAGCGCACGGGTCACTGTCAGCGCGCGCTGCGCCGACAGTTCCCAGTTGTCGGCGAACTGGCGGTTGCTGTCGCGCACCTGGCGGTCGTCGGTGAAGCCGCTGACCATCAGGATCTCGCTGCGCGCCTTGAGGTAACCGGCCAGCGGCGCGGCCAGGCTCTTCAGCACCTCGCGCCCCTCCGGCTGCAACTGGTCTGAATTGAGCGCGAACAGCACGCTGCCGCGGATGCCGATGCGGCCATCGACCAGGGTCACCCGGCCTGCCGCCAGCGGCGCGGCCAGCGCCTGTTCCAGGGTCTTGCGTTGCCGCGCCTCGGCCTGCCGCTGCCGGACTTCCTCGTCCAGCTTGTGCGACAGCTGCAGTTGCACGCCGATCACGCCGATCAGGATCAGCACGAACGCACCCAGCAACACCGACATCAGGTCGCCGAACACGGCCCAGATCGGCACGCCCGATTCGGCGTCGATTTCCAGCTCGTCGCTCATGCCGCTTCGGCCCCGCCGTCGGCGTGCTGGCCGGGCAGCTGGCGCAATTCCTCGATGATCTGCTTCTGCGACAGCATGCTCAGGTCGATGACTTCGCGCGCCTGGGCCACGTAATAGGCCAGTTGCTCGTCGCTGCGCGCGAGCGACTTGTCCAGCGCCTGCTCGATGCCCTGCAGGCGCTCCAGCAGCGCCGCGTTCGATTGCCCGAACGCCTCCACCGCGCCGCCGAACGCATCGCCCAGGCTCGCCACTTCGGTGGCGCCGACCGCGACCTGCGCGGCGACCGATTCGAGCTTGCCGGTCTCCGCTTCGATGTGGTCGGTGAAGCGGGTGCCGACGCGTTCGAGCAGGTCGGCCGAGGTGGTGACCAGGGCGTCCACCGCGGTGCGTTGCTCGGTGGAGGCGTGGTTCACCGCGTCGAGCAAGGTGTGCAGCGTGTCCAGCAGGCGGCTGCGCTCTTCCAGCATGGCGGTGTCGCGGACCATGCTCTCGGAGAGTTTCTGGCGCAGCTCGGCGACGACATCGGCGGCGGCCTTGGGCGCTTCCGAGGCGGTCTGCACCAGGCGCGAGATCTCGGCGATGGTCTCGCTGGCATGCGCCTGGGTCTGCGCCGCGATCGCGCCTGCGGTACGTTCGAGGGTGTCGCAGATGTCCTGCTGGCGCTGCGCGATGCGCTCGCCGTTGCGCTCCCAGTCCGCGTTCAAGCCGGCGACCATCGCGGCGAAGGTGTCGGTCCACGTGGTCAGGCGCGCCTGGTCGCGCGCTTGCAGCGCGTCCTGCGATTGTTCGTGGGAATGCTGCATGGCCTCGACCAGCGCCGCCGCGCGCTGTTGCAGCGTTGCCGCGGCCGCGTCCAGCGCCTGCGCGTTGCGCTCGGCCAGGGCGGCGTTGACGTCCTCCTGGCGCGACAGCGCATCGCTCCAGGCCTGCTTGGCGCCATCGGCGGTGGCGTCGAGCCGTACCGAGATCGCGTCCAGCGCCTGTGCGTTACGTTCCGCCAACTGCGCGTTGATCGCTTCCTGGCGCGACAGCGCATCGCTCCAGGCCTGCTTGGCGCCATCCGCCGTGGCATCCAGGCGCACCGAGATGGCATCCAGCGCCTGCGCGTTGCGCTCCGCCAATTGCGCGTTGATCTCTTGCTGGCGCGACAGCGCATCGTTCCAGGCCTGCTTGGCGCCATCCGCAGTGGCGTCCAGGCGCGCCGACACGGCATCCAGCACGCCGTTCGAGCGCGTCGCGAAGCTGTCGCCGAAGCCTTCCAGCGCGCTGCGCAGATCCTGGACCAGCGCCTGGTTGGTATCGCGCTGGCCGGCCAGTGCGGCATCCCACGCCTGTGCGGCGCGCGCGGCGGCGTTCTCGAAGCCGCTGGCCAGGCCGTCCAGCTGGCGCTGCACGGCCTGGCCGACGTGCTCGTGCAGCGTGGCGGTTTCGCGCGCCAGACCGTCCAGGGTGGCCTGCATCACCGGCTGCAGTGCCGCGCCGAGCGCGCGCGCGTTCTCCGCGACGCCGGCCTGCAGCGACTGCTCCACCGCGCCGGCCAGGCGCGTGTAGGCGGCCTCGGTCCTGGCGTGGAAGGCGTCCTGGTTGCTGGCCAGGCGTTCGCCGCTGGCCGCGCCCTGTTGCTCGATGCCGGCTGCCATCGCCTGCAGCCGGTCGATCAAGGCCGGCATCAATTCGGTCTGCCGCTGCAGCAGCTTGAACGCTTCGCTGCGCTGGAACGCCTGCGAATGGACGTGCAGGGTGGTCGCGATGGCCAGGTCGAGCGCTTGCACCGCCTGCAGCCGCTCGCGCCGGCAAAGTGCGGCGAGCAAGCCGAGCATCGCCGAGCTGGCCACGCCGGCGATGGAGGTGCCGAACGCGAAGCCCAGGCCCTTGACCGGTGCGGCCAGCGAGTCGCGGATGGCCTGCAGGTCGGTCGCGCTTTCCAGCGCCAGGCCGGTACCGCGCAGGGTCGCCATCATGCCCAGGAAGGTGCCGAGCATGCCCAGCAGGACCAGCAGGCCGACCAGGTACGGGGTCAGCCCCGGCGCCGGCAAGGCCACGCGCTCGCCGTCGATGCGCAGGCGCACCGCGTTGCGCAGGCTCGGATCCAGGCGTTGCAGCCAGCCGCCCAGGTCGGACCGCGCCGCCTCCGCGTCGTCCACGGCATGGACCAGCGTGACCGTGGCCTGCTGGTAGCGGTACAGCTCCAGCGCGCCGGCCACGTAGCACGCGCCGATCAGCAGCGCGAAGGAGATGCCTAGCGGATTGTTGCCGAGGTAGCCCACGCCGATCCAGCACACGGCGGCGAGGCCGGCCAGGAACACGACGGAATTGAAGAAGTTCTTGAACATGATGTCTCGGTCAGCGGGGGCGCAGCGCTGCGAGCAGCGCGTCGATGGGATGGAAGCGGACGTCCAGCTCGGCGCGCAGCACGTTGCGCATGTCCTGGCGGAACACGTCCAGCCAGGCGTTGGCGGTCGGTGCCTGAGCGGTGTCCGCCGTGTGCGTATCGGCCGCCGCGGCGGGCTCGGTGTCGCGCAGGCGTTCGAAATGCTGTTGCAGCAGCGCCGGCACGGCCGCCAGCAGGGTCTGTTCGCGCGGACTCAGGGTCAGCTCCATGACCGCATCCACGTCCGCCAGCCGCGCCATGTCGGCCGACGTGCGCGCCAGTGTGTCGCGCAGCTGGCCACGCAGGCGGCCGGTCGCGGTCAGCATCGAGCGCTGCAGCGCCAGGTAGCGCTGGCGGAACGGCGCATAGTCGAGCGGCGCGTTCGCGTCGGCGGCGTGGCCAGGCCGGGGGCCTTGCTTGCCGGCGTCCGCGGCGGTGTCGCTGGAAATCGCCTCCTCCAGCGCGCTGCGCACGCGCGCGCACTCGTGTGCGTCGACGCCCTCGAACGGCGCGTCGGCGTCGATGGCGGTCGGCCTGCCGTCCAGCGCCCTGGACACGGCCACGGCACGCGTCCAGTCGATCCATTGGCCGAGCCGGTCGGCCAGCGCGGGGCTGGACGGCGCGATGTCGGCGTCGGTGAGACGTGCGAGGAGGCGAATGAACGCCGGGCCCGGGACAGGCGGCCGTGGAAGAGCTTTCGCCATTGCTTCTGGGTAAAACCGGGAATTTTACACGCGAATGACATGGCGGGCCGGCCGGCGACCCCGGCGGCGGCCCGAAAGCCGGCTCACCGGTCCGGTGCGGTTCAAGCTGCGGTTTTTCGATTGCCGCCGGCAATGGCGCAGAGCGCCTTGCGTGGGCTTACTGCGGGAGCGGCTGCGCAGGCAAGCGTCGGTGGGGCGGAGGCCTGCGTTTCAAGGCGTTCGGCCATCGGCGGATCCAGACACGATGCGGACGTGCCTGCGCTCGCGCAGCCTGTGGAGACGCAACTTCAGGCCGCGCCTGCGCCTACAACCGCTGCTCGCCGCGCAGCAGCGGATACGGATTGAGCGATTCGCCCTTCCACCACTGCTTTTCCGGGCCCAGCCGGTGGATCTCGAAATGCAGGTGCGGCGCGCCGGGATCGGCATTGCCGGTGCTGCCGACATAGCCGAGCACCTGGCCGCGGCGGATCGTCTGTTTCTCCGCCAGTCCATCCGCGTAGCGCTGCAGGTGCGCGTAATAGTAGGCGTAGCGGCCGCTGGGTTCGAACTGGTACACGGTGAGGCCGCCGCGTTCGCTGTCGAACAGCTTCTCCACGCTGCCGTCGGCCACCGCCAGCACCGGCGTGCCGGCCGGCGCCAGGATGTCGATCGCGTCGTGGCGCCGGCCCTGGCTGCGCGCGTCGGTGAAGGTGTCCTGCAACTGGTCGCGGCGCACGCCTTGTACCGGGATCAGTAGCTCATCGGAAGCGTTCGCCGGCGCGGCCGCGGGGGCCTCTACGGCCGCGACAGGCTGCGCCGCCGGTGCGGTGTCCGTCGCCACGGGGGCAGGCACCAGGGTAAGTGCCTCCCGCTGCGCCGGCGCCGCTGCCGGCGCTGCGGCGGGCGACATCGCCGGCGTGGCCGCCGCATCGTCGGCATGGGCAGCGCTGGGGCGCACCTGCACGCCGGCGCGCAGCACCCAGTAGCCGAGCGCTACCGCCATCACCAGCGCCGCCAGGCTGAGCAGGGTCTTCATCCGCTCACTCCTGCATCGTCACCGGCACCGATGCGTTCACCGCAGCGGCCACGGTCAGCGCATCCCAGTTGGTCAGGCGCACGCAGCCATGCGATTGCGCCTTGCCGACCCGCGCCGGATCCGGCGTGCCATGCAGGCCGTAGTGGTCCTTGGACAGGTCGATCCACACCTCGCCGACCGGATTGTTCGGGCCTGCGGCCAGTGTGGCCTTCTTGTCGGACTTGTCGGCGTCCCAGAACAGCTTGGGGTTGTAGTGGAAGGTCGGCTGCCGCACCACGCCCTTGATCTTCCAATCGCCGATCGGCAGCGGGTCGTGCTCGCTGCCGGTGGAGGCGGGGAACTGGGCCAGGATCGCGCCGCCGGCGTCGAGCAGGCGCACGGTGGAGTCGGATTTGTCGACCACCAGCTTGGCCGCCTTCGGCAGCGCGGCGGTGCCGAGCACGTTCGGCACCTGCACGCTGGCGCCGGCCTGGCTGAAATCGACCGATGGATTGAGCGCGCGCAACAGCGCAGGCGCGGCGTGGAAGCGTTCGCCCAGGCGCTCTTCCACCGATTCGTAGCCCAGCGCCGGCAGCTTGGCCTTCTCCGCGGTGTCCTCGGGGATCTTGGGGAACGGGCCGGCGACGTCCTCGGCGGTGAGCGTGTAGGCGACCAGCGCGGCTGCGGCGTCCTGCGCCAGCGCCTGCCAGGTGGCGTCGTCGAGTTCGCCGTTTGCGGTCAATCCGCGCGCCTGCTGGAAGCCGGAGACGGCGCGGCGCTGGTTGGAGCCCGGTTGGCCGTCGATCTCGCCCGGGGAGAAGTGCGCGCGGTCCAGCAGCACTTGCGCGTGCAGCGGCGAACGCTCGCCGCTGTCCGGTGCTGCGCTGGAGGCCGCGGCCTTGGCGGGCGGTTGCGCCGATGCGTTGCCGACTGCGCTTGCGAACAGCACGGCAAGGCAGGCGAGTGGAAGCGATAGGCGGGACATCGGCGACTCCGGCATGAATTCCCGCCACCATGCCTAAGCGCCGCGACTAGCCAGCGTGAAATGACTGGCTGTCCGCTGACCGAAGCGCGGCCGGCACTGCCGGGCCGCGCATCCGTATCGCCTTCGAGATCGAAGGCGCGAGGCCTCCGGCGCGATACGCCGGAGGCAGGCCGTGCTCAGTAGGTGTAGCCCAGCGTCAGCATGTACACCCGGCCGGTCTCGACATAGGCGCCGTCGGCGCCGGGATCGTAGGCCATGTAGCGCGTGGACTTGCCCTGGGTCTCGTAGAACGTGGCCGCATTGAGCAGGTTCTTGGCCGACACGCCCACGTCGATGCCGTGCGGCAGGTGGTAGGTGGCGTTCAAATCCAGCGACTTCACCGGCTGTAGGTAGTAGTTGAGCCGGTCGCTGGTCAGGCCGAGCAGTTGCAGGCCGGTGTAGTTGTAGCTCAGGTCCGCACGCAGCTTGGTGTCGTCGTAGAACAGGTCCAGGTTGTAGATGCGCTCCGGTGCGCGCGGCAACCAGGTGTTCTCCGGCTGGTCGGCGCGCTTGCTGTCGGCCGAGCTGTGCTGCAGGGTGAGGTTGGCGGTGGCGCCGAAATTGCCCCAGAAACCGGGCAGATCCTGCAGGCGCTTGCTCAGCGCCAACTCCACGCCGTAGAGCTTGGCGGTGCCGCCGTTCTGTGGCATGGTCACCGGCACGCCGTTCTCGAACGTGGTGCCGGTGGGAACCAGGCCGCCGAGCGTGTTGTCGTTGCTGGTGGCCGACTGCGAGGTGTAGACGAAGCCGGTGATGCGCTTGTAGTAGGCCGCCGCGCTGAGCACGCCGCCGTGGGCGTCGTAGAACTCCGCGGACAGGTCGGCGTTGTCGGCCTTGCTCGGATTGAGGTCGGGATTGGGCTTGGAAATGCCGATGACCGTGTTGTTGGGGTCGATGGTGTAGACCGTCTCGCCGGAAATCAGGCCGAACGCCGGGCGGCTGAAACTGCGCCGCAGCGAGGCGCGATAGACGGTGAGATCGTCCGGGCGATAGTTGAGGCTGATGCCCGGCAGCACCTCGCCGTAGGTGCGGCCGTTGCCGACGAACTGGCCATTGACGCCATCGCCGCTGGATTGCCAGGAATCAGCCGAGTAGCGGGTCAGTTCGTAGCGCACGCCGGGCAGCACGGTCACCTCGCCGACGTGCAGCGTGGCCATCGCATAGCCGGAATAGATCGCTTCGGTGCTGGAGGTGGTGTTGGCGTTGTAGTCGTTGGCGGTGTAGACGCCGGCGCCCTTGGGATCGTCGATGTACTTGTAGGGCACGGCCTGCGCCAGCATCCAGTTGCGGTCCAGGATCTTGAACGGGCCGGCATAGTGGCCATCGAAGGCGCCGTAGGTCACCCGCCCCGGGATCGCGCTCAGCGGCGGGCCGCCGGCGGTGGGGAAGGCGTAGTTGGGGCCGCCGAAGTAGGGGCCGTTGGAGACGAAGTTGCCGTCCTTGTGGAAGAACGGATGGTCGTAGGCGCCGCGGTCGGCGTGGTCGGCCGACAGCCCGACCTTGACGCTGTCCAGCACGCTGTCGTCCACCCGGTAGGTGATGTCGGTATGCGCATTGATCCGGTTGTCGTGGCTGCCGGCATCATGGCCCTGCACCTTCCACAGCAAGGACGAGTCCAGGTTGTAGAAGTAATTCTTCAGCGCGTCGGAGCTGGGGCCGATGCCCGGATAGGTCGGATCGCTGAGGTCGAAGGCGAAGCTGCCGGGGGTGAAGCCGTACAGGCTGGCCGAGACGTAGTCCGGCCGGCTGCGGGTGCCGCGGCCGAACGAGGTGCCGTAGTCGAATTGCAGGCGGTCCAGCGTGGTCGTGCCGCCCAGTTGCAGCGTGGCCAGTTTTTCGCCGATGTCGTGCGTGTTGAAGTAGCCGCCGCGCACCGCCGTGGGCTGGTTCAAATAGGTTTCCAGGCGCGCGCTGGACTGGTCCTGCTGCCCGCTGACATCGTAACTGCCGTAGATGGCGCGGGCGTACAGCTTGCTGTGCTCGCCCTGCCAGTCGAACGCGAGATTGGCGCCATAGCGCTCGATCTGGCTGGTGTAGACGCTGTACTTGTAGCGGGTGCTGACCAATGGCCCCACGTCGCGCAGATCGACGGCATTGGCCTGCGCCGGATCGACCGGGACGTATTTGCTGTTGGGCGCCGGCGCCTGCGCCATGTTGTTGTTCTTGCCGTAGTAAGCGGCGACGTAGAGGCCGAAGGCCTGGTTGTCGCCGAACTTCCAGGCCAGTTCCTGTTGCAGCGTGCCGCCCTTGTCCTTGCCGCCCAGGTCCGAGGCCAGCGCGTTGAACTGGCCCTGCGCGGTGGTCTTGCCGTAGAAATCGCCGTTGAAGTCGAACGCGCTGGGGGTGCGCATATCGATCGCGCCACCGATCGCGTCGCCGGGCATGTCCGGCGTCGGCGCCTTGGACACTTGCACCGACTGGATGCCGAACGGGGCCAGCATGTTCAACGAAATCGCACGCGTCGACGAATCGGTTTCGGGCATACCGAAGCCGTTGAGGGTATAGGCGTTGTAGCTGGCGTCCATGCCGCGGATGCTGACGTAGGCGTTCTCGCCGGTGGTGGCCTGGCCCAGGTGCATGTCGCTGTAGGCCGACAACCCCGGCATGTGCGCGAGCACGTCGGCGATGCCGGCCGAGGGAATCGCGTCGATCTGCTCCTTGTCCATCACGCTGTTGACGCTGGCGGACAGGCGTTGTTCGTTGATCGAACCGGGCGCGGGCGCCTGGTCGGCCTGCACGTTGACCGAGTCCAGCGTGGTGGGGGTACGTGGGCTCGCGTCCTCCGCGAAGGCGGGGGCGCAGAACGTCAGGGCGATACTGATGGCGTAGGTCAGGCGGCTGATGGAACGGAAGGACGGCATGCAGAGAACTCGCGGTTGGTGAGCTTGGGTACCCTGGCCCCGGCTAAGCGGGCGCAGGCGATTGCATCGCCCATGCGTTCCATTGCGACAGGTGTGTGGAGGTGGTGCGGTACGAACGGGGCGAGCGGCGCCGATTCAATGCGTCAGATCGGTGCCTTCGCAGCGTGCGTTCGGGAATTGCGGATTGCAGCGCGCGGCTGCGTCGCCATCGAAACGCACCACGTAGCCAGAAGCGGCCGGCTCGCGGTCGGGGAAATCGGTGCTGAGCAGCTGTGCGCCGCTGGCGAGCATGCCGTCGCGGCGCGTGGTGTCGTTGCTTGCCGGTTCTTTCAGGTCCGCATCGGTGCGGGTGCGCACCAGATATCCCGCTTTCACCAGGCGCGCGATCTCTTCGGCGCTGCCGTCGTTGCGCTCGGTGAAGGCGGCATCGTCTTCGCCGGGAATGGCATTGGTGAAGCACACGCGGCCGCGCAACGACGCATGACCGGGCAAGTAGTGCCGGCCCACCGAATGCTGGTCGAGCAGGAACACGATCTTGCCGCGCGCCTCGTCCAGGGATGGCCAGCCATGTTCGAGGATCGCGGCATTGAGCGTGGCTGCGCTGCCGCGCACCTGGTCGGGACTCAGGTACTCGCCGCGCCGGAATACCGAGCGGATTTCCGCATCCAGCGCGTCCATCGCCTTGGCATCGAAGGGTTCGGGCTGCACGGTCGGGAACGCCAACTGCAACGGCGACTCCTCGGTTTCCAGCAGCACGAATATCGGCAGATGGCGCGGATGCCGCTTGGACCAGGCGCTCACTTCCTGCAGGCAGGCGATGAGCGGCTGGCAGGTGCTGCGCTGGTCAAGATCCTGCACATGCATGACCTTGAATCCCGGCTTTTCCATCACGCCGGGCGCGGCGTGGGCCGGCGCCGGCGGCAGTCCGGCCTTGGCGATCTGCTCGGCGATCGCCGGATGCGCATAGCGGCCGCCCTCGGCGTCGGCATAGATATCCAGTTCGATCTGCCTGACGCCGTCGTCGAACTGCTGCGTCAGCGGCGGATGGCGGTAGTCCAGCTTGGCGAACACCGCCGGATTGGTCTGCTTCCACAGTGCCGCTTCGCTGGGCGCGAAACCGGCGTGGTAGCTATTGTGGCTGCCGATGTACTGCAGCTCGTTGAGCCGCGGCGCGGCATGCAATGCGAGCGGGACGATCGTCAACAGGCCGAGCAGGACGCGTCGGAGACGGTGCAGGCGCGCGGCAGGCGGCAGAGCGGGGCAGGCCGTTTCCAGCGCCGGGGATACAGGTGAACAGGGGCGCATGCGGCAAAGCCGAAGAACGTGGTGCGATCATCATCGCGGGTCAGCTTGACGCGCATCTTTCCAAACTATTGCTGCATTGCGTCATTCAGTGCGACCGCAACGCGGCAAGCGACAGACTGCGACGGAAATTGCGATGCGGCGACCTCGGCGCTGGCCGGGGCGCAGACTCGCCGTGCCGTTTCGCCGCGCCGCTGCGGCTAGGTTCTCAGGGCGACCTGGTCTGGCGCAGGGCGTAGGCCAGCAGACGCGCTTCCACGCGCTCACCGATACTGCGCGGCGCCTCCAGCGCCATGCGTTGCAGGCTGGCCGGATCGCCGGGCTCGCGCGACAGCAGCGCGCGTGCGACGGTGGCCAGCTTCGTGCCGGTGCTGGCGGTATTGCGCTTGAGCCAGGCCAGCGCGCGCAGCAGGCGCTGTTCGACCTCGGTGAAATCGCTGCCCAGCGGATAGTCGGGCAGGGTGCCGTCGGCGCGGAACGGGGCCAGCGCGGCGCGCACGCGTTCGGCGCGGTTGCGCTGCCAGTGCGGCCGCACGAAGGCGTCGGGGCACAGCTTGCCGGCCTGTTTGGCTTCGGCCAGCAGCGCAGGCTGGAACGCCGCATCGGCGATGCCGATCATCCCGACGATGCAGTCTTCGTCGGTCATGCTGCGCAGGTCGGCGATGCCGTATTCGTTGAGATAGATGTCGCGCAGGTGGCGCGGGATCGTGGTGTGGCCGTAGTTCCAGCGCACGTTGGAGTGCAGCGCGGGCGCTTCGCCGCGGATGGCGCGGAACATCAGCACGCTGCGCGCGTCGTCCAGCGCGTGCGCCATCGCCACGAAGTTGTACTGGCCGCCGACCCCGGACACCACGCGGCCGTCGTCCAGCGCATCGGACACCGCCGCGCCCAGCGCGGTGGCCATCATGCACGAGTTGAAGAAGCGCGCCTCGCGGCGTTGCAGGCGGCGCAGGCGCTCGTCGCCGTACAGCTGGTTGATCGCGCTGATGCGGTGCATGCCGATGCCGGCGAGCGCCTCCGGCGCCATCTCGCGCAGCCAGGCGTAGAACTCGGGCGAGCCGAGGTAGAACGCGCCCTGCAGGTATTCGCCGTCGCGCTGCAGCCGCGCCTGGTCGCCGGCATCGGCGCTGCCATCGGCCACGCGCTGCATCAGCTCCGCGTCGTCGAGTACCTTGCGCTGGATCACGCCGCACTGGACCAACTGGCGGAAGCCTTCGTTGAGCATCTCGCTGCAGCCGAACAGGCCGATCGAAAACGGCGCGAGTCCGCCGCATTCCTGTACCGCGGGGTGTGCTGCCAGTTCCGGATCCAGCGCCGCCAGCACCTGCCGGTAGCGCGCGTTGTCGGTGTGCCGCAGCACCAGTGCGTGGCACAGCGCATCTGCCAGGGTGCCGATGCCGATCTGCAGCGTGCCGCCGTCGCGCACCAGCGTGCTCGCATACAGCCCGATGGCGTAGTCGGCATCGGCCACCGGTTGCCGCGGCAGTCCGAACAGGCGCGGATACGGGCCCGGCGGGGTCACCACCACGTCGAAGAACGATGGCTCCACCGCCGCGCTGCCACCGATCCAAGGCAGCTGCGGATCGACCTCGGCGACCAGCAGCGGCCGCGGCAGGCCGCGCCGGCGCACCGCGTCCAGCGTGTCCTGGGTGATGTCGTTGTTGCACGAGAACGACAGGCGGGTGCCATCGGGTTCGCGCGCCACCTTCTGCACGATCAGGTTAGGCGCGCGCTGCGCCACCGCATCGGCCGCATGCGTGTAGTTGAGGCTGGTGTAGTTGCGCTGCGCCTGCGTCGAGCGCAGCAGCGCGCCGGATTGCATGTAGAACTCTTCCACCTGGATATGCGCCGGCAGCGCATCGCGCTGCAGGGCCTGCACGTACTTGAGCTGGGGGAAATCGTCGCCGAAATGGCGCTGCACGAACGGGCGCAGGAAGCGGCCTTCCAGCCCGCCGCCGGGCGCCGGCGCGTTCAGCGACAGCGCGGTGTAGAGCTGCATCGGCCGCTGCGGATCGGCGGCGACCCGGTCGTACAGCGCGTTGAGCAGGCGGTGCGGCTTGCCGATGCCCAGCGGCGCGCCGATGCGCAGTGGGCCGGGGATGCGCTGCAGGATCAGCTCGGCAGCGGCGTCGAGGTCTTCGAGGGAGTCGGTCATATCGGCATAGCTTAGGCGAGCGCCGCGATCGCGTGCTTCCGCGGTTGGAAAAAGCGCTTGACAACGGATTCGATTACTCATGTAATCGGTAAAAATTACAGGCGTAAACGATATGTCGATCAGCGATGCCGAAGCCGTGGTGATGGAGGTGCTGTGGAACCGGAGTCCACTCGGCGCCGAGGAGGTGTTCGCGGCCCTGTCCGGGCATGGCGGCTGGGCCGAACCCACGGTCAAGACCTTGCTCAATCGGCTGCTCAACAAGGGCGCGATCCGTGCCGACAAACAGGGCCGCCGCTATCTGTACGCGCCGCTGCTGCAGCGCGAACAGTGGGTGCAGCAACAGAGCGAAGGCCTGCTCGAACGCCTGTTCGGCGGCCGCGTCGCGCCGCTGGTGGCGCACTTCAGCGAACGCGGCAAGCTCAGCGACGCCGATATCGCCGAACTCAAACGACTGATCCAGGAGCTGGACGATGAGCGTTGAAACCTTCGTAGCGGGGATGTGGGCCACGGCGCTGTCCGGCAGTGTGGCGATCGTGTTGGCGTTGGCGCTGCGTGCGCCGTTGCGGCGCGCGTTCGGTGCCGGCGTCGCCTACGCGGTATGGGGTGTGGTGCCGTTGGCCATGCTCGCCGTACTGCTGCCTGGCGACGTGCGTCCGGCGCTGCCGGCGGCATTGGCGATGCCGCAGGTCTGGGTCGGGCTGCCGCAGGAATCCGCTGGCGCTGCCGGTGCGATGACGCTGGCGAGCAGCCATGCCGCCCTGTGGATGGCTGCCCTCTGGCTGCTTGGCGCGGCGGCGATGGCCGCCGCGTTGTGGCGGCAGCAGCAGCGCTATCGGCATAGCCTGGGCCAGCTGTCGCCCGGCACAGATGGGGTGCTGTACGCACAACATGCCTTGCACGGTCCGTTGGTGCTCGGCGCTTGGCGCCCGCGGGTGGTGCTGCCGATGGATTTCGCGCAGCGCTATCCGCCCGCGCAGGCGCAACTGGTGCTGGCCCACGAGCGCATGCACATCGCCCGCGGCGACACCCGCCATAACCTGTTGCTGGCGGCCTTGCGCTGTGCCTACTGGTTCAACCCCTTGCTGCACTGGGCCGCGGCGCGGTTCCGCTTCGACCAGGAACTGGCCTGCGATGCGGCGGTGCTGGCACGGCATCCTGCCTCGCGCCGCAGCTACGCCGAAGCGATGCTGCAGACCCAGCTGGATGCGACTGCATTGCCGGTGGGCTGCCATTGGCAGGCCGGACAGGCCTTGCGGCAACGGATCGGCATGCTGCAGCGGCCGGCCGTGCGCGGCTGGCGGCGGCGTGCAGGCATCGCCGTGGTGGCGATGGCGACCTTGTGCGGCGGCGGCGCGGCATGGGCGTTGCAACCGCTGCCGGCGTCCGCGTTGGCGGGAAGCGGTATTGCGCCTGCGCTGGCGGATGCGCAAGCGCCGGATGCAGGCGCGCTGGCGGGGACCACTACCGCCGCGGGCGCAGCGCCGGCCGATACTGGAACGCGCTTGCCCATGCTGCTCGCTTCGACAGCCGATGCTGCGACCACATCCGCCAAGCGCGCCACCGTGGATGCCAAGCCAATGGCCATGCCGCCACCCGCCTATCCGAGCGACGCACTGCGCGAGGGCGCCTCGGGAAAACTGTCGCTGTTGGTGAGCGTGGATGCGGCCGGCGCCGTCAGCGATGTGCAGTTGCTTGATCGTGGTACGGGCAATGCCGCGCTGGACCAGGCGGCGATTGCCGCCGCCAGGAAGTGGCGCTTCGTTCCGGCGCAGAAGCAGGGACGGACGGTGGCGTCGCGGTTGAAGATACCGGTCACCTTCGAATCCGGGAGGGAGCCTGTGGATGCGCCATCGGGGGTCCCGAATGCATCGAACTATCGCTGGTATCTGGTGGATACGGAGGCGGATGATGCGCCCGAGCAAACCTGCGACGTTGTCTCTGTCGATGGGCAAGGGCCGACCCGGCGCGTGTATTGCGGCATGTCCATCAAGACGGCCAAGTGATGAGCCTGCGCAGGATCTGCCTGGCCAGCCTGTGCCTGTGCCTGTGCCTGGCCAGCTGCGCCAGCCAGCCGCCGCGCGAGCAGACCCGGCGACTGGATTCCGTGGATCAGCGCCTGCTTGCCCCACGCGGCGATGGCGCCCCGGGCGGCGCCATCACGGCCTACACGATGCAGCCGCAGCAGGTATTCCGCATGCCGCAACCGCTGGACGCGGCGACGCCGCAACTGCCGGCCGATTCGCCGCGGCGCACGCTGGCGCCGACCACGGTATGCGTGCGCGTGGTCCTGTCCGCGCAAGGCGCGGTGCAGCGCAGCGAGCCCTTGCACGACCGCGAGGAATGCAGCGCCGGTGCTCTGGCGGACACTGCCGATCTGCTGCAGGCGGTGCAGCAGGAGGTCGCGCGTTGGCGGTTCGTGCCCGCGGCGATCTGCACTTATGCCGATCCGGCGCAGCGGCCGGCAGTGGAGGGACGCTGCGACGATGCGGTGTCGGTGGAAGAGGTGCCGGTGACGCTGGCCTACGCGTTCACCTTCGAGGTGCGCGAGGGCAAGGCCAGCGTGCAGGCCGGGAGTGTGGGCGGTCGAAGTGCGCGTTGAATGCGCGATGCTGAACCGTTAGCGCTGGAAAGTATTTCTATGACGATTGGGGTTGGGGAAGCGATCGGTTAGTTTCTGGCCATCGGTTGCGATAGGCGTCGCCGTAGAGTCTGTCGCGACTGAAGGGCACCTCGAACAACCCGTCATTTCACTGAAGTGAGCTGCAAAGGCGCTGCCGTTACGGCTGTTCGAGGAAGCCAACGTGCTTCGCAGGGGTCCTGGATGTAGGAAGAGCGGCC